>Ga0335081_10001740_pt1 | contig 34616 bp, 26 predicted proteins | sample Lox_Sample_35_FD_206713 | JGI IMG/M metagenome (GOLD analysis project Ga0335081, IMG submission 206713) | Soil microbial communities from Loxahatchee National Wildlife Refuge, Florida, United States - Lox_Sample_3.5 | ecosystem: Environmental > Terrestrial > Soil > Wetlands | place: USA...
CTCTTCCTCTTTCCTATGAGCATCGAACGCACTTTTTCCATCATCAAACCGGACGCCGTGGCGGCGCACCACGCGGGTGACATTCTCGCCGCCATCGAGCAAGCCGGTTTTAAAATTCTGGCTCTACGCATGACGCGGCTGACGGAAGCGCAGGCCCAGGGCTTTTACGCCGTGCATCGCGAAAAGCCGTTCTTCGCCGGCCTGGTGAAGTTCATGACCGAAGGGCCCATCATCGTAATGGCATTGGAACGCGAGGACGCCATCAGGAAACTGCGCGAAGTCATGGGCGCCACCAATCCGGCCAACGCGGCCGAAGGCACCATCCGCAAGCGGTTCGCCAGCAACATCGAGCGCAATTGCATTCACGGCTCCGACGCGCCGGAAACGGCCGAAACCGAGCTGCGATACTTCTTCAACAGCATCGACTTGCTATAACCAAAGAAGAGGCCATGAAGGTTGGGTTTGTCGTGGAAGGTTTTCCTGGCGAACGCCGGGTCGCTCTCGTCCCGGGCGCCATCTCGCTGTTAAGCAAATCGGGAGTCGAACTCCTGATGGAGGCCGGAGCCGGCCGGCGCGCCGGTTTCCCCGATAGCGAGTACGCCGAAAGAGGCGTTCAGATTCTCAACGGCCGCGGTGACGTGTTCGCCGCGGCCGAAGTCATTTTGCAGGTACGCACACCGGGAGCGAACCCCGAAACGGGCGCCGACGACCTTGCGCTCATGCGCTCCGGTCAGGCGGTGATCGGATTCGCCGAACCGCTGACCTCGGGCGACACCGCCCGCGCGCTGGCCGAGCGTGGCGCCAACCTGCTGGCCATGGAGCTCATGCCCCGCATCACCAGGGCGCAGAGCATGGACGCGCTTTCCTCCATGGCCACCATCGCCGGTTATAAGGGTGTGCTGATCGCGGCCGATTCCCTTCCCCGCATGTTCCCCATGCTCATGACCGCCGCCGGCACCGTCGCGCCGGCCCGCGTGCTCGTCATCGGCGCCGGCGTGGCCGGGTTGCAGGCCATCGCCACGGCACGGCGCCTGGGCGCGGTCGTGAGCGGCTACGATATCCGCGCGGCCGTAAAGGAACAGGTGGAAAGCCTGGGCGCGCGCTTCGTGGTGCTCGATCTGGAAAGCGGCGGCGCGGAAGACAAGGGCGGCTACGCCAAAGCCATGGGCGAGGAGTTTTACCGCCGCCAGCGGGATCTGATGGCCAACGTGCTGGCCGAGCAGAACGTCGTCATTACTACCGCCGCGGTGCCGGGCAAGAAGGCGCCCATCCTGATTACGCGGGAAATGGTGGAGCGCATGGCGCCCGGATCGATCATTGTGGATATCGCGGCCGAGCGCGGCGGCAATTGCGAGCTGACCGAGCCGGGAGAAACCGTGGAATCCGGCGGCGTCAGCATCATCGGGCCGCTCAATCTGCCCGCCTCCATTCCCTACCACGCCAGCCAGATGTACGCCCGTAACATCGCGACGTTTCTGAAATACCTGGTGAAGGACGGCCGCCTGGCGCTCGACCCCGAAGACGAAATCGTCCGCGAGACGCTGGTGACTTTCGCCGGAGAAGTCGTGCACCCGCGGGTGCGCGAGTCCATTGGGCTGCCCGCCTTGCAGACGGTCTGACAGGAGTTTTCGATGAATCTCGAGATGGGTTTATTCGTCTTTATGCTGGCCACCTTCGTGGGGCTGGAGATCATTCGCAAGGTCTCGCCCCTGCTGCACACGCCCCTGATGTCGCTCACCAACGCCATCTCGGCCATTTCGGTGGTGGGCGCGATTCTGATTACCGGCGCCTCCAACGCCACCATGCTCAGCAAGGTGCTCGGCTTCGTGGCCATCACCTCCGTATTCACCAACATCGTGAGCGGCTTTCTGATCACCGACCGCATGGTCAAAATGTTCAAGCGGCCGGGGGAGAAGAAGTAGATGGCCCAACTGGTGCAGTACATCTATATCGTCTCGGCTGCGCTGTTCATTCTCTCGCTGAAGTGGATGAATCGTCCCGCCAGTTCGCGGCGCGGCGTGTGGGCGGGCGCCACCGGCATGGTGCTGGCGGTGGTGGGCACGCTGATCGGCTTCCCCGGCTTGTTGGGAGGTGCCGGCATCGGCAATGTTCACAACTGGGCGTGGATCGCGGTGGCCATGATCATCGGTGGGGCGGTGGGCGTTCCCATCGCCTACATCATGCCCATGACCGCCGTTCCGCAGCGGACCGCGCTGTCGCACGCCTGCGGAGCGTTGGCCGCCGCTCTGGTCGGAACAGCGGAGTTTTATCAATCCAACGCCCTCCACGAACCGCTGCCGGGTTTCAAACTGGTGGCGCTGGTGATTGAGACACTGCTCGGCTTCCTCACCTTCACCGGCAGCTTGATGGCCATGGGCAAATTGCAGGAGGTGCTGCCCCAGCGCCCCATTACCTACCGCAATCAAAACACCGTCAATTTCGTGCTCTTCGCCATTGCCCTCGGGCTGGCGGTGCGACTGGTCTTGGTTCCCAGCGACACCTTCCTGTTTCCCATCTTCGTCGGGTTGTCGTTGCTGTTCGGCGTCCTCCTCATCATCCCCATCGGCGGCGCCGATATGCCCACCGTCATCGCCATCCTGAATTCCTACGCGGGCCTGTCGGCGTGCGCCATGGGGTTCGCCCTGGGCAACAATCTGCTGGTGGTGGCGGGCGCGCTCGATGGCTCCTCCGGCCTGATCCTTTCCATCATCATGTGCCGCGCCATGAACCGCTCGTTCACCAACGTGCTGTTCGGCGCGTTTGGGCAGATCCAAACGAAAACGGCCGCCAAGGAGCAGCGCCCGGTGCGCAGCGCCAGCCCGGAAGAAGCGGCCGCCATCCTGGAAGCATCTTCCAGCGTCATCATCGTTCCCGGTTACGGCCTGGCAGTGGCGCAGGCGCAGCACAAAATCCGCGAGCTGTTCGACAACCTGACGCGCCGCGGCATCGACGTCAAGTTTGCCATTCACCCCGTGGCCGGCCGTATGCCCGGTCACATGAACGTACTGCTGGCCGAAGCCGACATTCCCTACGACCGTTTGTACGAAATGGACGACATCAACTCCGAGTTTCCGCAATGCGATGTCGCGCTGGTGATCGGCGCTAACGACGTCACCAACCCGGCGGCGCGCCACGACAAGACCAGCCCGATTTACGGCATGCCGATCCTGGATGTGGATAAGGCGCACACCGTGATGGTGATCAAGCGCTCCATGAACCCCGGTTTCGCGGGCATCGACAACGAGCTGTATTACATGGATAAAACCCTGATGCTCTTCGGCGACGCCAAAGCCTTTGTCACCGAGATTCTCAAGGAACTGCCGGCGCGCGTGGCAGCTTGATATTCAGCGGCTTTTTCCCGCCGCCGCGCGCGCCACTTCCACTTCCGAGCCGACGAACCCCCAGGTGATCCAGATGTGCCCTTTGAGGACGCGCTGGAAGTATTCCTGCGCTTTGGCGGGCTCGCCGTTGTAGAGATGCCAGTTGCCGATGCCGTAAGCCACCGTGTCGAAGCGCAGCTCGGCTTCGTCGTCGGTATTGCCGGCGGGCGGCTCGGGCGGCAGAATCTCGTCCGCGGTCTTGCGCCCCTGAAACAGCCGCACCAGGTTGAGGTAATGCTCGGTGTGCGCGGCTTCGTTTTTCATTTCCGGCGTAATGGGCACTAAGGAGCGCGCGGCCTCGTCCTTTTCGCCGGCCCGCCGCAGCGCGGCATAGAGCCAGTTGGTGGAGTTGATGCGCTCGTCCGCGTTGGGCGCGGTCTCCACCGCTTGGCGAAACGCCGTTGCCGCGGGTGCGAACTCGGCCTGAAAATAGTGCGCCAGCCCCAGGTGATACCAGGCCGCCATTTGCTTGGGATCGATCGTCACGGCGCGATTCAGATCGGCCGCGGCGCGCGCGAACTCGCGCAGAGGCACTTCGCGATGGCCGCGCTCGGTCAGCAGTCCGGAGTCCCGCGGCGCCGCTTCCAGGGCGCGCGTCAGGGTGGCGACGGCTTCGCGGTCCTGCCAGACATTCACCTGCGCCTGCGCCAGTTTGCGCAGCAGATCGAGGTTTTTCGGATCGGCCGCCAGCGCCTTTTCGGCCGCGGCCACCTCGCCCTTATCGTCGGGCAGTGAATAGAACTTGGTGCCCAGCCTGGAAGTCACTTCCAGGCGCGGTTGGGCGAACGCGGCCGCTGTCAGGCAAAGGAATACCGCAATACGTTTCATGCTGGGGAGAATTATACAGGCTTGCGACTGAGGAAAGAATGCCGGCCGCGGATGAACGCCGATAAACGCTGATCCAAAAGCAAAATGATCCGCGGTTATCCGCGTTCATCTGCGGCCAATACAGTTTTTCTAGAACGTAATCCGCCCCGTGACAACCATCAGGCGGCCCGAGACGGAAGCGCCCTGGCCGGTACCGTAGATGCTGGTGGGAGGCCCGAGCGTAGTGGTGATCGTGCCGAAGGCTCCGGAGGAAACATTAGCGCCGGCGGACGATGAAGGGTTGGCGAAATTCGGGTGGTTGAGAACGTTGTAGGCCTGGAGTCCCAGGTTGAAAATCACCCGCTCTTTAATCTGGAAGTTCCGCGAAATGTTCGTATCGATATCGAAGTAACCGGGTCCGCGGAAGCTGTTGGGCGCCACATTGCCCCAATCCGTCTGGATGGGCGCCGCTACGCCGGATGTCGAAGCGTAGGTGGCAAAATCCGTCTTCGGCAGACAGGGGGCGTTCGCCGCAGCACTTCCGCAGTTGGCGTTGACCGCGCTTCCCACCAGCGCGTCGGCCAGCACACTGCTGATCACGCCTCCAGCCGAGTTCACCTGCGACGCAATCTTGCTATCGACCACGCTGAAGGGCGCGCCGCTATAGACGTAGACCTTGCTGCCCACAATCCAGCCATGGGCCAGGGCATTGAGCGCTTTGTTCTGGAGCTTGTGGTTCTGGGTCCAGGCCAAGTCGCCGGCGAACTGGTGCCGGTTATCGAAGCCCAGGTTACCGTAGCCGGAGGTGACGTTGAACGGATTTTCAAAGGCCACGGTGCCCAGCGCATGGCTCCAGGTGTAGTGGAACTGCGTGGTCAAGCCAAAGGTGTAAGTGTGCCGGTAAGCAACGGTGAGGCCGTTATAGCTGCTGACGCCGTCGTTGAAATACTGCGTCACGGTGACGAACCGCGGGTCGGGTGCGGCCGTGGGCAGTCCGCCGTATGCGCCGCCATAACGGGTGATGCCGGTGGAACCGGTGTACATGTTGGCGTTGACGCTCTCGGAATTGTCGTAGCCGTGATTGCCCACATAATTGACGCTGATCACATTGTTGGTGGTGATGGCGTGCTGGATCTCGAAGTTCCACTCGACCACCTTCGGCGCGCGATAGGTGGCCGGCTCCGAAGAAAAGCTGGGAGTGCTGAATGCGGCCGGGGCTACCGCGGACTTGATCTGCGCCAGCGTGTAGCCCGACGTGAATCCGTTGAAGAAGGCGTTGGCCGACTGCTGCGCCGCGGTGGCCGAGCTGGTGGGGTCGGTGGCCAGTCCGATGTTGCCGAAGTTCAACCCGCCGGGGGCGAACTTGTTGGGAATCTGGTTGGCGAATGTCCCGGCGATGCCGTCCGTGTAGTTGGTGGCGAACATGCCGAAGCCGGAGCGAACCACGGTTTTGTCATTGCCGAACGGCTTCCAGGCAATGCCCAACCGCGGCTCCACGATCACGCTCTCGGCGTTGTAGAAGAGGTTGGATTGGGTGCCGATGGTAGTGTTGTACGGAACATTCACGCCGCCCTGATAGGACGGGGAATCGAACGGAACATTCATCAGCACGAAGCAATTCTCGGTGCAGGTCGGATTGAGATTGTCTTCGAGGCGCAGACCGTAGGTCACCTTCAGGTTTTTGGTGACGGCCCAGTCGTCCGACACATAAAACTCGGCCGAGGGCACATGGAAGTGAAGCGAGCCGTACTTGGGATAGGACTCGCTGAACGAGCTGCCCAGACCGGTTCCGGAGTAGTTCAGCTTTCCGTTGGCAAAATCCGCCATGTCGTTCAGGTTGTACTGGCCGATGAAGGCGTTCTGCGCGATGCTGCTGTAGTTGTAGCGGTCGCGGCGGTAGGCGATACCGGCGCGGACGGTGTGGGTGCCTTTGGTCCACGAAAGGTCGTCGTTGAGCTGAATGTGGCCGACGTTTCTGCCAACCGGGAATCCGTACGGATAAGTCGCGCCGCCGATGGTGGGAAAGCCGCCGCCATTGGCGCCGCCATCAAGGAGGTCGATGGCCTCGGGCATCAGCGCGGTGGTCTTGGAGAAGTCCTGCACGCCGAATAGAGCCGAGTACCACAGCACCGATCCGAGGAAATTATTCACCAGGGTGGGGGTGATCACATAGGTGTGGCCGATGCCGCCCTGATACTGCGGCTGGACGCTGATGGCGTTGAACGCCGGGTTGATCGGGCTGGTGCCGGTGGCCTGTACGCCGGCATCGTGGTTGAAGCGGAAGAAGAACTTCTGCTTGTCGTTCACGTTGTAGTCCGTGCGAATGGTGTAGTACTGCTCGGTGTTGAGCTCCGTGTTGTTGGTGCCCAAAGCCACCGCGCACGGGGTGTTCACGCCGAAGATGCCGCCGGTTCCGGTGGGAGTGCCGGTGAACGTTCCGGTTCCGCAACCCAGGTGGCCGTTGCCGTCCTGCAACTGGCCGCTGCCGTTGCTCACGGGAATCGCGCGGTTCATGCCGGGAGCGCCGTTGACCAGCGTGAACATGTCCTGATAAAGAGGCACCGCGGCCGCGGGAATGTGGGCCAGCGTATAGGTTTCAAGCTGTGGCGACGGAAGCGAAACTACGCCCGAGCCGGGCAGCACATAGCGCAGGTCTTCGATATCGAAGAAGCCAAAGAGCTTGTTCTTTAAAATCGGCCCGCCAAAGCTGCCACCGAAATTATGAGCGTCGGAGCGGCCGCGCGGCGTGCTGGTGGCATTGTTGAAGAACGAGTTCGCGTTGAGCTTTTCAAAATTGAAGTCGTAGAAAGCGTTTCCGTGAAACTGGTTGCTTCCGGACTTGCCCAGCAGGTTGACCTGGGCGCCTGCCATGCGCCCGTACTGCGGGCTGTAGGCATCCAACACCACGGAGGCTTCGCCTACTTCATTGGCGCCCAGCAGGTTGTTGCTGGCGCCGGAGTTGTTGATGTTGTTGGCGGGGTCGTTCTCGTCCATGCCGTTCAGCGTGTAGAGAATGGATGCGCCGGGAATGCCGTTGGCGTTCATGTTGCTGGAACCGCCGGTCACGTTGACGCGGATACCGGGCACCGTCATGGCCAGGGTGGTGAGGTCGCCGCCCGGCATCGGCAGATCCACAATCTGCTTGGTAGTGAAGCCGGTCTCCAGGTCGGCGTTTTCGGTTTGTATCGTGGTGGCGGTGGCTTCTACCGTGACCACCGACTGCGTGGCGGAAACATTCAGCGTCATGTTCATTTCCGCCACCTGGCCCACCAGCACGGTGAACCGCTGCAGGTTCGTCTTCATGCCGGTGGAAGCAGCCGAGATTTCGTATTGGCCGGGCTTCAACAGGTCGAGACGATAGTCGCCCGACGCCCCGGTCACCACGGTCCGGACATCGCCGGTCTCCGCGTTCTTCAGTGTTATGGTCGCGTTGGGCACAACCGCTCCCGAGGCGTCCTTAACCACGCCGGCCACGTCGCCGGTGGTAATCGTTTGACTGTATGCGGGTATTCCGATGCCGCCAACCAACGCCAGCAAAAGCGCCAGGACGGCCAAGCTAAACTTACAAAGTTTTGTATCCCTCAAAGTAAAGACCCTCCAAATTCGAAGCAAATGTTTACAAGACTGCTAGAAGCAGAAATTGAGGTTAGTATACCAGGAAATTCCCCCTTGTTAAGCAAAAAACAATTTATTTCACCTATCAGTTCCGGTTGTGGAAAAACGCTGCGCCCGGGCGCGGGCGATAATGTTTGCTTGGAGCACCGGGAAACTCAAAGAATTCGCGTACTAGCGTTGATTGAGGCCACTTCGGTGACGGGTCCCGCCAAGAATTTGATTGGCTTCGCGCGCCGCGCACGGCCCGCCGTGGAGCTCTCCGTCGTCACGTTTCGCCGCGCTTCCGTCCCCGACCAGGGCTTGCTGGCGGCTTGCGAGGACGCAGGCATTCCGTTCCTACTGGTGGATGAGTGGGGCATGGGAGATCCGCGCGTAATTCCGCAGTTGAGGCGGATCCTTCGCGCCGAGCAGCCCGACATCATCCAGACCCACAACACCAAGTCGCACTTCCTGCTGCGGCTGGCCGGCCCTGCTCGTCCCGCTCCATGGATCGCCTTCCATCACGGATTCACCAATATAGACCGCAAGGACCGCGCTTATAATCGTCTGGGCCTGTGGGCCATGCGGGGGGCCGACCGCGTGGTGGCGGTCTGCGACGCCTTCGCGCGCGATCTGCGGACGGGCGGAGTGCCGGATGCCCGGATTTGCCTGCGCCACAATTTTGTTCTACCGTTCAGCGCTCCTCCGGCCGCCGGCGTCGCAGCGTTGCGCGCGCGCCTGGGCATACCCCCCGATGCGCAGGTGATGCTGGCGGTGGGCCGGCTCTCGCCCGAAAAGGGACACGCCGATCTGCTGGAAGCGCTCGCTTTGGTGAGGCAGTCCGAACCAGCCGCTGCCTTCCGGCTGGTAATCGTCGGAGAAGGCTCCGAGCGCGCCAATCTCGAACGGCAGCGCAAGGCGCTCGGCCTGGAAAGCATCGTGCTGCTTCCGGGCCAGCAAGCCGACGTGCGCCCCTTCTATGCCCTCGCCGGCATGGTGGTGCTTCCCTCGCACAGTGAAGGCTCTCCCAACGTACTGCTGGAGGCCATGTCGGCCGGCCGGCCCATCGTCGCCACCGCCGCCGGCGGCATCATGGAAATCGCCTCCCACGGCGCCACCGCCTGGATCGTCCCCGCCCGTAATCCGCGCGCCTTGGCGGATGCCGTGCTTCACCTGCGTCGCCATCCCGAGTTGGCTCGCCGCCTGGCCGCGGAAGCACAAAAGGAAACCGCCCGCTTCACGCCGGAAGTGTATGTGGAGGCGATGCTGGAGATCTATCGCGGAGCGCTACAATCAAGACGGCCTAAACTTTAATCCATGCCCGTGTCTTTCGAATTTCTCCGCGGCGCCCTGGGCGTGATCGGGGTGGGCTGCGCGTTTATGGCCGGCCGTGCCCTGGCCGCCATTCGCAAAGGCTGGATGAGGCCGTCGCGCCTCACCGCCTGGATTCTGCGCGTTTTCGTCTGCCTGGCCGCATTGGTGATCCGCCACCCGGTGGATACAGTGGCAGTGGTGGTGTGGGCCCTGGCCGCGGCGGCATTTGCCGGCGGCTGGGTAGCCACCGTCCGCCAGAAACCGCCGGAAGATCTCACGCACCAGATCTTCCCGGAGTAACGCCGGCGGCCACGCCCGTTCCCGGGTCTTGCCGCCGGCCGCCTGTTGTTACAATCTTCCCTTAACATGTCACTGGTGGTGGTTGGTTCTGTCGCGTACGACGGCGTAGAGACGCCGCACGGAAAAGTGGATCGCATGCTGGGCGGCGCGGCCACCTACATTTCGCTGGCCGCCGCCTATTTCACTCCGGTGCGGCTGGTAGCCGTGGTGGGAGACGATTTTGCGCGCGAAGACGTCGATCTGCTGGCTTCGCGCGAGATCGACCTTGCCGGCCTGGAGCGCATCCACGGCGGAAAGACGTTCTTCTGGGCGGGTGTTTACTCCGCCGATATGAACGACCGCACGACGCTGCGCACCGACCTGAACGTGTTCGCCAACTTCAATCCCAAGCTGCCCCAAGCCTATCGCAGCTCGCCTTACCTGCTGCTGGGCAACATCCAGCCGGCCCTGCAGAAAAGCGTGCGCGCGCAGATGAACGGGCTGAAACTGGCCGGCGGCGACACCATGAACTACTGGATCAAGGATTTTCGGGCCGAACTCGAAGCCACCATCCGCGAATGGGATTTCCTGCTGATCAACGATAGCGAGGCCCACCTGCTTGCGGGCGAGCGCAACCTGCGCGCCGCGGCCGACCGGATCCTGGACATGGGCCCGCACACGCTGGTGATCAAGCGCGGCGAATATGGCGCGGTGCTGTTCCGCCGCGAGCGCGGCGCGCTGCGGCATTTCATGGCCCCCGGCTACTTGCTGGAAGAAGTTTTCGATCCCACCGGCGCCGGCGATTGCTTTGCCGGCGGTTTCATCGGCTATCTGGCCGGGCGCGGCGTCGCGGTTGCCGATGGCGAACTGGATTTTGCCGAACTGCGGCGCGCCGTGATTTACGGCTCGGTGATGGGCAGCTTCTGCTGCGAGCAGTTCGGCGTCGACCGCTTCCGCACGTTGCGGCGCGAGGAAATCGAGGCCCGCTACCAGGAGTTCCAATCCTGCACGGTTTTTTGAAATACGTGCTGCTTCCGGCGGCGGCGCTGGCCGGAGTGAGCGCGGCCGCTCTATGGCTGGTTTACGCGCAAGGCTGGACGCTCTATTACGGCGACGCCGAAGCACACCTCAACATCGCGCGCCGCATCGTGGATTCGCTGACGCCGGGCTACTCGCAGGTGGGCACCGTGTGGCTGCCGCTGCCGCATTGGATGATGCTGCCGCTGGTGCGCAACGACGCCCTGTGGCGCGGCGGCCTGGCGGGAGCCATCCCGTCCGCCGCCTGCTTCGTGGTGGCGGGGACGTTCCTGTTCGCCGCCGTGCGCCGCCTCTTCGATTCCACTGCCGCCGCGGCCGCCGCCACGGCGCTGTTCGCACTCAATCCCAACGTGCTCTATCTGCAATCCATTCCCATGACGGAATCGTTCTTCTGGGCGGCTCTTCTGGCGCTGCTCTATTTCACCGTGAGGGGATCGGCTGTGGGGGCGGGCATGGCCGCCTGCGCCGCCACGCTAGTGCGCTACGACGGATGGTTCCTGCTGCCGTTCGTGGCGGCGTACTTCTGGCTGACCGCCGGCCGGCGGCGCGCCATCGTCTTCGCGATCATCGGCGGCCTGGGCCCGGTTTATTGGTTGGGCCACAATTATTTTCTGGACAACCATCCGCTGGATTTTATTCTCGGCCCGTATTCGTCGCGGGCCATTCAGGGGGGTAAGCCTTACGCGGGCCTCGGCAACTGGCGGCTCTCATGGCTCTACGTCAGCACCGCCGCGCGGCTGTGCGCCGGCCCGGTGCTCACGTGGATTGGTGTCGCCGGGATTGCAGCGGCCCTGCTGAAACGCGCCTTCTGGCCCTTGCTTCTGCTCGCCTTGCCGCCGGTATTCTACATCTGGAGCATGCACTCTTCCGGCGGAACTCCCATCCATCTGCCGGTGCTGCCGCCGTACAGCTATTACAACAGCCGCTATGGCCTGGAAGCGCTGCCCCTGCTGGCTTTCGCCGGCGGAGCTTTGGTCGCTCTGCTGCCCTTGCGCATACGCAACTGGGCGGCGCTGGCGGTGGTGGTTGCCGCGTCGGCGCCATGGCTGCTGCACCCCAGCCCGCGCAATTGGGTCACCTGGGAAGAAGCGCGCGTCAATTCGGAGGCCCGCCGCGCCTGGAGCAGCCAGGGCGCCCAGTATCTCGCTTCCCGTTACCGCCCCGGTTCCGGTATCCTGACATCGTTCGGCGATGTCACCGCGATTTTTCGCCAGGCGGGGATCCCGCTGCGCGAAACTTTCACCGGCGACAACGGCCTGTTATGGCTGGCGGCGACGCGCAGGCCTTGTCTGTACCTCGACCAGGAGTGGGTGGTGGCGCAGCAGGGCGACATCGTGGAACAAGCGGTTGAAAACAACCGTAGCTGTGTCGGGTACTATTTGGAAAAAATCATCGTGGTGAAAGACGCCGGGCCGGTCTTGATCTACCGGCGCTAAAGGAGGCTCATGGTCAGTCATCAAAACGTAACCACCGCATTCGATCTCCCCGGGGTCCGCATCTCCCGCAATCTGGGCGTGGTGCGCGGCATCGTGGTCCGTTCCCGCTCCATCGTGGGGACCATCGGGGCCAGCCTGCAAACTATGGTGGGCGGCAATATCTCGCTGTTCAGCAACCTCTGTGAAAAGACCCGCGAGGACGCCTTCAACCTCATGCTCCAGCACGCTTCGGAGCTGGGCGCCAACGCCGTGATTGGCGCGCGCTACGACGCTACCGAGATTATGCAAGGCGTCACAGAGGTGCTGGCTTACGGCACCGCGGTGGTGGTGGAACAGGGTTGAAGATTCCTTTCACCAAAGCTCACGGCGCCAAGAATGATTTTCTACTCACCTGGGAGAGCGACGTGCCCGAGGGCGACCGGGCCGCGCTGGCACGCGCCATCTGCGACCGGCACACGGGAGTGGGCGCCGACGGCTGGATGATCGTCACGCCACCGGTGGATAGCGCCGCCGAGGGCGCCATCCAACTGTACAATTCCGACGGCAGCCAGGCGGAAATTTCTGGCAACGGGACGCGCTGCGCCGCCGCCCTGCTGATTCGCCACGGCCACGCCGCCGGCGTGGTGCGCATTCGCACCGGCGCGGGCATTAAAACGCTGCGGCTGCTGGGCCGGCGCGGCATGGTCTTTCAATTCGAAATGAATATGGGCCGCGCGGAAGTGCGCGCTCTGCATTTCGACCTGCCGGTAGGGGATGGCCTGCGCGACGTCACCATCGTGTGGGTGGGGAATCCGCAGTGCGTGGTGCCAGTGGCGGATTTCGAATTCGACTGGCGCCGGCTGGGCGCGGCCATCGAATCGCATCCCCATTTCCGCAACCGCACCAACGTCTCCTTCGTGAAGCCCGTGGACGAGCACACCATTGACGTCCGCTTCTACGAGCGCGGCGCGGGCGAGACCATGAGCTCCGGCACCGGCTCAACCGGCGCCGCGGCGGCCGCGGTTGCCCGCGGGCTGGCGCAATCGCCCGTGCGTGTGCTGACCCCCGCCGGTCCCATCGATCTGCGCCTGGAGGAGGACGTATTCCTTACCGGTCCGGCCGAGATCGTTGCCGAAGGGCATTTCCTTCTGTGAGAGAATGACCGATGATGCCCGAAACACAGGTTGCCGTTCAAGCCACAGCCAGAATTCTTGAGGACAAGATCCGCGCCCGTACCGCTCGTGTCGGGATCGTAGGCCTCGGTTATGTAGGCCTGCCGCTGGCAGTGGAATTCGCCCGCGCCGGATTCTCCGTCACCGGCATCGACATCAGCGAAGACAAAACACGGCGCGTAAACGCTGGCGATTCCTATGTAGGGGATATTCCTAGCACCACGCTCGGACCGCTGGTGGAATCCAGGAAGCTCACCGCCACCACCGATTTCAGCGCTGTACTCGAGCTCGACACCATCAACATCTGCGTCCCCACACCTCTGCGCAAAACCAAGGACCCGGACATGAGCTTCATCCTCTCGTCCTGCCAGGAGATCGCGCGCCATTTCCACGCGGGTACGCTGGTGATTCTGGAATCCACCACCTATCCCGGCACGACCGACGAGGTGGTGCTGCCCATGCTCTCACGCTCCGGGCTGGAAGTGGGCCGCGACTTTTTTCTCTGCTTCTCGCCGGAGCGGGTGGATCCCGGCAACCCCAAGTTCCAGACGTCGAACATTCCCAAAGTGGTGGGCGGCGTCACCGCCGCCTGCACCGAGATGGGCCGCCTGTTCTACGCGCAGGCTCTCCAGCACGTAGTGCCGGTCAGCGGCACGCAGGTGGCAGAGATGGTGAAGCTGCTGGAAAACACCTTCCGCATGATCAATATCGGGCTGGTGAACGAGATCGCCCTGATGTGCGACCGCATTGGCATCAACGTGTGGGAAGTGATCGACGCGGCGGCCACCAAGCCGTTCGGCTTCATGCCGTTTTATCCCGGCCCCGGCCTGGGCGGCCACTGCATTCCCATCGATCCGTTTTACCTTTCGTGGAAAACCAAGCAGGCAGGCATCGAAGCCCGGTTTATCGAGCTGGCCGGTTACATCAACGGCCAGATGCCGCACTTCGTGGCGGACAAGGTGCAGAACGCCCTCAACGACGCGGGCAAGCCGGTGAAGGGATCGCATATCCATGTGATGGGAGTGGCCTACAAACGCGATATCGACGATATGCGCGAATCGCCCGCGCTGGATGTCCTGCTGCTGCTACAAAGGCGCGGGGGCAAGGTGACGTACAGCGACCCGCACGTCGCTCATCTCAAGCTCGACGGGCTGGAACTCGACGCCGTGCCGGAGCAGACCGCCGCCGAAGCCGACTGTGTAGTGATCGTCACCGATCACACCCGCTTCGACTACCCCGCCCTGCTGGAGCGCGCCGCACTGATTGTCGACACGCGCAACGCGCTGAAAGGGTATAAATCTCCGAAAATCGTGCGGCTGTGATTTTTGGAGTTACGAATCGGCGGCCGATTCATCTTCCTGGTTTTCGCGCCAGATCTGTTCCCGATGGAAATTGGGGCGGTTTCCGAACACGCCCCACCTTCCCGCATTCCCCCAATCGCCGGGGTCTCCGCCGTCCGCCGGCCGCTCCTGCTCGGTCGCGTCCTCTCGCTCCGGTTTGGGTTCAGGCATACACGCACCTCACTTTTGAGGCGTGCGTGCGGTTTGCCAATGTGAACAATTAGCCCTAAAGGCTTGCCTCTAAAGACCTACAACGAAACTTATTGACTTTACGTGTGATAATGTCAATCTATAAATGAGCGAGGTGCCTATGAAAACGGCATGGCTTCCGATCCTGTCCACGGTGGCGATGGCGTTCGCGTCCCTGCCGGCGGCGGCCCAAATGGTGGTATCCGCCAAATCTGGCGTAGTGAATTTCACCGAAGGTAGCGTTCTCCTGAACGGCCAGGCGGTCGAATCGACGATCACCAAGTACCCCGATATCAAGGAGAATTCCGTCCTCCAAACCCAGGCGGGGCGCGCGGAAGTGCTGCTCACGCCCGGCACGATTATGCGCGTGGGCGAAAACAGCAGCATGAAAATGGTCACCAACCGGTTGATCGACACGCGCGTCGAATTGCAGAACGGCGCCGCGGTGGTAGAAGCCGTGCAAGCCGCCAAGGACAACAATGTCACCGTGGTGGTGAAAAACGGTGCTGTGGCTCTTTCCAAAGCTGGCGTCTACCGATTCGATACCGAACCCGCCCGTCTGAAAGTTTTCCACGGAGAAGCCAGCGTGGAGATGAACGGCCAGACCATTCCGGTGTCTACCGGTCGCATGCTGATGCTGGATGGATCGAATTCATCTGTTGAGAAATTCAACGCTGATGACACTGACGCGCTCGATCACTGGGGCAAGCAGCGCGGGCAGCTTCTGGCAATGGCGAATCCCTCCACTGCCAGGTCCCTGATGAGCGGGGGCTATGGCGGCTTCGGTTATGCCGGCTACGGAATGGGCGGCCTCGGATATGGCGGTATGTACAGCGGCATGGGCTGCAACCCCTACTGGGGATTCAACAACTGGTACGGCATGTACACCTATGTACCTTGCACCGGCTATTTCCAGAGCCCTTACGGTTTCTTCTTCTGGAGCCCGAGAATGGTCAACCGCTTCTACTATAATCCGTACGCCTTCTACGGGGGCGGCGGGTTGGGCAGATACGGCATGCCAAGCTCGCCGGGCTCGGCGGTGAGATCGACATCGGGCAACTACACCAGGATGGGCCAGGCTGCCAGAATGGGGATGGGCTCCTCGTCTCCCTCGATGGGGCGGAGCGTGGGTACCGGCATGGGTTCGGGCGGTTCGATGTCGGGTTCGAATGGCGGAGGCTCCTTCGGCGGTCGCGGTGGTGGTGGTACGGCCGGCACCGGCAGCGCGGGTGCTCACGCCGGCGGCGGCGCCTCGGGCGGCCACGGCGGCGGCGGCCGTTAAGAAACAATTCATCTATTCGCTCTTGCGGCCACCGGCAGCGGTGGCCGCATCTGTTTTCGTGCGTAGTTAGAATTGGGATCGCCCTGCAGCTAATAGCTGACGGCTTGCTTCCGGATTGCCCGCACGCCGATCAGATCCGCCACTTTACCCAGAAGCAACGGCAGATTCTCGGCATAAATCGACATTTCGTGGTTGGCGGGTGTCGCGCGGACCTTGGGAAGGGCATGCCGTGAGGTTATTACCGCTGTTGCCGGGTGATAATCCTTGATGCGAGCGTAGGCCAGAACATTGCGGCTGGCGGTCTCCGAACCCAACTCGCTGTCAGTCAGTACTAGATCGTACTTTCCTTCATCCAGCTTGGTGAGGGCTTCAGCCGGCGACGCCGCAGCATCTACCCAGTAACCACCTGCCTGCAGAATAGTTTGCAAGGCTAACCGGGGTGCAAGATCGCCATGCACCAGCAGCACCCGGGCCAGTTCCAGAGCCCGATGCTGGGCCTTGCGCGTCGTTCCGCTGCGCTTCTTCATGCTCTAGGTTTACTTTAACCGAAAACCTCATTTTTCTGACCCGTAAAGTTTTGTAAGATTCCAATTTAGGACCTTGTATTACTTAAGTACTATTGGCGGCTCGTTGTCGCTTTTCCAATCGATTTGCCCTTAGCTTTCCTGGCCAAACTATGGGCCCAAGCCACCTTCATGGCGCGCCGCACGGATGGGCCCCGGGCGCCTTTCAGCCGTACCGAAGTGGCGCCCAGCCTTCCCCATCCTCCCGGTACTGGAACGAAGACGTCAGGTTGTGCCTTTACGAAGTTGTTTTGCTCCTCCGGAGTGAGCTTCACCATTCCCCAGTCTTCGTCGGGATATCCGAGGGTGGCGAATATCCTGCCCCCGGCTCGGAAATCCGGGTGGCTCATGTGGGAATGTTCCGTGGCTTGGGCAAAGCTGAGCGCGATGCGCCGAAATTGATCCGCGGTCACGCCGCTATCAAATCACAGGCGGACTCGCGAGGCAAGGGGCGGTGTACAATCCAAAGAACGCACACGAGGAGGGATTCCATGCGCGCATTCACACTTGCCGCTGCAATGGCCGTCGCCTGGTCCGCATACGCTCAAACCGCTGATACCAAGACCGCTGAGCAGGTCTACAAGAATATCACCGTGTTGAAAGGAACTCCGGCCGACCAGTTGGTCCCGGCAATGCAGTTCATCGCCGTCTCGCTGGGCGTGGAATGCACCTTCTGCCACGTGCAGGGCAAGATGGACGCCGACGACAAGCCGGCTAAGAAGACGGCTCGCGCCATGATGGAAATGACCGCGGCCATCAACCAGAACAGCTTTCACGGCCAGCGGCAGGTCACGTGTTACTCCTGCCATCACGGCTTGAGCCATCCGGCCAGCACGCCTCCAGTCATGGAATCCGACGCAATGCCCAAGCCGCCAGCTTCGGCCGGTTACACAACCAGCACGGCCACCGTCGATCAGATCGTTGAAAAATACATCACCGCCGTCGGCGGCGCCGACGCCATCCGCAAAGTCACCAGCCGCGTCGAAAAAGGCAGTATCCACGCCATGGGTGCGGACTCTCCCATCGAACTCTTCACCAAAGCTCCGGACATGCGCATCTCGTTCACCGACATGGGAGGCGGCCATAGCATCACGGCGTTCGATGGTACCCGCGGCTGGCTGGGCAGCAGCGGCCGGCCGGCGCGCGAAATGTCGCCGGAGGAATCGGGCGCGGCTTCGCTCGATGCCGAGTTCTACCTGTCGCTGCGCCTGAAGGAGATCTATCCGCAACTGCGCCGTACCCGGCCGGACGAGATCGATGGAAAACCTTGCGACGTCCTGGTGGGTTCCGCGCCTGGCAAACCGGCGGTCCGGCTCTATTTCGACACCCAGTCGGGCCTGCTGGTGCGCATGGTCCGCTATGCCGATACGCCCATGGGCCGCATGCCCACCCAAATCGATTACGCCGACTACCGCGTCGCCGACGGAGTCAAGATCCCTTACCGCTGGACGCTCTCCCGTCCCAACGGCCGCTTCACCATCCAGATTTCCGAGGTTCAAAGCAACGTCCCCATCGACGATGCAAAATTCGCCAAACCAGCCGGTGAAGTGAAGTAGTATGGCGGTATGACCCGCGAGGAATTTTTAAGACTTTCGGCATTCGCGGCCGTTTCCGGCCGCGCGCTGGCGCAGCAGCCGCATCCCAATGCGGACCTCGGTTTCACCGATACCCCCATGCTGCCCAACCTGCCCTACCACGTGCACGATCCGGACCGGCCGCATCCGCCGGTGGTGAAGCCCGCCGCGGTCGCCGGCGGAGCGCCATCGGATGCGCTGGTGCTCTTCGACGGCAAGGATCTCTCGAAATGGCAGCAGCAGGGCCGCGGCGCGCAGGCCAGCCAAATGGTGGATGCGCAGTGGAAAGTAGTCGACGGCCATTTCGAAGTGGCGCCCCACACCGGCAATCTGCTCACCAGGGACAAATTCGGCGATTGCCAGCTTCACGTGGAATGGTCATCCCCGATGGAAATTCGCGGCAACAGCCAGGGGCGCGGCAATAGCGGTGTGCTGTTGATGAATCTGTACGAAATCCAGGTGCTGGACGCGTGGGAGAACCCCACCTACGCCGACGGCGAAGCCAGCGCCATCTACGGCCAGTGGCCGCCGCTGGCCTTTCCCGCGCGCAAACCAGGCGAGTGGAACGTGTACGACATCGTCTTCGAAGCGCCGCACTTCGAGGGTGACCGGCTGGTGAAGCCGGCCTACCAGACCGTCTTCTATAACGGCGTGGTGGTGCACAATCGCAAGGAACTGCTGGGGCCCATGGTTTACCGCCAGGTGGCCCATTACCGGCCGCACGCGGCCGAGCTGCCGCTGGGGCTGCAGGACCACAACAACCCGGTGCGCTACCGCAACATCTGGATCCGCCGCCTGGGCGGCTACGACGGCCACGCCCTGTAACGCCGGCAGTCTTGCTGCCGGCGGCGCTACCAGCCATAGAGCTTCCGTGCGTTTTCCCGCAGCACCATGCGCGCCAGTTCGCCGGCGCGCGCGCGGGTAATCTCGCCATCGCGCATCATGCCGGTGAGCGCGAGGGCCAGTGCCTGCCGGCCGGTGTGCGCCGCCATCCAGCCGGATTCCTCCCAGCCGATCTCGTCGGAATAGGGATAGGCATCGGTGGCGAAGAGGATCTTCTCCGGTACCCACTCCAGCCATTCGCGCAGCGTGGCCGCCAGGGTGGCGGGCGTGAGCAGCAGGTCCTGCGAGGAAAAATCCAGCCACGCGTTCGGCTTGGTGAGCAGCGGCATAATCTGGCGCGTGAACGGCCAGCCGCCGTGGAGCATCACGAATTTCGTGCGGCGCAGCGTCGGGTCGTTCAGCACCGGTTCCAGCAGCAGCGGGTTGGCGCCGGCGGCTTCGAAATAGCTGCCCGCGCCGGCCTCGGTGTGCAGATGGACCGCCATGCCTAGGCGCCCGCATTCGGCGGCGATATAGCGAAACAGGAAATCCTCGAGCGGCTTGTATTGGTCCTCGGATGGTGCGCCCTTGCGAGCGTAAATCCGCTCGGCGGTGGGCCGGTCCACGGCGTCGAACGCCAGCGAGCGCAGGTATGCGGCTTCGAATTTCTCCGCCACCGCGCCGCCCTGCCGGTGCCGCTCCAGCGTGGGCGTCACCACGCGCGCCAGGTAATCGGCCAGAGTGGCCGGCGGCGCGCTCAGCCCGGCTTCGCGCAGATAACGTTGGCGAAGCTGGTCCTCCAGCGCGAAGAAAGCCTTGCGGTCGGAGTTGCGGGCCGCCAGGGCGGCGTTATCCAGCGGGAACAACAACGCGTCGGCATATGGCACCCAGCGAAAGCGCGGCGGCTGGATGCTGGGCCCCATCTCCACGCGATTGGCCAGCATCGTCTCTACACCCATCTGGTCGAGCACCCAGGAGGGATATTGCGCTCCTTGCTGCGCGATCGCCGCCCGCTTGTCGCCGCTGCCGTAGAGCGCGCGCCGCGCCTCCAGCGCCGGAGCAACTCCCGGCCGCAGATTCACCGGGTCGGAACCAGGCTCCAGATTTTCCACCGGCAGCGCGTCGTAGCCGCGGTCCGGCGCTTCGCCCGGCGCGGTGAAGCGCACCGGGTGGGCGTGGTTATCGATGGCGCGGATCTGCTGGATTTCCGCGGCCAGTTCGGCATCCACCGCGGGCTGCGGTGCGCGCCCGCACGCCGCCAGCGCCAGCAGCGGAGCCCAGTATTGGTATGATTTCGTCATCATGCGTGTTTTGCCGATTCTAACGCTTTTGTGGTGTCCTCTTATGCTGACAGCCCAGGATCGATCGACCGCCCGCTCGATGGTGATTTCCGATCGCGGCATCGTCGCCACCAGCCAGACTCTGGCCTCGCAGGCGGGCGCGCAGGTGCTCGAGCGCGGCGGCTCCGCCATGGATGCCGCCATTGCCGCCAATGCAACTCTCGGCGTGGTCGAGCCGGAAAGCTGCGGCATCGGCGGCGACCTGTTCGCCATTTATTGGGACGCCAAAACCGGCAAGCTCACCGCCCTCAATGCCAGCGGCTGGGCGCCCGCCGCGCTCAGCATCGAGGCGCTTCGGGCGCTCGGCAACACCGCCATGCCGCAAGCCGGCATTCAGTCCGTAACCGTTCCCGGCGCGGTGGATGGCTGGGCCAAATTGCACCAGCGTTTCGGCAAGCTGCCGTGGACGGAGCTGTTCCAGCCCGCCATTTATTTCGCGGACCACGGATACCCCGTGACCGAAATCATCGGCGCTGCCTGGCAGGGCGAGCGCGACAAGCTGGCCAAGGACGCCAATGCCGCACGCGTCTTCCTACCCGGCGGCCAGCCGCCCAAGGTAGGCCAGCTATTTCGCGATCCGCAGATGGCCGCGGCCCTGCGGCTGATCGCCAACGAAGGTCCGCAGGCTTTCTACCGCGGCGCCATCGCCAAAGCGATCCTGAGAACCAGCGATCGCCTCGGCGGCAAGATGGCCGCCGCCGATTTGGCCGAGTTCTCCTCCGAGTGGGTCGAGCCCCTTTCCATCGACTACCGCGGCTGGAAGGTCTACGAGCTTCCGCCCAACGGCCAGGGCGTGGCCGCGCTCGAAATGCTGAATATTCTTTCGCTGTTTCCGCTGGCGAGCTATGCGCCGCGCGGCATCGACGAGCTGCACATCCAGATGGAAGCGCAGAAGCTGGCCTACGCCGATTTGCACCGCTACGTAGCCGATCCGCGCTTCGCCAAAATCCCCGTCAAAGGCATGATCTCGATGGACTACGCCCGCGAGCGCGCCCGCCTCATCGATCCCCAAAAGGCGCGCTGCGACGTGACTCCGGGCCAGCCGCCCCACGTGTCCGGCGACACCATCTATTTATCGGTGGTGGACCGCGAAGGGAATATAGTCTCCCTGATCCAGAGCCTTTACGACCACTTCGGCTCCGGCGTAGGCGTGGACGATTACGGCTTCATTCTGCAAAATCGCGGCGGCCTCTTCACTCTCGACGCGAGCCATCCCAACGCTCTCGCCCCAAGAAAACGGCCGTTCCACACCATCATTCCGGCCTTCATGGAGAAAGGCGACCTGCACATCGGCTTCGGCATCATGGGCGGGCTCAACCAGGCGCAGGCGCACGCCCAATTCGTCTCCAACGTGGTGGACCATGGCATGAATATTCAAGCCGCCCTAGAAGCGCCGCGCTTCACCAGGCGCGTTTTCGACGGATGCCTGTTTTCCATCGAGAGCCGCATTCCCAAGGAAGTGCTCGACGGCCTCACCGCCCGCGGCCAGCAATTGAAAGTGGTGGGCGCCTTCTCCAGCGACATGGGCGGCGGCCAGGTGGTGGTGCACGATTCCGCAACCGGCATCAACTATGGCGCTTCGTCGCCGCGCAAGGATGGCGCCGCCATACCCGAAGCAGCGCCGTATTTCCCCCGGTGAGGCAGGCGCCGGCACTCTCGAAAAGCATCCGCAATCATGCCAAAAGCTGGTAGCTTGTTTTCTATGGAAACGCTGCGCATGCTGGCCCGCCGCCCGCACCTGCTCCTGCAGCCGGCGATCGTGTTCGCGGCGACCTTCGCGGCCGCCTATATCGCGCGCGCGCTGGTGCTGCGCGCCCTGCGGGCTTGGGTGTCCCGGACCGGCAGCCGCGCGGGCCAGATTCTGCTCGAATCGCTGCGCGGCCCCACCGTTCTTTGGGTGCTGATCCTGGCCCTGCACGCCGCCATTCAATCGTCCGAATTGCCGCGCGCCGTTACCGAAAAATGGTCGCCCGACGTGCTCATCGTGCTCTGGGGCGCTTCTTTCACCCTGATGCTGATGCGCGCCGCGGGCGACCTCGTGCGGCATTACGGCGCGCAGGCTCCGGGCGCCCTGCCGGTCACCACCCTCACCCAGACGCTGGCGCAACTGGCGGTGCTGATTCTCGGCCTCATGCTGATCTTGAGCGCGCTGGACGTGAAGGTCACGCCGATTCTCACGGCCTTGGGCGTGGGCGGCCTGGCGGTGGCCCTGGCGCTGCAGGATACGCTGTCGAATCTCTTCGCCGGCTTTTACATGGCGGTGGCGCGCCAGATCAGCCTGGGCGATTACGTCAAGCTGAACACCGGCGAGGAAGGCTACGTCACCGACATCACCTGGCGCAGCACCACCTTCCGTGCCTTGGCTAACAACCTGATCATCGTGCCCAACTCCAAGCTGGCGCAGGCCATCGTGACCAACTATTCGCTGCCGCAAAAGCAGATGGGCGCGTCCGTGCAGGTGGGAGTGAGTTATGCAGCCGACCCTGACCAGGTGGAACGCGTGCTGCTGGAATTGGCCGTACGCGCCTCCAAGGAAGTGCCGGGGATGTTGACTGACCCGGCTCCCTCGGTTGCCTTCGATCCCGGTTTCGGCGATTCCTCTCTTGGCTTCAGCGTCAACTACACGGTGAGCGAGTTTGCCCAGCAGTTTGGCGTCCGGCAGGAATTGCGCAGGCGGATTCTGCGGCGTTTCCGCGAGGAAGGCATTGAAATACCGTTCCCCACCCGCACCGTGCGGCTGGAGGGCAAGGTTGATTGAGATGGCGGATGTAACAGCGCTGGTGGAAGCCGCGCCCTTGGGCTCCGACGGCGAAGCGTGCAAAAGCCGCGAGCTGATCCTGATGCTGCTGGCGGCGTCGCCCGAACCGTTCTCGCGCTGGCAGTTCACTCCCGGCCACATCACCTGCACCGGGCTGGTGGTCTCTCCCGATGGCCGCCGCGTGCTGCTGGTGCACCATCGCCGCCTGGGCCGGTGGCTCTTGCCCGGCGGCCATGTGGAGCCGGAAGACGCGGCCATCTGGGAAGCCGCGCGGCGCGAAGTCACAGAAGAGACTGGCGCCGATCTCGCGCCTGATCCAGCGCCGCCGCTGGTCTCGCTCGACGTGCACGGCATCCCGGCGAAGGGCCTGGAGCCGTACCACCTGCATCACGACCTGATCTTTCTGTTTCGGGCGCGCTCGGAAGGGGTTGAAATCTCGCCCGAATCACGCGCCCTGGCATGGTCCGCGCCCGCCGATTTCAACCGCTACGACGTTCCCGGCAATGTCAGGCGCGCGTGGGGCAGGCTTCTACACCAGCGCCGGTGAACCATCTGATTGAAAACGTGGTTCTTCTTTCTTTCCAAAGAGTTCTATTTTATTTTGCGGTCCAAGCTTTACCTTCATAACCTCTCCCGGTGGTAACATTCCTTGCCTTGCCTGCGCCATCCAGATATTAACTCCATGGTTGAGAATCACTTTTCCACCTTTTTCCGGCGCCTGATACTGGCTTGGCTTGCGGTGGCCGTCCTATTGGCGTCGGAACACCACGGGAGGGTCACGGCCAACGGCATGCCCGTTCCCGGCGCCACCGTGACCGCGACGCAAGGCGAGAAGAAGCTGGTTACCACCACGGACGATCAAGGCGCATATGCGTTTCCCGAACTCGCGGACGGCGTCTGGACAATTCAAGTGGAGATGCTCGGTTTCAGCACTTTGACGCAGGAGGTCGGTATCGCGGTCGATGCCCCCAGCCCAACCTGGCAACTGAACGTTTTGACGCTGGACGCCCTCAAGCAGCAGTTGGCGCCCCCCGCCCCGGCAACTACCACTACCGCGGCGCCCGCCCCGAAACCGGTAACGCCGGCGGTCTTGCCGCCGGCGACCAGTGCCGGGGGCAAGACCGCGCCCTCTAGGCCCAGCGCTCCCCGGCCCTCGTTACGCCAGGCTCTGGCAAACGGCGGCGATGGATTCCAGCGGCTGGACGTCAACCAAACCGGCGACGGGCAGTCTATGGCTGCCGATATGGCGGGCGGCGCTAATGCCGACATGGGCCAAAGCTCGGATGCCTTTGTGGTGAACGGCAGCGTGAGCTCCGGGCTCGATATGCCGCAGCAGAACGATTGGATGGGATTCGGCGGACGCGGCGGCGACGGCATGGGCTTCGGCGGCCCGGGTGGACCGGGCGGTATGGGCATGGGAGGCGGCGTAGGCGGACCCGGCGGTGACGGCCAGCAGCAGATGGCGATGGGCGGACGCGGCGGCGGTCCTGGTGGTCCCGGCGGCGGCGGACCCGGCGGACGCGGGGGCGGCGGACCGGGCGGCTTCGGCGGCGGATTCGCCGGCGGCGGACGCGGCGGGCGCGGCGGCGGACGTGGACCTGGCGGACGCAATGCTGCGGCTTTCGGCAACGCCCGGCGCAATGCGCGCATGCGTTACAACGGCAACCTGGCCTTTATCATCGACAATTCCGCGCTGGATGCGAGGCCCTTCTCGCTTACCGGGCAAGATTCACCCAAGGCGGCCTATAACAAATTCCGCACCACCGGCATGTTCGGCGGCCCGCTCAAGATTCCCCACGTATTGACTGGACAGAAAACGTTCTTCACCATCAACTACCAGCTCGCGCGCCAGCGCAACGCCAGCACCACTACCACGCTGGTGCCGACGGCGGACGAGCTGGCCGGCAATTTCTCCGGGGCCGTCAATCCCACCACCGGCCTGCCCGTGACGATCTACAATCCTACCAGTGGAAGCCCGTACCCCAACAACGTCATTCCGCAGAGCAGCCTGAGCGCGGCGGCTTTAAAACTGGAATCTTACTACCCACTTCCCAACTTCACGGGCAATGCGCGCTACAACTACCAGGTACCGCTTACTAACATCGGCAACCAAACCAACATCAATTCGCGCGTCAGCGAGACCATTAACACCAAGAATCAGGTCTCCGGCAATTTTGCCTGGCAGCACAGCAATGGAACCAGCCCTAGCATTTTCCTCGACCCCGCCAACAACGGCGCGCGCTTCGTCGATACCAACACCATGACCGGCATCAACACCGGGGTCACCTGGACGTATCACTTCACCACGCACCTGATCAGCAATTTGCGCTACAACTTCAGCCGCTCGGCCACCAATTTCAACCCGTACTTCGAGAACCTTTATAACGCTTCCGCGCTGGCCGGCATTCAGGGAAATTACCAGGCTTCCTCGTTTTGGGGACCGCCCGCCCTGAGTTTCTCTAGCGGATTCGCTTCGCTTTCCGATGGCAACCCGTCGCTGAATCACAACAACACCAACCAGGTGGGGGACAGCCTGCTGTGGGTGCACGGCACGCACAACATCACCATGGGCGGCGACTACCGGCGGCTGGATTTCAACCAGTTCGCGCAAACCAATCCGCGCGGCAGCTTCACCTTTACCGGCGGAATTACAGGCCTCACGGGCGCTTCGGGCGCAGTGAACGGCACCGGTTTCGATTACGCCGATTTTCTGCTGGGCTACCCCGATGCCAGTGCCATCGCTTATGGCAACGCGGATAAATATTTCCGCGCCTCCTGGGTGGATGGATACTTCACCGACGACTGGCGCCTGAGCAGCAAGCTCAGCCTGAATCTGGGCGTGCGGTGGGATTTCCAGGCTCCGGTGACCGAACTGTACAACCGCCTGGTAAACCTGACGGTGGGCGAGGCGTTCGCAACCAGTACCCCGGTCTGTGGTACGTCCCCTGCCACCGGCACCTGCACATTGGCCAGCCAGGCAGGCCTGCCCAATTCGCTGGTGCGGCCGAACTATCGCGAGTTCCAGCCGCGCCTCGGCTTCGCGTGGCGGCCCTTCAAGAAGGGAAATACAGTGGTGCGCGGCGGCTACGGAATTTACTACAACACCTCGGTATTCCAGCCGCTGGCCAGCCGTATGTCGCAGCAGGCGCCGCTGTCTTACAGCGTCACCCAGGCCAACTCGGTGGGCAGCCTTTATACCCTGAACAACGCGTTTCTGATTCCGGCTACCGGCGTGACAGCGGAAACTTTCGGGCTCGATCCGAATTTCCAGATCGGCTACGTGCATTACTGGCAGCTCCTCATCCAGCAGACCCTCAAGGCCGGGCTGGTGGCCACCGTGGCCTATAGCGGCAACAAGGGAACGCACCAGGTGCAACAGTTCCTGCCCAACACCTATCCGAACGGCGATCCGGTGAGCGCCTACCCGCGCGGCTTTGCTTACGAAACCTCGGGCGCGAATTCCAACTACAACTCGTTCAGTGCGCAATTGCAGCGGCGTTTCCGCGGCGGTTTTTCAGGCAACGCGGTTTATGTCTTTTCCAAGGCGATTGACGACGCCGAAGGGGGGCTGGGCGGCCGAGGCGGCGGCGGAGCCGGCTCCTACGCCCAGAACTGGCTCGACCTGGCGGCCGACCGCGGACCCTCCGCCGGGCAGCGCAACCACACCTTCAATCTGAACATGCAGTATTCCACCGCCATGGGCGCGCGCGGCGGAGCGCTGCTCAGCGGCTGGAAAGGCGCGCTCGCCAAGGATTGGAACTTCTCCACCGGCCTGACGCTGGGCAGCGGCCAACTGCTCACCCCCACCGTGGTCAACCGCGTGACCAACGGCACCGGCATCAATGGCACCGTGCGGCCCGAGTACATCGGCGGATCGCTGGCGCCGGTTCTGCCCGGCTACGGATTCAACCCAGACGTGTTCATCCAACCGCTTTCCGGGCAGTGGGGCGACGCCGGCCGCGGCATCGTCACCGGCCCGGCGCTGTTCGGACTCAACGCCTCGGCGGGTCGCGTGTTCCGTGTGGACGACCGGCGCAGTTTCGACCTGCGCTTCGACGTCACCAATCTTTTGAATCACGTAGTCTATAGCTCGTGGAATACGATGCTGGGAAGCGCGCAGTTCGGTTTGCCCAGTAGCGCCGCCTCGATGCGCGTCATGCAAGCCACCTTAAGGTTCAGGTTCTGATATGCGAACGATTACCGTGACCCTACTCGTCTGGATGCTGGCTGCTCCTTTGCAGCAATTCGCGCAGCAACCGCAGGGGCCGCAGGCCGGCTCCAATAACGGCAGCGGCACCAAGACCTTCAACCTGGGGAGCGTCAACACGCAGCTCGTGGTGGAAGACGTCATGATCAAGTCCAAAGACGGCAACCCGATTTCTGGTTTGAAGGCGAGCGATTTCACCGTCACCGAAGACGGCAAGCCGCAGGACATCAAAATCTTCGAATTTCAGAAGCTGGAAGACGAAGCCGTGGCGCAGCCGGAGACCCTCAAGACGCGTGAGCCCGCGGCGGCCAAGGCTGCCGAAGCTCCCGCAACCAAGGCGCCTGAAGTGAAAGCGGTCACCACCGCCCAGATCGCTCCCGAGAAGCCTGGCGACATCAAGTACAAAGATAAGCGCCTGATGGTGATGTTTTTCGACATGACCTCCATGCCGATCGCCGACCAGATGCGCGCGCAGACCGCCGCGCAGAAGTTCATCCGCACGCAGATGACGCCGTCGGACCTGATGGCCATCATGACGTTTTCCAACGACGTCAACGTGGTGGAGGATTTCACGGACGATCGCGATCTGTTGCAGAAGGATATCAATAAGCTGATCATCGGCGAGGGTCAGGGACTCGACGAAACCATCAGCGACGACAGCTCCTCGGATACCGGCGCGGCCTTCCAGCAGGACGATACTGAATTCAACATCTTCAACACCGACCGCCAGCTTTCCGCGCTGGAGACCGCGGTGAAGATGCTGGGCTCGCTGAACGAGAAGAAGGCGCTGGTGTATTTCGCCAGTGGCATGACGCGCAACGGCATGGACAATCAGGCGCAATTGCAGGCCACCATCAACGCCGCCATCCGCTCCAACGTGGCTTTTTATCCCATCGATGCCCGCGGCCTCGTGGCCTCGGCGCCGCTGGGCGACGCCACCAAGGGATCGCCCGGCAGCTCGGCCATGTATTCGGGCAGCTCCGCGCGCGCCAGCGTCAGCAATTTCCAGGGCCAGCAGGAAACGCTCTACACGCTGGCCAGCGATACCGGCGGCAAGGCGCTGCTGGACAACAACGATCTCGCCATGGGGATCGTGCAGGCGCAGAAGGATATTTCGAGCTACTACATCATCGGCTATTACTCCAAGAATGAAGCCCTGGACGGCCGCTACCGGCGCATCAAAATTGCGGTGAAGGATTCGGCGCTCATCGCCAAAATCTCCAAGCTGGATTACCGCCAGGGATATTACGCCGGCAAAGTGTTCGCCAAGTTCACCTCCACCGACAAGGAGCGGCAGCTTTCCGAAGCCCTGATGCTGGCCGACCCCATTACGGAGATCGACGTGGCCATGGAGATCGATTATTTCCGCCTGGCGCGCGACCGTTACTTCGTGCCGGTAGTGGCGAAGGTCCCCGGCAGCGAGCTGGAAGCCGCGCGTAAAGGCGGGGCCGACACCGCTCGCATCGAATTCATCGGCCAGGTGAAAGACGACAAGGGCAAGGTGGTGCAGAACGTCCGCGACAGCGCCGACGTGAAGCTGAAGGGCGAAGCCGCCGGCCAGTTGGCCAAGCACCCACTGGTCTATCCGACGGGCTTTACGCTGGCGCCCGGAACGTACGATCTTAAGTTCCTGGTGCGCGACAACGAAACGGGCAAGATGGGAACTTACGAATCCAAATTTGTGATTCCCGACCTCACCACCGAGGCCAAGCTGCTGCCCATCAGCTCGGTCGTCCTGAGCAGCCAGCGCATGGATCCCAACGCCGCCCTATTCAACGCGGAGCGCGATAAGAAGCTGATGGCGCTGAATCCGCTGATCCAGGACGGCAAGCAACTGGTGCCCAGCGTGACGCGCGTGTTCAATAAATCGCAGGATATGTTCGTTTACCTGGAAGCTTACGAGCCGCTGGCCCAGACCACCCAGCCCTTGATGGCGACGGTGACGTTTTATCGCGGCAAGGCGAAAGCGTTCGAGACGGCGCCGCTGCAGGTGACCCAGGGGTTGAACGACAAGTCCAAAGCCGTGCCTCTGAAATTCAGCGTGCCGCTGACCAAGCTCCAGCCGGGCCGCTACACCTGCCAGGTGAGCGTTCTCGACCCCACCGCGCAGCGCTTCGCTTTCTGGCGGGCGCAGATGGTGCTGGTGCAATAGACGAGCCCCGCTGCCGATTCAACTCCAGCCGTACAGGCGGCCCAAAAATCCTTGATGAATGCCTTCTGGCGTTGACGTTAGGACTTTGGGTGTTACGGCAAGCTCCGGGCGTGCTCTCTAAATTGGCATGCGGCATGCCGCCTTTTTGACATGAGCTCGAAGTCCGTATGCCTGATGGCTTTGAGTTTGCTTCCACTTGCAAGCATTTTATTGCGGCCGGGGCAGGCCAGGGACCGATCTTCGCCGGCCCCGATGCACGAATATGAACGCACGTTGCGTGCACTGAACCGATATCGGGCTCTGGCCGAGGAGGACGACGGAGCGTTGCTGCAGGCTACTGAGCAACCCGTGGAACCGGGCGACTATTACGCCGGCGCACCTCGTCTGATTCGCCTGCTATCGCTCGTCGGAGATCTTCCCGCGGGGGATGTTCCCCCCGATTCGGAAGTGTATCAAGGCGAGCTGGTGGAAGCAGTCAAGAGGTTTCAATCCCGTCATGGCCTTGAACCGGACGGCACCATCGGCCCGGAGACGCTCGCGCAACTGAACACGCCGCTCCGTGCCAGGGTTCGTCAGTTGGAACTGGCATTGGAGCGCTGGCGCCGGCGCCCTTACGATCCCACCCGTCCGGCGATCGTTCTGAACCTGCCGGAATTTCGATTGCGCGCTTTCGGTGGGGCAAACGCCGCCGGTCAAGATCCCGAACTCGAAATGAAGGTGGTGGTCGGGCAGGCCCCCGATCACAAGAGTCCCGTCTTGCTTTCGCAGCTCGAGCTGGTGATCTTCCGGCCGTGTTGGAACGTGCCGCCCAGCATTCAACACAACGAACTGTTGCAGGAAATCGCGAAGGACCCTTCGTGGGTCTCGGCCAACAACTTCGAGATGCTTACCCCGCAGGGTGAAGTGGTTGGGGATGGAAAAGTCTCGGAGGACATGCTGTCGGAATTGGACGCGGGCAAACTTCAACTCCGCCAAAAACCGGGGCCGAAGAACACCCTCGGGTTGGTGAAGTTCGTGTTCCCGAACGACTATGGCGTTTATATGCACGACACGTCGGCGCGCTGGCTATTTGCACGCGAGCGCCGCGACCTCAGCCACGGCTGCATTCGGGTGGAAAAGCCGGAAGAACTGGCGGAGTGGATCCTGCGTGAGCAGCCCGGCTGGTCGCGGGAACGCGTCGCTCGAGCGATGCATGGGACGGAATCTGTTTGCGTGAAAGTCGAGCGTCCCATTCAAGTAGTGATGATGTACGCCACCGCCATGGTCATGACCAACGGCGAGGTGCACTTCTTCCCGGATATCTATGGCGAGGACCAGGCCCTCGAAGAGCAGCTTGCGGCGCGGCGAAGATAGGCGCGCCTCGCCGCCGGGCAAAATAAAACCGGTGGAACCGATCCGGGGTGTTTAGACCCGAAACCGGCCCACCGGTTCGCGCCACTTCAACTGCTTTTCTGTAGTGCAATGGCCGTGCCATGCTTCAGAGAACCTTTGGCGGCGAAAAACCATACGAAAACCGGGTCTCTGCAGAAGCGTTTACACGGAGCTACCCGCCGGAATTACGCAACCGTGTGGGTCCTACAGGGATGCGGCTGACAATAGTACTGAAAAGGGCCGATTCAGCGGCTGCACCTTAGAGAACGATTCCCGGCGTTTGCCGCTGTTATACTGGCATTTCCATGCTTCGACACCGGCTTGCGTAATGTCCTCGTCTGGAAGCGTTCGGGCGCCCGCAATATCTACCACTCCGCGCCCGCGAGCCGCGCGCCAGTCCATCGTGCGCGGCGCACTCACCCTTCTGTTGGCCCTGACAGTTCTGTTCGGCCTGGATGCGCTTGTGTTTCGGACAAACCTTTATCCGCAGCTCCTGGACCCGGATTCCGCCGCCGGAACATTTGAACTGACCCTGCGCCGCGAGCAGCAGGCGCAGCGGCTTTACGGAGACAATCTGGTGGCGTGCCTGGGCGATTCCCGGCTAGGCTTGTCGCCCCGGGCGGCTGCCCAGCTGACGGCTCAGACCGGGTACGCCCTGCGCCTCGCCGGCGTCGCCGGCACCGACCCGCGCACCTGGTACTATATGCTGCGCGATCTGGACCCCAGCCGGCGCCGCTATCGCGCCCTGGTCTTCGCCGTAAACGATTATGACGACGAAGATGGCAAAGGCGACCCCGCTGCGGACATCCGCCTGCTGCACTATGCCATAAAGCGTCTCCGCCTAAGCGACGTGCCCGATTTCTGGCGCGCGTTTCCTCCCGGTCTGATGCAGTGGGAAGCCTTTCGCGGCAGCCTTCTGAAAGGTCTCGTCTATCGGGCCGACTTCCAGGCGTTTCTGGCGGATCCGATGAAGCGAATCCGCTACGTCAGGCTGTGCAATCAGGGTTGGCCGCAGTGGACGTGGGACTACCAGGAATCACCCCGCAACATGGTGGGACTGCGGATCGACTGGACCGCGTGGAAAGCGGCCTTCCCTCCCGCCGCAGACCAGAATCAGCGTGAAACCGTTCAGAACTTCCTGATGTACGCGCCCGCGCCGCAGACCGGCCGCTATGCCGCATTCCGCCGACGCTGGTTCGGGAGGATCTTCGATCTCTACCGCGATTCGCCGACCAGGATCATCTTCGTCCGCCTGCCACGCGGTCCCATCCCCCGGCCGGCCAACCTGGTGCACAAGCAGAGCGCTTCCATCCGCGAGTTTGCGCGCCGGCCCAACGTTTTGCTCGTGCCCGAGCACGCCCTCGATTCGCTCGAACATCCTGAGTTCTACAAGGACGGCATGCACCTGAACCGCGAAGGCGTGACCCGCTTCTCAGAGATGCTGGCACTGGAAGTGGGAGCGTTGCTGGGGCCGCCCGCTACGCGCGGAGCGGGCAAATAACGCTGCCACGGAAATCCTACGTAGCGGCGGATAGCCGCTTGTTATACTGGCATTTCCATGCTTCGAGTCCGGTTTGCGCCTTCTCCCACCGGCTTTCTGCACATCGGGAGTGCGCGCACGTATATCTTCAATTGGCTTTATGCCCGCCATAACGACGGCACCATGATCCTGCGGATCGACGATACCGACGTGGAGCGCAACACCGAAGCCTCCCTGAATTCGATTTTCGACGGCCTGCGCTGGCTCGACCTTCCTTGGGACGAAGAATACCGGCAGTCGGAGCGGCTGGGGTTGCATCGCGCCATGGCCGACGCCATTTTTCAGAAGGGTATGGCGTACCGCGATTTCACGCCCGCCCAGGGCGGCGAGAGCGAAAAGTCGGGCGCGCACGGCACCTGGCTGTTTAATGCGGACATGCGGGAGATGTCCCGCGAGGAGAGCCATCGCCGCGCCGCGGCCGGCGAACCGTTCGCGCTGCGCTTCCGCGTGCCGCGCGATCGGGAGCGCTCCATCCGCTTCGACGACGCCGTTTATGGCCCGCAAGCGAAATCCACCACCGATATCGAGGATTTCGCCCTGCTGCGCAGCGACGGCATGCCCACCTATCATCTGGCCTCCTGCGCCGACGACGCCGACCTGCGCATCAGCCACATTATTCGCGGGCAGGACCACGTCACCAACACTTTCAAGCATGTGCTGATCTTCGAAGCCGCGGGCGTGGCGTCGCCCGAGTTCGCCCACCTGCCCCTGCTGGTGGCGCCGGACGGCACCAAGCTTTCCAAGCGCAAGCACGGCCCGGTGGTCAGCGTCACCACCTATCGCGACGCCGGTTTTCTGCCGCACGCATTTATCAATTTCCTGTGCCTGCTGGGCTGGTCGCCCAAGGACGACCGCGAGCGGATGACGCGCGCGGAGCTGGTGGAGGCCTTCACGTTGGAAGGCATCAACCGCTCGAATGCGGTGGTGAACTTCACGGAACAGGACCCGTTCGACCCCAAGGCCATGTGGCTCAACGGCGACCACATCCGCACCATGCCTGTCGAGGAGCTGGCCGATCTTCTGCTGCCGGTGGTCTGCGCGGCTGGATTTTCGGTGGATCGCGGTAAAATGGCATTGATCGCTCCGTTGGTACAGGAGCGCATCCGGCTGCTCCGCGACGTGCTGGCGGTGGGCGATTTCTTCTTTGTGCGGCAGTTGCCGCCCTATGATCCGGCCGAGTTGATTCCGCAAAAGGGCGATGCCGCCTTGGCGCTGCGCGCGCTTCAAAAGGCGCTGCCGGTGCTCCAGGCGGCGGAGTTTCGCCACGATCCGCTGGAGCAGGCACTGCGCGCCGCCGCCGCCGAACTGGGCATCAAAGCCGGCCAGATGTTCCAGCCGATTCGCGTGGCCGTTTGCGGCCGCAAGAACGCGCCGCCGCTGTTCGGCACGCTGGAAGCTCTCGGCCGCGAGATCGCCCTCGAACGAATCGAACAGGCAATAGAAAAGTTGAAAGCGATATGAACCCTTCCAAAACCGCGCCGCCGGCCCCTGAAGGCTCGCCGGCCGGCCCCTCGAATTTCATCCGCGACATCATGCTGGAGGATGCCAGAACCGGCAAATTCCAGAATCGCGTGCACACGCGCTTTCCACCCGAGCCGAACGGCTATCTGCACATCGGCCACGCCAAGTCGATCTGCCTCAATTTCGGACTGGCCAAGGAATTCGGCGGCAAAACCAACCTGCGCTTCGACGACACCAACCCCGAGAAGGAAGAGCAGGAGTATGTCGATTCCATTATGCAAGACGTACACTGGCTGGGCTTCGATTGGGAAGATCGCTGCTTTTACGCCTCCGATTATTTCGGCCAGTTGTACGACTGGGCAATCCAGATGATCCAAGACGGCAAGGCCTACGTGTGCGACCTGAGCGCGGAAGAGGTGCGCAAATACCGCGGCACGCTCACCGAGCCCGGCACGCCGAGCCCTTACCGCAATCGGACGGTGGAAGAGAACCTGGACCTGTTCCAGCGCATGCGCGCCGGTGAGTTCCCCGATGGCTTCCGCACCCTCCGGGCGAAGATCGACATGGCCTCGCCCAACCTCAACATGCGCGATCCGGTGATGTACCGCATCCTGCGCGCCACCCACCATCGCACCGGCGACGATTGGTGCATCTACCCCATGTACGACTACGCGCACGGTCAGTCGGACTCCATCGAGCGCATCACCCATTCCATCTGCACGCTGGAATTCGAAGACCACCGGCCGCTCTACGACTGGTTCTGCGATGCCTTGGGGATCTACCACCCGCAGCAGATTGAATTCGACCGCCTCAACCTCACCTACACGCTGCTCAGCAAGCGCAAGCTGCTGCAGCTGGTGCGCGATGGCCACGTGCGCGGCTGGGACGATCCGCGCATGCCCACGCTTTCCGGTTTCCGGCGCCGCGGCTACACGCCGGAAGCCATCCGCAGCTTTGTCGGCTCCGTCGGCGTCTCGAAAACCAACGGCATCGTCGAGCTGGGGTTTCTGGAGCACCA
>Ga0335081_10001741_pt1 | contig 34613 bp, 27 predicted proteins | sample Lox_Sample_35_FD_206713 | JGI IMG/M metagenome (GOLD analysis project Ga0335081, IMG submission 206713) | Soil microbial communities from Loxahatchee National Wildlife Refuge, Florida, United States - Lox_Sample_3.5 | ecosystem: Environmental > Terrestrial > Soil > Wetlands | place: USA...
GTTTACCCTGGGCACCCAATTGTGGCGCATCGAGAAGATCACGCATAATGATGTGGAGGTGGTTCCGGTCCGTTCGGCCGCTGGCATCTTCCCGTTCTGGAAAGCCGAGGAACAGGACCGCGATTTTCACTTATCCGAGAAGATCGGCCTCTTTCTTGAACAAGCGGACAAGAGACTCGACACTCCCGGTTTCCGCCAGGAACTTCTGGAGCAGCATGCCATGGAAGCGCCTGCTGTGGATGAACTTATCAGGTTTTTGAAACTCCAGAAGGAGGCGACAGGCAACAGCCTGCCGCACCGTCACCACCTCCTGATCGAGAACGTGGAAGAACCCGGGGGCCGCGGCGATTTCAAGCAAGTCATCCTGCACACTTACTGGGGCGGGCGGGTAAACAGGCCTTTTGCACTCGCGTTGGTCCAAGCCTGGGAGGAAAAAGAGCACAGGCCGTTGCAGCTTATCACAAATGATGATGCCGTACTGCTCATGCTGCCGAGAGATTTCCAGACCGATGATCTTTTTTCTCTCCTGACTCCGAAAAACATTGAATTCTTCCTGAGAAAAAAGCTGGAGAAAACAGGATTTTTCGGGGCCCGGTTCCGGGAGAACGCAGAGCGCGCTCTCTTACTTCCCAAATCCGGCTTTAAGCGGAGAATGCCGCTCTGGCTTATCCGTCTCCGGTCCAAGGAACTCTTCGCTGCCGTGCAATCCTATGAAGACTTCCCGATTCTGGTCGAGACATGGCGCACCTGCCTCGAGGATGAATTCGATCTCAATCACGCGAAAACGGTCCTTGAGGAACTCCAGACAGGCATGATCCATGTGAGCAATACTGTGACCAGAACCGCGTCTCCTTTTGCTGGCAATCTCGTCTGGAAGCAGACGAACAAGTCCATGTACGAGGATGATACGCCGCTTTTAGCTCGGGAATCGGCTGTTCGTCCCGATCTGATCAGGGAGCTTCTGTTTTCCTCCCACCTCCGGCCAAAGATCCCCGGCGAATTAATCCGTGTGCTGGACAGCAAACTCAAGCGAACGGCGTCAGGATATTCGCCGGGTTCAGCCATAGAGCTTCTGGACTGGATCAAGGATCGTTTATTGATCCCGGAGGAGGAGTGGAAAGAACTAGCCGCTGCAATCAGGAGGGACCATGAACAGGACGCAGGATTATGGCTCGGATCGCTGGCAAGTAAGCTGTTCTGGATCAGTTGGCCCGGCGTCAGACACGCGCTGTTGTGTGCCATGGAAACTCTGCCAAAGGCGGTTGTGGCCTTCCGTCTTCATCCTGACGTCATATCAGTTCGGCCCGTAACTGATGAAGAAAAAACGGAAACGACCAGACGGCGAGTCCTGTCATTTCTTCGTGAGGTTCCCGAGTTCGCCCGTACAGCTGAAGAGTATGATCTCACAAGCTTTCTGTCGGAGTGGCTGACCTTTTACGGACCAGTGGAGAAAGAGGGGCTGGCTCACTTGCTCGGCATAACTACAGAACGGATTGATGAGGTGGTAGAGCCGTTGATCGAATCGCATGACCTGGTCATGGACCGTTTTGGAGAAGAGAGCAGGGTCCTCGAAATCTGCGACAGTACGAATCTCGAAGCGCTGCTTCGCATGACCCGGCGCTATAGACAGCCGTCGTTTAAGCCGCTGCCCCTCGAGCAGCTCCCACTGTTTTTAGCGGTGTGTCAGGGCGTCGTTCCGCGGGGGGATTCACTCGATAGTCTCCGGCAAAAACTGGAGCAGCTCTTCGGCTGGCCTGCGCCAGTTGGGGCCTGGGAGGAATATATCCTTCCCGCGCGCATGCAGTCTTATCGGAGCGAATGGCTGGACAATCTCATGTCCACAAGCGATTTAATCTGGTTCGGGTGTGGCCCCAGGCGCATTAGCCTTGCATTCACCCAGGACCTTGAGCTCCTCCGTCCTGAGACCGCAGCGCAGGATGACGAGGATCTTGCGAACTTGATCCCCGACCGCCGAGGCAGGTACAGTTTCCTTGAGATAACTGAATTTTCACACATGGACACGGTCCATGCAACTGAGCTCTTGTGGAAAGAAGCATGGAAGGGGAACATCACGAGCGATACCTTCAGAACCATCAGAAAGGGCGTTGTGACCGGTTTCTCCGCGCAGACTTTCAGCGACGAGACAGGGCTTATTTCACGCCGGTCCGGGTTCAATCGGTGGAAGGTTTCCAGGCCCCTTGACGGGCACTGGTTGAGGATTGATGTTCCGGTAAAAGATCGAGATATCTTGGAGGAAGAGGAACTGATAAAAGACCGGATTCGTCAGCTTTTAAAGCGCTACGGCCTGCTTTCCCGTGACCTTGTTGCAAGTGAACTGCCGGCATTGCAATGGCGCGGGATCTTTCGATCGTTGCGGCTGATGGAACTTTCGGGCGAGGTTCTGTCCGGCTACTTTTTCGAGGGTCTTGCCGGTCCGCAATTCATATCACACGAGGCTTTCCGCATGCTGCAGGAGCCTTTGCCCCGGAATGCCCAGTTCTGGATCAACGCGGCGGACCCGGCCTCTCTGTGCGGACTTTCTTTCGGCCCGCTGCTGGGGCTTCCTTCTCGCCTTGCATCAACCCATCTGGTCTATAACGGCAGCAGCCTCGTCATGATTTCCCGGCGCACGGGCAGGATTCTCGACCTGTTCACTGAACCCGGAGATACTCGGTTGGCCGATTATTTCTCGCTGTTTAAAGACCTCCTCAGCCGCGAGTTTAATCCGATGCAAAAAATCAGCGTAGAGAGAATTAATGGGGAACCGGCGCTCCGAAGTCCGTACGCCGAAGCGTTGAAGCGGTTCGGATTCCGGCCCACCCGGAATTCGATGGAGCTATGGAGGGAATACTGACGATCAAGCTGATGAAACTTTCAAGTGGTTAAAGCAGTTGAACTGATATCTTGAACCATTTAGATGTTTCAAATGTTTGAGTCTAAGTCAGGGTTCCGGGACATTTCCAGGCATTTCACTTGATTTGTCGTCATGCACCGGATATAATTTAGCTCAGTTCCTGATTATTTCATTAAGTCTGATGAGGGGAGCTCAGGGGCATGGCGGAAAAGAAATTTGAAGCAGCGTTGACTCGTCTTGAAGAAATCGTTCAGGAACTCGAAAAAGGCGATATCCTGCTCGATCAGTCGCTTAAGCTCTTCGAGGAAGGGATTAAGCTCTCACGCATCTGCAACAAGAGGCTTGAAGAAGCCGAGCGAAAGGTGGAAATCCTGATAAAAGACAAGGACGGCACTGTCAAGGCCAGGCCTTTTGAGGAAGAGGAAGAAGTATGACTCTTAATACTATGGACATCAAGACCTATCTCACAAAGAAAAAGGACATCGTAGACAAATCACTTGAGAAGCTGGTTCCACCTTCAAAAGCCTTTCCTCCGTCCGTGCATGAGGCCATTCGATATAGCCTCTTTGCCGGCGGCAAGCGGGTGCGTCCTATACTGGCAATTGCCGCTGCCGAAGCTTTAGACGCAGGCACAGCTGATCTTCTCCCCATTGCCGGATCACTGGAACTGATTCATACCTATTCGTTGATCCATGATGACCTCCCAGCCATGGATGACGACGATTTTCGGCGCGGAAGGGCCACCTGCCACAAAGTGTATGGAGAAGCAATCGCGATTCTTGCGGGCGATGGGCTGTTGAATATGGCTTTCGAGGTGCTGTCCGATTCCCGAAGGCTCAAAACCATTCCAGCAAAGAGACTCGTTGCCATCATCAAGGAAATCTCGACTGCCTCAGGTGTTTATGGAATGGTGGGAGGTCAGGTCGTGGACATAGAGTCCGAGGGCAAGGAAATCGATTTTCCGACGCTCGAATATATCCATACCCATAAGACTGGCGCGATGATTCGCGCCTCTGTCCGGATCGGCGCTCTCTATGCCAAGGCGGGCAAGAAGCAGTTCGCCGCCTTGACCCATTATGGTGAAATGGTCGGTCTGGCGTTCCAGATTGCTGACGACATCCTGGACATCACGGGCAGCAGGAAGGAAACGGGCAAAGACGAGGGAAGCGATCTCAAGAAAGGCAAGCAAACCTTTCCGAGCTTCTACGGCCTTGACGAGTCGCGGCGCAGAGCAGTCGAAGTCTCCGACAGGGCCGTTCTGGCACTCAAAGATTTCGGCCGTAAGGCCGACCCGCTCAGAGCGCTGGCAAAGTATATCGTGAACAGATCGAGTTAAAAAAAGGGCCAGGGGGCAAGGAAAAAACGTAAATGATTTTTTATGACTTCTGTCCGTATCCCATTGAAAGAGATTTATGAAAGAGGTTTATATGATACTTGACAAGATAAATACCATTCAAGATCTTCGTGATCTGCCCCGTGCGGAGCTGCCTCAACTCGCCGGGGAGCTTCGACAGGAGATCATCGATGTAGTGTCTAAAACCGGTGGGCACTTGGCCCCGAGTCTCGGCGTTGTCGATCTGACCATTGCGCTGCACTGCGCCTTCAACACCCCCCTAGACCGCATCGTGTGGGATGTGGGGCATCAGGCCTACGCTCACAAGATTCTTACGGGGAGGCGCGCGCAGTTTCCCACAATACGCCAGTTTGGCGGGATCAGCGGTTTCCCGAAGCGGGAGGAAAGTACCTTCGATTGTTTTGATGTGGGCCATGCCAGTACGTCCATCTCCGCGGCGCTCGGCATGATCGCCGCACGGGACATCAAAGGAGAGGATTTCAAGGTGATTGCCGTGATCGGCGATGGTTCTATATCCGCTGGACTTGCTTTCGAGGGCATGAACCAGGCAGGACATCTAAAGAAGAACCTCATCGTTATTCTGAATGACAACGAGATGTCCATCTCTCCGAACGTGGGTGCGCTCTCCTCCTACTTGAGCAGGATGATGACCGGGCACTTCTACACCAAACTGCGCCAGGATGCAAAGCATTTTCTGCAGGGCATCCCGAAAGTTGGCGATTCCATGTTCAACCTTGCAAAAAAAGCCGAGGATTCGATCAAGGGACTCATGGTTCCGGGCATGCTGTTCGAAGACCTAGGATTCCAGTATATCGGTCCGATAGACGGCCACAACATTGAGCATTTGCTCTCGACATTCAAGAACATCAAGAACTACACCTGGCCCGTCCTTATTCATGTTATTACGAAAAAAGGGAAAGGGTGCGAGTTCGCCGAATGCAGCCCGTCGCAGTACCACGGCACGCCGCCTTTCGATCCTAAAACTGGTAAAACCAGCGGCAAGAAGCAGTCGATCATGAGCTATACAGAGGTTTTCGGCAAAACGATGATGAGGCTCGCCGAGGAAAATGACAAGATCGTCGCCATCTCTGCGGCCATGTCGGAGGGGACAGGACTTGACAAGTTCGCCGAGCACTTTCCTGGAAGATTTTTCGATGTCGGCATCGCGGAGTCCCATGGAGTTACCTTTGCCTGCGGTCTCGCCGCGGAAGGGCTCCATCCTGTTGCGGCAATCTACTCCACCTTCACCCAGCGCGCCTACGACCAGATCGTTCACGACCTCTGCCTCCAGAATCTGCCGGTGACACTGGCCCTAGACCGTGCAGGGCTCGTGGGCGAGGACGGCCCTACGCATCACGGTGTATTCGATATTGCTTATCTTCGTCACGTGCCGAACATGGTGGTCATGGCGCCCAAGGACGAGAATGAGCTGCAGCACATGATCAAAACCGCAGTCGAACATTCTGGGCCGTCGGCGGTGCGTTATCCCCGGGGCATCGGCTGTGGCGTGCCCATGGACCAGGAGCTTAAAACGCTCACCATCGGCAAGTCCGAGCTCATAAAGGAAGGGAGTGAAGCCACGATTATTGCCATCGGCAGCATGGTCTGCCCTTCGATCGAAGCGGCAAAACGGCTTGCAGACGAAGGGATTTCCGTAGCCGTCATAAACGCGCGGTTTGTGAAACCGCTTGATGAGGAAATGATCCTTGCTTTTGCCCGAAGGACTGGCAGAATTGTGACGGTTGAAGAGCACGTACTTTTCGGTGGCTTCGGAAGTGCGGTATTGGAATGCTTCGATGCAAAGGGCATTTCAGGCATCAAAACGCATCGCATCGGCCTTCCTGATTTCTACATTGAACATGGCACGCAAAAAGTGCTGAGGCAGAAGTATGGTCTGGATACCGATGGCATTTACCGGTCAGTGAAGAACTTCATAGAACAGTCCCGATTGAAAGTGGTAGCTCCGGTTGCAACATTCAAGATGAAGGACGCCTAGAGGAAAACCAGTAAAAAGGGTCGTGGCTCAGGAAAAGTATGCATGGAGCACTCCTCGTTGATCGCAATTGACGGCTTTTAAATAACGACTGTTCTTTATTGTTTTGTTCCATTCCCATACCCGCTGATTTTGATATCAACCTTGCCGAAACCATAGTTACCGGTACAGATAAGATCGATTGTTCCGTTCTTCGAACTGTTCGCTGATTGCTCCTCCTGAGATTCCCTTGAATCGGGTTCGCCGCACTTTTTCAAGCAGATCCACCGTTCCTGTCTCCGGCAGAAATAATGCTGCATGCGCGGTCTAGTGTAGCCGGGTATGCGTTAGGGTACGGGACTGGCACTGTAAGACGATCAAAGATAGACCATACCGAGTTTTCTCATACGCCTACCTCCGGTTGATGATGTTCCACCACCGGGAAGCATGATCCTCCACCTAATCCAAAAGTGTACCGGAGTCTGGAAAAAACGTTATTGAGCATCGATTGACCGTTGACAGCATGTTTTGCTTCTGGTAGGCTCGGATAGAAGCATACGTTGGATTCGTCATGACCGGAAAAGAAAAAAACAGAATGAAGAAGATTCGCATCGACCAGCTCCTCTTGGAACGGACGCTGGCTGGGAGCAGGGAACGCGCGCAGGCCATGATCTTTGCCGGACAGGTGTTTGTGAACGACCGGAAAATCGACAAGGCCGGTGTGCTCGTTCCTGACGATGCCGATATCCGGATTCTAGGCGAAACTCTGCGGTTTGTCAGCAGGGGCGGGCTTAAACTGGAGCATGCGCTTTCGGAATTTCATATCACTGTTGAGGGTAAAACCGCAATCGATGTCGGTGCATCGACCGGCGGCTTCACGGACTGCCTGCTGCAACAGGGATGCAGAAAAGTGTACGCTGTCGATGTCGGATACGGCCAGCTGGCATGGAAACTAAGGCAGGATCAGCGTGTTGTCGTGATCGAGAGGACGAATATCCGGGAGATGGATGCATCTCTCATTCCTGAAGCGGTCGACCTTGCTGTTCTCGATGTATCATTCATTTCCCTGGAAAAAGTAATCCCATCGATCCTGAGATTTCTCAGACCGGCCTCAGAGATAGTAGCCCTTATCAAGCCGCAATTCGAAGTGGGAAAAGAGCAGGTGGGGAAGGGTGGCATCGTGCGGGATGAAGTGGCAAGAACAGCGGCAGTGGATAGAATAACCGAATTTGTGCGGAGGCTCGGCTTTGAAGTGCGGGGTGTTAGATCATCGCCAATCACGGGGCAGGACGGGAATGTGGAATTTCTGCTCTATGCAATCTACAATAGATAAATAGTAGCAGCGTTCAATGGATTTGCTTCCAGCCTGAACAAGGAAGGAATCCCAAAATATTCCAGGCATTGAAAGCCCTCTTTTTGCTACTATCGAATGAGTAAAATATTGAATACAAGGTCGCGAATTTTCTTGGCCGCGCGCGAAGGTAATTAACGAAAGTCCCAAGAAAGCAGAAAGATCGGAAGCTGCATTCAAAAAAAATCATGAAATGAAGAATATTTGAAATTTCAGATGACAAAGACGTTCGTTGATGGTTTAAGACGCAGTTAATCTGCCGGCAAACTCCTCGCCCAGTACGACGATCGATTCAATATCCAGGAACTTGTCCACATTACGATCGAGCAGCAGTTTGACCTGCGCTGGGAAATCCTCTTCCGGTGCCGTGTCATAGAACAGCAGCAGGACGGGATAGCGCGGGAAGAAACGGAAACTAAACGCCGCGTCGTGATCGCCCTTCATTCTCATTTCGCCTCCACCGAGTCTCTTGCAGGCCGACTTGAGGCCTTCCACGTTCCCCGCAAAATGTTTTGCGATCACTTCTTCTACATGGCTCGCCCATGCCTTGTCTTTCGCATGTGACGCAGGAACCGAAGCGAAGGTTATCCATTGGCCGGAAGGCGCTGGAGGGTTAAGCATGCAGAGATGATTATAAATCAGGATCGACAAAAAGGGCTCTGGATCCTCACCCGTTGGGCCGAGAATACGCTCTTTTGTAACGGTATAGTCCTCGTTTAGGAAGGAGATTTCCATACAATCTTTCCCCCGAGGGACCGCGCCCACGGACTCAGCCACGCGAGTGAAGTCGAGCGCGGCGACCTTTGGCTGTAACGCAGTGAGCGTTTGCTCAAATACCGTGCCCCGAGGGGCAGTATGCTTTCGCTCCTCGTCATTGAGAACCGACCGTGCTGATGCGGACATGTTCGGGCAGTCGTCCGCTTTTGCCTGGCTCGAAGCAAGTTTTGCAGCGAAGCCGAAACAACTCGCCGTACCGCACTGTCCGCAGTTTGTCTTGGGGAGGATCTTATAGATGTTGATAGCAGTTTTCATTGATTTAAACTTAACGCTTTTCCATCTGGCTGTCAAATTGGTATGTCCTTCCGCTAGGAAGGATCCATGCCGGCAAGACTTGACAACGGCGGCGCCGATTGTTATTGTTTCCTATGCATTCCGAGATCAATTTCAGAGAAGAAGGGAATATAAATGGAATGGACGGAAAAATTAGCCACGGGCATCTCCACGATAGACAGCCAACATAAGGAACTATTTAAACGGATAAACAATCTGGTGGTAGCCATCAAACAGCAGCGATGCAGATCTGAAATAGACGGGATGATTGAGTTTCTTGATGATTATGCGCGGATCCATTTTTCCGAGGAGGAAAAATATATGCGCGAAACATGCTACCCGGGGATTGATGAACAACTCGAAAGCCATAAACAATACTTGGCCGCGCTTGCAGATCTGAAGAATCAAGCGGCATCGCCGCGCATCCAGGGCAGTTCCTATGATTTGTCGGCGACAACCAACCAGGTAGTCGTTGACTGGATCGTGACCCACATCATTCGTCTGGACATGAAATTCGGTGAGTATTTAAAGCAGCAGGGTAAAGGATAGTGAGAGCGGAGAATTGCGGGATAAGGGGCAGAAAGGTTTGAATCGCGCGTGGCTTAGCACCGCTTCTGTCGCAGAGCCGCTACTTTTAATTCTGAACCATTTCTTGTCCAGCACCCCAAACTATCGGCGCGCTAGGCATGAGATTGAAATCTTGGACTGTCTTAATGATTTCCTTTTGATCGATAATATCAGCCGTATATCCGCGCGTCATTAACGCCTTGATATGGGGCGTGTTTTATTAACCGCATCACTCCATCATTGGCTTCTATAGCCCGATACAATCGCCTGCCTTCCTCGCCGGGGGGCGTTTTGTTCTGTCAGCTCGGATCGAGAAATAGTATCGGCTTGTATCGGCGAAGGGACTGTGTGCGGCGCATCCATGTGAGAGTTTCCTGCCCTGCCTGTGTTTCTCCATATGAAGCTAGGACTTAATACCGGGAATGATAGAGGTGGTGGCGTAGACCAGTTCTGCATGTTGATCTTCAGATCGGTGATGGAATATAGTTCGTTCTGAGCGTCTTTTTTAATGAGTTTCTCTTGGATGTCAGAGTAGGGGTAGTCCGAAAAAACTAAGCAGAGGGTTTTGGGAGAAAGATCATGACCAGCCGAGCCGCCGCGCCTCGTTTTTGATGAGATGTTATGTAGCAGCATGTTTAAAAAGCAGACAGCTCCTTTTTTGTCAATGAGCGCCAGCTTCCTGTTCAAACGTCCCTGATGGCTCTTTTTGCCCTTTTCCAGAAGGAGCCGTTTCTCGACTTGACAAGTGGACAAATGATCACTATAATGATACTCATGTCGGTTGAGAGAAACGAACCCATTTCCGTTTGCGCCGAATTTTCCGGTGGTGCCGTTAAACCGGTCTGGTTCTCCCTGAATGGGAGACGGATACGGGTAGAGGAGATCGCACTCATCTGGAAGACTCGGGAGGGAAGTACGCCCATCCTCCATTTCTCCGTTACCGACGGGCAGGGATTATATGAAATCCGATACAATACGGTGACTTTTTCATGGAGGTTGGCGGCAAGTGCGTAGCGTTCTTCACATTGACATGAATGCTTTTTTCGCATCAGTGGAGCAGCGGGCCAATCCTGCTCTGCGCGGGAAAGCCATGGCTGTTATTGGATCGGAGCGCCGGGGTGTGGTCCTCTCCCCATCTTACGAGGCGCGCGCTTTTGGCGTGAAGACTGGCATGACATATGGAGAGGCGATGAGAGCGTGTCCGGGTCTGCAGCTGGTTTCCGCCGACCCCGCAAAGTATTCTTATACCTGCGAGGAGCTTATCAACATTTGGAAGGATTTTTCCCCCTTGGTCGAACTTTTTTCCATTGATGAAGCATTTCTCGACGTGACGGGTTGCGAACGGCTGTTCGGCGATCCCGTGCAGATAGCTATCAGGATAAAAGAACGGGTGTGGAGTGAAAAGAAACTTACCTGTTCCATCGGCATCGCTCCGAACAAACTCATGGCCAAACTCGGAAGTGATATGCAGAAACCGGACGGACTCGTTCTTATTACCCCCGATGATATTGATGGCGTTCTTGAAAGTCTGCCGGTTAGAGAACTCTGCGGCATTGGCCCGAGCCTGGAGCGCAGTCTCGCAATCATAGGGATAAGGACCTGCGGCGAACTTGGCCGCACCCCTCTTGAAAAGCTGACGGCGCGATTCGGGGTCATCGGAGAACGGCTTCGCGATATGGGTCGGGGGATTGACGACGACCCGGTTGCTGCACTGGAAAGTGAATATGAAGGGCCTGCCAAGTCTATCGGACACAGCATGACACTAACGGAGGATTGCAACGATATCGCCCAGATCGAACGCCATATCTTGCAGCTGGCGGAGAAAGTGGGACGCAGGCTTAGACGCGGTTCGTATTACGGCCGCACGGTAAGCCTCACGCTCCGCTATGCCGACTTCCAAACCTTTTCCCGCCAGAGAAAGCTTTTCCATGCCGTCTGTCATGGTCTTGATATATACGCTGCCGCGCGAGAAATTCTTCGTCAGCTCAGCCTGGCCCAGCCGATCAGGCTTGTGGGCGTAAGCGTGTCGAGTCTTGAAAGAGATGTTTCTCAGATGCCGCTCTTCTATGACGAGCGAAGACGGATGTGTGTCACCGGGGCAATGGACGAAATCAACGACCGTTACGGAGACTTTACGGTCACCTGGGGCAGCCTTGCTGAGCGGTACTGTCATGGGCGTGTCATTTCGCCGGCATGGCGGCCGGGAGGGGACCGGCAGTACTGAGACAACGGGTGGCGCTGAGGGGGATTGAGGATTTTGTTATGCTGTTGAAGCTTCATTCATCGGAGCTAGCTGCTAAGGTTCATTTCAGTGGCGCAGTAATATTAAATCCCGTGGATTAACCATCTGATTGACTAGGAGGTGGACGATATGAAAAACAAAGTAACGGAACGCCAGCAAGATATCTTTGAGTTTATCAGTATGACCCTCGCGGCGCGGGGAATCCCGCCGAGTATGCGTGAAATCGGGGAGAAATTCGGCATCCGCTCGACGAACGGTGTGGAAGGTCACCTTGCGGCGCTTGAACGGCATGGTCTTATTCACCGGGAGCGGGGGAAATCGCGGAGCATTTCCCTTCAGTCCCGCAAGCGGCCAGCTTCGGCAATCCCCATCCTTGGAAAAGTCGCGGCAGGCACGCCAGTGCTGTCTCCGGAGAACCGGGAAGGCGAGGTCATGGTTGATTTGTCGCTTTTATCGCTCCGAAGCAGCCATAATATTTTTGCCCTGAAGGTCAGGGGAGAGAGTATGGTGAACGCCCATATCATGGACGGCGATCTCCTGTTGGTCCGGGCCCAGTCTGTTGCTCAAAATGGAGACATTGTTGTAACCTTAACGGACGGTGAGGCCACGGTCAAACGGTTCTATGCCGAAAAAAACCGCATACGACTGCAACCGGAGAACAACGAAATGAAGCCAATCTACATTGAGCACGGCGAGTTTCGCATCTTGGGAAAGGCCGTGGGCGTGATCAGAAAAATTTAAGGGGCAATCTTTCATGAAGAAAAACATCTTACCCATCATTATTCTCTTCACTATCTTGGCCGTGCTTTATTTTATTTCATCGCGGCAAAGAGCGCCTCTGATTCCGTCCGACGCACTTCATCAGAATATCGTGAGTAATGAAGCCTGCGCGGAATGTCATAGACCGGGGGGAAAAGCCCCGTTGAAGGCGAATCATCCACCCAAGGAGCAATGTCTCATCTGTCATAAATCTAAATAATACTAAGGATGAGGCGCATGTCGTCGGAATACTGAAACCGTCTTGTTCGCGATTCTGAATGCAACGAAGCATCCTGCTTTTCCCGAAGGTGCTGGTACCTTGTCGCGTTGATCAGCTAAACGCAAAAAGATTTTACAAAAATGGCTTGTAGTGTCGAAAAAAGCTGTTGTTCCCTCCCATAAGCCGTCCTTCCTGGTTTTTTCGAATGCGTTTTCCCTATCCGTATTTTAAAGTAAAATTGTAGCATTAATTGATCTGTAAATCATAACTTCTCATAACATACTAATATTCTTACGATTTTTCATTGACAAGAGGTGCGGGAGCTATTAGTATTCCTGAGAGTCGAAATGTACTAGGTGCGTTTCTTAACGCTTGAGGGAGGAATTCGCCATGGAAGGCTACCGCTATCAGCAATTCGCATACCTCGTCGTTCCCTTTGCAGCGGGTGTTGAACTGTTTCTTACCGCCAAGTGCGAACGCAATAAATCGAAGAAGGAATGCGCCATATCTGTTGTCATGGAAGCCTTGGGATATGTATTTGTCGGTCTGATACCCGCATTGTTCTTATTTACGATTCTCAGTCTTGAGAACCATTATTTATCGCAAATTGTTCAAGTTCTCCACCGCCTTGATCGGTACGGTGTTATGTTTTTCTTTCTCGGATCGTGGTGGCAGGTATTTCTCATAACCTCGCTCCGGGCTCGCCGGTCGGCAGGGGAGGGGAAAAAAATGTTTCTCAGCGTTTGGATGCCGTATCTTGCATACGGCGCTTTTATATCTGCACTGATTCTCTGGGTTGCGCCTTGGAATCTCATGTGGGTGTCGTTTCTATGGTTTGTTGGAACATTCGGACTTTTCTCGATTATCGGCGTTTCCTCCGCAAAACTTTCTAAAATATTTTTTGTTCTATCCGTATCTGTGCTTGTCTGCGAAAATATCCTCTTTATTATCCTCGACGCTATCGTGTAAAATCAGTCGGTAAAGAAGTATTCAGTACTCCTGTAATATGATGCGCGGACTGTGGTATAATGGACCGCAATACAGGAGAACTGTTTTGCATTTACCCTCGCGTGTCTGCATGCAGGGAGATAGGAGAAGCGTCTGGAACCTTAAATATGAATGGCAAAATATTAAATCAAGCCGATATGAAAAAGGCCGCTGTCGCCGCTCTCGGAGTCAACGATATTGAGACTATCATGACGCTAGCGCGCCAGAACAGAAAACTGTTCAGTGTTCTCGTGCGCCTTGCCTATGATAAAGAGACACTCATGGGGTGGCGGGCGATCAGCGCCATCGGACACGTGGCAACTCTCTATATGAAAAACAATTACGAGTTCCTGCGTGAGACTGTCCGGAAACTCCTGTGGTCTTTGTCCGACGAATCCGGGGGCATCGGCTGGTCAGCCCCCGAAATGCTCGGAGAAATTGTTAGTGCTGATCCAAAAAAAATGACCGATGTGGTGCCCCTAATTGCTGAAATTTATACAATCGAAGAAAAGGTCTTCAGACCTGGCGTTCTTTATGCTCTCAAGAGGGTCGCTGAGAGCCAACCCGAAGCCGTGTTTCCATTTCAAGAATTAGTCATCAGCGGTTTATCCGAGAACGACCCGTTGGCTAGAATTTATTCACTTGAATTATCAATACTGATTAAGGAGGGGATTTATCCAGGTAGCCGGGAGGGTTTATTGGCTCATATTAAGAACCTCATTTCTGATCGGGCGGATGCATGGATATTCAAAGATGGAGGGTTTTTGGGAGTAGAAGTTGGTGAACTAGCTTGTAAAGTGTATAAGTGTTATTAAAACCCAAAAAAACATATATAAAGTGGAATATTTAATCAATAATTAACAATTTTTAATGTTATAGTGGGACATTTATCTTTTTTATTCATATAACTACTTTTTAAAAAATTTATTTGAATGCTGGAAGAATTAAGTAATTTTTTTTTATTCAATAAGGGACTCTCATACTAGCTGATTAATTTATTTTGTAACATACTAATAAAATGTATTAAAATGGCATATAGCACGTGCTATTTTTTTATTGTTATAAGCTTGACAATGTAGCACTCATATTTTATAATAGTACCATTATAAAATATGAGGGAATATAATATATGAGCGCCACGACTAAAAGAGATTATTATGATGTTCTTGGGGTCAGCAAGAGTGCATCTGAGTCTGATATCAAGAAAGCCTTTAGAAAGCTTGCCAGAAAGTTTCACCCGGATGTCAATCCCGGAGATAAAACCTCAGAACAAAAATTCAAGGAAATAAATGAGGCATACGAAATTCTCTCTGATACTAAGAAGCGGCAGCAGTATGATCAGTTCGGTCATGCTGCTTTCGATCCAACTTTTGGTCAAGCGGCGGGTCAGGGACAGGGATACGAGGGTTTTACTCGTAATGCCGGTTTTTCAGGCATGCATGGATTTGAGGATATTTTCAGCAACATGTTCGGAGGCCGCATCCGTCCGCAAGGTCCGGAGAAAGGTGAGGACATTACCTATACCGTCGAGGTAGACCTCGAGGATGCAATTTTTGGCAAGACGATGCAAGTTGATCTGAAACATCAAGTGACTTGTTCCAATTGCAACGGCTCGGGGGCTCAGCCGGGAACGTCGCCGCGCACCTGTCCTACATGCAGGGGCTCTGGCAATATTACCCAAGGCAGGGGTCTTATGCAGATCGCGCAGCCTTGCCCGACGTGTCATGGAACGGGCACGATCAACCCGAATCCTTGCAGCAATTGCCATGGTAGTGGCGTTGTTGAAAAGTCGGAACGTCTTAATGTGAAAATTCCGCCGGGAGTGGATAACGGTTCAAAGGTGCGTATGGCAGGACTAGGGGGGCCAGGAGAAAGAGGGGGGCCTCCCGGCGATGTATACATCATAACAAAAGTTAGACCCCATCCTTACTTTGAACGAAAAGGCGACAACCTCTATTCAGAGGCTAATGTTACCGTAAAAGAGGCTGCTCTCGGCGAAAAAATCGAGATTGCTACCGTTGACGGCATGGTGTCACTTTCCCTGCCGGAAGGCGTGCAAACAGGACAGCAACTCAAACTAAAAGGCAAAGGTGTGCCCCATTTCGGCGGCGGAGGTCTAGGGGACCACTATGTAACGATCAAAGTCGTAACGCCAACTAGTCTACCTGAACGAGGAAAAGAGTTGTTGCGGGAACTCGACCGGCTGAGTCCTTCTAGTCCTCGACGAGGGGTAACATTCAGGGGATTTAGTAAGAGATAAAAGCAGTATTGCAAGGTTTATGATCCATAATTCGATCAATTTTGAATTGTACAGTCATTACGTATTACGCAGCTTGTTTTAAGTTCATTGAGGTTACAACATGACAGCACGCGAACACAGACTTTTCATGATCAGTATCGTTTCTGAAATGCTCGGGATCCATCCGCAAACACTCAGGCTTTATGAGCGTGAAGGTTTCATAAAACCAAAGCGAAGCGTAGGAAACACGCGACTCTATTCAGAAGATGACGTGGAAAGGCTAGAAATGATTCTGCGGCTTACGAGGGAACTCGGTGTCAACCTCGCCGGAGTAGAGGTCATTCTCTCAATGCGCGAAAAAATGGAGCAGATGCAGCGTGAAATGAATGAAATTATTCAGCAACTTCGTGATGAGCTAGAACGGGAGATCAGACGCAAGGAAGAGATGAGAAACGCCCTCGTTCCAGTAAGAAGAATTCGTATCACGAAGGCAGGATAATATAGGAACGATGACGCAGAAGACAGGATGGATGAAGCCTTACCCATCAGGGCTCATGCATCAAGCAACAGGAGGTTATCATGGCACGGTTCGACAAACTTACCCTGAAGGCATCGGAAGCGATGCAGGCTGCCCAAGACTTGGCAGCCAGGCGTCACCATCAAAACATTGAGGTGGAGCATCTCCTGCTCGCATTACTGGAGCAGTCGGACGGTGTTGTGATCCCCTTGATAAAAAAACTCGGCTCTGACCCCGGAGGAATCATGACCGATATCGAGCAGAGTCTGGGCCGGCTGCCGAAGGTCGAGGGGCTTGTGCAAACGTATCTCTCCCCGAGACTCAGCAAGCTTTTCGAACGGGCGGAGCAGGAAGCGGAGCGTATGAAGGATGAGTACGTAAGCACTGAGCATCTGCTCATTGCCGCTGCGGACGGAGACGGCGTGGCACGGGATATATTGTCCCGTCATGGTGTTACGCGAGATAGGATATTGACAGCCCTTGTCGATATCCGGGGTTCCCAGCGTGTGACAGATCAGAACCCTGAGGACAAGTACCAAGCCCTGACGAAGTATGGGAGGGATCTGACTGAAATGGCACGTAGGGGGAAACTGGACCCGGTGATCGGAAGGGACGAAGAAATCAGACGCGTTGTGCAGGTCCTGTCACGACGCACCAAGAATAACCCGGTGCTTATTGGTGAGCCGGGCGTGGGTAAGACCGCGATAGTCGAAGGGCTTGCGCAGCGGATCGTGAGCGGAGATGTTCCCGAGGGCCTCAAGAACAAACGGGTTGTTGCCCTCGATATGGGCGCGCTTATCGCTGGCGCCAAATACCGGGGCGAGTTCGAGGACCGGTTGAAAGCGGTGCTGAAGGAAGTAACCGAAGCGAGTGGCGAGGTGATCCTGTTCATTGATGAACTCCACACGGTCGTTGGCGCAGGGGCGGCCGAGGGCGCAATGGACGCGTCGAACATGCTGAAGCCAGCTCTTGCGCGGGGTGAACTCCGGTGCGTAGGCGCCACGACGTTGAATGAATACCACAAATATGTGGAAAAAGATCCGGCCTTGGAGCGAAGGTTCCAGCCGGTACTTGTGCGGGAACCATCCGTGGAAGATACCATATCTATTCTTCGCGGCCTCAAAGAACGCTACGAGGTTCATCACGGCGTCAAAATCAAGGATTCAGCGCTGGTGAGCGCGGCGATTCTTTCGCACCGTTACATTGCGGACCGCTTCCTTCCGGATAAGGCCATTGACCTGATTGACGAAGCCGCGTCGAGACTTCGCATGGAGATCGACAGCATGCCAACGGAGCTGGATGAGGTCGAACGCAGAATGAGGCAGCTCGAAATCGAGCGCGAGGCAGTGAAAAAGGAACAGGACCCCGCATCACGCGAGCGTCTCGCCAGGATTGAAAAAGAGATTGCCGACCTTTCGGAAAAGAGGGGCAATCTCCGCACCCAATGGCAGTCCGAGAAGGGGGGTATCCAGAAGATCAGAGCCATCAAGGAACAGACCGAGCAGGCCAGGATTGAAGCCGACAAGGCCGAGCGTGAAGGGAATCTTGGACGGGCCGCAGAGCTTCGCTATGGCAGGCTTCTCGAACTGCAAAAGCAGCTTGATGCTGAGTCGGCCCTCCTCCGATCGATCCAGTCCCAGTCGCAGATATTGAAGGAAGAAGTCGACGAAGAGGACGTTGCCGAGATCGTGTCCAAGTGGACCGGAATCCCGGTGAACAGGATGTTGGAGGGCGAGATGCAGAAGCTGCTGCAGATGGAAGACCGGCTCAGGAAGCGCGTCGTGGGCCAAGATGAGGCCATTACGGTGATTTCCGATGCCGTTCGCAGGGCGCGGGCAGGTATCCAGGACCCGAACCGGCCGATCGGCAGTTTTATCTTCATGGGGCCCACCGGCGTTGGTAAGACGGAGCTTGCACGTGCTCTGGCCGAGTTCCTTTTCGATGATGAGCAGGCCATGATCCGCATAGACATGTCGGAGTACCAGGAACGCCACACTGTATCGAGGCTCATCGGCGCGCCTCCAGGCTATGTCGGATATGAGGAGGGTGGTCAGCTCACTGAGGCAGCGCGGAGGCGGCCCTATTCGGTGATTCTCCTCGACGAGATCGAGAAGGCCCATCCCGAAGTATTCAACGTGCTGCTCCAACTGCTAGATGACGGCAGACTTACTGACGGCCAGGGACGGACCGTGGATTTCAAAAATACTGTGGTCATCATGACATCGAATATTGGTAGCCAGTTCATTCAGGACCTTCAGAATGATGAAGAGGAGATGCGGCGGAGGGTCACTGAAAGCATGCGTCAGCATTTCCGGCCGGAGTTTTTGAACCGCGTCGACGATATGATCATTTTCCATCCGCTCGATGCCGAGGTCCTCAAACGGATCATTGACATCCAGGTTGGCCTTGTACAGAAGCGGTTGTCCGAGAAGAAGATCTCGATCGAGTTGACGGAGAGCGCGAAAGAGCTGCTTGCGGAGGAGGGTTTCGATCTTGTCTACGGCGCGCGGCCTTTGAAGCGGGTCATTCAGCGGGATGTGCTAAACCCGCTTGCCGGGAAAATCCTTGCCGGCGAGGTAAAGGAAGGTTCCCGGGTAATGGTAGACCGGGTCGATCGGCATCTTACGTTCCGGTCCATCGGACAGACCGTCGAATCCCGATAACTTCGGCAGGGGATTACCCTTAGACAATTGTGAATAATATTTGTGGTTTAAAAAAGAAAAATGTGATATAGTTTGAACGAGATAGAGAACACAAATATCCTCTGCGGGTGGGGTATGCCTAAATCGAAAATACCAACGGGAAAAAAAAGCGGCAAGGCTGTGCACGATCGGGACTTTAAAACCCTTTTTTATCGCAAACTCACCGAAACTCATCTTTTCTATGAAGTTGGAAGGATCATAGCTTCGGAGCTGGAACCCACCGAACTGATCCAAAAAATTATCACTACGATCGGAAAGACGGTCAACTTTGAGGATGCATCCGTCTATATTGTCAGAAAAGACCTGACCGGTCTGGAACCGCTCTATCTTCACAATCCTCTTTTGCAATCGCGGATGGCGGATGCCATCTTTTTCGACAACGGAGCGCCGGGAGCGATTGCTGCAGGCGGCGAGCCAATTTTCCTTGATGACACTGCGCTGTTCGAAAGCTTTCTTCATCATCCCGACGAGCGCAAGGAACAGGGCAGCTACATCGGGATCCCTCTTAAAAACGAAAACCGCATCGTCGGCGTAATGGGTTTCAGTCACAGCAAGACCGCCGCGTTTCGAGTAGAGGATTTTGATCTTCTCCGGACGCTGTCTCACCTCATCTCCGCAGGTCTGGAAAAAGCCGAATTGTTCAAAAAAACGCTGGAACTTTCCCGTATTGACGAATTGACCGGACTCCTCAATTACCGGGTGCTCATCGAAAAGATAGAAGAGGAGATCCGCAGAAAGCTCCGCACTGGCAGGGAATTTTCGTTTATCATGATCGATATTGACGACTTCAAGCGGGTCAATGACCGTTACGGCCACCTTGAAGGGAGCAGGCTGATAGCCCAGATGGGGCCATTGCTTAAGGCGGCATGCAGAACCGGCAGCACCGATACCTGCTTTCGTTACGGTGGAGAGGAGTTTTCCATTCTTCTGGCGGAGACCGATATTGATGAAGCGCTTGCCGTCGCCGAGCGTGTTCGGAAGTCCGTTGAAGATTATCCCTTCACTCTGAAGGTAGCTCATCCCTATGAAAAAGTGACTGTCAGCCTCGGCGTCGCCACGATGGAAGAAAGCGGCATGAAAACCACACCGGAACTGATCCATGAAGCCGACGTCGCGCTTTACCGTTCGAAAGCCGTGGGAAAAAACAAGGTGACCTGCTTCAGCGAGTCATTTAGCATGCCTGGCATGAAGATCGATGGTGAGACGGGAACGAGTTAAGCCTTTAGCTGGTTCCCCGGTGATTCGGTACTTGGAGAGCGAACGTTTAATCAAAAACAACCCAGTTGGCAAGATGCAATTCTGATATTGACATCATTACAGATTGACCCGATTTCCCGCAGTGGAACTTCAAGTAGTCGGGACAACTCATGCGCTTTTTCACAAGAAAGCCGGTTGTTTTCCGATGCCTTCCGTATCGCTTCGATGATCTTATCCCGATCCATGTTTCCTCCTCGATTTTTAGAATAACGACAAAATATTTAAATCTATATCCGGCGTGATGACATGCTGTTAAACTAACGTCAGATAGCATAAAATCGAATTTATAATGTCCAGATGGTATTTGAATATAACCTGAAAAAAATTAGGTTTGATTCAAATCGCCTATAAGCATTATTACGCAATATTTTATCAGTCTGTGCCGCATCACGTATTTATATTCGGACCGGAGAATCAGGCTAAATTTGTCCCGGATTTATTCCCCGCCATGGCCACCTCCCGGAGTGGATACGGTAGGGAGATGGAACTATCGGAGAGTTAACTTTATTAATTTCACTGTCGTTTATACTACACGATATATAACAGGCCGCGCAAGGGGAATACGACCATAAGACAGGTTCAACCTTGGTTTTGTGGGCTTGCTCGATGTAAGAACCAAAGATCGTTGCCCATCGTCACTGGGGCGAGAGTGGCTCCGTGTTGTTTCCTTTGTTGACTTGTCCCCGCCGCTTGGATAAAATGGACTAGTTTCTCATCAAGGAGGAGAGCTGTATGGCACAAATGTTCGATGCAATTATCATCGGCTCAGGTCCGGCAGGACTTACGGCCGCATTGTATCTTGGCAGAGCGGGGCAGAAGTGCGTTGTGCTCGAAAAGGATTTTGTCGGGGGCTATACCGCCAAGATCGCCCATATTGAGAACTACCCCGGCTATGAAACCATTAACGGCATGGAGCTTACTCAGATCATGGCCAAACAGGCTGAGAAGTTCGGCGCGACGATCGTCTATCCCGTGGAAGTGGTGGACATGGAACTGCAGGGAGAGCTCAAACGGGTGCGCACGCGCGATGAGGTTTATGAAGGTTCTGTCGTGCTCATTGCAATCGGCGTTGCAAGAAAGAAACTCGAGGTTCCTGGTGCAAAAGAGTACCTCGGAAAAGGAGTATCCTATTGCGCCACCTGTGACGGCAATTTTTTCAAAGGCAGAAAGGTAGCTGTGGTCGGATCAGACGATGAAGCAGCCGAAGAGGCACTTCATCTGGCCGACCTGGCTGAGAAAGTCACTATGATCCCTCATAAGGAACTCGATATAGTGACTGCGGTCATGAATCGTCTCAAATCAAGGCCGAATGTGGAAATTCTCCCCCCCTCGAAGATCCTTTCCGTCATCGGAGACGAGCTTGTGACGGGGATCAAGTTATCCCGGAATGGCATGGAGGAAATTCTTCCCCTCGAAGGCGTGTTTATCGCCATGGGTTCCACGCCGATCTCGCAGCTGATTCTACGCGCCGGAGGGCTGACGGATGACCGCGGCTGTCTCATTGTGGACAAACACCAGCGTATGAATCTCGAAGGTGTATTCGCCGCCGGCGACTGCACCTGCGGCGGTATGCAGATTGTGGCCGCCGCGGGAGAGGGATCGGTCGCGGGCATGCGAGCGGCATCGTATGTGCGCAAGATCAAAGCCAAGGCGGCTGGTAAATAAAAAAGACATCAGCATCTCAATCCCGACTAAAACACAAGGTACCATATCCGGCACTCCGCGGCTGGCTGATGATTGATGGCCGGGAATCACGCTATTGTGTTTCTAGTTATTTGGTCCGGGATTCGATAGTTGTCATGGAGTATTCATGACCGTCAAAGATATGCTCGGTAGGAGTGGTGTTGTATCAAGGGAAGATGCACTCAAAATCCTGTATGAGCATCTCGTTCTTCCCGATCCTCCTCAGGAAAATATTTCCATCAGCGCGGCGCTCGGACGGATCCTGGCGGAAGGCGTGTCGTCCCCCGTTGATCTCCCCGAGTTCGACCGTTCGACCATGGACGGTTATGCTGTAAAGAGTGCTGATACCTTCGCCGCCGCGGAGTCGAGGCCCGCGCTCCTGGCTGTGGTCGGAGAGATCCTCATGGGAACCCTGCCCGATCGGGCAATTGCAAAAGGCGAAACGATGAAAATCGCCACCGGCGGAGCTCTTCCGGAGGGTGCGGACGCTGTGGTGATGTTCGAACAGACCCAGCCGGTTAATGCAACAAGCATCGAAGTCGTCAAACCTGTTGCGCCCTTTGAGAATGTGGTACAGACGGGCGATGATATCAAAAAGGGCGAAGCCATTCTGAGCCGTGGGCATCGTATGAGGCCGCAGGACATGTCGGCCTTTGCTGCGGTGGGGATCACGCGAATCGGCGTCCTGAGGCCGCCGCGCGTGTCGATTATTTCCACTGGAAACGAGATCGTTCCCGCGGACAGCGTTCCCGGTCCTGGTCAAATACGCGATAGTAATTCCTATAATCTTGAGGGTTTGGTCCTCCAGGCAGGGGGCTTGCCCGTAAAGAAAGGTATCATCCGTGATGAGTATGCCAACCTTCGGGAGACGTTGAACGCGGCAATCAGCGACAGCGACCTGGTTTTGATGACCGGCGGCAGTTCGGTCGGCACCATGGATTTGACGGCCAGGGTGATCAATGATACAGGAAAACCCGGAGTCCTTGTCCACGGGGTGTCCCTCAAACCGGGCAAGCCGCTCGTGGTCGGTCTCGTCGGTTCCTTACACGGGCATGTGCCGGTTTTCGGATTACCGGGGCATCCTGCCGCGGTCAGCATCTGCTTTGAAGTCTTCGTGAGACCCCTTCTCTCCCGTATGGCCGGAGAAATTCAAAATTCCGAGCTGGAGAACGTGCCTGTCTTTCGCACGGTCAAAGCACGTCTCGCACGAAGCATTGCATCGAGCCCGGGCCGAGAAGATTACGTTCGGGTTACTCTTGAGAAACGGGGCAACGGCCTCTGGGCGCGGCCTGTTTTCGGAGCCTCGGGACTCATTAGCACTCTCGTAAAGGCCGTGGGTACTGTCGTAGTACCGGTCAACAAGATCGGGATCGAGACGGGGGAGGAAGTAGAAGTAAGGTTGTTCTAATGGTAATATCTTCCCGGGGAACAAACAGAGAATCCACCTGAATAATTCCAATTCCTAACAAGCGAGAATGTCGTAGACAACGCAAAATCGTACTTTGTAAGAGACCGCCTCCCCGCTCTATGTACAAACAAAAAAAATATCTCGATAATCAGCCGCTTGTCGATGCAATCCGCAGATTTCACGAAGCATTGATTATAGCGGGCATCGGCGGTCCGATTGCCGGGGAACGCATACTAATCGGCGATTCGCTCGGGCGGGTCACATCGGAAGCCGTTATCGCAAAAATATCTTCCCCCTTCTATCACTCTGCCGCCATGGACGGCGTCGCCGTCCACTGTGTCGATACCTTTGGTGCAGCAGAAACAAGGCCGAAGCGTCTTACAATGCCCGATAATGCCGTGTTTGTGGATACCGGCGACCCGATGCCCGACGGGTATGATGGCGTGATCATGATCGAAGACGTGGAGAAAATCTCGGAATCGGAGATCGAGATTTTGAAGCCCGCTACCCCCTGGCAGCATGTGCGTCTGGTTGGCGAGGATATCGTTGCCACGGAGCTCATAATCCCGGAGAACACCATCGTCCGTCCTGTCGATATGGCGGCGATGATTGCATCCGGCCATACGTCCGTCATGGTCCGCCGCCAGCCTGTTGTTTCGATAATCCCAACGGGGACGGAACTGGTTGAGTCTGGCCGCGAACTTAAAAAAGGCGACATCATTGACTTTAATTCGGTCATGCTTTTCGCCATGGCCGCGGAGTGCGGCGCCCATGGGGTGCGAAAAAACATCGTCAAGGATGACGCAGCATCGCTCGGAAAAACGATCCTGGAAGCCCACGCTGAATCGGAAATTGTCGTGATCAACGCTGGCTCATCGGCGGGCAGGGAGGACTTTACCGCCGATGTGATCGCCGAACTCGGCGACGTCGTAGTGCACGGCGTCAACATCAAACCGGGCAAGCCTGTGATCCTTGGAATCGTGCGGGGCAAGCCGGTCATTGGCATACCTGGCTATCCCGTGTCGGCGGCGCTTACCTTCAATCTTTTCGTGAAACCGCTCATATATTCCTTCCTCGGGATCACACCGCCTGAACCGGAGAGGGTCGCGGCAAAACTCAGCAGGCAGGTGGCTTCTTCGCTCGGTCAGGAGGAGTTCATCCGAGTGAAACTCGGGCGCGTTGGAGACAACCTGCTCGTGACGCCCGTGAGTCGGGGAGCAGGCGCACTAATGTCCCTCGTCCGCGCTGACGGCATCATTCGTGTCCCCGCGGAGAACGAAGGAATTGCCGCGGGACGCGAGGTACTCGTTGAACTTCTCCGGCCGAGTCGTGATATTGAAAACACCATTGTCTGCATCGGCTCCCACGACAACGCGCTAGACGTGCTCGGCAATTTTCTCAAGAAGAAGCACGCGCAGTTTTCACTCTCATCGGCGCATGTGGGAAGCATGGGGGGGCTCCTGGCGCTCAAACGTGGAGAGGCCCATTTGGCGGGAGTGCATTTGCTCGACGAAGAAACAGGTGAATATAATGTCGGTTATATTAAGAAAATGCTTCCTGATGCCGGTACTGTGCTCGTGAACCTGGTTTACCGCACCCAGGGTTTCATTGTGGCCAAAAGTAATCCGAAAAGCGTGAATGGGTTCGAGGACCTGACACGCGTGGACGTAACGTTTGTGAACAGACAGGCGGGCGCGGGAACGCGTCTCTTGACGGATCTCAACTTGAGAAGATTAAATATTGACCCGAGGAATGTAAAAGGGTATGATCACGAGGAATTCACCCATATGGCGGTGGCAGCAGCGGTTCTTTCGGGTACGGCTGACATCGGGCTTGGCGTTCTCTCGGCGGCCCATGCACTGGGACTGGATTTTGTTCCGATGGCGCAGGAGCGGTATGATCTCGCAATCCCGACGCGGTTCTACGATACCCCCATGCTGCAGGCTTTACTCTCGATTATCCGGGACGACGAGGTGTTTCGCAATCAAATCGTAAGCATGGGTGGGTATGATGTTTCAGATATGGGGAAAATAATGGCCATGCTTTAAGCCTGAAAGCTTTATTGCCGCGGCAGACGCTGAGAGAAAGCAAAAAGATATAACTGATAAAAGATAATATCCGAACCTTATAACGTCTAAAAATCAATGCTCGCAAATTACAGAAGCCCCATAGTATTTATTCGGTAAAATCATATTACTCTACGCCTTCATCGGTAAAAAAAACAAATCGGAGGTTTCAATGTTCGCAATCAGCGCGGTGCCCGGACTGGGCACGGGAGTGCTTGGTCTCTTCGGCGAGACCGGATGGGTCGGCAAGGGGATCGTGGCCATCCTGATGGGATTCTCGGTCGTGTCCTGGGCTATGATCCTGCTTAAATACCAGTTTCTGCGGAGAGCAGAGAAAGAGTCCCACGACTTTCTCCAGGATTTCCGAAGGACCAAGAACATCGATGAACTTATGCGGCGGGCGGAAGCGAAAAAATTTAGCCCTCTCTCGACGTTGTTCCTCGAGGGCTATCGCGAAGCCGAGTCCATCATCAAAACCCTGCCTGACGGAAAGGTGACGGAAGAGGAACGGCCGCTCATTTCCCAGGAGATCGAACGTTCTCTCAGGATCACGACACAGGACGAGATCGTCTATATGGAGCGCTATCTTGCTTTTCTCGGAACGACCGGCACGGTTGGTCCGCTCCTGGGGCTATTCGGCACGGTATGGGGCATCATGGATGCTTTTTATGGCATCGGTCTTAAGGGCGCGGGCGACATTGGATCTTTGGCTCCGGGTCTTGCCGCGGCGCTCATTAACACCATTTCAGGCCTCTTTGTGGCGATTCCCGCCGTGATCGCCTATAATTATTTTGCCGATAAGATCCGGGACATTGCCATCCGGTGTGATTCATTCTCCATGGAATTCCTGAGCTATCTTGAGCGAAACCTGCTCCGGAGGAAGTTATGAGTTTTGAGCGACGGGAACGGCATATTATCCGTGAGCTGAACCTGGTCCCGCTCATAGACGTTCTGCTCACAATCCTTTTCTTTTACATGATCGTATCGCCCATGATGAGCAGGGGGTTGGATGTCAATCTGCCCAAATCCGCTGCCAACAGCATCAAACCCGAAGACCGTATCGTGCTCACAGTAACGCGCGGTCAGGAACTTTTTGTCGAAAAAGAGCGGGTTGATATTTCCCGTCTCAAAAGCGTGCTTGATTCGATCCGCAAATCCAAACCGATGGTCAACGTCTATCTTCGCGCGGACAAAGATGCGCCCTATGGTGCTGTAGTACAGGTAATGGACGTGGTGAAGCGCGCCGGCATTGACAGGCTCGGCATGGTGACGGAAGCTGCATCGGGTGTCGAGACTGGCAAATGAGGCATTTCCTCGGCAGGAAGATAGGCCAATCCGGGAACGAGCTGGTACTTGCCGTCCTTTTTTCTTTTTTCCTGCATGCCGCTCTTGTTGCATTCGCGCTTTTCATTATATTTATCGTACATCCGAAAGTATATGTTCCGCTCGTTTACGATGTCAGGCTGGTGGGATTGAACGCCCCTGCATTGCCGGCGTCCTCATCGCCTGCAGCGGCTGCGCCGGCTCCGCCAAAGCCTGAAGCTGTGCCAGCCAGGGAAAAGCCCAACCAGCTGATGAAAAAAGCGCCTGCGCAGCACGGAAAGGTTTTTCCGAATAAGGAAGCATTGCCGGCCTTCTCGCCGGAGAAACCGAAAGCCCTGCCGCAGACCCCTGCAAAGACGGAAACGAAACCGCCGGCACATGCAGCGCCGGCAGCACCGGTTGCACCGGCAGCACCGGCAGCCGCACCCTCTGCACCTGCAGGAAAACCCGGCGGCAAGACCGAGAATGTTGCGGTGAGTTCCTCGTCGGATGAGCTCAAATTATCACCGTACCTTGGCCTTGTTCGCGACAAAATTCAGCAGAACTGGAATCCGCCCCCGGGAGTTACGGCGGCAAAAGCAAAAGTCGAATTTACTGTTCTGCGATCGGGTAGATTGGGTGACACGAAACTTTTGGCATCCAGTGGCAATTTCTATTTCGATCAGGCGGCGTTGCGCGCCATCCAGATGTCAAACCCTTTTCCGCCCATGCCGGAGGGGTTCTACAAGGATGACGCTGTGTTCACCGTCGATTTACAGGAAAACGAGTAGGGTCGAGAGTTATGAGGCAGAGGTGCAGGCGTGTCCGATTTTGATCCACACTCCCCCGTATCCTTTGTCCCTATTTTTGGGGTTCTCATACAATGAAACGCATTTTTGTCGCAGTCATAGTGTTGTGCATCCTGGATGTTATACCCGTCGCAGTTCATTCCCAATACTATCTCGGTGTGATACGCGGAGAAACCAAGAAGATCCCGATCACTGTGCTCGATATTCGCGACCAGACCGACTCTCCCGCGCTGCGCGCGTTGGCGCTTGAGGTTCTGCATGACGATCTTCGGCGTTCAGAGGTATTTGACGTCATCGACGCGAATAAATTGGATCTCCGGACTATGGATAATTCGGAACCGACAGAAGACGTCATAAAGAGGGGAGGCACCTTCGGACTGACCGGCGTGGTCTGGGGCCAGATCAGAAAAAGCGGCGGCGATATAGTGTTGTCCGGCAAACTCTATGATGCGGCAACGGGAACGCGCCTCGCAAGCAAGGAGTACTTCGGTAACACGGCAACGTTCCGTCGCATGGTGCACACCTTTGCTGATGAGATCGTTTTTCAGTACACGGGAGAAAAAGGTATTGCGCGTACGCGTATAGCATATGTGTCCGACAAAACGAGATTCAAGGAACTGTACGTCATGGACTACGACGGACAGAATCCCCATCGGGTCACGGCAGACCGATCCATCTGTCTCTCGCCAGCATGGAGCCCGGACGGCAAGGTGCTCGCCTATGTTTCTTACCGCGACGGGAATCCCGATCTTTTCGCGCTGGACATGGAAACAGGCAGACGCTGGAAGCTGTCAAGCAGCGAAGGCCTTAATATCTCTCCCGCCTGGTCGCCGGATGGAAAGCGCATCGCGCTGGCTCTCAGCAAAGACAGCGGCGCCGAGATTTATACCATGAGCGTGAACGGAAGCGATCTGGAGCGGCTAACCTATGGGGAATCGGACAACGTCTCTCCTTCCTGGGCCCCGAACGGCAGGGAAATAGTTTTTACCTCGGGCAGGGAGGGTACGCCTCAGCTGTATATTATGGGTTCCGATGGTACAGATGTCCGCAGAATATCCTTCGAGGGGAGCTATAACGCTTCCCCAAACTGGTCTCCCTGGGGCGACCGTATTGTGTTTTCAACGCAAGTCGGCGGAGTATTTAAAATCGCGACTGTGTTTCCCGACGGATCGGACTTTCGCATACTCACGAGCGGACGGGGAAGCGATGAAAATCCATCGTGGTCGCCTTCAGGCAGGCAGATCGTTTTCAGTTCGAACCGCGAGGGGAAATTCAATATTTACATCATGAACGCCAATGGGACGGACCTCGAGCGAATCACACCAAACGATGCGAATTATACATCACCGGCCTGGTCGCCATAAGACCGCAGGGCGAGCATGTCCTTGCGGTATCACATAGTCCCGGGCAGCGACGAATACAAGGTCATCGCAGAGCTGCCGGAAATCAACTTTTATCCCGGTTCTTGACCGGCATCCTTCTATCCTCCGGTCAATGACACTGCTTGTACTCTCCGAGCTCATTCTTCCTCTTCAGCTGCACAACCCCACAACAGGCTGTATGCTATACTTTTAAGAGAGAACTATATTTTCTGATATTACGAGCTGTGAGAAACGGAAAAGACTATTACCACAAAAGCCGCAGAAATCGGAGTGCATAACGAAGTAAAAAGCGGATTTTTCAATAATCTACTTCACCTCTTTCTGCGCTTCCTGATAATAGTTCGAAAAATCATCTTTTATTTTATTCAGTAAGAGAGTGGTTTGCTGTTTTACTTCGTGGAAGAAAGATGGAATGCGATGCCGCATTTCGGATTAATGAATGAACGAAACATGGGCCCTGTTGAGGGCCCGTTCCTGCGTGCAAGGCTCCATATACGCGGAGGGAAGCGCAGACTCCGGCAGGGTAAAATCGCCGCGGGCATCGTAACACTATACGACGCGCTCGCTGCCGCGATGCTGGCTTATGTCGCCGATGAGGAGCACAAGAAGCGCCTTAAGATCAATATAGGCGAGGATTTGCATAACGATAGGGCACTGTTCACAGTACTTGTACGCTCACAGGTGCTCGATGGGACTTTTGATTTTGACGGCTTCGACCGTCTGACAGAACAAGCTTTGCACGAGGAGATGCCGGGTTATGATTATCATGAACTCCTTTCAGGCCTGGAGTCTGTCATGCAGCAGCTCGGTGTCATGCCTTTTGATGAGAGCACGCTCCCGCCGGAAGACCCGACGACGTTTTGATGACAGAAAAAAGGAAAAGTGACAGAGGCAGGATGAACGGGTAGAAAAAATCGACATGCCAAGTATTTTCACGATGGCTGCGCCAAAAGGATGGATGCTGATGTATGAATAGATTGGCGAATGAACGATCAGCGTATCTCAATCACGCTGCGCATCAGAAGATCGAATGGCATCCGTGGTCCGAGGAAGCTTTCGATACGGCAAGGCGGGAAGACAAACCCGTTTTTTTGAGTACCGGCGCCGTGTGGTGCCACTGGTGCCATGTTATGGCGCAAGAAACCTTTGATGACGAAGAAACGGCCCGGCTCATGAACAAGCTCTTCATCAATGTAAAGCTTGATCGTGACGAACGGCCCGAAATCGATCGCAGGTATCAGCAAGCGGTGGCGGCCTTGGGCGGAGGCAGCGGCTGGCCCCTCTCGGTCTTCCTGACGCCGGACAAATTGGCATTTTATGGCGGCACCTATTTTCCACCTGAGGATCGGCAGGGGAGGCCGGGTTTCAAAAAAGTACTCATAACGGTGGCCGACTATTACAGGACAAAGCGGGCTGCTGCTCTCGTTTATGCTCAGCGCGTTATGGATGTGCTCAAGACCGAGCCGCTGCTCGCTGAAGAGCTCAACGAATCCCAGCTCGGGGAAGCGGAGGAAGTTATGCTCGGCGCAGTTGACTTGCAAAACGGGGGGTTCGGTGCGGCACCCAAGTTTCCGATGCCCGGCGCCTTGGAATTTCTGATACGACGATCTTCGGTGAGCGCAAACCCCTCGGTGGGCAAGGCTGCCCGTAGGATACTGGAAGCGATGGCGGCCGGCGGTTTCCATGACCAGCTCGGTGGCGGATTTCACCGTTATTCCGTCGATGAAGCATGGATTGTACCACACTTCGAGAAAATGGCTGATGACAATGCGGGGCTCCTCAGAAATTACATTGATGGATACTCGGCATTCGGTGATGAGCAATTCCGCACTGTTGCAAGGGACATCATTGATTTCACTCGCAGTGTACTGTCCGACCCCGAGGGAGGATTCTATGCGAGCCAGGACGCAGATGTGATGCCTGATGACGAGGGCGGCTACTTCACCTGGACCGAGGAGGATTTCAGGACGGCCCTTGATCCCGATGAATATGCTGTGCTGTCATCCTTTTATCTACATGAACGGGGAAACATGCATCATGATCCTGAAAAACGGGTGCTTTACGTTAAGCAGTCCCTGCAAGAAATTGCCCAACAGTTCGGGAAAGCCCCCAAAGAAACGGAACAAATTCTTGAGCGCGGAAGGCTAAAGCTGCTTTCAGTGCGTATGCAACGAAAAAGACCATTTATCGACCAGGCGCTGTATCCATCATTGAATGGGATGCTGATTGCATCGTACTTCCATGCCTTCCTGGTGCTTGGTGATGATGAGATAAAGGCTTTCGGCGTGAAGAGCCTTGATCGCATTCTTCGTAATTGTATCGTTGACGGTGTTTTGATGCATGCGGAAAATATCCCCGCCCTGCTCGATGATTACATCAACCTTATTGACGCGCTGATCGCAGCCTACGAGGCAACAGCTCAGAAACGGTATCTCTCACAGGCAGCCGATCTTATGTCGTTGTGCATCGATAAGTTTTTCGATAAGCAGGAAGGAGGATTCTTTGATACAGAACAGGAGGTTCTCGGCACGAGGCTTAAAAACATAGAGGATGTTCCTCGGCCATCAGCGAACGCACTCGCTATTATGCTGCTTCTGAAGCTTACGCACATGACCGGGATGGATAATTATCGCAAGGCGGCAATACAGTCGCTAAAAATATTTTCATCACTAACGCGCGAGATGAGTGTTCATGCCGGAGCCTACTTCTGTGGTCTTGATGCGTCATTCCGCATGCTCAGACTGACGATCGAAGCTCATCCGGATAGTGAACTTGCTCGCGCAGGCCGTGCCGTTGCCGGGAAACAGTATGCTGCCATCGTTTACGGTGAAAACCGGGGACGGGTGATTCCCTGTACTCGAGACACTTGCCTGGAGCCAATCAATGATCCGCATATTCTGCGTGACCTTCAGAAACAGCTTCCGAGTCCATAAGGGCGTTATCCGAAAACCAAGTTCAAAATGGCCCGATCAACTTGATCGCGGGGGGGTATTCGCTGTTCCTTATCAAAAGAAGTATCATACATAAGAGATGGGGAGGTTACGGGACATGATGAGCAAGGAAGACTTTATCAAAACATTCCCGATGTTCCGGGGCGGACTCAGAAGCTTGGTCCCGGAAGTGCTTTCAGCGGGGCAGCAGCGTTCGATTCCCCGGGACAGCCTCATTTATACAGAAGGCGACGCCTGTGCTGCAATAGCTTTCATCCTGTTTGGTGAAGTAAGAGTTTACAAGATCGGCGCGACAGGAAGGGAAATCACACTTTATGAGATCGGCCCTGGCGAGACCTGCATTCTGAACGCTTCCTGCATACTTGCCCATACTTCCTATCCCGCTAATGCGATTGCCGCCTCCGACGTAGATATGCTGCTTGTGCCTTCTTCTGCTTTCCGCAGGATTGCGACGAAGCATGAAGAAATGCGAGATTTTATCTTCACACTCCTCAGTCAGCGGCTTGCCAAGGTAATGGAGTTGGTCGAGGAAGTTGCTTTCGGCAGAATGGACGAGCGATTGATGCAATACCTTATTGAGAAGTCAGATAACAACTCGCTCGAAACAACACACCAGAGAATTGCCAACGACCTCGGCACATCCCGCGAAGTGGTCAGCAGGCTACTCAAGGACTTCGAAAGGAAACGGCTAGTTAGACTGTCCCGGAATTCGATCACCCTGCTACAACCGTAAAAAAGAGCTGGTCAATTCCTTTATCCGGAAAAAGTAAATCGGACGCAGAATTTTCTCAGGTAGTAGGATTATCCTGAATGCGGGGCGAATCAGCGAGGTCGCAAGCTTTAGCAAATTACGTGTGTTCCTGCGCCGGGCAGAATCATGACAAATCGTTGTCTTCGAAACTCAGTGCGATATCGTTAGAACGAGCGCTGCTGAGCTGAGCCCCTCCAGGCAATACGCTGGCTGATAATTGGTGGTCCCCCCTGAGAGAGCGCCGTGGTGGTTCTCCTTGTTTTTTCCTCTTTCTTTCCCGCAGAATAGAGAAATTTCGGCTTGACAGCAGTGCGTGATCAGGTGTATTGTACTACGTCTCGGCTGCTGATTTCCGAGCGAAAAAAGCCCCTGATGAGGGGCTTTTTTTACCACTGCTGCAAAAGTATGCAGGGTTGTTTGTAGCAGCGTTCGATGGGTTTCCCGCCGGAAAAAAGACCGATAAATAAAATACAGCAAAGTGTATAGAGCACAGCGTCACAGGCGGAAGTATGCCGCCGCGTTTCGCGTTCTGCGCTATGCAGCTTTTTTGAGGAGTCACTATGTGCCGTTTGAGTGCAATCATCTCGGGCGATTATATCTCTCCCATGGAGAACATATATGCGCTCGAGACCATGAAAGAAGGCCACGATGGATCAGGCCTCGGGCTTATGTTGAAGGACATGGGCGGGCCCTTCGCCGACTTCAAACAGTATCCGACGTTGTCCGCCATCTGCTCGAACGATGGGCTGCAGCTTCTCGACGACTACATGAGAGCGCAAGGGTTCGTGGAGAAGTTCTCATGGGAACCGCCGATAAAGAACGTGGTCGGTGTTGAGCGCCGTGAACACTACCTCGCCAAGGTCTATGATTATCCCGCATTGTACAAGGACAAGAATCAACGCGAGAAGGAAGACCTTCTCCTGCAGACTAGGCTCGCTCTCAGGATGATGGGAGAACCCGACGGCTCGCTTTTCGTCTTCTCCTTTTACCCAGACGTACTGACGCTCAAGGAAGTGGGTGATCCCCTGCAGCTCAGCGAGTTTTTCGGCATCGAGAAATCGGGCATCCGGTCAAGGATCGTGCTGGCCCAGGGTCGGCAGAACACGAACTACGCCATCTACCTTTACGCTTGTCATCCTTTCTTTATCCAGGGCTACGCCACAATGACGAATGGCGAAAATACGGCCTTTGTGCCGATTCGCGAGTTCCTCATGGGGCGTGGCAATGCAGGGTATATGGGCTACAATTCCGACTCCGAGGTGTTCACCCATATCCTGCACTATACGAACAGGACCCTCGGTTACCCGCTTCATTATTACAAGGACATTATCACGCCGATGAAGGATACCGAAATTGGACAGAGATCGGACGCAGCGGCGCTTCGGCTACTGAAAAAATCGCTCCGGCCCCTTTGCATCGATGGCCCGAACTGCGTCATCGGGTTTACGCCCGAGGGCTCGGTCTTCATGGTGCATGATGCGAAAAAGCTGCGGCCCGGCGCGGTCGGTGGAAAGTCTGGCAAGTACGCGCTTATGTCCGAAGTTTGCGGCGTGGACAGTGCGATTCCGGACCGTGACAAATCAAAGGACATCTTCCCCATGAAGTACGACATGGTGGTGATCGCGCCCGGAGCGCGGGAGGTCAAAATATGGAATCAGCTTCACGGTTAGACAAAAACCATCAGCTCTCGTTAAAAGAGCTTCCCTATATCATTCAGTGGCGCGAGGACCGCTGCACGAGGTGCGGCCGCTGCACGGCCGTCTGCCCCATGAAATCCATCGAGGCCACGGTTTATACTCAGCGAGTTGTTTCATCAGAGGGCGCGAGCCCCGAGCCCCGGGTTACACGCAGGCTCACCCAAGTGGTGCGCCAGGTCACGGAAATCGATCGTTACTGCATCGGGTGTGGTACCTGTTCCCTCGTTTGCCCTACGGACGCCATTTTCCCGGAATACAACTTTCAACATAAGCTTTATCACTTCAAGAACAAGGGCGGCATCCCCTTCATGCGCGGGGGCAGGCGGAACGATCCGTCCATCTCGACGCTCGATAAACTTAAATTCACCCGCATCTCGATGTTGACAGACCCCGCGCTGGATGCCGGCCGCCACGAGTTCCGCGTACGGACTCTGCTGGGCAGGAACCTTCCTGCGGAGCAGCTTCCGCTCAAGGTAGAGGGCGATAAGCTGTT
>Ga0335081_10001742_pt1 | contig 34608 bp, 22 predicted proteins | sample Lox_Sample_35_FD_206713 | JGI IMG/M metagenome (GOLD analysis project Ga0335081, IMG submission 206713) | Soil microbial communities from Loxahatchee National Wildlife Refuge, Florida, United States - Lox_Sample_3.5 | ecosystem: Environmental > Terrestrial > Soil > Wetlands | place: USA...
GTATCCGCGTGCCCAGGACGTCGATCGTAGTGGCTTGGACTGCCGTTCGTGTTTGCTGTCCCTCCGACATGCTTCCGTTCTACATGGTCAGCACGACGCGGAACCGAGCTTGCCCGCTTATCATGCGCGCGTAGCCTTCCGCGGCTTTTTCGAGCGGGTAGGTTTCGATCATGGGACGAATACCGGTTAGTTCAGAGAATTGCAAGGTGTCCTCGGCGTCGGCTGCCGTTCCGGCCGCCCAGCCCTGCAGCGCGCGAAAGCCGGGAATGAGCTGGAAAGGCGTCACCTCGATCGGGTCGGCTGTCGCGCCGATCACAATGAGCTTACCGTTTGGCGCGAGGCCGTCAATGATTTCGGACATTGCCTTGGAACTCGGCGCCGTCGCGATGATCACCTTCGCGCCGCCTAGCTTCTGCAACTCCTGAGCTGGGTTCGTGGCCCTGCTGTCGATATAGACGTGGGCGCCAAGCTTTTCCACAAAGTTTTCGTTTTCCGGTCCCCGCCCGATGGCTGCGACCTTGTAACCGAATTTGTTGGCGTACTGGATTCCGAGGTGCCCGAGTCCGCCGACACCCTGCACCGCGACCAGTTCTCCGGGGAACGCGCCGGCGTGCCGCAGCGAGTTGAAGGTGGTGAGCCCCGCGCACAGCAGCGGCGCGGCTTCGACGCCGTTCATGCTTGCGGGCACGGGAACCAGCGCCTCCTGCGGCGCCACCATATATTGCTGATATCCGCCGTCATAACTGATGCCGGGGACCTGGAGGTTGCGGCAGTTCGCAAAATCCCCACGCCGGCAAGAGAGGCACGTGCCGTCGTGACCGCCATGCCAGCCGACGCCGACGCGCTGGCCCTGCTTCCAACCCAAAACACGCTCCCCGACTTGGTCGATCACGCCGACGACCTCATGTCCCGGAACGCGCGGATACTGAATGCCGGGCCACATCCCTTCCTTTGTGAACGCGTCACTGTGGCAGATGCCGCAAGCCTGCACCTTGATGCGTACCTGACCGAAAGCCGGCCTCGGAATCTCGAGCTCGACGATTTCGAGACCTCCTCGTGGTTGGCCGATCTGCACCGCTTTCATCAGTGCGATTCCGGTCATTGTAGTTGCCATAGTGCCTCCCTCAAGTTGTGATATGAGCTGGCACCTTTTTGTTTGAATCGCGCGCTTCTCGACGCCCACCGTTTTTAGTTCGCGGCAGCAAGGTGTTCTTGATCCACCAACGATTGACCGAGGCGTGACCTCGGGGATCGGCGTAGTTCAATTCCAAGCTTTCGCATCTTGTAAATCAGCGTCATCCGCGGTAATCCAAGACGATTGAAAGCGCCATTTTCATGGCCGAATAATTCCGACGCGATGAGATCGCGCGGGATGACCGCGCAGTTCACGCTCACAAAAGGGCCGGAGCAGCGCGTCGAGCGCTGGTGAATCGCTCGAGCAACCAGTTCCTTCCCCGTGCCGGTCTCGCCGGTGATCAGAACGCTCGAATCGGTGGGCGCGACCTTGGAAACGCGGCTCAGCACCTTTTCGAGTGGCGCAGAAGTTCCCACGATCTCCTGGAACAACCGCGCCTTAGTCCGGCATTATCTTCACGGACAGCCGCTCGATATCCGGTTCGTCGACGACGGGCAACAGGCAGTCGATGCGGTGACCGGAGAGGCAGATTTCGATCTGATCCTGATGGACCTGGATATGCCCGTGATGGACGGCCACTCCGCGGTTCGCAAGATTCGTCAGTGGGAAGCGTTCTCGGAGAGAAGCCCAGTCCCGATCGTGGCGCTCTCGGCGCACGCGATCGTAGAGGAAGTCCGTTCCTGCCCGGAATCGCGCTCCAATTATCGGCGCTAAGCAGTCTGGTCAGTGACGCCTTTGACGCAAATACGAGATGAGCCTGCGTGATTACAGCACATCAATGCAGTGCGGCAATCCCAGCTCATAAAGCGAGTGCACGGCATTATCGCTTCGCCGCCATACGGCGGCTTGCCGCGAGCAGCAGTCCGGCTCCAAACAGGACGAAAGTTGACGGCTCGGGGGTCACCTCGACTTCCACTGGAGCGCTTAGCTCGAATTCGCCCGTGCCCGGTACCTGGATACCCGTCGTGAACGGGTTGCCGGTGTATTCCTCGTACTGCACAAATAAGTTCGACATTTCCGTGGAGGGATCAGCGGGGTCGGTGGAGTAAAGTGGAGCCGTGAGATCGATTGTATACGCCCCGACGCCCGTCATGGCCGTGGCATCGAAGCCTTCTGACAGGCTCGACGGTACTGTCATCGTTCCGGGAGCAATGAAGGTGAACTGGGTTGCGATGTAATCGGTGTACGTCCCCAGCGACGGCCCGAAATTCGTGATGCCGTCATAGGGCGATGTGCAGCTATTGAGGAACGGATCCCCTCCCGGGCCGCAAAAGGCCGAGTTGTCGAAGACGAGCCAATATGGCGTGTCGTTGGTGATCGTGAATCCCCATCCGACAGTAGCCCCGGGGCCGCCGGTGACCAAGCCGCTGCCGGGGCTTAGGTCAAGAACGGGGGAGCCGTAGATTACTCCGGCCAATAGGAAGACGGATGCGATCTTAAGCAGGTGCTTCATAAAATGCTCCAAATAATATCCCATCAGGGCTGCTGGTTGAGCGCCGTAATTGTGCCGTGCACGGTTCCACCGTTGGAGGAAACCGAAGCGACCGCCTTGAAGAAGACCCGGCCTGAGCACGATGAAAAGTCGATGGTCACTGTTGCGGGCAAGGTCCCTCCTGGCGGAATATCGCCCGCGACAGCCGGTATTCCCAAGATAACCGGTGTACATGCCGCGCCGAAGCTCTGCGTGAGCGTCAGGCCGGTGACCTGAGCGCCGGTGGCTGTGAAGGAATTGCCGTTCCCGATGTTAATGATCCACGCGCGGGCGTTCACCGGGCCTGACTTCGCGCCGAAGCTGCCGCCCAACGATCCACCCGAGGCGATCGAAGCCATGGCCTGATTTCCCGTGCCGCCATTGGTTGACGTGACGTTGCTCGTGGTGTTGTTGAACACGCTGGCTGTGGTAACTGTCACCGTGACCGGGAACTGGCATTGGCTCCCGCCCGCTATGGTCGCGCCCGACAGCGTAATCGTGTTTCCGCCGCTGATGGTCAGCGCTCCGCCGCAGACCGTGGAGGTCCCGTTTACAGCCGTCATGCCAGCCGGCAGAGGATCGGTGAAGGCGACCCCGGTCAGTGCGGTGGCGGCATTCGGATTGGTGATGGTGAAGGTCAACGAGGTGCTGCCGTTCACTGCGATCGTCTGCGCGCCGAACGCCTTCGCGATCGACGGCGGCGAGAGCACCACCAGCGATGCCGATGCCCCGGAGCCGGCGATCGTGTTGCTGCCGAGGTACGTCGCCGAGACGTTGCCGGTGGTATTGTTCATGACTCCGGCGGTGGTTCCCGTTACGTTGACCAAAAGCGAGCAACTCGCACCGGCCGCCAGGCCGATCGCGGAGACTCCGATGGTCGACGCGCCCGGACTCGCGATGACGTTTGCTCCATCGCCCGTACAGCTTCCGCTGACGCCATTCGGATTCGCCACCTGCAAGCCCGCAGGCAGCGTATCGTTCACGCTTACGTTGGTGAACGGGGTGTTGATGTTCGGATTCGAGAAGTTGAAGGTCAGCGAAGTTGTTGAGTCCGCCGGGATGCTCGAGGCGCCGAATGCCTTGCTGATTCCCGGCGGTGCGATGATCTCGATGATCGCGGTATTGCTGGCCGCCCCCGAGCCGCTTTCAGTGGCCGAGATCGGACCGGTGGTGTTGCTCTTGACCCCCGTCGTGGTGCCGACTACCGGGACGGTGATGGTGCAACTCGAGCCGGCGGGCGTAGTCATCGGACGCAGGATGGTCGTGTTTAAAGGCCGCCGAGGGTTGGGTCGCAATGGCAGCCGCGCGGCGATGGAGTTCGATGTTCCCGTTCCCAGCGTTCCGCTGGCGAGAGAAACCGAGGTCCCGCCGGTCACCACCGTGAAGGTCCCGCCGCAGTTATTGACGACGTTGGCCGCGTTTCCGACCGTCAGGCCGGCGGGGAACGTATCGGAGAACGAGATCCCGGACAGCGACTGGCCGGAATTCGGATTGCTCAGAGTGAACGTCATGCTGACGCTGGTGTTCACTGGCGCCGCGCTCTGCGAGAAGGCCTTGGTAATCGTCGGAGGCGAAGCCACGACCAAAGTCGCGCTTCCGGTAGAGCCGCTTCCACCGTTCGTCGAGCTGACGTTGCCGGTGGTGTTTACATAAGTGGCACTCGCGCTGACGGTGACGTTTACGCTGACCGAGCATGTGCTATTGGTGGCGATGGTTCCACCGCTAAGGCTGATGCTGGTGGCTCCCGCTGCCGGCGCGAAGGTTCCGCCGCAGGCGTTCGCCGCCATCGGCGTGGCCGCGACCTGCATGTTCGACGGGAACAGATCGGTGAACGCGACTCCGTTTTCCGCAACGGTATTGCCGGCGGGATTGCCCAGGGTGATCGTCAGGGTTGACGTGCCGTTCACTGAGATGCTGGTCGGATTGAACGTCTTGCCGACGGTTGGAGGCGCGACTACGGTGAGCATCGCGGTGGCCGTGTTGCCGGAGCCGCCTTCATTCGAATTGACGTTGCTTGTCGTGTTGGTATAGGTCCCCGCGGTGTTGCTGGCGACGTTTACCGAGAACGAACACGACGAATTCGCGGAAATCGTCCCTCCGGAAAGGGTGATCGCGCCCGTCCCAGCCGTCGCGGTGATCGTTCCCGTGCCGCACGACCCGGTGAGTCCGTTTGGAGTTGCAATGGTCAAGCCGGCGGGAAGGGTGTCTGTGAAGGCAACCCCAGTGAGGGAGATCGCATTCGGATTCTGGATGGTGAAGCCCAAGGCGCTCATGCTGCCGGCCGGAATGCTGGCGGGAAGGAAACTCTTCGAAATCGCCGCCGCCGCCACCACGGTGAGGCCCGCACTGGAGGTGTTGCCGGCGATCTGTGTCGAGTTGATTTGAACCGAATTGTTCTTGACGCCGCCGGTCGTGCCTGTGGTGCTGACGGTGACCGCGCAGCTCGCGCCCGGCGCCAGCGTTACGCCCGAGAGGCTGACCATGCCGGAGCCGGCGACAGCCGTCGCGGTCCCACCGCACGAGTTGGTCAGACCGTTCGAGTTCCCCACCACGAGACCCGCGGGAAGAGTATCCGTGAAATTGACGCCGCTGAGACTGAGATTCACGTTCGAACTGCTGATCGCGAAACTCAGGGTGGAAGTCCCATTCAGCGGAATCTGGATCGGGCTGAACGACTTGGTGACGCCCGGAGGAGCGATTACAGTCAGGCTCGCCGTGGACGCACTTGTAGCATTCCCGGCGGCGGTCGAGTCGAGCGTCACGCTGTTGTTGTAGGTATTGTCGACCGCACTCTGGACATTCACCTTGATGGTGCATGACCCGGCTGCAGTACTCGCGTTGCTGAACGTGATCGAGCCTGAACCGGCCGCCGCGGTCACGGTCCCTCCGCAATTGTTCACCACCGAAGGAGTGGTCGCGACCAACAGATTCGCAGGCAGCGTGTCGCTGAAGCTGGTATCGATGGCCGTCGTGTTCGAATTTGTAAGGCTGAAGGTGACCGTAGACGGCGAGTTCGGCGTGACGGTCGTGGGACTGAAGCTCTTGGTCATCGACGGAGGCTGCAGGACGTTGATCGTCACCGAAACGGTCTGGCTATCGACCGTCGCGGACGCCGATCCGGCGCCCGGGGTCGCGCCGGCTGTGTATGTCGCCGTCGATTGGCCGCTCGAGGTGAAGCCCGATGCCGGCGATTGATTCGAGATCGATCCCAGTGTCGCCCCATAGGTCACGGCAGTCTGGGAGATCACCGACAGCTCGGTCGCAGTAAGTTGGGTATTGCTGCTGTCCTTACCGATATTCGCCGTTAAACCGGTGGCTGCGTTAATCTTGACTTGCTGAGAGCCCGACGACAGCGACAGCACGACGTTCGGAAGATAGCAGATCCAGTCGCTAGTTCCGGAACAGGCGCTTACGCTGGGATTCAGGGTCGATGAAGGATTATTCGTCCCCCACCAGTTCTCCGTCGCCAGGATTCCCTGGGTGCCGCCGGTCGTGTCGTCTTTGTTGTTGATGTTCGCGCCGGTGCCGCTCGCGGTGTTGCCGGTGATCCGGCTGTACTGTATGGTGATCGGCCCATTTTCGCCTTCGGCATCGATGCCGCCGCCGTTGCCGGCCGCGGTGTTATCGGCAAGATTTACTTCGCTCAGCGTAATGCAGCCGGCAGACGACGAAGGGATGCAATTGCTTGTGACCACGCCGGTCCCCGTGATATAGGTTCCGTCGACTTCAATTCCTCCGCCATTGCCGCCTCCCGTTGCGGTGGTAGTCGTGGAATTGCCGATGATCGAGGTACCTTGATCGGCGTTGAACGCGCCAAACGTGAAAATTCCGCCGCCACCCTCGCCGGATGCCTGGTTACCGGAGATGGTGGATTCATGAATGTTCGAGATATTGCCGATGGCGGGTCCGTAGATCGAAATCCCGCCGCCCTTGAATCCGGTCCCGGTCGCATGATTGCCCGATACCGTACTGTTCGTCATCGTAAACGACGCATAGTAAACAGTAGACCCATTGTTCCCGACGGTTGCCTCCATGCCCCCGCCATCGAAAGAATCGCTGGCGACCCCATTGGATGTGTTGTTCGAGATTGTGCAGTTGCTGATGGTCACGGCCGTGCTGGGGGTGGGGACAAGGTAATTAAACAGAATGATCCCGCCTCCATTGCCGTCGGTCGTCTGATTGTTCTGAACAATAGTCTGGGTCAGACTGAGCGTCGCGGTTCCGCTTGAGCCCGTATCGAATTCCAGTCCGCCGCCGTCGTTATCGCTCTCGCCATCGCTGAGCGTGCCGCGATTCTTGCCATTCTGGATGGTGACACCGCTGATGGCGGCCGAAGCGTTCGATGTGGGACTGATATCCTCGTTCACTGCGAACACCCGGTCGACCTGGCCTCCATCGATGATCGTCGTTCCTGACCCGGCGCCCGTTATGGTGACGTTCGATAAAACATACAGGCCGCCGGTATCGCCTGAATAATCACCGGTCGCGCGAGGTCGCGTCAGTGCATATGTACCGGCGGGGATCATGATCGTGTTCGTCCCGACGCCAGGGCCGGCCAAGGCGTTCGTCTCCATAATCGCGGCGCGCAGCGTGCAATTCCCACTCGAGTCGGCGCAGATCCCGTCGCCTGGGTTCGCGTCGACGGTGTCGCTTGTATTGTTCACCGTGAACGTATGCGGCGTGCTTACATCAGGGGAGATGATGCCGGGCCCCATTTGCGCAGGACTCAAATAGATGATTCCCTGCCGCCAGTCCGCATTGACCCGCGCCGCCAGCGCCACCACAGGCTGGCTGACGGCCACCGGGCTTGAGACCACCGATGCCTGGTTGTTCGCGGCGCGCACCACTGCCGACGAATTGGGATGCGAGACCAGGCCGATCTGTCCCGAACTCAGAATCACAGCGTCGTCCGCGGCAGCCCCGGAAACGCGAGTATGGATCAGAAGGGGATTCGACGCTCCTGCCGCCGCCCCAGGCGTCGTTTCGATCTCGGTCCAGACCATCGCGCCCGGATCGGCGGCCGGCGCAGCTACACCTTGGGGGCGAGGATAGGCGTGAGCCGCCTTGATTTTCGCCTGCAGCTCCTCCGCACTGAAGGGGGTCGGATCGAAGCCGCTGTAAGCCAGCAGGTGCGTGGCGGCGTCGCTTCCGAGCGCCATGATCTGCGGGCGTCCCGTCCGGTCGAACGTGAACCGGCCAAGCACCGCCGAAGTGACGTTGAAATTCGCCGGAATCTCCTCGACCGCCGCGGCATTTCCGCGCAGCAGGTATAGCCGGCCGCCGGCCACCACCACCCAGTCCACCAGGTCGTCGCCATCGAGACGGCCGAAGTCGAAGCCGGCCGGGTCGTCCGGGATCGAGACGGTACGCAGCGGAACCAATCCGGCAGCCGAGCCGCTGTATTCGAGCAACATCGATCCGGAGGGTGTGTGGACGCCTACCAGCAGCATCGAATACAACCCCTCGGTGAAGCTTTGGACGCCCGTCACGGCTCCCGGTACGCTGATGGTCTGGGAGGTCTGAAAATCTCCTGTGCCGTCGCCGCTCATGACAAACAGCGAATTCCCGCCGCGTGAGGCGATCAGCAGATCTTCGGATCCCGCGCCGTTGAATCGCCCGGCCTCAAGAAAATCGGGATTCGCTGGCGCTTCGAGGACCATTGCGTTAGGCAGAAATGGATCCGGATATTGTCCCCTCGCCATAGCGTCGAACGTGGCTTGGCTCTGCGGGACGAACGCGTCCACGTTGCCTTTGTAAATCGCCAGCCTGGCCCCTTCCGAGGTCGCGTACCCAGCTACAAGGTCGTTGTATCCATCCTGATCGAAATCGCCGGCCGCGATCGAAAGCGCGGTCGCGCTTCCAGGCCGCAGCGCTCGCGTGATTGCCGGATCGCCGGTGAAATTCGCATTCAACGTCCGTGCCGGTCCGAGCCAGCTTCGGTTGTTGGGATCTGCGTGGACTCGCGTCAGGTGATGCGTTGTCAGCCAAGCCCCCAACTGGGCAAGGACCAGGCACAATGCGAAGTTGCGGAACCACGTCCGAGCTAATAAACCTCGAGCCGACCGCGAAGTGTCGAAATTCATAGGTTAGAGACCTCGATCAGGAGAGATCGGTCAAGAGTTGTCATTCTGACGTGAGAAGGGCAAGAAAATGTGAGCCGAAGTCGCAGAGCCAGTCCTCCGAAAAGCCCCATTCAACGAAACATCGGGTCAAATCACGAAGCGAATCGAACGGTCTACAGAAACAAACCGCCGAGCACGCCCCCGACACCACACCTTTCGCGTTGGAGGTACTATACACGAAAATCAAGAAAATATCAATAATTTTCAAGATCTTCAGGCGTGCTCAGCGTGAAACTGAGTGCGGCGGCAACGGATCGCCCCAGCAGTTCCGTACCGGAGAATGTGCGTTCAAGCGCGGTTCGGTTCATCTGGACATATGCCATCGCGAGAGTGAGTGGTATTAGGAACTGCCCTCCGCCGCTGATCTCATTCGCGACCTTGAGCGCGGCGTCGGTGAGATGAGCCAGCATCGGAATTACTTCGATCCGGGCGCCTATCGGATCGTCGCACAACTCGCTCGGCGAACTCACGTAATACTCGCGACAGGCGAGGGGGCGGCGTTCGTAGATTCCACACGAATCGTCTTCTTCGAGAAACGGGCACGCGAGCCGAAGGTCCAGGTATTCCCGCGCGCGACGCTTGCCTTCCTCTTCATCGGCCGGCCTGCGGCCCTCGAGGTACATTTCACGAAAGCCGGCCGATTCCAGCCGTGACTCGACCTCGCGAAATCGCTGTAGGATGCCTGATTTTCGCGGGTGCGGGAGATTTTCGACGATGAGGAAAACTTCGAAAGCTTCGGCCGGCGTGACCGGCACGGGCTGCACCCGGCAACACGCGGAACATCCCCGGCGGCAGGCGACCACTCCCCTGTGTTTTTTGAGCGCGATGGAAACGAGCTGATCGTCGAGATGCTTGAGAACCGGCAGGACTTGATCCGCGCGAGCCAGCGCCGGCACGCGTTCGGGGGAGATCGAAACCAGTTCGCCGTGGACACGGATGCGAATCCCTTCCATCGGGCCCGATTGTACAGGATTCGAGCGCTCTGCTACGCTGCTTGAATCGCTCATGCCGTCGGAACTCCACACGCGCGCGGTAGCGCTCGCCGACGCCGGCTTTCTGTGGCGCGTTTACGCGAGCACGCGATTCGACGAAATCGCCGCATTTGGCTGGCCGCCGGCCCAACAGGAAGCCTTTTTGCGGATGCAATATCGCGCGCGCTGCCAGTCCTATGCCGCGACTTATCCGGATGCGGAAAATCTCATTCTGGTCGCCGATGGAATCGACGCGGGAAGCATCTCCATCCATCGAAAATCCTCAGAAATGCGTCTGATCGATATCGCTTTCCTGCCTGAGTATCGCAACAAGGGTTTGGGCGCGCAGGCGATTCAAGGCTTGATTCGGGAAGCCTGTGAGCGCTCGATTCCTTTGCGTCTGAGCGTGTTGCGAGGCAATCCCGCGATCCGGCTGTATCTGCGCGTCGGTTTTCGCGAGATTTCCGCCGACCCCATGTATATTGAAATGGAATGCCATGGCCAACCTGGATGATCTGACCAGCCGCACTTTTACGGAAGCCCTGAATTCCACGTTTGATGTCGAATCCCCCGCCGGGAGCGTTCCCCTTCAACTGATTGCTGTGAATGAGAAGGGCGATGTGCCCTCGCTGGACGGGTTTTCGCTGATCTTCCGCGGACCGCGGACTCCGGTACTCGCGCAGACGATCTATCGCTTTACCCATCCCAAACTCGGAGCCCGTGAAATGTTCTCGGTCCCCATCGGTCCGGACGAGCAGGGTATGTGCTACGAGGTTGTGTTCAACCGCATCCGGGAAGCGAAACGATGAGCGAGATCGGCTTTCGCACCGTTTGCGAGGCGGACCAGCCTCTTCTGTTCGAACTTTACGCGAGCACACGGGAGTCGGAAATGGATTTGGTGCCCTGGACCGCGGAACAGAAGCGCATGTTTCTCGAAATGCAGTTTCATGCGCAGCGGCAAAGTTATCGCGAGCATTATCCCGCAGCCGTGCACGATCTGATTCTGTTCGATTGCCGCCCGGTCGGACGCGTTTACGCGGACCGTTCGGCCGGCAGGCTGCACATTCTGGACATCACGATCGCCGCAGCCGACCGGAATGCCGGAATCGGCACGCGGGTACTCGAACAGCTTCTACAAGAGGCGGATAGTGCGGGCTGGCCGGTCTCGATCTATGTGGAGGATTTCAACCCTTCACGACGGCTGTTTGAACGATTGGGGTTTCAAGCAGCGAAGCAGGACGGATTCCTGCTGCTGCTGGAACGTCCCGCTTCGGGGCGCGCTGCGGGATTGAGTATGCCGGCGGAAGCGGCGTCTTCAAACGATTGATGACGGCCGTGTAGGTTGACCCGCCGGAAGGCACGATGAACAGCGGAAAACTCCCCAAAATCGGGTGTTGCAGATTATAGGTTCCTTGCGGCAAGGGATCCGAGGCGGCATAGAACTGCAGCAAAAATGTATCGAGTTCCGGCGTACCCGGAGCACTTACGACCGGCATAGGGTCCAAGACGGCGGTCAACACGAGCACGATCGGATTGCCCTTCTGGTCCTGCGTGTTGAAGCCCGAGCTCAGGACCGCATTAAAGGCTTGGCGCGACAACCCGTCCTGACTGCCCCGTCGCCCGCTATCGTTTCCGAGCAGCCGAAGCGGACCGGCGATGACGAGGCATGCTTTTCCAAGTTGCAGAACTTCGCGTCTCGAAACCATCGCTTAATTCAACCTTTCTGCAGTTTTACCTCTTGAGATATAAATCAAACCAGTGTTATACTAGCACAACTCGCGACGTCATCAAGCATTTTTGATCATCGCGACGTCCTGTTTGGAGGAGCAGCGATGTCGTCACCCTTTGTAGGCGAAATTCGGATATTTGCGGGGAATTTCGCGCCGGTGGATTGGGCGCTCTGCCAGGGGCAACTTCTGCCGATCAGTGAGAATCCGACTCTATACCAACTTATCGGAACCACCTATGGCGGAGACGGGGAAACTACGTTCGCGCTTCCAGATCTCCGCAGCCGGGTTCCGATCCACGTCGGGCCGGGATTCCCACTCGGGCAGGCAGCCGGAGCAGAGAGCGTGACATTGACGACCTCGCAGATTCCGGCGCATTCTCATGTGCCGCAGGGAAACACCGGTCCCGGCACTCAATCGAGTCCGTCAAATGGAGTTTGGGCCGTCAGCAGCGTGAATCCGTACGCGACGGCGAGTCCTAATGGGAACATGGCGCCGCAGGCAATCGGTTCGGCGGGGGGCTCGCAGCCTCACGACAACATGATTCCTTTTTTGGTGATGAATTACATCATCTCGCTTTTCGGTGTGTTTCCGTCGCAAAGCTGAAAGGAGATCAAGCCATGTCTGAGCCATTTCTCGCCGAAATCAAGATCATATCCTGGAATTATCCTCCGAAAGGATGGGCGTTTTGCAATGGCACCCTTCTGCCGATTAATCAAAACCAGGCTCTCTTCGCGGTCCTGGGGACCACATACGGCGGCGACGGCATCCGAACTTTCGGATTACCGAATTTGCAGGGCCGCGTCCCGATGCACGTGGGCAATGGCATCGTGCTCGGCGAGTTGGGCGGCGAATCCACGCACACGTTGAACATCAGCGAAATACCGGCTCACACGCATACGCCGGTCGGAACGAGCAATTCGGCGTCGCTCGCCTCCCCCGGAGGTAATTTGTGGTGCGCGAATCAAGCCAATCCGTACGCCACAAGCGTGAATACATCGATGAATCCAGCCTGTGTCTCTCCGACGGGCGGAAGCCAGCCTCACCAAAACATGTCGCCATACCTGGTGTTGAACTTTGTCATAGCACTTCAGGGAATTTTCCCAAGCCAAAACTAGGAGGAACCGCCGCGGAGACGATTATGTCCAATCCATTTCTTGCGGAAGTACGAATTTTTACCGCTGGTTTCGCTCCCAAGGGATGGGCGGAGTGCGACGGTCAGTTGATGCCCATCAGTCAGAACACAGCGCTGTTCTCGCTGCTCGGCACGACGTACGGAGGCGATGGCAGGAGCAACTTCGCCCTTCCTAATCTCCAGGGGGCGGCTCCGATGCAGGCGGGCCAGGGTCCTGGCCTCACCTTACGCGATCTGGGCGAAACCGGCGGCGAACAGACGGTCACTTTGCTGAGCACCGAGATGCCGGCCCATGCTCACAACGCAGTCGCCGGGGGCACATCCGGCGCGGCGAGCCCCACGAGCAATACGTGGGGCAGCGCACTCAAGGGACATGGCCTGCTCTACGCTCCTTCAGGAAGCAGCAATGTCCAGATGAACCCGTCCGCATTGTCGATCGCCGGGGGGGGCCTGCCGCACAACAATCTGATGCCGTTCCTGGGATTGATGTTCATCATCGCTCTGCAGGGTGTCTTTCCCGCTCGGAGCTGAGAAGATTCGAGCAAGCAAAGGTACGGGCTTCGCTGCGACGATTTGCCCGAGATCCGGATACCGGGTGTTGTCTCGTTGAACGGTGAAAACGACTCCTCACGCAATCATTTGAAACCGATTAAATGAGCGGCTCGCGCCAGCCGGTGCCATCAACGAACTCGAGGCCGACCAGGTATTTTCCTTTAGCAGGATTGCAGTATCGGACGGAACCGTTCCCGGCTATTCCGAGGCCGATTTCATTGCAATTAACGCGGGTGCCGACGGGGACCGCGTTGTCGACTTGAATTTGAATGCCGCTCACCGAGATGTTCACCAGGGACGCACTGATGATTCGTTCCGGTCCATTCGCCGGGCGCAAGCGCAGGCGAATGCGACCGCGCTGGGGATGTCGCGCGCGACGCCGCGTGTCCTTATGACGGCTCGTGGCATGGAGAGCTTTCTGCGCCCACATGACCGCTTCCGAATATGCGCGGCTGATTGAGAAGGGATCGATCTGCAAAGCATCGCAAGTAATTTTCGCGGAATTCCAGTCCGCGGCCTCGTAACTCTTGACTAGCTCATAAATCGAACGCAGGCGATCGCCGGGGACGGAGCGGCCGAGCAATGCGTCCGCCACGGCCGGTACAACACGCACTTGCTTCAGCGCCTCTGCGAGTGGAAGATCGATGAAAACGTCCAGGAGTGAGAATAGTCCCATCAGAAACGCTTGCCCATAATCCGCGACCCCGCACATCTGTGCGATGCGTTCGCAGAGGCTCGCTCGAACGAGCGAGAGACCGACCAACTCCCCAGGTTTGTTTTCTCCAAGAATCGGCATCGCGGCGACGACGACCCAGTGGCGAATACCAGGTTCTCCTATCACGACCAGGGACTGTCGGATGGAGCGCACTGCAGACTGACGCATATACAGAGCCGAGTTGGCGTGGCGCAGCAATTTGAAAGCAAGCGCCACGTCCTGGCGTACGATCCCCTCGATCTCCCGTATGTTGAGATCGGCGTTTTGGATTTCGCTGAGGAGCTCAAGACAAGTGATCTTCGATGCGGGTATTTGACGACCACGAAGAGTGACGGGTTGAGCGAAGAAGTAGCCTTGAAAGAGGTCGTACCCTGCGTTGCGTGCCCAATCGAACTCCTCGAGGGTCTCGACCTTTTCAGCGAGCATGGTAATGCCGCGCGGCCGGTAGCTTTCGAGCAAGCGCTGCTGCTCGTGACGAGAGGTGGTGCGCATATCGACCTTTATGACGTGGGCAAAGTCGATGAGTGGTTCGAGTTCGCTGCTGTAAACGAAGTCATCCAGAGCGATGAGGTAGCCCTGCTGGCGGAGTTCCGCACAAGTCCTGACGACTTCGGGATCGGCCTTGATGGATTCGAGAATTTCGATGACGATGGAATCGCGCGGGAGGATAGAATGAAATCCGCCGACCAGGAATTCACGGTCGAAATTGATGAATCCTTTTTTTTCGCCAAGCATGTTTTCGAGGCCGATCGAAAGCAGGCTGTTGGCAACGACCTGGGCAGTGGCGTATTTGCCGTCACTTTCCTCGCAGACCGTGGTATCGGCGGCGGAACGGAATAGGAGTTCGTAACCGTAGACGTTACGTGAGCGGTCAAAAATTGCTTGCCGGCCCACAAACACGTCCATAAGACGTCTGATCGGCAGAAGGCCGGAAGAGCAACAGACAGTCGCTCATCCGTACGCAGTCGGCAGCATCCGTATAGCTGGATGCGCCATCTGCCGATCATACAGATCAAGCATTGGTCCAATATGAATCGTCCGTCGCAACGACCGTTTGAGATATGTCCATGATTTGCGTCGTTAAGACGGTTTCAAACAAGGGGGCTGAACGATGATTTCTCTGAAGAAGTACATCGAATCGAGCGTGGAAAAGTCGGCCAAGGCGCTGTGCGACTCCTATCGCGCCTCCCTGACCGCCGTCGGCGTCAGTGCTACCCAGATCTGTCCGCAGATCGGTGAAGACTTCCAGCGCGATCTCCTGAACCTGCGTGACCGCTTGTGCGTTGAGGCCGAGCCGGCCACACTCGCCGCAACTGGTAAGCAGATCGAACAGGATTTGAAGCGCTGGGGCGAGTCCGCGTCCGGACATCTCCGTGAAACCGCTCGCAACGTGAAAGAGCTCATGTTGATCGTTGCCGAAGCCACGCAGGCCGTAGGCGAACGCGATCTGCGCTACGCCCTGAAGTTCGGAGAGTTCGCCGGACAACTGGCGGCGATCGGGGATTTGGGCGACCTCGCCAAAATCCGCCTGTCCCTAGCGAATAGCGCGCAGCAGCTTCGCTCCTGCGTGGAAGAGATGGTCCATGACGGCGAGCAGTCGGTCGCGCGGCTGCGCGCTGAAATCTCGACCTATCAGCGCCGCCTGGATGAAGTGGAGCGCATTGCCACCCAGGATCCGGTCACCGGCATCGCGAATCGCTACAAGGCCGAACGCCAGATTCAGGCCCGGATCGAGCGGGGCGCCGATTTTTCCGTGGCGATTTTTGATCTGGATAGGTTTAAACAGGTCAATGACATTCATGGGCATTCCGTAGGCGACGCGCTATTGAGGGACGTCGCCACGGAACTGCGCTCCTTCTTTCCGCCCAACGTTCTCGTCAGCCGCTGGGGCGGCGACGAGTTCCTGGTGATTCTGGATTGTGGCGCGGCCGACGCGCGGAGTCGCATCGAGCCGGCGCGGCGCCTGGCCGAAGGCGGCTATGATGTTGCCCTCAGCGGTGAAAAACGCCAGATCATCGTTCAAGCCTCGGTCGGTATTGCTTCCTGGCAGCCAGGAGAAACCGCCGCCGAACTCGTCCAACGAGCCGACGCCGCCATGTACCAGGAAAAAGCCCAGCGAAAGAAGCCAGCCACCGAGACGACCCGTTCAAAGCAGCCCACTCGTTAAGAACCAGAAATCCACTGGCTCTTTCAGAAGCATTCGCCGTCTATTGTTCTCGCCACCAGCCGTAAGGAACCGTGACACAGCGCGGCGCCCGATGGTACATTAGGAACTTCGTTCGTCGGAGGCACTTCCTTACGCATAGAATCGCGGTCATTTTCTGCATTGTCCTGGCAATCGAATCTCTGGCAGGACAATCCACAGGCTCTTTACGCGGCTCGGTCGCCGATCAGAGCGGCGCGGCAATGCCTGGCGCCGTTGTCAGCATCACCGGCCCGAACGGGCGCGTCGAGTCCGCAACCACCGGCGACAACGGGCTCTTTGCGGTGACCGGACTCGCTCCGGGACGCTACTCGATCGTGGCGGTCGCGCCGGGATTCATGCAGGCTGAACCGGCTTCTGTCGCGATCGACACCGGCGAAGTTACGGTGAATCTTATGCTGCACGTTCAAATGGAAGCGCAACAGGTGACGGTGAGCGATACCACTGCGCCCGAAGTCAGCACCGATCCGGCGCAGAGCGCTTCGGCGCAGGTGCTCACCGGCGACGCTCTCGATTCGATCTCGGATGACGCCGACGATATGCTCACGGATCTCGAAACCCTCGCCGGTCCTGCGGCGGGGTTGAACGGCGCGCAACTTTTCATCGACGGGTTTACTCTTGGCGACGGCGCGCTGCCCAGCAAAGACGCGATTCGTGAAATTCGCATCAACCAGAATCCGTTTGCGCCCGAATTCGACACGCTGGGAACGGGTCACGTCGAGATTCTCACCAAACCCGGAAGCGATCAGTGGCGCGGGTCGGTGTATGACACCTATGGCAACGATGCCCTGAATTCGCGCAATCCCTACGCGGCCGAGAAAGCGTCGTTCTCACTTGACGATATCGGCGGAAGCATCAGCGGACCGATCAATTCGCGTGGATCCGTCAGTCTGAACCTGGACGATCGACACATCGACAATGGCGAGGTGGTTTCGGCCGTGACGCTGAATCCCTCGACATTGATCGCGACGCCGTACACCGGTACCGCATTGAGTCCTCTGCGGCGTCTGTATCTGGGCGCACGTCTCGATTACCAGCTCAATTCGAAAAATACGCTGACGATTCGCTATGAGCCGAATTACAACAGCTCGCGCGACGCGGGCATCGGAAATTTCACCATCGCTTCCGAATCGTTCCGCACCAGCTTGATGGAGCATTCGCTGCAAGGAACCGAAACCGCAACCATCGGAACGAATACGGTAAACGAGACGCGCTTTCAGTTCCGGCACCAGAATTCGGCACAGACTCCGGACAACAACTCACCGTCGATCATCGTGGCCGGTTCGTTCAGCGGCGGCGGCGCGACGGCCGGCTTGCACGATTACATTCATCACCATTACGAGCTGCAAAACTACACGACGCACACCTCCGGAGCGCACGTGTGGAAATTCGGGGCGCGGCTTCGCGCCGTGCAGATTTACGATACGTCGGAGGTGAATTTTAATGGCTTATACACTTTCGGCGGCGCTTACGCGCCGGTTCTCGACAGCATGAACCAACCGGTCGCGCCCGGGATCGTTTGCAATCCTCTCTCGGCGTCCGCCGGATGCGAGACTATTTCTTCCATCGAGCAGTACCGGCGCACGATCCTGTTCGGCGAAATGGGCTACAGCCCGGCGATGATCCGAGCCCTGGGCGGCGGAGCGACGCAGTTCTCGATCAACACCGGCAATCCTTTTGTGTTTCTCGGCGGCGCGGACCTCGGCGCATTCGTCGGCGATGACTGGAAGGTCAAACCCAACCTGACGCTGAGCCTGGGCGCGCGTTATGAAACTCAGGAGAATATTTCGGATCGCAGCGATTGGGCTCCGCGCCTCGCATTTGCGTGGGCGCCCGGCCGCAACCAGAATGCGCCGGCCACCGTGATCCGCGGCGGATTCGGCATGTTCTATGACCGGTTCAACGAACAGAACACATTGATCGCGTCGCGGTATAACGGCCAATTGCAGCAGCAATATGTTTTGACCGATCCGGACACCTTTCCCTCGGTCCCCTCGCTCGCCGGCCTCACCAGCACACTCGGAACGATCCACACGGTCGACCCGAATCTGCACGCGCCGTATCTGATGCAATCCTCGATCGGCGTGGAACGGCAGCTTCCAAAGAAGACGACGCTTGCGGCCACCTATATCGCATCGCACGGCGTTCATGAGCTGTTGACCCGCAACATCAATGCGCCGCTGAGCGGCACCTACACTGGAGTCGCCGGGAGCGGAGTCTTTCCGTACCCTGATGCAGGGCCGATTTACCAGATGGAAGCTGCCGGTCTTTATAACCAGAATCAACTTCTTACAACGGTAAACTCGCGCCTCAATTCCAACGTGAGTCTGATCGGGAGCTACACGCTTGCCTCGGCGCACAGCAATACCGACGGGCTGGGCACGTTTCCGGCGAATCAATACAGCATGGTCGGCGAGTATGGCCCCGCCGCGAACGACGTGCGCAACCGCGTCTCGATCGGCGGATCGATCACCACCAGGTGGAAGCTGCAATGGAGTCCGTTGATTATTCTTCAATCCGGAATGCCGTTCAACATCACGACCAGCCAGGATATTTACGGCGACACGGTTCTTTCGGCGCGGCCCGGGATCGCCTCGAATTCGACGCCGGGCGCTATCCTGACGAGTTATGGATGGCTGGATCCCAACCCCGTTGCCGGAGAAACGATCTTGCCCCGGAATTTTGGGCGCGGGCCGGGTCAGGAAGTGATCAATCTGCGGCTGGCGCGCACGTTTCGCTTCGGACAGCCATCGAAAGGCGCGGCCGAAGGACGCTATGCTCTAACCTTTTCGGTTTCCGCGCGCAACCTCCTGAATCACATAAACCCGGGACCGATTATCGGCAACATCAATTCGCCGCTTTTCGGACTGGCGAACCAGCTCCCCGGCGGAAGCGGAGCCTATGCCGATAGCGCGAACAACCGCCGGCTGGAGTTTCAGGCTCGCTTCGCATTCGACTGAGTAGGTCGATGGGCAAATCGTGAGCCGGACGGGCGTTATCTGAATCAGCAAACGTTGGTTCGAATTCCCAGCGCTGGACCAACCGATTTTCATCAAAGCGACCCAGCACCTCTGGCACGCGCCTGAGATCGCACCGGCGGTGGTTCTGGAAGTTCTGCAGAAATGATCGTGCGCGAATTTGCTTGCGGTCCCGCCGAACACGGAGGTGACGTTGCAGAACCAGGAACGCAAAGAGCAAAATCCGATGTGTCTCTAACCGGAGTGGCCAGCCATTGTTCGCAGACCCGGTCGCGGCGTAAGGTCCTGGCATGCCGGCCGTTGTGTCCTCAATGAGATTGTCGCGGAACATCGATCGAGTGTTGAAACCGGAACCCGCGCAGCTCCAATCGGCCAGGCAGTGGCCGAATCACTGAGACCGTGACGCAGCATGGCGCCATTATACGCCGCGCAGCGACGCTCATTTCGCGTTCTTTTTTCTTTCGCTGAGTGTATTAACGTTACGCTGTGAGGCTCTTGAAATGAGCCTGACAATTTATCACTATTGTGAGATTGAGCGGTCGCGTCACAAGCGATGGTACTCGGACTTCGCTGAAAGTTTTCCGAAATATTTTCCGCACGCGAGTAACTCACTGACGTTATTTCCGGTCGAAGGATGCGCATTTAGCGGTCACTGACAATATGCGATAGGCGCTCAAGCTTTTCAGCACTTGGCGTGCAACGTGCACGCCCCCAGCATCGAGGACGCAGATTCATGATTCAGGCACCGTCAGCTCCATCCGGCCAGGCTCAGGGCAACCCTCCGCCTTCGATATACGAAAGGCGCGATGCGGAGAGGCAATTGAACTCCATTCGCCGAGGCCATCGCGCCCTGACCGCGGCGTGCGTGCTATTGTCGCTGATCATCGGCGGCGTAATTTGGTACGAATATCCTGTTCTGGTGACTCATAAGGCGGAGCTGATAAAGTTGCCGGGATTGCTGCAAGGCGTGGATGCGATCCGAGCTCATGTGCGCCAGACCGACGCGCAGATTGCAACTTGGTCCAGGCAGCGGGAAATCGATAAGCAAAGCGTGCAGATGCAAATGACGAGGCTGACGCGCGACATGCGTATCGGCATGGCTTCCGCACGCAAGGATATCAGCGATGCTGCCAATGCGGCCTACACGCGCATGGAAACCAAAGTCAATGAACAGGTCGATCGAATCGACACGCGGCTGGCCAGTCTCGAAACCAAAGGTAATGAGGATCGAAAGCAGATCGCCGCCCTCAATGAAGAATTGATTCGCGCGCGCCAGGACCTGGCGCAGCAGAGCGGCAAGGTGGCTGCTCTTCAAGCACAGATGGACCAGAACCGCACTCAAACCGCCTCACAGATCAGTAGCCTTCAGGGCGAACAAGATCGTGGGCGGCATGAGATAGGTACGATCCAGGACCAGCTGGCGATGGATAAAGTTCCATTCCAAGCGTCGAAAGGGCAGGATCACGAACTCGCCAGCGGCGTCTCGCTTCACATCACCAGAACGAGTGCGTCACGCGGGCAGTTCGATGGATGGATGGCGCTGCAGCCGGGACAACCGAGTATCGCGTTCCACCACCAGAGTATTCAGGAACCGCTGGTCTTTTACGGCCCTCAGGACGGGAAGCGACGCGAACTGGTAATCACAAGTGTGGATCGGAATTCGGTGTCAGGTTATCTTTTGATTCCAAAGGAGACCGTAAGGCAGCAGGACTCGGGAGAGTAGGCCTTCCGTCACAGAATCCGAGCCACCCGAGATCCGGCCCGGCCGCTACCCATCCGCGTCAAGGATCCAACGCTGTGAAGCTCACGGAAAACAGAAGAATTACCGTTGCCGCCTTTCGCCGCCAGCCGTCGCGCCGCCGGATGGAGCCAGCATCGAGACCTTCTCTGCCACTGATTCTACCTTCGGCCGCGAATAAAAAATCGGGAAATACTTGCCTCGCGCCCAGAGCTCGTATAAATCGCGATAATGCGGATTATCCGGATCGCCGGATTGGCCGGGATTATTCAAACCGACCGAATTATCCCAATTCTCCGTGTCCACAACAATCTTGAACGAACCGCCGGCGTTTTGATTATCGCCGCCGCCGGTTGCCGTAATGGTGTAGGCATCGCCGCCGCGCGGAAAATGTCCGACATCGAATTTATCCTGCAAATCAGGCCGGACAGCGGCGGTCATCGGACTCAAAATGCGTGCATAATGATACGCGCCAAGCTGCCATTTCCCCATGTCCGGACCGAGCCGCTTCGACAACTCCGCCACGGCTTCCTCAAGACTCTTGACCAGCACCGCGTTGCGGCCTGCAATCGGATCTGTTCCGAACCGCCCGTCCGGCGCTTCCATCCACGCGACAATCCGGGACATCGGGGGCATTCCGATGAACGCCTGCGCTGCCTTCGGTACGACGATCGCGCGGACATTGGCCAGTAAGCGGCGCTGAAACATCTCGTAAATCCCCGCCGGTACCGAATCCTTGTCGAGCAGTGCGTTCCAATGCACCAGCCGCGCCGCCGCCTGCTGCGCCTCCGCGTTCGAATAATCGAGATCCGCCAACAGCGGCGCCAAGCTGCGCGCCGGAATCGACAGATTGTTGTTCTGAAGCTGAACCATATCCGCGACCGAAAATCTCCGGCCCGAGCTCAAGTGCTCGGCGACGCTCTGCGCGCGATACGGATCCGTCCAGACATAATGCAGCGCTTCCTTGTACGGCCAGCCGCGCGGAATCTGATACTCATTCGACGTGTTATAAAAACCTTTTTCCGGATTCAACACGTTCGGGAGCGCCTTGATCGGCAGATAGCCATCCCATTCGTAGCGGCCATCGCCGGGGACAGGAACCAGGCCGCTCCAGTTCGGGCGTTGCGGCGCGATCCCGACCGCCTGGTAGCCGATATTGCCGTCGCGATCCGCCCAGATCATATTTTCGGCCGGAATGCGGCTGTAGCTACACGCATCGCGAAATTCGTTCCAACTGTGCGCCTGATCCATCCGCAGGCTCGCCAGATAAGGCGCGCCGCCAATTTCCCGCCAAGCCGCGCGAACCGCGTAGGCTTTGTGATGTGCGGTATCCTCGAACACCACCGGACCGTGTCGCGTGTACTTCAATTCCACCGAAACGGGCGATTCGCCCTTCACTGGAATCGATTCCCGAACGATGTTCATCGACTCCCACCCGCCAGCGTACCTGTATTGGTTTGGATTTTCGGGATTCGTGTCGTACACGTACAGATCTTCGCTGTCAGTCCCGAAAATGGTCAGGCCCCACGCGCCGGCGTCGTTGTGGCCGATGGAAACGCCCGGCAGCGCGGGCTCGCCTCCGCCGATCACGTCCCATCCGGGTGCGACCAGATGAACCCAGTAGCGCAAAGAAGGCGCTTCCTGCACGCGATGCGGGTCATTCATCAACAGCGGGTATCCGGATTCGGTGAGCTTCCCGCTCACCACCCAGTTATTGCTCCCGATGTTTTCCCGCCGGTAGCTCAAATCCATCGGGGAACCTTCCACAGCATCGTCCAGCCTTGCGACAGTTTTCGGATTACGATATTCCGGGAGCAGCTCATCAGGAGTGAATTTGAGCGCCGTGCGGTAAGCGCGATACAGCGCCAGAATGTCTCTTGAAAGCAGCGAAGTATCAATCGAAGGATCGATATTCAGATCCGGATTGGCCGGTTGGAAATAATCGATATCCTCCACCTGTTCCGCGCCGATGGTCCGGATCGCCATCGCCATGTTCAATTCCTGATCGATATTTCCGAGCAGCCCGTTGAACCGCGAAATCACCACGGCCGGCGTCCAGCGGCCCGGCTTGATCCCGAGTATCTTGAAATCGATCGGAAGCAGCGCCGGATTCTGCTCAGTTGCGCTGATGTAAGCATTGATCCCGTCAACGAACGCACCGATGATGGCGGCGCCGTGCGGATGATACCAGTTCAGTTCCTGATTCAAATCGCCGCGGAACATGAACAGTCGATTGCCAATGTCGCGCTTGAGTTCCTTCTTGCCGAGGATCTCGGCCGCGGTGCCCGTGGCCTGCCGGCGCCACATTTCGAGCTGAAACAGCCGGTCGCGTGCGACGTTGTAGCCTTGCGCGAAGAAAAGATCGTGCTCGTTTTTCGCGTAGATATGCGAAATTCCCCAATGATCCTTGATGATCTCGACGGGCTGGCTCAATCCCGGGATCGCGAGGCTTTCCGATGGAGGGGTCGCCGCACGCGCGGATGGCAACGCGAACGCGACAGCAAGCAGGAGGGCGAACGATGTTTTGCCAGACTTCATGAACACTCCTTTCGGATCTTCCCAATATACTCGATGAATTCGGCGCCGGGTGACATTGCGCGTGCCGGAGCCGTTCGATCTTAACGACACTAGCCCAATTTTCAGGCTTTGCGTAGTCCAAAGGAACGGCGCGCGTTGCTGACGACCGCGGCGCGCAAGAAATGGTCTAATGCTGAGGCAGTTCCGCCAGTGCTTTACGAAGTTCGAGCGAATCCTGGACGGCTAATGCCCGGCGGTAAAGTTCGGCCGCGACGGGGTAATCCTGCAGACCGGCCTCGACAAAGGCAAGCACGGACAACGCATCAAAATCCTTGGGATTTGCAGCCAGGATCGGGCGCAAGCGACCGCGCGCTTCGTCATAATGGCCCGTGATCGCGTCCAGGCGTGCCATTTCGATGCTGCCGTCGCGCGTCGGCGTGCGTTCGAGCGATGCTTGCAGGCTCTGGCGCGCCTCGGTGAGCTTCCCGCGCAGAAGCCATTGATGACCGATCGACGCAAGCCGCAAGGCGGGGGCAAGGTTCGCGTTAAAAGACAGAAGCGTCTCCGGCGACAGCTCCTTGTCCCGGGAGAAAACGTACTCGAACGTCCTGGATTCGTCTTCCCAGTTGGCTTCGAGCCTATACGTTCCCGGATCGAAACCCGTGGTCGGCAACTCGATTTCCGCAATCTGACCGGCTTCCGAAGACGATCTCCAGATGATGCGCATACCGTCGCGCAGAATCCATTGAACCTTGCCCGGATGAGGAACCGAGACGATGACGTGGCTTCCGGCCGGGTCCATATTCAACTGCTCCCCGTCGAATTCGAAGGGCGTCTTTCTCTCCTCGTCCACCTTGGCGGGCTCTACGCGGACGATTTCGCTCATGCTGGCCTGTTCCTTCACCTCAAGCGGATACGGATGGATGGTTCCATCCACGTTCAGCATCATCCGGTACGAACCCGGCAGAAGGTCCAAGCGGTGCATGTAACGTACAGACTCCGGTTTTGCGAAATTCAAATGCAACCGGTTCTGATACACCGTGATGGAGCCTTCCAGAATCTGAATATCGATATCGTGCTGGACTTTCAATTCGAGCCCCAAGTCGAGCTGGAAGCCGCCGTAAGAAGAAACCGTCGTGAGAAGGTTCAATTTCGGATGAGCGACGATAAATTTGGATCGAACCTCGGTTCGCAAGGACATCGACAGCATGTATTGGGGGTTGGAGATTTTCCCCAGAATCTCCTCGTTGCCGTCAAACAGGATGCCTGTGGCGACGTTGACCGCCGCGGGGATGACTTCATCCTCGGCCGGCGGAAGCGTAACATTCTGACGGATCATGGCTTCATCCACGTAGTCATTGGGGCCGAATACATCCTGTACGCCGGCCTGCGGGATCAGCAGAGCACGGAACGTGTCCAACGTGGGAGAGTAAAGCTTGGGGATGCCAATCCCATTTTTCTGGAAGAAGATCAGGCGGAGTTCCGTCTTGATCAGGCCGGGAACTTCATCGTAATACCAGATGTCCAGCGGATACAGAACTCGGGAGGACGGAATGCGAGTGACGCGCGACGGAGGCCCTAGCGACAAGTAAATGCGGCCCTGATCCGTGTTGATCCCCGAGCCTGGACGGCCCGATCCAAAATTGGTGTCGATGTATTGAATCCGCCGGAAATATTCCTGCGCGGTGATGGAACGCTGCGACCAGAACTGCTCTTCAAATTTCGCTCGAGCCTCAGGCTGAAGCGAAAGGTAAAGCTTTTTTTCAGCCGGCGTGATGATCGGCGAAACCTGATCGAGCCAGGAAGGCGCGGCGGCTGCCTGCAAAGCGGCAGCCGCCAGAATCAGCCCGAGAAACCTGCACAACACCACAGATTCAAATTTACTAAAATTCGAACCGCCCGACAAACTGGAGCATTCTAGGGGCGTACGGAAGATCCACGTTTGCGGCCGGATTTCCGAACGAAGCCACGTTCACCACCGTTTGATAAGATCCGAAGTTCGAGTGGTTGAACAGGTTGAATGCTTCGACCATGGGTATGAACCGGAAGCGCTCTTTAAGCGTGAACGTCTTGGCAACCCGCAAATCGACGCGCTCGATCGGAAGCCCCACAAGCGAGTCGCGCTTTACCAAATCGTACGCCACTCCGCCCAGAGTTAACGGGATCAGATTCGCCGGATTCCCGTAGTACTTGACCGATGTAGGGAAGAGACGGTCATCTACGCCCGAGAGCCCGAACACATTCTGATTCGTAAGGTCCTGGAAGTTTTGGCCCGATCCGTAATGGAAGGCGCCGCTCAGGGCCAAACCCCACTTCCAATTGTAAGAACCCGCAATCGTAAAAGTATTTGTCTGATTATCGGGTGAAGGTCCCCACTCCCGCGCCAGATTCATTTGATCGTCCGGGTAATAGAACGCGGCTGTGGTCGAGTCCTTGAGATACGCGTAGGTGTAGGCAAGCTGGATGGCGAACGATTGTGAAAACCGGTGCGTCACGCCGATTTGAAGCGCGTCGTTCTGAGAGCCGGCGGCCGCCGGAGTGGTGAAGTTCAAGATCCCTGAAAAGGCGGGATTCGGCCGCCCAAATGTCGTGGGGTTTTGCGGATAGCCGGTGACCGGATTGTAGTACAGATTTGCGTCGGTCCGGATCCAGTCGTGATAGATCCGGAAGTGCGTATAATCCGCGCTCAACGTCCAGGTCCTTGTAAGCTGGTGCTCGATACCGCCGCTCGCCTGGAAAGAATACGGAGTCTGCACGTTGGGAGCCAAAGGCTGGATGGTCTGAAGACTCGCGGTGCAAGCCCCCGAGAGATACTGAGAACCGCTGCAAGGGAACGGGTTCGCCAAATTGACCGGATTCCCAGCCGTAGCGACAACCGACGGCGAAAGCGTGGTCTGCCCGTTGAAGATCGTGTCATCGATGACCTGGTTCGCCTGAATATCGGCGTAGAACAGTCCGGCGCCGCCGCGGATGATCGTCTTCCTGCTCCCGGTGATATCCCAGGCGAAGCCGAACCGGGGCTGGAACAAGGTATCCTCGTTGTAGTGCGGCGTCTTGATTCCGCTCTTCAAATTCAAATTCGGGTTGAAAATACCGAGATCGTTGTCGTAGCGAATACCCAGATTCAGGGTCAGCTTCTTGTTCACCTTCCAGTCATCCTGGACCCAGGCGCCCATCGTATTGGTCGGAACGGAATAATTCCAGTCGCCGAAGCCCTGCGTGAACGACGACACGTACGGCCCGAGCGCCGCCAGATTCCAGGTGGATGGATCGTTCCATACCGGGAAGACGCTGGCCAGATTCAGCGAACTGACCCCGGATGCAAAGCCGAGCACCGTCCCGCGGACATTCTGCCCGAAATACCCGGTGTAGGAATTGTGCAGATAATCAATGCCGGCCTTAAAGCTATGACCGCCCTTTAGCCAGAACGCGTCGTCGCGCAACTGGTAGTTATGCTGGGCAATCGTCTGAGGATAATTGTATGGCGCCCCCCACGTGATCGTGGGAAGACGATACTCTTGCGTCTGCTGGTAATTGTCGTTCGACCAACCGAAGTGATTAAACCCGAACTTCACCTCGTTTACGATCGCGGGTGTGGCCGTCCAGGTTTCATCGCCAAGAATCGCGTAGCTGGTTCGGGTGGAATTCGTTTCACGCGTGGGAGCCGATGTTCCGCTCACGCCGTTATAAGGAAGCGCCCAGGTGTAGCCCGTGCCCCGAATCGATAAATGATGGGCACTGCTGATCTGGTAATCCATGTGGAGAATGTAGCTATTGGTGCGCAGCTCGTTGTTGAAGCTGACGGCATACGATGCCGGGAAACCCGTCGGCTGATCGAAGATCGTATTCGGCTGCCGCTCGCCTTCGTAGCCGAAGAAGAAGAACAGCTTGTTTTTCTTGATCGGCCCTCCCACCGTGCCGCCGAACTGTTGGTCGGAGAACGGGAGCACCTTGTGCGCTACCGGGTCACTGGCGTTGAAATCGCTGTTGCGAAAATACCCGTACAGCGTGCCGTGAAAATTGTTGGTTCCCGATTTCGTCACCGCGTCGATCTGCGCGCGCGCCGATCTGCCCAGCGTGGCGTCGAAACGGTTGGTGATGATCTGGAACTGATCGATCGCGTCCTGGCTGTACTGCGGCTCGCCAAAACCGTCGGAAGCGGAGTTCTGCGTGACCTGCTGGCCGTCCACGTTGATCTGAAATTTTCCGCCGGCGGTGCCGCCCAAAGGCGTGTTCTGAATGTCATTGCTGGTAATACCCGGAACCAGCATCGCCAATTGCAGATAGTTGCGCCCGTTCAGAGGAACCTTCTCCACTTCCGTCGGACTCACATCGCCGGCGACGGTGGAACTCGACGCATCAACCGCGTTCGCGACTGCCTGGACCTCGACGGTCGAGGTGGCTCTTTGCAGTTGCATCGCCATGTCGATGGTTGCCAATTGACCGACAAGAAGAGAGATCGTCCGTTCGGCGGGAGCAAACCCGGCGACCTCATAGCGCAATGTATAAGAACCGGCACGAAGGGCCGGGAATTGATAAAGCCCGGTGTCGTTGGTGCTCGTGGTTGTAGCGGTTCCATCCGCTGCGGTGGCCGTCACTTTGACGCCAACGACGGCCGCGCCGCTCGGATCCGTAACACGTCCAGAGATTCCGGTTTGTTGCGCTTGCAAGCCAAAACACGCAAACAAGCAAATCGCTAGCAGCGCAACTCGGTTCCGCACCCGATTCCCGACCGTAACATCATGAAGCATTGGCTAACTCCAAAGAGAGATGAACTACTCAATGAACCCACATACCTCAAACGCGGCTGACGACAACAGGTACAGCAGCAGCCCACCCTGATTTCAGATCAATGACACCTGAAACAAGATTGGGGCGAGTCTACTACAAAAACCCTAACGAGTCAAGATCTGCCGGATGACCCTCCCAATGCCCACAACAGGCACGAAATCTATCCATTTCCGATCAAGCTGGCGGTGATTAACGCTCGTGCTGCTTGAGCCGCCCGTGAATCGTCGACCGAATCGCGTTGCCGGAGCCGCCTCAAAGCATCCCGATTCGCGAAGCCCGCGGCCATCCCGGCACGTGTGCTGATTGGATTTTTGATATATACTGACGAATCCTGGACCGCCAAGATGGACATTCCATGCGTAGACGGTATTTGATTGGCGGCTTCGCGGGCGTGGCGCTGATCTCGGCTGGATTCTGGCTCCTCTCAAAGCGATCGAATCGGGCGGAGGCCACCACGAAGTCCGGCGATTCCGGGTATGTAGACCCGTCAACCTGCGCCTTCTGCCATCGCGAAATCTATGAGACCTATCGGCTCACCGGGATGGCTCGTTCCTTGTACCGGCCAGGTCCCGGGAAGATGGTGGAGGATTTTCAAACTCACAATCACTTCTACGATCAGGCTTCCGATCGCTACTACACTATGACGGAGCGGGACGGCCGGTGGTACGTGCGCCGTCATCAGATGGGATTCGGGGGCAAAGAAACGAATGTAATCGAAAAGCCCATCGATTATGTCATCGGCTCGGGAAATCATGTCCGCAGCTATCTGAGCCGCACCCTGGAAGGAAAACTGCTTGAATTGCCGGTGAGCTGGTATTCGGAAAAAGGTGGATATTGGGCGATGAGTCCGGGCTACGATCGTGCCGATCAGTTGGATTTTCGACGAGTGATCCCGACAGACTGCATCTTTTGCCACAATCGCTACCTGCCGCCAGACCAGATTTCGCGGGCGGAGGAAGGCGAGCCGGTTTTCGGGGAGCACATCGGCGAAGGGATCGATTGCCAGCGATGTCACGGGCCCGGACGGGCGCACGAAGAAGCCGCCGGGTCGGGACATGCTTCGCGGGATGCGATTCGCCGCGCGATTGTGAATCCTGCCAGGCTCTCCCGCGATCGACAGATCGAGGTCTGCATGCAGTGCCATCTCGAACCGACGAGCGCTCCCCTGCCGAGCCGCATTCCCAAGTACGGCCAGGAGCCGTTTTCCTATCGTCCCGGGGAGCCGCTGCAAAATGCGTTTTTGTTTTTCGATCGTGCGGCCACGGATGCCACACAGGAAACTTTCGAGATCGCACACGCCGCCTACCGGCTGCGCCAGTCGAAGTGTTTCCAGTCGAGCAATCTGACGTGCACCACCTGCCATAATCCGCACAATATTCCGCGCGGAGAAAACGCGGTCGAGCAGTATGATGCTGTATGCCGCGGATGTCATGCGTCCGTACATACGGCCAGCGCGCCGAAAAGCACGCCGGTTCAAGGCAGTTGCGTCGGGTGTCATATGCCGAAACGCCGCACCGACGACGTCGTGCATGCCGTCATGACCGATCATTTCATCCAGCGGCGGAAACCCGCGCGCGATCTTTTGGCGCCGCTTCGCGACGTGGATTTTGAGGGAAAACACAGCTATCGGGGAGAAGTAAGGCTGTACTACCCGCCGCAGCTTCCGCAAACTCCGGAAAATACGCTGTATCTCGACGTAGCCCAGGTTCGCGACGGAACCAACACGACGGCTGGAATTCCAAAATTCCGCGAAGATCTCGAAAAATTCAGGCCCGGCGAGCCCCAATTTTATTTTGAGCTGGCCGAAGCATATTTCAAAAACGCAAACTACGACGACGCGATTCAGTGGTATCAGGAAGCGCTGCGGCATCGCGCGGAGGATCGTGCTGCGTTGAAGGGAGTGGGATCGACGTTGCTCGCTGCCGGCCGATTGCAGGATGCCGCGGCCGCTCTCGAAAAGGCCGCCGTGCTGCCGCCGCCCGACGACAAAACCCTCAGGGATTTGGGAGAGGTTTATTTGAAGGAGGGGATGCTCGAGCAGGCCGAATCGACGCTGCGGCGCGCAATTGCCGCGAACCCTGACAACTCGGCGGAAACTCACGACCTTTTGGGTTTTCTCCTGGGCCAGAAACAAGATTGGTCAGGTGCTGAAACCGAATTTCGCGAAGCCATCCGCATCCGGCCGGATCTGGCGCAAGCGCACTTCAACCTTGCCAACCTGTTGGCTCGGAGTCAGACCTACCCGGAAGCTCAGTATCAGTTTGAGAAAGCCATCGCAGTGAAGCCCGATTACACGGATGCGCATCACAATTACGGCCTTCTGCTAGTATTGCTGCACTCTTACGACGCGGCGCTGTCTCAACTTAGCACCGCGGTCCGCCTGAGCCCTAAACAGGCACAGACGCGCAGCGATCTAGCAGATGTGCTCACCGCGCGAGGGCGGCTCGATGAGGCTCTGGAGAATTACAGCGAGGCGATTCAGTTGAGTCCCAATCTTGACGCGGCTCATCTGGGTCTCGGCCTCATCCTCCTCCGAAAAGGCGATATCGCCGGCGCGCGGGCACACCTCGAAGAAGCAGCGCAAAGTCCGAATCCCGACATTCGCAATCAGGCGCTAAAAGCGCTGCACTGAACTGGCCCGCGCACCGCGCGCAACCACCGCTGCATCCGGGACTGATATATACTTGAACGTCGCGCTGGAAATGGTAAGAAATCCAGCCCTGATCCGAACAGGAGCTCCTCATGTTCTCTCATCCTTCCTGCCGTTTACCGCTACCGATCAAGATAATCACTGCATTCATTGCTGCCGGTTCGATAGGGATTTTCCCGCAGCAGCCATCTTCCGGTGCTGCGACGGTTCGAACCGTCAGGATCACCACGCATGAAGGAACGATGATAGCCATCGCGCTTTCGGCGGATAAACACACGCTGGCGATGGATCTTCAGGGCACTCTGTTTACCATGCCCGCCAGCGGGGGGCAGGCGACTCAGATCACCGACGAACTCTACGACGCCCGGCAGCCGGATTGGTCCCCCGACGGCAACTCGATCGCGTTCCAGTCCAATCGCAATGGCTTGATCCACATCTGGGTCGCCAAGCGCGACGGCAGTGGCGCGCATGAACTCACCACCGGCGACTTCGAAGATCGCGAACCCCACTGGTCGCCCGACGGCACACGCATCGCATTCTCCTCGGATCGAAGCGGTAATTACGATATCTGGGACGTCACCGTCGCGAACGGGCAGCTTCACCAGATCACCCGGAATCCTGCCAACGATTTTGCTCCATCCTGGTCGCCCGATGGCAAGGAGATCGCGTTTGTCTCGACACGCCAGCCCAATCCTGGAATCTATGCGATCCATCCGGACGGATCATCGGAACGGATGATCGAGGCAGTGAACGGCGCGGGACCTGGATTCGGACGGGCCACCATCAGCCCGGCGGCCTGGAATCCGGATTCGAAACGAGTCGTCTACAGCATCGTATCCGGCGGCGGGGCAAAGCTGATGCTCGATGGAAAAGAGCTCTCCTCCAACGAAGATCTTTTTCCGTTCCGGGCGCAGTGGCTGTCGCCCACGGAATTTCTGTATACCGCGGATGGCAAGATCAAACGGCGGTCGATCAATTCGAATTCGGCCACTCCCGTAGAGTTCACCGCGAACCTGAACGTCGGGATCCCGCATTACACGCGCAAGAAGCGCGATTTCGATTCGCTCGCGCCGCGCAAGGCGCTGGGAATCGTCAGGCCGGTGATTTCTCCGGATGGGAAACAGATCGCCTTCATCGCGGTTGGGGATTTATGGGTCATGAAGATCGGTTCCAAGCCGGAGCGGGTGACCAACGATACTTCCGCCAAGTCCGATCCCGCGTGGTCGCCCGACGGATCGAAGCTGGTTTACTCGTCTGACCGTTCCGGAAGCTTCAACCTGTGGATTCGCGACATGCGCACGGGCAGAGAAAAGCAGGTGACGGATGCAACCTACGCTGAGGTCGGCGCATCCTGGTCGCCCGACGGCACGCGCATCGCCTACGTGAACTCCGAAGGTGATATGGAAGGCGATATCGAAGTTCTGGACGTGAAAACGGGCAGATCGAAAAAGATTCATGACGCCACGTTCGGCCCGGGGTATCCCACATGGTCGGCCGATGGACGCGTGATCATCATTTCGAGCCTGAAGCAGGATTCGGCGCGATTCCGCGAAGGTTCGAACGAGATGTGGGCGATCCCTTCGGACGGCAGTGACGCGGGCCGGCTGATCGTTCCCGTGCCTCACAAATCCATCGGTTCACGTCTCGGCGAGGGTCCGGTGTGGTCTCCGGATGGCAAGCAGATGGCTTTCGAGTTGGAGAACGCACTGTATGTGATGCCGGTGACGCCGGCCGGCGATCCTGCGGGTCCGCCTCGCAAACTGGCGAACGATCCCATCGATTACATGAACTGGACGGGGGATTCCCGGCACATTTTCTATCTGAGCATCGATCGTTTCAAGCTGATTTCAACCGCTGACGGCCATGTTCAGGATATCCCCCTGGATCTGACCTGGACCGAAGACGTTCCCAAGGGCCGGCTGGTGGTGCACGCCGGGAGACTCGTCGATGGTGTTCATCAAACCGAAAGGACCAACGTCGACATCATTATTGAAGGGAACCGGATCCGCGCGATCGAGCCGCATAGCGCATCACTGCACACGGGCAAAGTCGTGGACGCGTCGAATGAAACCGTAATGCCCGGCCTGATCGAAGCGCACGGCCATTACATCGATACCAATGGTAGCCTTTACGGGCGGCTTCTTCTGGCGTACGGAATTACCACGGTGCGCAGTCCCGGCGGAAAACCGCCCGAGGCGATCGAGAATCGGGAAGCGTTCGAGTCCGGAAGGCGCCTGGGCCCCCGCATGTATCTGACCGGCGCTCTGATGGAGGGTCCGCGAGTGTACTATCCGATTTCGATCCCCGTCACCACGCCCGCGGAGGTGGACTCGGCGATCGACCGCGCCAACAGGCTTCAGTACGACCTGGTGAAGACCTACGTAAAGCTGCCGGAGCCGCTGCGCAAGCGCGCCGTCGAAGAGGCCCATCGCGTCGGAATTCCGGTCAGCTCGCACGAACTCTATCCGGCGGCGCTGTTCGGCAGTGACAGCGTCGAGCATTTCACCGGCACCGCGGGACGCGGCTACGGAACCAAAGTCAGCCTGCTCGGGCATGCTTACCAGGATGTGATCCAGATTCTCTCGAAGTCGGGAATGACCATCACGCCGACCACGTCGCTGGGCGGATTCTATCCGGGAATCGCTGAGTCCGATCCCGGGGCTTACGAGGATCCACGCTGGCATGCACAGCCATCCTGGGTACGCAACCAGACCGGCGGACGCGGCCGAGGGGGTACCGTCAGCCAAGGCCAGCTTCAAACGCTAATGGCCATGGAGCGCGCCGGCGTTCGAATCACGACGGGGACGGATGCTCCGTTGGTTCCCTATGGCCTGGCTCTCCAGAACGAGCTCTATCTTATGGTCAAGGCAGGTTTCACTCCGTTCCAGGCGCTCCAGACCGTGACGGTAACGACTGCCGCGCTGCTGAACGCGAGCTCGGATTTGGGCACCATCGAACCCGGCAAGCTCGCCGACATGGTGGTGGTGAACGGCGATCCGCTGACGGATATTCTCAATGCGCGAAAGGTCGTTCGCGTGATTAAGAACGGCGAAGTGGTCGAAATGCAGCAGCTTCTGAATCCGGCAAATCGAGGCGTCGGCAATACCGCAAACTGATCTAAATCGGGCAGCCGGTCGCGCCAGACCGGCTGCCCTCAAGCGCTTACTTCGGATTTTCGCAAGAGTTCGCAACCGTGCGGATGGTGGCCGGCTGGAAGGATTTCTGGTCGCCGCTCTGCGCCATCGTTCCGGTGAGGTGCACGGTGTGGTTGACGTACGTATCGAGCTGTTGCGAGGCCTTGAAATCGTATTTCTCACCGGTTTTCGAATCGGTGATGGTGTATTGATTTTCGGCCGCGCCCTTGGTCAGGCAACCCACGACCGTCGCGGACCCGTTCTGCTGCTGCTGCTGCTGCTGCTCCTGCGGCGGGGTCTGCGGCGGATTCTGCTGCGCGGCCGCCGCGCCGGCGATCAACATTGCGATGGGAAGGAAAAACTTCATGAAACCTCCGGCCTGCGGTGGAGCAACGTGCGGGCCAGTCGGGATGTCGACGCCCGCTCACCGGTTTGCGCGACATGTCGTGGGTAAATCCCTTTGAGACTGTAAAAAACTTTACGGTAGGAGTTACAGACGTACAAACGTGATTGTCGCGTTTCGTTTATACTCTAAACCGCTTCGCTCTCCACCGCGGGCAGCACGTCGCGAGGTCCCGCCATCCACACGTATAACGTGGGCAGCAGGAAAATGCTCATCACCAGCACCGACATCAGCCCTCCGACGATCACGATCGCGAACGGGCGCTGCGAATCCGAGCCGATGCCGTGCGAGGTCGCCGCCGGAACCAGGCCGAGCGACGCCACCAGCATGGTCATCAGCACCGGACGGAAACGCTGTACCGCGCCA
>Ga0335081_10001743_pt1 | contig 34604 bp, 29 predicted proteins | sample Lox_Sample_35_FD_206713 | JGI IMG/M metagenome (GOLD analysis project Ga0335081, IMG submission 206713) | Soil microbial communities from Loxahatchee National Wildlife Refuge, Florida, United States - Lox_Sample_3.5 | ecosystem: Environmental > Terrestrial > Soil > Wetlands | place: USA...
CCTCATTCATGATACCGTGAGGAGTCGCGTCGACACCGCGCTCAATCGCGGCCGCTGCGGGTTATGGGACTGGGACTTGGCGCGCGGCCGGGTGTTCTGGTCGCATTCGATGTACGACATCCTCGGCTTGCCGCAGAAAGATGATCTCCTCACCTTCGGTGAAGTCAACGCGCTGGTTCATCCGGCCGATATCAATCTGTACGAACTGGCGACGCAACTCGCCGATGCCAAGGTGCAGTCGATCGATCATGCCTTTCGCATGCGCCATGCCGACGGCAAATGGCTGTGGCTGCGGGTGCGCTGCGAACTGGCGCGCCAGGACGGCGAGGCCGGACCGCACCTCATCGGCATCGCCGTCGACACTACTGAGCAGAAGAGTCTGGTCGAGCGCACCTTGGAGGCCGATTTGCGGCTGCGCGACGCCATCGAGACCATCCCGGAGGCCTTCGTGCTGTGGGATGCCGACAATCGCCTTGTGCTGTGCAACTCGAATTTCCAGGAATTGCATCACCTGCCCGACGCAGCCGTCACCGCGGGCACCGCCTACGGGGCGATTGTCGCCGCCGGCCGCAAACCGGTTATCCGCACTGCCGTGGCCAACGACGGCGTCGAGCCACGCGGCGCGCGCACCTTTGAGGCGCAGCTCGAGGATGGGCGCTGGATGCATATCAGCGAACGCCGCACCAAGGACGGCGGTTACGTTTCGGTCGGAACCGACATCACCAAGATCAAGCAGCACGAGCAGAAGCTGGTCGAAGGCGAGAAGCGCCAGATCGCCACCATCGCCGACCTGCGCAAGTCGCGGCGGGCGCTGGAAATGCAGACCGCGGAGCTCGCCGACCTTGCGCAAAAATATGCCGACGAAAAGACCCGCGCCGAGGATGCCAATGCAGCGAAATCGAAATTCTTGGCCAATATGAGCCATGAATTGCGCACGCCGCTCAATGCCATCATCGGCTTTTCCGAAATCATGGAATCGGGGATGTTCGGCCCTCTCGGCGCCGAAAAATACACCGAATATTCCCGCGACATCCGCGAGAGCGGCGAGTATCTGCTCGACGTCATCAATGACATTCTCGACATGTCGAAGATCGAAGCCGGCGGCATACGGCTTACGCCGGAACCTGTTGCGCTCGAGCCGGTGCTCGCCGACTGCCTGCGGGTGGTATCGACACGCGCGGGAGAAAAGCAGCTCAAGCTCGACGCCAGGGTCGATCGCGACATCGAACTCAACGCCGACCGCCGGTCGCTCAAACAGATCGCGCTCAATCTATTGTCCAACGCGGTGAAATTCACACCCGACGGCGGCGCGGTGACGGTGCGCGGACGCCGTCGCGGCGGCAAGGTCACCATCGCCATTGCCGACAACGGCATCGGCATTCCGAGCGACGCCCTGCGCAAGCTCGGCCGGCCGTTCGAGCAGGTCGAAAGCCAATTGACCAAACGCCATCAGGGCTCCGGCCTAGGCCTCGCCATCGCCAAATCACTGGTCGAAATGCATGGCGGCGTCATGCGCATCCGCTCAAAGCTCGGCCAGGGCACGATGGTCATGGTGCGTCTGCCGCTGCAGGCCAAGGCGCCGACACGCCTGCAAAAGAACGAGACCGCACCGGCCCTTCAGCCTGAATTGTTCGGCGCGTAAGCTAAGTCGCGTTTCGCACAATCCGCACGAAACATTCACGCACCTGGCGTTGCGTGTCCTCGACGTGAGCCTGCAGCGCCGGAAAATCGGGCAAGTCCGCGGCGCGGGCGAGAAGCTCAAGCACGCCGCTGCTTGCGGATTTCGGATCGAATGCTGTGGGCAGGCAGAGCCGCAGGATTTGCGTCAAATCGTGGAACAGGCGCACCGCCGGGCGCAGCACCTCCGCGTCTTCCAGTTTGAGGACGCCAAGCCGCGCCGCTTTTTCCAGCGTCCGCGCTGTCGAAGTGTCGATGATTTCCGGTATCGTCGCCGCGTGAACAAGCTGCAAATACTGCGCAATGAACTCTATATCGATCAACGCGCCGGCGGCATATTTGAGGTCCCAAACATTGCTGTCGCCCTTTTCCTTGGCGATGGCCGCACGCATTTCGATGACGTCGTCCGCGACGGTGCGCGCGTCGCGTTTGCGACGAAGCACCTCGCGGATTGCCGCCTCGACGCTTGCGGAAAACTCAGGCGCACCGGAAACGACTCTCGCGCGGGTGAGCGCCATGTGCTCCCAGGTCCATGCCTCGCGTTCGTGATAGTCTCTAAAGCCGTCGATTTGCGTCGCCACCGGACCCGACCGGCCCGAAGGCCGCAACCGCATATCGACCTGATAAAGCTGCCCGTAATTGGTCTGTACGGTCAGCGCGCTGATCAGGCGTTGCGTGAAGCGGGCAAAATACTGCCCGCCGTAGAGCGGGCGCTCGCCGTCCGAATTGGGGTGCCGTTCGTCAAAATCGTAAATGACGATGAGATCCAGATCGGAATTTGCGGTCATTTCGCGGGCGCCGAGACGGCCAAGCGCGACGATGGCGGTCCTGCCGTCACGGATGCGGCCATGCCTGGCGATGAAACCGTCTTCGACTTGCCTGTGCACGGCGCGGACCAGAACATCGGCAAGCCGCGCAAAGGCCTCGCCGGCCTGGGCAGCCGACATCGCGCCGGAAAGAATTCGGGCGCCAATCAGGAACATATGCTCCTGTCCGAACAGCCGGATGGCGTCGAGCAACGCTTCGTAGCCGCGCGTTTCCAGCAAAATCTCCGCCAGCGCCGTTTCGAGCCGCTCCGTATCTGGCAGCGCGGCGAAGAAACGCGGCTCGACGAGCGGATCGATAAAGTGCGGATTTTGCGACAGGATGTCGGCGAGCCGCGGCGCGGTGCCGAGGATGAGCGCGACAAAACGAATGAGATCGGGATTTTGCCGCAGCAACGAAAAAAACCGACCGCCGGCACGCAAGCCGGCGAGAAAGCGATCAAATGTCGTAAAGGCGGCATCCGGATTTTCAGCGCGAGAAAATTGATCGACAATGACGGGAACGAGCGCCATCAGGTTGTCGCGCGCCTGCTCGCCGCGCAGCGCGCGGTAATAACCGTTCTGCCAATTGTGCACCGCGGCCACGATTTCCTGCGGCCTGCGAAAGCCCATCAGCGCCAGTCGATCGAGTGTTTCGCTTGTCGCCTGGCCGTCGGCAAACGACAGCTGCTGGCGGGTCGCCAGCAGTTCCGGGGCGCGCTCGAATAATTGCACATAATGCCGTTCGACGTTGCGGAGATGAATAATAAGCGCGTCGGCAAAATCGGCGCGACCCGAAAAGCCGAGGAACCGGGCGAACACGTCGAGCGCGGCGGGTTCGGCCGGCAGCGTGTGCGTCTGCTCGTCGGCCATCATTTGCAAACGGTGCTCGACGCGGCGCAGAAAGTCGTATGCCGCCGTCAGCTCATCGCGCGCCGCGGCATCGATCCAGCCGTCGGCGGCGAGCACTGCAAGCGTGGCAAGCGTGCTCCGGCTGCGCAGTTCGCCATGACGACCCCCGGCAATGAGCTGCTGGGTCTGCGCAAAAAACTCGATCTCGCGAATGCCGCCGCGGCCGAGCTTGATATTATGGCCCTCGACCGCGATCTCGCCATGGCCGCGATAGGCATGGATCTGCCGCTTCATTTCATGGACGTCGGCGATGGTGGCGAAATCGAGATATTTCCGCCAGACGAACGGGGCGAGATCGCGCAGCAAACGCTCCCCGGCCGCCAAATCGCCGGCGCAGGCGCGCGCCTTGATCAGCGCCGCCCGTTCCCAATTCTGGCCGCGGCTCTCGTAGTAATCGAGCGCAGCCTCGGTCGATATCGCGATTTGGGTCGAAGATGGATCGGGACGCAGCCGCAAATCGACGCGAAAAACGTAACCATCCGCCGTTCGCTCCTGCAAGAGCTTGACGAGATCGCGGCTCAGGTTGACATAGAATGGCGCCGGCTCAACGTCAGGGGCAAGCTTGGCGACGGCCGCCTCGAAGAAAATCATGAGATCGATGTCGCTCGAAAAATTAAGTTCGCGGCCGCCCATCTTTCCCATCGCGAGCACGATATAGCCGCTTGCGGCTTCGATATCTTTCCGGTCCGACGGCGTCAGCTTTTTGCGTTTGACCGCATCGCGCAACAGAAAAAGCACAGCGGCGGCGAGCGCGGTATCCGCCACATCCGTAAGAGCGCTGGTGACCCGGGCGACCGGCCAGCCGCCACCGATGTCGGCGAGCGCCACCAGAAGCGCGGCCTCAGCCTTCATGCGGCGCAGAATGCGCTGCACATCGGCAAGCGCCTGCGCGGTTGCAGCGGCGCTCTTGGTTTCGGCGAGCAATCTGGCAAGCGCGGTATCCGGGTTGCTGTTGAGCAAGCGAACGATGCGCGCCAGGTCCGCCTGCACCAGATCCCAGAGGTAGGGCGCGGCCTCCACAATACCGCCGAGCAGTTCGGCCAACGACGGGTAGGCGCGAATGAAGGACTTGAGCGCTCGTCCCGCGGCATCGGCCTTGAGCCCGGCGACGAAGCCCGCGAGGCGGGCTGACGCTGGCGCCGCGGCGTGCGGCAAAGCACCGCCGAGCCTTCGGATCAATGCGCCATCATCAGTTTTCGCGCGTTGTTGCTTCAACCGCTTTGCGCGCGCGGGACGTTTCATCCCGTCCCCGCCGGTCCGGCGCGCGGCAGCGCAATAGTGCTGCGCAGGCCGGGGTGATTGTCCTCGAGTTTCAATTCACCGCCATGCAAGCGGGCAACAGCAGACGCCAAGCTTAGACCCAGGCCCGAACCTGGCTCCGAGCGGCTCTGTTCGAGACGCACGAAACGCTCCACCACGCGACCGCGGTCGGCGTCGGGAATGCCCGGCCCGCGGTCCGCGACGCTGAGCGTGATACGCTCGCCTTCGTCGCCCGCCTTTATCAGAACTTCCGTTGGGGTTCCGTTCGCCTCGGCCTCCGGGCGCGCATATTTGATGGCGTTGTCGACCAGATTGGCCAATGCCTGGCTGACCAGCTCGCGGTTGCCGCGCACCGGCGCCGCGCCATTAGTCTCGACTTTGAGCGCGATGCCTTTCTCGTCGGCCAATGGCTCGTAGAGTTCGCCGACGTCGCGGGCGATCGCCGCGGCGTCGAACTCGATCATGTTGTCGCGGGCCTGGCCGGATTCGGCACGCGCAATCATCAAGAGCGCGTCGAAGGTGCGAATGAGATCATCGGATTCAGCGATGGTCGATTCCAGGGCTTCGCGATAGGCGGCGTCGCCAGTGGGATGGCGCAAAGTCTGCTCACAGCGATTGCGCAGCCGCGTCAGCGGTGTTTTGAGGTCATGGGCAATGTTGTCGGATACTTCTTTCAAGCCCCGCATCAAGGCCTCGATGCGCTCAAGCATGGCATTGAGATGATCGGCAAGACGATCGAGCTCGTCGCCCGTGCCCGCGACCGGCAGGCGGCCGGCGAGATCGCCCCTCATGATGGTTTGGGCGGTATCGGTCATGGCGTCGATGCGCTTGAGCACACGCCGGCTGACGAAGAACCCACCGGCGAGACCGAGCACGATGACCAGTGCCAGCGACCATTGCCCGGCATGGGCGATGATGCCAAACAAGCGCTCGCGCTCCTCAAGATCGCGCCCGACCAGCAAATGAAACCCGCCGGGCAACTGCACGACCCGGACCAACGCGTGGTGGTCGCTGCCTTCCGGCGACTCCAGCCGGCGATAGTTGGTTTCCAGCCAACCCGGATGATCGAGCACGCCCGGTTCCAACGAGCCGACATTGCCGGCAAGCCCCTCCCCGGTCGGCGTCGTCACGAGATAGAGGCTCGACCCCGGGCGCCGCGAGCGCAGATCGACGACGATCACCAGCCGGCGGATACCGCCTTGCTCGTATTGCTCGGACAATCCGTTGATCTCCCCGTTGACGGTCGAGGTGATCTGCTCGTCGATCAAGCGCCGCGTGTTGAGCGCGAAATAACCGAGCAACGACGCCGCGAACAGGACGAAAATCGCGAGATAGACCAGCGTCAGCTTGAACGCCGTGGTGCGCAGAAGTTTGCCGAGCGCGATCACTTTGTGTTCTCGGTCCGCATGCCTAATTCGGAGTCGGAAAAGTCATCTTCCCAGAATTCGAGGGCGGCGCGTTTGCCGGCCTCAAGGTTTTGCGCCTCGGCCCGCCGCAGATCGACGCGGCGGATCTTGCCGGAAATCGTCTTGGGCAATTCGGCGAATTCTAGCCGCCGCACCCGCTTGAATGGAGCGAGCGCGGTACGGCAATGGCGAAAGATCGACAACGCCGTATCTCGATCGGGAATTTGGCCCGGCGTCAGCGCCAAAAATGCCTTGGGCACGGCAAGCCGCAGCGGATCAGGTGACGGCACCACCGCTGCCTCGGCGACCGCCGGATGCTCGATCAGAACGCTCTCCAATTCGAAGGGGCTGATGCGGTAATCGGAAGATTTGAATACGTCATCGGCGCGCCCGACATAGGTCAGATAGCCGTCGTCGTCGACCGCGGCAACATCGCCCGTCCGATAGACGCTGTGGTGCTCGGCACGCACGCTGCCGTCGTCTGCCTGATAGCCTTGCATCAATCCGGTCGGACGTGGCTCCAGCAACAGACATATTTCGCCTTCTTTGGCCGCCGCGCCGTTCGCATCGAGAAGCACAACGCGATAGCCAGGCAGCGTCCGGCCCATCGAGCCAGCCTTCACTTTCTGGCCCGGCGTGTTGCCGACCAGCGCTGTCGTCTCGGTCTGGCCGTAACCATCGCGAATGGTAATGCCCCAGGCCGCCTTGACCCGCTCGATCACCTCGGGATTGAGCGGTTCGCCGGCGCTGATGAGCTCCTTGATACGCACCGGCCAGGTCGACAAATCCTCTTGGATCAGCATCCGCCACACCGTCGGCGGCGCACAAAAGGTCGTGACGCCGCAGCGCACGATGGTATCGAGCAAGCCGCGCGCATTAAAACGGCGCTGATTGACGATGAAGACCGCCGCTTGCGCGTTCCACGGCGAAAAGAAACAGCTCCACGCGTGCTTGGCCCAGCCCGGCGAGGAAATATTGAGATGCACGTCACCGGGCTGCAACCCGAGCCAATACATCGTCGATAAATGCCCGACTGGATAGCTCTGGTGGCTGTGCAGGACGAGCTTCGGCCGCGCCGTCGTGCCTGAGGTGAAATAGAGCAGCACCGGATCGTCCGGCCGCGTGTCGCCATCCGCCGCGAATTCCGCAGAGGATTCATAGGCGCGCTCATAGGTAATCCAACCCGGCACGTCTTTGCCGACGACGATGCGCGTATAGTCGCCGGGCAAGTCGGCGAATTTCGCCGCTGCTTCGGCATTGACGATGACGTGTCGCACACGGCCGCGGGCGAAGCGATCGGCGAGATCATTGCGAGTGAGTAACGTCGTCGCTGGTACGATCACCGCACCGAGCTTCATGGCCGCCAGCATACACTCCCACAGTGCCGCCACATTGCCGAGCATGACCAGGATGCGGTCGCCACGGCGGACACCGAGCTTGCGCAGCGCATTGGCGACCTGGTTGGAACGCGCGCTCATCGCGGCAAAGGACAGCTTGGTCTCGCCGGCCTCCTCGTCGACCAGCCAAAGTGCCGGATCCGGATTGTCGCGCGCGATGACGTCAAAGTAATCGAGCGCCCAGTTGAAGCGATCGAGCTTCGGCCATTGGAAATCACGGTAAGCGGTTACGTAGTCGGCGCGATGGCGCAGCAGGAAATCACGGGCCGCGACAAACGGCGCGGCGTTGCTTGACATCATAGCGATCTCCGATTCGCTCTTTCGAGCGGGCAAGGCAACGCCGAACTAACGGGCGCCATCGCGGATCATATAGCCCGCGCCGCGCACCGTATGCAGCAGCGGTTGCGCAAACCCCTTGTCGATTTTAGATCGCAAACGCGAAATGTGCACGTCGATTACGTTGGTCTGCGGATCGAAATGATAATCCCAAACATTCTCCAACAGCATGGTGCGGGTGACGACCTGGCCGGCGTGCCGCATCAGATATTCCAGCAGGCGAAATTCCCGCGGCTGCAGCTGAACCTCCTGACCGGCGCGGCTGACTTCATGCGACAGCCGGTTGAGCTCCAGGTCGCCGATGCGATAAACGGTCTCCTCACCCCGGCTGCCGCGGCGGCGCGCCAGCACCTCGACACGCGCCAGAAGCTCGGAAAAGGCATAGGGCTTGGCGAGATAGTCGTCGCCCCCGCTGCGCAGTCCCTTGACCCGGTCATCGACTTGTCCAAGCGCGGAAAGAATGAGGACCGGTGTCTCCACCAACTTGGTCCGCAAGGCGCCAATAACGGCAAGGCCATCACGCTTCGGCAGCATGCGATCAATGATCAGCACGTCGTACTCGCCGTCGAGGGCGAGTTGCAGACCCTCCTCGCCGTCGCTGGCCTGGTCGGCGACGTGACCGACCTCGCGGAACGCCTTGACCAGATAATCGGCCGCATCCCGATCGTCCTCAATGATGAGAAGACGCATGTTCTATCGCCGCACTCAATAAGCGTGTGTCCACCCGAATATATAATCATGCCGCCGATTGGCGGGTATAAGCCAAGCCATACCATCCGGACCGAGGAGTCGCCACGCTCCGACTACAGCCGGGCGCAAAAGCGAGGGGGTGGCGAGCAGCTGCCCGCCACCCCCTCTACCTACTCCACCCCGGCGGGGGCGACGGATGCCGGGAGGCAGAGTTGGTATTCGGTGGGGACGGGCCTTACGACCCGTCCCCAAGGAACGCCCGCCAGCGGGGGCGACGGATGCCGGCGGATCGCCCCTTTCCTTTAGAGCCCGCTCACACCAGAATCGGGCTCCAGATTCCTCCGTTGCGCATCGATTGTTCCAAGAACCGACCGTTGATTCTCGGGATCATGCGCTAGGCTTTGCCGAGCGGCAGCGCCACGAATTTCGTGCCGTCGCTCGACTTCACCCGAAACAAGACCGTGTGCTTGCCCGACGAACGTGCCTCGTCGAGCCCTTTGCTGACCTCGGCCGGTGTCGTCACCGGCTTGCCGCCAACCTCAAGAATGACGTCACCGACCTGGAATCCATGATCCGCTGCAACGCCGCCTTCCGCGACCGCGGTGACCACGACGCCGCTGCCGCCAGCGCCGGAGACCTTGTTGCTCGGAGCGAGCGTCAAGCCGAGCTTCGGCATTTCGCTTCCGGATTCCTCATGCGTCGGCGCATTCGACGCCACTTTCTCGGCGGGCAAGGTGCCGAGCGTCAAAGTGACGGTCTTATCGGCACCCTGATGGATCATGCCGAGCTTGACCGCCGTACCGGGCGACATCGTGCCGATCTTGCGCGCCAAGTCGCGGGCATCCTTGACCGGCTGGTCATTGACGGCGGTGATGACGTCGCCGCTAGCGATGCCGGCCTTGGCCGCGGGGCTGTCTTTCTGCGGTTCGGACACCAGCGCTCCGCTGGCCTGCTTCAATCCCATGCTGTCGGCGAGGTCCGGCGTCACAGACTGGATCTGTACGCCGATCCAGCCGCGCGTGACGCTGCCTTTGTCGCGAAGCTGCGCGATCACGCTTTTGACGGTATCGGCGGGAATCGCAAAGGCGATGCCAACCGAGCCGCCGGACGGCGAGAAGATCGCGGTATTGACGCCGATGACGTTGCCGTCGACGTCGAACGTCGGTCCGCCAGAATTGCCCTTATTTACCGGAGCGTCGATCTGGATGAAGTCGTCATACGGACCGGCCCCGATGTCGCGGCCGCGGGCGGAAACAATACCGGCAGTGACAGTGCCGCCGAGCCCGAATGGATTGCCTACCGCGAGGACCCAATCGCCGACGCGCGGCGGCGTATCCGAGAGCTTCACAAAGGGGAAGTCCTTGCCGTCGATCTTGATCAAAGCCAGATCGGTGCGGGGATCGGTGCCGATGACCTTGGCTTTATAGGTCTTGCCGTTATCGGTGGTGACCTGAACGTTCTCGGCGTTCTGGACCACGTGATTGTTGGTCACGGCGTAACCGTCGCCGGAAATAAAGAAGCCGGAACCCTGGCCGGTGATGATCTCGTGGCCATTCGGCATGCTCGGCATCCCGAATTGCCGGAAGAATTTTTCGAAGGGCGACCCGGGCGGGAAAGGCGAACTGGCGTCATCGTCGCCCGAATTGGCCGGCTGATCGATCTTGACGCGAACGGAGATCACCGCGGGCTTCACTTTTTCGACGATGTCGGCGAAGCCCACCGGCTTTTGCGCCAGCTGCTGGACTTTTTCGGTCAGATTCTGGGCCTGCGCACTGGCCGCGAAGGGACTCGACCCGCCCGGTGCCAAGACTAACGCGGCCGCACCCATTCCGGCGATCGCCGTTGCCAAAAGCGCAACCCGGCGCGGCGATAGCGTGCGGCGCGATTGCGGGGAATTGCCGTTCATCCGGTGTCTCCAAAATTCGAATATTGCGCCGCATGACGGACGCTGCTTTGCGCTCAACATGGGGCGACGACCCTTACCGCGCTCTGTCGGGCGCATTAAAAATTGGTAATGTTGGATGGAGAGAATTACGCAAATTGTCCAAGCACTTACGGCAGCCCGACGGGAACCGATGGGGCGAATCTATTGGACAGGCGAAGAACGACCTCGCTCGCGCAGGCATCTGAGAATTTCCAAGCCATAGCGCCCCTCGGAATCACCTATGCCCGCCGCGACTTCAATTCAGGCGACAGTGCGTGCGATTTATCAGGGTCTCGTCGATATCTGATGCGTCTTCCGCGGGTGGCGAGACACAATTAATCGCGAGATCGCCAAGTCATTCTCCAGCGCCGACACCCTCGCCCCGCAGCAGCTCCGCGACGCGGGCTTCCTCGGCCGCGGTTAGGTTGGCGGAGCCGATGACCACCGCCGCGCCTTTGCGGCGGCGCGCAGCAATCAGCAACATGATGATGCCGACCAGCAGCAGACCGGGCGGCGTGCCCCATAATAGCGCGGTGCGCCACTCCAGGCGCGGCTTGAGCAGCACGAATTCGCCGTAGCGCGCGACAATGTAATTCATGACTTGCGCGTCGGTGTCCCCGGCTTCGATGCGTTGGCGCACGAGAACACGCAGATCATGGGCAAGCGGCGCCTCCGACTGGTCGATCGATTCGTTCTGACAAACAAGGCAGCGCAATTCCTGCGAGATGGCGCGGGCGCGTGCTTCGAGCTTAGGATCCGACAGCATTTCGTCGGGCTGCACGGCGCAAACCGGGAATGACCAGGCGAGCGCAAGCAGAAGCATCAGCGCGTAGAGATATTTCAACGCTCTCACTCCGCCGGTTGCGGCATGGCGCGGGCCCTGCTCTTGGCCGGCCGCGGCGCACCGACTCGCAACCGCCGATCCGACAACGACAACGCGCCGCCAAGAAACATGATTCCCGCGCCGAGCCAGATCATGAGCACATAGGGCTTGAAATAGAGCCGCACCGGCACGCTGCCGTCCTTGTTGGGATCGCCGATCGAAATGTAAAGCTGATTGACGCCGCGCGACATCAGTGCCGCCTCGGTGGTCGCCATATTGCGGTCGGGGAAGGCGCGCCGGCTCGGCTGCATGTTGCCGATCAACTCCCCGTTCAGCCGGTGTATGGTGAAGCGGCCGACGACGTCGCGATAGTTCGACCCGGCCCGGTTGAACGTACCGTCGAAGGTCACGCGGTAATGCGCGATGTCGAGGCTCGCGCCGGGTTTGATCTCGGCGAGACGCTCACTGCCCCATGCGGTGACGCCGACGATGCCCATCAGCGTCACGCCGATGCCGAAGTGCGCGAAGGCCGTGCCCCAGGCCGAACGCGGCAGGCCCAAAGCGCGCTGCAACGCCGCGCGGAACGGTATCCGCAGGACGAGCGTGCGTTCGGCAATGTCGGTCACCGCGCCGGCCATGACGAAAATGGCGACACCGACACCAAGTGGCGCCAGCACCGGGCCACCGCGTTCGAGCGCAAATGCCGCTACGGCCGCGAGCGCCGCCAGGATAGCCGCGGCGAAGAGCCGCTGCGCTGCGCCATAGAGATCACCGCGTTTCCAGCCCATCAGCGGACCGAACGGCATGACGAGCATCAGCGGAATGAACAATGGTCCGAAGGTCAGATCGAAAAACGGCGGCCCGACGGAAATTTTGGCTCCGGTCAACGCCTCGAGCGCCAGCGGATAAAGCGTTCCGACCAGCACGGTGGCGCATGCCGTGGTCAGGAACAGATTATTGAAAACCAACGCCCCCTCGCGCGAAATCGGCGCGAACAAGCCGCCTTGCTTGAGCAGCGGCGCGCGCCAAGCAAAAAGCGCCAGCGCGCCGCCAATGAAGATAACAAGGATGCCAAGAATGAAAATCCCGCGTCGCGGATCGACCGCGAAGGCATGCACCGAGGTGAGCACGCCCGAACGCACCAGAAATGTTCCGATCAGCGACAGCGAGAAGGTCAGGATGGCAAGGAGGATCGTCCAGACCTTGAGCGCCCCGCGCTTTTCCATGACCACCGCGGAATGCAAGAGCGCGGTGCCGGCCAGCCACGGCATCAACGAGGCGTTTTCCACGGGATCCCAGAACCAGAACCCACCCCAACCCAGTTCGTAATAGGCCCAATAGGAGCCGCCGGCGATGCCGAGCGTCAGGCACATCCAGGCGCCGAGCACCCACGGCCGCACCCAGCGCGCCCAGGCGGCGTCGATGCGGCCTTCGATCAAAGCGGCAATCGCAAAGGAAAATGCGATCGAGAAGCCGACGTAACCGAGGTAAAGCATCGGCGGATGAAAGGCGAGACCGGGATCCTGCAGGATCGGATTGAGATCCTGGCCCTCGAACGGGGCATTGGGGATGCGGATGAATGGATTGGAAGTCAGAAGAATGAAAAGCTCAAAGGCTGCCGCCACCCAGGCTTGCACCGCGAGTGCGTTGGCCTTGAGCACCGTAGGTAGATTGGTGCCGAACGCCGCCACCAAGGCGCCGAAAAACGTCAGGATCGAGACCCACAGCATCATCGAGCCTTCGTGATTGCCCCAGATGCTGGTGAGCCGATAGATCAGCGGCATTTGCGTGTTTGAATTCTCATAGACGTTGAGCACCGAGAAATCGGACGTGACGTAGCTGACGGCAAGCGCGGTGAACGCCATCGCAACAAACGCAAACTGTGCCAGCGCCGCCGGCGCCGCGATGCTCATGAGAACCGGATCGTTGCTGCGGGTGCCGACAATCGGCATGACGCCCTGAATAAGCGCCAGGCCGAGCGCCAACATCAATGCGAAATGGCCGAGTTCAGGGATCATTTGCTGCCTCCGCCGATCGGCATGGCCGCCCGTTGCGCGTAATCGTCTTTCCAGTGGCCCGATTTCTTCAACGCGTCGGCAACTTCTTTCGGCATATAGGTCTCGTCGTGCTTGGCAAGGATCGTATCGGCGTCGAACACACCTCCGCCACCGAGCATGCCTTCAGCCACGACGCCCTGCCCTTCGCGAAACAGATCGGGCAGGACGCCGGTATAAGTGACCGGAATTTGCGTCTTGCCGTCGGTAATATCGAAGCGGACGTTCAGATTATTGCCGCGCACCAGACTGCCGTCCTTGACGAGGCCACCGAGCCGGATATGGGTTCCCGGCTCGACGTGCTTCTCCACCACGTCGGTCGGGGAATTGAAAAAAACGATGGAGTCGCGGAACGCATTGAGCATCAACGCGACCGCGACGGCAAGCACGGCCAGGCCGCCGCCGATCAGAGTGAGGCGTCGCTGTTTGCGCGTCATGGTTTCACGCTCCGCTTCATATCAGCCGGCCAAGCCCAGATCCTTGACCAGGTCGTCGATCCGCTTGACCTCGTCGGGATGGTCCGACAATGCGCGCTTGGCATCGGCCGCGGCGTCCTTCGCCTTGTCGCGATCGCCGAGCACGGCGTAGGAGCGCACCAGGCGCAGCCAACCTTCGACGTCACCGCCATCGGCGTGCAATCGGTCGGCAAGCCGCTGCACCATGCCACGGATCATCGCGGTGCGTTGCGCCTGGCTCACTGAGTCCGCAGCGGCGACATCGCTGGCTGTGGGGCCCGGTGGGGGACCGGTCGAAGCGCCGGTCTCTCGACTCGTCTTGGAACCACTGTCGGCGCCGGGCGTGGCGGTGACGACGCGCGCCAGCGCCTCGCGTACGAAACCGGCCCACGGCGCATCGGGCGGCGCTTGTGCCAGTAGAGCGCGCCATTGAGCGGCCGCGGCGGCGGCATTGCCGTCCTGCTCGTCTGCCAAGCCGAGATAGTAGCCGGCCTTCGCATCGTGAGGATCACCGGTGGCAGCCTTTTGGAAGGCCTGCTTGGCTTCGTCGGTGACGACGCCGTTAGCGGCCGCCACCAGCGCTTCGCCAAGCGAAGACTCCCGGGCCGGACTATCACCGTTGAGCACGATCGCTTTGCGCCACGCCGCCACCGCATCGTTTGCCCGTCCCATCCGCAAATAGACCGGGGCCAAGACTTCCCAGCCCGCGCCGTCGTTCGGATTGCTCGCCAGATGCGCTTCGACCTGGCTGACCAGGCTTTCGATCGTTTGCTGGCCCGGCGCACTATTGATGCGGGCGAACGCCGACTGGTCGGGCACATCGGGTGATCCGAGCCGCAGATAAAATCCGAGCGCGATTGCCGGCACCACGATGATCGCAGCAATCGCAGCAATACGGCGACGCCACGGCGCCGACGCTGCGGGCGCGGCCGTTGCCGGTGCCTCGGCGTCCGCTGCTGCCAACAGCCGGCGCGATATTTCGACGCGAGCGGACTCCGCTTCAGCCTCCCCGATCAGCCCGGCGGCGCGATCGCGATCGATCTCGGCAAGTTGATCCTGATAGACGAGCCGATCGCTACCGCCGCCCAGGCTCGGTTTGCGCCCAAGCGGCCGCACCACGGCGAAGACCGCCCCAGCCGTCATCGCTGCAAAAATGAGCCAAAGCACCATCGTTCAAAGCGTCATATAAGCTGTCATTGAAGCGGACCTAGCCCGGCCGCGCGCTCTCCGCGAGACCGGCCCGCAAGGCGCTATCGCCCGGAAATCGCCGATATGCGGCGCGGTTACAACACGGCGCGAATGCGGCCGCAATGGGAACCGCGGCGCGGCAATTTCGCACTCCACCGCCTGCGATATTGCGTTGGCCGCATTGGCGGTCCGCGCAGGTTTGATCCGGCTCACGCCCGCGCTGGCCGTCGTTCGCCGGTTCCGGTCTGCACTGCAACTTCGGCGGCTTTGGCGAGCAATCCCCCATATTCCGAGCCAAACACCGTTCGGCAAAACCGAATCGCGGCGTCGACCTGAGACTGCCGGAATGGCCGATCGGCATCGCCGGATTGGCGCAGCGAATCGAGCAGGACCTTGGTGCCTGTCTCCAGGTAAAGCGTCAGCTCGGAATGGGCGCGGGTCGTGACTTCGTTGACCGCGAGCTCGCTGGCATATTGCCGACACGCTCCGACAAACTCGACCCGCATTTCGGCTTCGTTGACGTCGATCGCGTCGAGCAGCGAGCCTGGGGCGATATCCTTGGCCGGTCGCGGCCGCAGCAGGCGGCGGACGAAGCCCGGTGTCGCCTCGATCTCGGCCTTGAGCAGGCTTGAAACCTCCGCTCGGATCGCCGCCAGCTGGCGGCTCCATGGAGATTCGACCGAGAGATCCATCTCCGAGCGCAGACCGCGGGCCGCGTCGTGAATGGCCTTGAGCATCGAGACGACCGGCCGTCCGGCGCGAAGTTCGGAGCGCAACTCGACGACCATGCTCTCAGCCTCGCTCAGCACCAGCGTCACGGCGGCAGCGTAAGGTGTCTCCGCGACGCGCGCGGTATCGTCGCTCTCGGCGGCGCGGGTGGCGATGCGAATGAGCTGCCAGGGCGCTCCCAGCCGATTCATCACCAGAATCAGGGCATAGAGGAAAACGTCCGATTTGCGCGGCCCGCCACTGTCAAGCGACGGCTGCGCCACAGCCGCCTCAATCTGCTTGGTCACCGCATTGATCTCATCGCGATCGAAAACCCGAATGTGATTTGGCAGCCGCCGGGCAAAATCGCCAAGCACGTCACGCAGCGACAACAAGGCGACGATTGTGCTGAGATCCTCCAAAGCTCGCGGCGTGCCCACCTGGACAGCGAGCCGCCGCCGCGCCCGCTCGTCGGGACCAATCCCGGAGATGACGTCCTTGAGGCGCAGGATAGCGCGCTCATGGAGCGCGCGGACCAGCTGTTCGGCTTTGGTCTGGTCGTCGGCCAACAAAGCGCGGTTGATGTCTTCGCTCAGCGCCTTGGCTTCGGCCTGCATGAGATCGCGACCGATCCACGACCAGATCGGTTCCAGCGAGAGACGTGCGATTCGGCCTACACGCTTATGATCGGCGCGCGCATCGATCAGGAACGGCTCAAGGGGTGCGAAGAACAGCCGCGCCGCATCGCCAATCCGCGGCACCGGTTGGGCATCCGCGCGGATGGCACGGCGTAATTCCTGGAGCACGATTTCATTGCCGGCGTTCTCACCACCGCGCAGCAGACCGCGCTCGAGCTCCTGGACGAGCATCGAACGCGCCGCCGGCTTGAGCGTGCGAAGATATTCCCGCAGCCGTTCGCTGGATTGACCATCGCTCGCCATAATCGAAAGACCGGTGACTTGGACTTTACCGTTAACGTTTTAATTGGCCGGCGCTTAAGAAGGCGTTACGCAAAGCATCAGGAATTCAATGTGATAAGGCAAAACCGAGCTTTTCGACCACAACCGGTCAGTCCCGGATGACGAATTGTGCACAAGTGGTGGCGGCCATTGATGCCGCCACCACATCGGATCGATTTATTTCGGCGACGCAACGCAAACGGCGACCAGCGGGGCATTCGCCGGCGACGCTGCCGGGCCGCAGGATGCACCTCTTTCGCCCAAAAACTGCGCCTGATTGCGGGTTGGACCACAATAAGCCGTCACTAGGATTTCATTGTCCTGGCACTGCACCGTGCAGCCCGATGTGCAATCCGATTTGACCACCCGGATGCTCGGGCTAGGCGGACCGGCTTGGCCTTGCGGCCCTGCAGGACCGGAAGGCCCAGGAGGACCCGCGGGGCCCGCCGGGCCCGCGTCACCTTTAGGACCCTGTGGTCCTGCTGAGCCTTGTGGCCCTGCCGGACCTTGCGGACCTTTCCCGCAGGCGGCCAATGAACCTGACACGGCTAAAACCAACGCCATTGAAAGTGCGAAACGCGGTGCGCGCATTTTCAGATTCCTCCCAAGTCTTATGAAAGCCGTTCCCGTCCCCCAGCAATAGAAGATCAAACTAGGCTCCTGGGCGCAAGGATTAGGTCTCGGAGTAGCGCGCCGGCGCGACGGGCAGACCGTCAATGTCGATAATCGGTGCCTGTTGCCGGATGGTGACAGGCGAGCCGACTGGCGGGGCGCATTTGCTTTGGCTAAGGTTTTGCGGCGATTTCGGACCAAGCACGAGCAAAGCGATGAAGCCGAGAGAACGTTGGGCCGGCACTTGGCGCTGCCTTGCCTTCACGGGCGTTGCGTTGGTTATGACGTTTCTGACATTTGCCGTCTGGCCGGCGCATGCGCAAAATTATCCGACACACGCGGTAAAAATCATCGTGCCGTTTCCAGCCGGCGGCACCGCCGACGTCATGCCGCGCATCTTTGCCGATTGGCTGTCGCGCAAATGGGGCCAACCGGTCGTCGTCGAGAACCGTCCCGGGGCCGGTGGCAATATCGGCGCCGAGGTCGTCGCCAAATCCGATCCCGATGGCTATACGCTCCTGGCGTCGCCGCCGCCGCCTTTGGTCATCAATCAGAACCTCTATCCGCACCTTGGTTTCGATCCGACCAAATTCGTGCCCATCGTCGTCATGGGGCGCGTGCCGAACGCGCTGGTGGTCAACCCCGACAAGATCAAAGCCAACACGGTGCCGGACTTTATCGCCTATCTGCGGACCAATGCCGGCAAAATCACCGACGCCACACAAGGCAACGGCACCACCTCGCAACTCACCGCCGCGATGTTCCAGATGATGGCGCATGTGAAGCTGCAGAATGTGCCTTATCGCGGCTCCGCGCCCGCGCTCAACGACCTTGTCGCCGGCAATGTTGATTGCATGTTCGACAATCTCGGCGTCTCTTTGCAGCTGGTCAAAGCCGGTAAGCTGAAACTGATCGCGGTCGCTTCTGCAAAGCGCATGGCTAGCCTGCCTGACGTGCCGGCCATTGCCGAAACGCTGCCGGGCTTTCAAGCCGTGGCCTGGTTCGCCTTCGCCGCGCCGCCGGGCACGCCTGCCGCGGTGGTCGACAAGCTCAATGCCGGGGTCAATGAAGCGCTACACGATCCGCAAATCCAAAAGCGGCTTGCCGATCTGTCGGCCGAGCCGGTCGGCGGCTCACCGCAAGATACCGTCAAATATTTCGCCGACGAGACCGAACGGTGGAAGAACGTCATAACCTCCGCCCATGTCACGCTTGATTGATATCATTCTTGTTTGGTGCCACCCTCGACTGGGACGCCGTGAGAATGTCGTCGCCGGCTCTGATTGCGGCTTCGCTACGTTTGCGGGATCGAAAGAAGTCGATTGTTCGGGCTAAATTGAGGGCACTCAGCAAGGGCGCGCGGAACGCGTCGAGGGAGTTGTGGGGACGTGGTTGATCGTTCGGATCGGCAAGGTCGGCGGCGGATGCAAAGCACCTTGGCGTGGGCGACAGCCGGCGCGGTATTTGTCGCCGGGCCGCCGGCACGCGCCCACCACTCGATGATCGTCTACGAGGCTTTTCCAACCACGATCGAGGGCACGGTTCAACAATTCAAATTCGTCAACCCGCACAGCATAATCGTCTTGAAAGGCAGCGCGCCGAATGGCCATCCTGTGGTCTGGTTCCTGGAAGGCGACGCCCCAGCGATGTTGGATCGAGACGGCTTCTCGCGAAACACGTTCCATCCGGGTGATCGGCTAAAGCTCATCGTTCATCGGCTCAAAAGCGGACAGAGTGGCGGCCTGTGGAGCATCAGGACGGTGCTCGAGCAGAATGGCCACGAATTCGCAGGCCATCAATGCGTTGCGTCACCCGATCACTGCAATCCGCAGTGACCGACAAGATGTTCCGAGGCGATTATGATGGAGTTCGCACAGTGGCTGTCCGGAACGCCGGTAAGTCTGGGGATCCACGAGCTCGACTGGCTCGTGCCGCTCGTGCAAACCATCCACATTCTCGCGATCGCGATGGTTGTTTCCTCGGTCTTCATGATCGATTTGCGCCTGCTGCACATCGTCGGGTCGGAATCGATACCGGAAACGGCAAGCCGCTTCCTGCCGTGGATTTGGATCGGCCTGCTCTTGCTCGGCATCAGCGGGATTACACTGATCGTTGCGGAGCCGCAGCGAGCGTTACCTAACCCGGCATTTCAATTGAAGATGCTATTGCTCACCCTCGCTGTCACCTTCATAGCTGCCTTTCAAATCTCGCTCGGTCCCCGCTCCAAGTTATGGTCGCAGGCCGATCAAAGCAGGCCCGCTATTAAATTTATCGTGGCTGCCTTCGCGGTTTTCGTCTTCATGCTTTGTTGCGCCATCGCCTTCGCCGGCCGTTTGATCGCCTATCTCCAGCCAGGCTGATCGGCCACGAAGGGGGGCTGACGATGGAGCAAGAGGGCTTGGCCTGGATCGGAGAACTGCTCTCCCGGCTGGAAAATACGCCGCTTGCGGTCGCGATTGCCGGATCGGACTGGGCGTTTCCGATCATCGAAACCGTTCATGTCATCGCGCTTGCCCTCCTGATCGGCACCGTTTGCGTCGTCGATCTGCGGCTCCTCGGATTGGCATCGAAAGCACGGCCGTATTGCGAAGTCGCGCGAGAAAGCTTGCCGTGGGCATGGATCGCGTTCGCAATCGCCGTAGCCAGCGGCACGCTGTTGTTCATTACCAAGGCGGTGGAATATTCCGAAAATGCCGCATTTCGCGCGAAGCTGGTTCTGCTTCTGCTGGCCGGACTCAATATGCTGGTTTTCGAATTCGGCACCGCGCGCGACGCCGCACATTGGGATAGCGCAAGGTCAATTCCATGGGCCGGCAGGGTAGCCGCCGCCCTGTCGCTGATCTTATGGGTTTCAATTGTCTTCTGCGGCCGCCGTATTGGATTTACGATGACACCGAGTTGAGCGAGGAGCCGCACATCATCAGCACTCGGCGATTTTTCTCAGGCACCTTCCTTGGCAGCTTTCGCGCAATCCGGTGCGTCACAGTGTTTGCCGGGCTGCTCGTTTTGCGTGGATCGGCCCTTGGTCAGGATCAAATGACGGGGAGGCCCAATGATGAGATCTTCGCGCGAAAGATCATTATGGATACCATCGACCGCCACATGGACGAAATCGATTGGTTGCTGAGCTCCAGTCAACCGATCGATCTCGGTAAAACCTTCGGACACGCCGATACGATTTCCGTGATGCTTATGGCGTTTCCGTATCTGTTTCCGCCGGACACCAACCAATGGCAAGCGGAAGCAAAACGCGATCCCGCGCATGATACTTTTGCATCACCCGATCTCTGGAAGAATTTGTCCGATTTCCGTCGGCAGGCTGCGACGGCATCGCAACTCGCTTTTGCCGCCAGTCGCGCCAAACGAGAGACCGATTTCAGGAAAACCATGGCAACGCTGCGTACCGCTTGCGACGCGTGTCATGCACTTTACGTGAAGAGCGGCGAATAACGCCTGCCGAGCGGGTCACACCCCCGGCAGCGCCAGCTCGGCACGCAAGCCGCCGATCGGGGCGGTGCCGAGCGTCAGCACGCCGCCATAAAGATTGGCCAGTTCCACGACAATCGAGAGCCCGAGGCCGGAACCCGGCTTTGTCTCGTCGAGCCGTTGGCCGCGCAGCGCCACCTGCTCGCGCTCGGCAGGCGACAGTCCCGGACCGTCGTCGTCGACAATGATGCGCACCCGGGACTTCGTGCCGTCGGCCGGCGGCTGATCAGCCATCACCTCGATCGCCACGCGCGACTGCGCCCATTTGCAGCCGTTGTCGACGAGATTGCCGACCATCTCTTCGAGATCCTGCTGTTCGCCGCGAAACCGCGCATGCTCGGGCACGTCGACATCGATTGCGATGTCGCGCGCCCGATAGAGCTTTTCCATGGTGCGGGCGAGCGCCGTGACGACCGGGGGAACTTCGATCGAGGTACCGACCACGCTGGAGCGTGCGGCGAGCCGCGCCCGCTCGAGCTGGCGCGCGACCTGATCGCGCATGATGTCGGTCTGCTCCAGCACCTTGGTCGCCAATGGATCGTTGCCCCGCGCCGCGGCCTCATTGACGATCACCGACAGCGGCGTCTTCAAGGCATGCGCGAGATTGCCGACATGCGTGCGTGCACGCTCGACGATTTCGCGATTGGCGTCGATCAGCGCGTTGGTTTCTCGGGCGAGCGGCGCGATCTCGACGGGAAATTTGCCTTGCAATCGCTCGGCGCGGCCGGAACGGATGGCGGCAAGGCTTTCTGAAATTCGCGCAAGCGGCGCCAGCCCGAACCGGACCTGCAGCGCCGTGGTCAGCAACAGCGCCAGCGTCAGCGCCGTGAAGGTGATGATGATGGTGCGCTCGAAGCTGGCGGTTTCATCGTCGATTTCCGAGGCGTCGCCGGCCACCGCGATCAGATAACGGCCGTCGTTGCCGAGATCGATATCGCGCTCGACGAGCCGCAGTTCCTGGTCTTCGGGGCCATTCGCGTAACCCTGACGATATTCCGCATCGGGCGACGATTTCTCATCGGGCAGCTGCGGCAAACTGCTGTCCCACAGCGATCGTGACGCGTGCACTTCCGGCGTCTTGGTGTCGAGTCGCGTGACCTGCCAGTACCAGCCCGACAGCGGCAGTTCGAACAGCGGTTCACCGATCGATTGCGGATATTTATCGGCGCCTTCCTCGGGCGAGGCGACATCGGCGACCAGAGTGCGCAAATAGACGTCGAGACGCCGATCGAAGGCACGTTCCACGGCGTGTCGGTACAACGTCGACAACGCCACGCCGGTGATAATGAGGATGACCACCGTCCAGCCGGTCGCCCAAATGAACAGACGAAGTGCGAGCGAGTTAGCGCGCATCGGGGGGCGTGAGCAGATAACCGAGACCGCGTACCGTCTGGATCACATCGACACCAAGCTTTTTGCGGATGCGGCCGACGAACACCTCGATAGTGTTGGAGTCGCGATCAAAATCCTGGTCGTAAAGATGCTCGACGAGCTCGGTGCGCGACACCACCCGGCCGGTGTGATGCATCAAATACGACAGCAGGCGGTATTCGTGCGAGGTGAGCTTGACCGGATTGCCCTCGACCGCAACGCGGCCGGTGCGGGTGTCGAGCCGCACCGGGCCGCAGGTAAATTCGCTTTTGGCATGGCCGGCCGAGCGGCGCAGCAGCGCCCGTACGCGCGCGAGCACCTCTTCGAGATGGAACGGCTTGGCGACATAGTCGTCGGCGCCGGCGTCGAAACCTTGCACCTTGTCGCTCCAGCGGTCGCGCGCGGTAAGGATGAGCACCGGCATGGCGCGGCCGGCCCGGCGCCAAGCCTCCAGCACGGAAATGCCGTCCATTTTCGGGAGCCCGATGTCCAGGATAATGGCGTCGTAAGGCTCGCTCTCGCCGAGGTAATGCCCCTCCTCGCCGTCGAAGGCGCGGTCGACGACATAACCGGCATCCGTCAGCGCAGTCGCCAATTGCCGATTGAGATCGGGATCGTCCTCGACAACAAGAAGGCGCAAATCAAGCTCCGCTTAATGGTCGCCGGCGGCAGTGCCCTTCTCGGCGTCGACGGTAATCCGAGCCACTTTGCCATCGCGCGCAAGCACTGTCAGCACGTAGACGAGGCCGTTATGGCCGTGGCAAAGCCGCGCCCGCACCACCGTACCCGGCATGCGCCGCCTTGCCGAGTGCATGGCGGTAGAGAGCCGAATGAGCTTGCCGCTTTCGGTCTCGGCGCGGCGTTCCTTCTGGTTGAGACACCGCTCCGCCTCGGCGTGGATCGCATGGGCGTCCACATGTGCTGCATGGGCAGCCTCGGTACGAGCGGGATGCGGGGCGTCCTCGGCGCGGGCCGGATGGGTGTCGCTATGCGCTTGATGCGCTGCCTCAATGCGAGTCGGATGCGCAGCGTCCTCGGCGCGGAGCGGGGCGCCCACGAGGACGAGCATGAGAAACGCGGCAAGGACAAATCGCTCCGTGGCAGCCATGCTAGATGTTCTAGACGATTTGCAGTGAACCCCGCCTGAACGGCTGTTTTGAGGCAAACGGCCGCAAATACGCGAAAATCCGACGTTTGGGCTAGGGAAACCTGGAGAACGCAATGGATCGACCGGGCGCCCACGGACCGACTCGGTTGGCTGCCATCATTCTGTGGGGGGCCGTTGGTCTTGCCGCCGCAACAGGCCTGTGGCGCCCCGGCACTGCTGTCGCCATGGTCGGTGGCGCTCCTCCGGTGGCGGACGGTATCGGACGCTCGGTCGTCATGATCCTCGGCTCGTATGGCACCGCGTGCACCGCGACCGCCATTGCCCGCGATTTGTTGCTGACCGCCGCGCACTGCGTGCAGCCGGGCGCTGATTACAAGCTCGTCGACAGTGCGCCGGGTCGCGAGCCGGTCCTAAAGGACGTCGCGCGCATCGAACGTGATCCGCAGTTCGATCTCAAACGGCTTTTCGCGCATCTGGCGACGGCGGACGTCGCGCTGATCAAGCTTGCCGAACCGCTGCCGCCGCGCGTCCCGCCGATGCCGCTCGCCGGCGACGGCGCAAGCGTGGCTGTCGGCGACCCCCTCATGGTTGCCGGTTATGGCGTTACGGTCCGCGGCGACGGCCGCACCGGCGGCACCGTTCGTGCCGCGACGCTCGTCGTGACCGGCGTACCCGGCACTTTGCAAATCCGCTTGTTCGATCCGAAGACCAAAGGGCAAAGCTCGGGACTCGGCGCCTGCGCCGGCGATTCTGGTGCACCAGCGTTTCGCGACGCCGGCGGCAAGCTGGCGATCATCGGTGTCGTCAGCTGGTCAACCGGGCCGAAGCTCTCCGCCGGCTGCGGCGGGCTTACCGGCATCACGCCGCTGGTCCGCTACCGCGCCTGGATCGTAGAAACGGCGCGGGTGCTCGGTTCGCCGCTTCCGCCGTAACGGGGTTTTAATCCGCCGCGCTTTCGCTTAAGCGCACCGGCCCGTGCAGCGGCCTTTCTTCGACGGCGAACAGACAAACGAAGGAGATCGCAAGGCACGCCGCGGCGGCGATGAAGACCCAGTGAAAGGCGGGCGCCAGATCGCCATGCGAGGCCGCCAACTTCTCCAACGTCATGACCCCGGAATTGCCGGTCACGCCGCCGAGCACGATGGCGCCGAACACCGCGACGATGATCGCGCCGCCGAGCGTCCGAAAGAAATTCAGCGTGCCGGTGGCCGTGCCCAATTGGTGCGGTTTGACCACGTTCTGCATCACAACGGTGCTGACCGGATACATCGGCCCGAGACCGCAACCGATCGCAAAGATGAGCAGCACGACCTCACCGACGGAATGACCCGCGGGATCGATGGAAAGCGTAACAAGCGCCGTCACCGCGATGAACAGTCCCACCATCGGCACCCGCATGTAATGCGTCAGCCGAACCATCAGTCGGGCGGTGACGAGGGATGCGATCGTGGCGCCGCCCATATAGGCGATCAGGACCAGCCCCGAGAGGCTCGCCGAGATGCCGAGTACCGTCTGGCAATAGAGCGGCGTGTAAATCGTGACGCCGATAATGGTGCCGATCGAAAAAAATGCGGCGCAGGTAATTGTCGCAGTGACCCGGCCATGCAGAATCGCCAGCGGAATAAACGGCTCACGCGCGGTCAGGAGGCGGATCGCGAACAGCGTCCATAGCGCCGCTGAGCAGGCGATCAGCGTCAGAATCCGCCATGACGTCCAAGGGAAATGCGTGCCGCCCCAGGCGAGCGCCAACAACAGCGCGATCGCGGCTCCAACCATCAAGAAAGCGCCGATCACATCGAGCTCGTGGGGCCGGTCGTTGCGCGGCAGGCGGCGCAGCGCACGCTCAGTCATGAACATGGCCACCGCGCCGAGCGGCAGATTGATCCAGAAAATCAGCGACCAGTGCAGGTGATCGGTCAAGAGTCCGCCCAGCACTGGACCGAGAATGCTGGCACTCATGAACATCACCGAGGTGCGGCCTTGAACGATCGGACGCTCGCGCGGCGACAGCATGTCAGCAATGACGGTCTGCGCGATCGGCAACAGGCCGCCGCCGCCGATGCCCTGCAAGCCGCGTGAAAGAATGAGCATCCAGATGTTTTGTGCGAGCGCGCAAGCGACCGAGCCGACGACGAATATGCCGATTGCGGCCAGGAGTATTCTGCGCCGGCCGTAAATGTCCGAGAGCTTGCCGAACAGCGGCGTCGTCGCCGTCACGGCAAGAAGATAAGCCGTCACCACCCACGACAGATCGTCGATACCACCGAGGCTCTTGCCGATCGCCGGCAGGGCGGGAGCAACGATGGTCTGCTCGAGCGCGGAAAGAAACATCGCCAGCATGATGCCGGCGACGATGGCGCGCACGGTGGCATGATCGAGCGGCGCGGCGTCCTGATGCGGCGCGGACGCGAAATCGTGCTTTGCCGCCCCCACTGCGGGGCGGACATTACCGGCAGATTGTGAGGCGATTTCGCTGGTCATATTGGGGGCTGGAGTCGGCCGGCATCACTTGGCCGGCTGGGCGCCGCTTTGCAAGCGTCAGCGGCGCAGACCAGGGGTGCATTCGGCTTTCCCGCCGCATGCGCCCTCACCGCCGTCTCGCCCGCTTCGGCAGCTTGAGCGGCCAGCTGACGATGTGCTCCTCAAGATCCTCGTCGGGGACGTCGACCTCCGACGCGCCGACGCGACCGCGCACCGAGACGCCGGCAAGGTGAACCGTTTCGGGATCGCCGGAGACCAAAGGGTGCCACCAATAGAGTTCCTTGCCTTCGGCGAGCAGCACATAGGCGCATGACGGCGGCAGCCAGTTGATGGTTTTGAGCGTCTCGGGGGTCAGGCGCACGCAATCGTCGACCAGTTCGAGCCGGTGGTCGTAATCGCGGCAGCGGCAGGTTTCGCCGTCCAGGAGCCGGCAGCCGACATCGGTATAGAAGGTCTCGGCTGCTCCCTCCTCTTCTTCGAGCTTGTTGAGGCAGCATTTGCCGCAGCCATCGCAGAGGCTTTCCCATTCCGAATCCGTCATGTCTTCCAATAGCTTGCGCCGCCAGAATGGAACTTGTGCCACACGGCTGTCGTTGGTTGCCATCATGTTCTCCGCGGGGGCGACCCTATGCCAAAATTACCCCCCATTTCCATTCACTGTGTCGGCGCGTCCGAATTGGCCGCCGCCTCGCCATCAACTAAACCAAGTACCGCCAAGCGATGTAAGTAAGGGTTGGCCGGCAAAATCGCCGTCGGCTACAAATGCTGCAGGGCCGAATCCGGCCCGCCGTTCCCGGAGCGCGTTTCAGTGACCGATATGTTTCCCGATCCGGGCGACGATTGGCGGCCGAGAATAAAGCGGCTGCTGCTCGACATCGATGCCCGGATCGACTTTGCGGTATTCCAGAGCGGCAAATGGACCCGCGAAATCTATGAGCGCTTTACGGCCTTCATGGACCGAGGCCATGTCGCCGGCTGGCGCCGCTGGCTTCTGGTCGAGCCGCTGTCGGAAATGGCGACCCTCGGGACCTGCGGCCTCGTTCTGATGCTGGCGCTGGCGCTTCCCGCCTTCCGTCAGACCTCCGAGGGCGACTGGCTGAAGAAGTCGGAACTGTCGGTCACTTTTCTGGACCGTTACGGCAACGTCATCGGCAGCCGCGGCATTAAACACACCGAATCCGTCTCGCTCGACGAGATGCCCGACAACCTCATCAAGGCGGTTCTGGCGACCGAAGATCGGCGCTTCTACGACCATTACGGCATCGACGTCCAGGGCGTATTTCGCGCATTCGTCACCAACACCGAGGCCGGCGGGGTCGTGCAGGGCGGTTCCACCATCACCCAGCAGCTTGCCAAGAATCTGTTCCTGTCCAACGAGCGGACCTATCAGCGCAAGATCAATGAAGCGTTCCTGGCGCTTTGGCTCGAGGCGCATTTAAACAAGAACGAAATCCTCAAGCTCTATCTCGATCGCGCCTATCTCGGCGGCGGCGCTTTCGGTGTCGATGCCGCGGCGCGGTATTATTTCGGCAAATCGGTGCGCGACCTGACGCTGGCCGAGGCGGCGATGATCGCCGGCATGTTCAAGGCGCCGACCAAATTCTCGCCGCTGGTCAACCTGCCCGCCGCCCGCGCGCGCGCCAACGTTGTGCTCGACAATCTGGTCGATAATGGTTTCATGACCGAGGGCCAGGTCTACGGCGCGCGGCGCAATCCGGCGACGCCGATCGATCGCGCCGCCGAGGACGCGCCTAACTACTATCTCGACTGGGCTTTCGACGAGATGCGCAAGCTGGTCGAGACATTCCCGAAATCGGTCACCGCCCGCTCCTTCGTGGTCCGCACCGCGCTCGACAGCAATCTGCAGCGTTATGCCGAGCACGAGGTCGAATCCGAGCTGCGCCAATACGGACGCGATTACGGCGCCAGCCAGGTCGCGGCGGTCATCGCCGATCTCGACGGCGGGGTGCGCGCCATGATCGGCGGCCGCGATTATGGCGCCAGCCAGTTCAATCGCGCCACCGACTCGTTGCGTCAGCCCGGCTCCTCGTTCAAGCCTTACGTCTATGCCACCGCGCTGGCCAACGGGTTCACGCCGTCCTCGGTCGTCGACGATTCGCCGGTCTGCATCGGCAACTGGTGCCCGCACAACTATTCGGGCGGCTATTCCGGCCCGGTTACGCTGCTCGAAGCGATCACGCATTCGATCAATGTCATTCCGGTCAAGCTCTCGATCATGCTCGGCAAGGGCAACCCCAAGCTCGGCCGCGCCTTGATCGTGCAGACCGCGCGCAATTTCGGCATCACCACACCGCTGCCAGACACGCCATCGCTGCCGATCGGCGCCGACGGCGTCAGCGTTGTCGAACACGCGGTCGCCGACGCCACTTTTCCCAATCTCGGCCGCGCCGTCGCGCCGCACGCCGCGCTCGAAGTCCGCACCGATGCCGGCAAGTTGGTGTGGCGCTTCGACCATGACGGTCCGAAACCGAGGCAGGTGGTCACGCCGCAAGTCGCACTCGACATGATCAAGATGCAGAACTCGGTTGTCATGAACGGGACCGGACGGCGCGCGGAACTCGACGGCGTGCCGACCTGCGGCAAGACCGGCACCACCAACGATTGGCGCGACGGCTGGTTCGTCGGCTATACGGGAAATTTCGTCGGCGCGGTCTGGATGGGTAATGACGATTATTCGCCGACCAAGCGCATGACCGGCGGCACGCTGCCGGCAATGACGTGGCACAATATCATGGCCTATGCGCATCAGGGCGTCGAATTGCGCGCACTGCCCGGCTTGCCGCCGCCCACGCACGCGCCGGCGCTCACCGACGCGTCGTTCAAGGGCAACGAGGTGCCGCACCCCGCCCTGCTGACGCGCAAGGGCACCGATGCTCTGATCCAGGTAGAACAAATGCTCAACGATGCCGATTACGCGCGCACGGCCGAGCGCCTCCCCGCCGGCTCGGCGGGGACACTTGCCGGCGCCACACCGGGCGCGGTCAAGCGGACCGATACGTTCGCGACCGCAGCCGACCGCGACGCCGCCACGGCACCGCGCGGCGACTAAACCGAAGTCGGTAAGATGCGCCTGTTGTTCGGCTCGTGCTTTACGCTGTTGGTCGCGGCCGCGCTCGGCCTTGGCGCGACCTGGTTCACGCTGACCCGCGGCGTTGCCTTTGGCGCATTGACGATCGGCGCCTGGACCGCATGGCCGAAAAGCGGCTCGGTCGATATCGATCCTTATGCGCGCGCCAGTATTGCGCGGAGCGGCGAACTGCCGATCGGGATGGGCGACGGCATCGCATTTTATGCGCATACCGACGATACGGGCGACGATCTCGACGGCCGCTGCACTTTCACCATCAGCGGCATGACGCCGCCGGCGCGCTATTGGACGGTCTCGCTGTACGATCCCGAGGGCCGGCTGGTCGCCAACACGATCGATCGCCATGGCTTCACCAGCGAAGAAATCGTGCGCGATATCGACGGCAGTTTCTCGATCACGGCCGCACCCCTGGCGCGCCCCGGCAACTGGCTGCCGACGGGCGGGATTGAACGATTCGTGCTGGTCTGGCGGTTGTACGACACGCCGATCGGCGTCGCCACGCGCACCACCAAGGAAGGCCCGATGCCGGCGATCGTGCGAAAGGGTTGCACATGATCCGCGCCCTGATGTGGATTCTCGCCGCTATCCTGCTCGGCGGGATCGTGCATCTCTCGACGGTGCTGGCGATGCCGCATACCGCGACACAAGACGCCTATTCGCGGCTAACGCCGCTCACGCCGGTCAATGCCGTGGTGCCGCTCGCGGCACCGAACGCCAAGAGCGCCATCATGCCATTCATGGACCCGGCGTTTGCCGCCGCAGTTTGCCGTTATGACCTGACCAACGGGTCGCTCAAGCTCATTGCGCCGGTGAGCCAAGCTTATACGTCGGTCACCTTCTATACCCGCAAGAGCATCGCCTATTACGCGATCAACGACCGCGCCGCGGGCCGGCACTCCATCGAACTCGATCTGATGACGCCAGAGCAGCATGCGGCGCTGCCGGAAGACGAAGACATAACCGCCGCGGACCGGCTGATCATCGAGTCGCCGTCGACGATGGGCTTGATCGTGCTGCGCGCCCTGGCGCCGGAGCCGGGCTTGATGCCGATGGCGCGCCAAGCGCTGGCCGGCGCAACCTGCACCATCCAACCGGCACAATAGCTTATTTCGCAATCGCGACGGCAGCCGGGACGGCGCTGACGCGCGGCTGCGCCACGACGACCACCTGGTTTGCCGCGACCTGTTGTTGCAGTTCGGTGAGCACACTGTCCGCTTCGGCGGCGATGGGCTGCGGTTCGGCAACCGCGAGATGTTCGAGGGCGAAGCGGTAGCTGGCGCAACGCTGGCTCAGCGATTTGTCCACCCAGGCGACCGTCAAACTGTTCTCGGCGATGCGCGCCCGGGCATTGACACGCTCGGCCGGCGTCAGGTCGCGAACATGTTCCATGGTCGCCTCGCGGCGCCTGTCGAGATCGATGACGCGCCGCGCAACGAGAAAAAATGGCGCCACCCGCACGATGTCGTTGCGCATGTCGTCGATCAACTGATTGTAGCGCGCCGCGCTCGAGCGCAGCATTTCGCCCTGCAGGTGCCGGTAATAGGCGGTGAGATCGAACGCCCACAATTGGCGCTGAAACCAACGCTTGGTGCCATATTCATAAACCACCGCGTCCCAGCGGGTACGGTCATAAGGCGGCTCGATCAGCGGAAAGGCGAGATCGCGAAGCGTTTGTTCATCGCCGGTCAGATTATCGGCCGAGATCAGCCCACCCGCGCTGGCAGCGGCTTCCTCGCCGACCCAGGCGTGAATATCGTCGGCAACCAATTGGTCGCTCAACCGGCCAAAATCCGCGGTGCTGGTACAGCCGGAAAGGACAATAAGGCCGAGGACGGCAAGATAGCGCGCCCCTGTGTCGCGTCGGCAACGGGCGCGCAACGGCATGGCGAAGGTCCGTTCAGCGACGTCTCACCCGTCGGCGGCCGCCGTTGTCCGCCGGCGGATGCGTATGGGGCTCGGCCTCCTCGGCACGCGGATCGGCATAGCGCTCGATCCGGATCACGGGCAGAATAATGATGGTTGCGGACTCATCCGCCGCTTCGCGGCCAAAGCGCACAATGCGCCCGTCGTCCGGAAATTTGATAACGTTGCCCACCAGCCGCTTTCCTCTGCCGCCGGCAAGGAGGCGTTCGGCCTCGCTGCGCGGAAGTCGGCACCGCCGTGATTAAGCGGCATGCAAGGTTAACGCTCCGCTAACGCCCACAACTTAGGCTGACGGGCAAATTCGCCTCTTGGGGACCTGTTGCTATCGAGTCACGCGTCATGGAAACCGCCGGCCCGTCGGGCCTCGACAATCTCACTTATCTTGGACTGCGCAGCGGGGTCGACATGCGGCCTACGCTGTTGCGCGTGCTCACCGACCTCTATGTGCAGAAGCTGACCCACACGCCGGATGAGGAGCGGCATTACACCGAGCTTGCGTTGCGGCTGCTCGACGCGGTGGACGTGCCTACACGCGCCGCCGTGGCCGCGCGGCTGGCGCGCCATCTGTCTCCGCCGCTGCGGGTCATTCGGCAATTAGCAGCTGATTTGCCCGAAGTCGCAGCACCCGTACGCGGACACCCCATCCTGCATCGCAAAACGCCGATAAGCGAACCGGTCATTCCGGCAAGCCCGGTTGCCGAAGTCCAAGGGCCTGCAGTTCCCGAATTGGCCGAAAACCTCCAGGAGGAAGCGCCGCCGCCCGGCTTCATCGCTACGGACGTCGCAAGCGAGCTCAATGAGATTTTTTTTACTGCGAGCGCGGAGGAACGGCGTCTTATCCTGCTCAATATCGAAATCGCCGCGCCGCTGCCGGCCCGCAGCATTCGGCTCGAGCGCGATGCCAATGTCGGACGCCAGCTGGAAGCCGCAGCGCTCGCCCGCAACCGCGAGGACTTCGCGCAGCAGCTCGCCCATGCTCTGGAAATTTCGCTCGCGCAGGCTCGACGTATCGCAAGCGACGTGCTCGGCGAACCGATCGTGGTCGCCGCCAAGGCGATCGCCATGCCACGCGATGTGGTCTATCGCATCCTGTTGTTCGTCAATACGAGCGTCGGTCATTCCGTGGAGCGCGTCCACACCCTCGCGGCGCTGCACGACGAACTGCCGATGCAAGCCGCGGAACACATGGTGGCGATCTGGCAGTCGCTGCATCGCCAAGAGCCGGCAAAGCACCGGCCTTTGCTCTGGAACGACGAGGCCCGCGCCCGCGCTCGTACGGCAACGGCGGCGGTGCGCCGGGCGCCGGCGTCGCGGAGCAACGAACGCCGCGAGGTTTCTTAACTTGCGATATCGAGAAAATTCCGACCGGCCGGTTCCTCGACCTCGACGATCCACAAATCGGTATCGAATTTCAACTCGCGCTCGAGTTTGGCCTCAACTGCGGCGTCCGGTACCGGCTGTTGATTGAAGCTCGACGCAAACGTGCGATCGGCGCCGCGGCTCACGTCGAGTGCGCTTTGCGGCGCCGGGCCGTACAGGTCGGATGTCCCATCGAGCCGGCAGATGCGCACGAAAACCGCTCCGGCCTCTTCCGCGCCGCGCCGGCGCACGACCGCAAAGGCGCCCTCGACTTGACACCGGCGGAGATACGCGGCGACCCATAGCGCGGTTTTGAGACGCATCGTTCGGCTCACTTCGGCCGGGAGATATGACTCGAACTGTGCGCGCCTGCAAACCGGCCGCAATCACTATTGCAGCGGGTGCCCGACCATGACGGAAAGCGCGCCCACCAGACGATCGGAAACCTCGCCGGTGACGGGCAGCTTGCGCTCGCGCTCGAATTTCTCGACTGCGGCGATGGTCGATTCATCGAGAATGCCGCTAGGTTCGATCTGGCCATAACCGAAATCGGAGAGCGCCCGCTGCACCGCGACGATGCGAGGCGACGGGCGGATCAGGTCGGCGATCGGATCGTCGCGCCGCAAGGCGACGGGCTGCGGCGTGGCGGCAGTCGCCGCGGAATGCGAGGAAGCCATCGGTGAGGCCGGCCATCGCTCATCAATGCTCGCGACCTGTGAAGCCTTCGGATTGGCGACAAAGGGCGCGGGGCGCGAACCCGATTGCAGGAAAAGCGCATTGACGATGATGATGGCGCTCGCCGCAGCCGCCCCAAGGATGGCAAGTGAATCGACCGGACGTCGGCTAGCCCTGACCCACAGCCGCCGAACCAATGCGCCGCCGGCGCCCGCTGCGCGGGCGCGAAAACTGCGCTCGGCATCGCGGCGGTTACGCACTTTTCTTGACCGGCATGGCATGAAGAGATTTGCGCGCAGTCATGATGCCCGCAACCTGCGGCGCGAACTTGGCCGGCAGGGAACTCACCACCTCACCGGCCTGCGCGGCGGCGGCGCTTTTTGCGGCCTGCACACGCTCGCAATCGAGCGGCAGACGCACGGTCACGCGCGTGCCTTCGCCGATACGGCTGCGGATGGCGAATTCGCCGCCATGCAATTGCACCAGACCCTTGACGATTGAGAGTCCGAGCCCGGTGCCGCCGTGGCGGCGATCGTAGGAACTGGCCGCCTGGAAATAAGGTTCGCCGACCCGCGCCAGATCCGTATGGCTGATGCCGATGCCATTATCTTCAATGGCAAAGGTCATATGGGACGCTTCCGCGCGCACGCTGATCGTGACCGTGCCACCGCGATCGGTGAAGCGGATGGCATTGGACAAAAGGTTAAGCAGAATCTGATTAAGCGCACGCTTGTCGGCGACCATCTCCGGCAGGTCGTCGGCCGCCACTTTTTCAAGGCGCACACCTGACTCCCCTGCCCGCAACGCGAGCACGCCGCAGCAGGCGGCGACGACATGGTTGGGCGCGAAGGGCTCGGGCGTAATCTCGAAATTGCCGGTCTCAATCTTCGACATGTCCAAAATGCCGTTGACCACGGCCAGGAGATGATGGCCGGCGCCGTTGATGAGGCCGGCATATTCGTCGCGGCGCTTGGCATCGAGTGCCAGCACCTCCTCCTTCATCAGCAATTCCGAAAAGCCGATGATGGCGTTGAGCGGAGTACGCAGTTCATGGCTCATCGTGGCGAGGAAGCGGCTCTTGGCCGCGTTGGCGCGCTCCGTCTCGGCGTGCGCGTCCGACAACGACTGTTCCTGCATTTTGCGCTCGGTGACATCGCGCAAGACCGCGACGACTTCGCGACGGTCCTTATCGCCCGCCTGCTCCAGCGGCCGGCAGCGCATTTCGATCCAGACGAATTCCGTCGTCGGCCGGCCGGCGGCATCGGCGCTGTCGCGCCGCACGCGGAATTCAACCGAGCGGGATTCGCCAAGGGCAGCCGCATCGCCCAGTGCAGTCAAATAGGCCGGTCGATCGGCGACATGGACCCGATCGAAAAGTCCATGGCCGTGCAATTGCGGAGTACACAAGCCAAACAGAGATTCCGCCGCCGGCGAGGCGAACAACACGGCGCCGTCGCGGCCGTGCCGCGTAATGACGTCGGTGATATTGCGCGCCAACAGCCGGTAACGGTCCTCCTCCGCATAGAGCAGCCAGAAACTCGTGCGCGCCAGCGTCTCGGCGCCAAGTGCGAGGCCGGTGGCGTAGAGCCCCGCAGAGACGACGCCAAGCATCGTCAGCGCCTCGGGTGCGATCGTTCCCGGCCGCGGCAGCAGATGTTGGGCTCCGAGCAGCATCAAGAGGCCGGCGGCGGCGAGCGCGAAGGTCGAAGCCGTCGCAACCACGCGGCGCGACGCCGAAAGCGACGCTTCCAGGGGCACGAGGACGAGCCAGACGGCAGCGAACGACGCGATGCCGCCGGTATCCGCCGCCAACGCCGTGACCAACCCGGTCAAAGCCAACGACGACAAGACATGCGCGCTTTCATAACGGCCGGTGCGTGACAGGAAA
>Ga0335081_10001746_pt1 | contig 34597 bp, 43 predicted proteins | sample Lox_Sample_35_FD_206713 | JGI IMG/M metagenome (GOLD analysis project Ga0335081, IMG submission 206713) | Soil microbial communities from Loxahatchee National Wildlife Refuge, Florida, United States - Lox_Sample_3.5 | ecosystem: Environmental > Terrestrial > Soil > Wetlands | place: USA...
CAACCTAATTGAGGGGCCAACCATCTCGTTTCTCGTTCATTCTCACCGATCATCATCCGTAAAACGACGAATTCTTGGCCGAAGAGGGTTTCGCGACGAATCAGTTTCGCGTCAGGCCTGTACTTACAATCTGGCCACGGGTTTGTGAGCCGTTCCTTTAAAGCTGCCAACTCCACAGCGTTCATATTCCAGGTTGTTTTCGATGCAACTAGATCGAAGACGTGAATTGTCGTGCCACTTAGGAGAATGACATCTCTGGCTGAGGCGCTCCAAATTGGGCCTTTTCGTGAGACCTCGGCTGTTGATCCATCAGAACGGCGAGCTGTAACCTTGCTGAAAAAAAGCTCGCCCTGCGGATTGTCCCTAAAAGAGTACGAGGCTGTTTCAGCGACAAAAGGTGTTGCGCGAATCTGCGCATACGCCTTTAGTCTGAAGGTTGCGTGCTCGGCAGCATAGAACGATATCCCCGCAAGCAGCGGGAGGAGGGCCAACCAATACAGCTTAGAAATTCGATGAAGTTTTTCCGAGAACACAGTTGACCTCCTTTAGCAGCCAGCGCAAGGCGAAGCCAAATAGCAGCTGAAGAAATTGCACTCGATCACTGGAATTGGCTGGCAAGTGCTGTGCGGCGGAACGAAGCAGTCGTTAACAATGCACACACTGAAATAGCCACAGGATAACTGTGCGTTACAATACCCGTTGGTTCCGCGGCCTGCTTGATCATTGCACTGCGCTCTCGCCACTTGGACGCCTGCAAAAATGCTGACAACGCACGTAAAGAATAGAATTAGAGACTTCTTTTTCATGGGTGTCGCCTCGCTTTCCGTCCGAGGAAACCGGTAATGTTACTAATATCTTAAGAAGGCGCAAAGCCCCGCGTCAAGACATTTCACTCGTCCGCTCGCATTCGGACATTAAGTAGCTCTTGCCGGGCAAGGGATGCGCCGAAAAACCGACAAGGTGGCAACCTTAGAGCTCTTTGTCAACTTTGAAGATGCAAACCTCTGTTGGCTGCGAGGTGACTCCTTAGAAGCTGCGCTCAATAAATTTGAAACGACAATCAAGAAACCGGCAATTCAGGGTATTCGGCTTACATGGTGCAGAGTGGCAAGAACGCGGACCTTACACTCTTGTCATGGCCTGCATGGGATCGTAACTTTGGAGGATCGTATGAATAGTCTCCCTGATGTGTTGCTCAGTCTCCGCGGGGTCGTGCTTTTCATTCGGGTTTCCGTTGTCTCCCGTGCTTGGGCACCGGCACCTTTCGGCGCAGGAGCCTTTCCGTCGAACCCGCCTTCTGTAGCGCGCCGAGCGCCCACTCCAGCAATATTTCGGCCAGATTGCCGGACGTCCGCATCTCTCGCTTCGCAAGCTCATCCAGGACGGCCTTGGTTTCAGGTTGGAGGCGAATGTCACAACCCACTTTCCAGATGCCCATTTATTCTGCCTTAGGTCGATTCTTGAACCGGAGCAACTGCTTGCTGCCCCCGGCGGCCTTCCATTGCTCGAATGCCCACTCCATCAAAGGGCCACCGAGATTCCCGAGCGTCCTGTGCTCCCGCCCCGCGCCTGTTTCCAGTTCCCGCCGTAGGTCCTCTTTGACGCGGACACTCACCTGAAATTTCCACTCACCCATTCAGTTGTCCTTCCGCCGAATCCTGCACCGGAGCAGCTTCTCACTGCTTCCCAATTCCTTGTGCCGCTCGAACGCCCACTCGATGAGCAGCCTCCCGAAATTCCCGAGCGTCCGGCGCTCGCGCGCCGCGGCCTCTTCCAACTCCCGATGCAAATCCGGAGGGATTTTGAAACTCACCTGCATTTTCCAAACGCCCATCTATTTTCCCTTGGCTGGAATCCTGAATCGAAGCAATTTTTCAGTACTGCCTGCGGCCTGCAATTGCGCGAACGCCCACCCGATCAAAATGCCGCCCAGATTCCCAAGCGTGCGATGCTCCCGTGCGGCAGCCACTTCGAGTTCACGCCGCATCTCTGGCAGCACGCGAACGCTCACTTGAACTTTCCATTCACCCATTCACTTGTCCTTCTTGTTCGCGAGCTGCACTCTCATGAGCCGGTCCACCGTGCCTCCAACTTTCAGTTGCTCGAATGCCCATTCCAGGAGCGTCGCTCTCAAGTTCCCGACGGACCGCCGTTCTCTCTCCGCAAACTGCACCAGTTCCCCCCGGAGCGCGGGCCGGATGCGCAGCGTCACCGATTCCTTCCACTCACCCATGCCCAGAGGCTAGGCAAACCCAGGGGAGGAAAGGAAAAAGAATCCAACTTGGTCAACCTTCCGACCACCGTTTAAGAACCAGACCCCACCTTGCCAGGCACAGCCAAGCATGCGAGCTCCCAAAGACGCCAATTTCCGAGGCCCAGCGTGCCGCGAAAATCCGAGGCCTATCCGGCCGAAATTCGAGGCTTGGCTTCTCCCGCGGAAGCGCGCGCTGGACATGCGTTGAAGTGAAGCTCACGCTTCCACTCTTCTACTTAGCTATGGTCGCCGATCCGCATCTCCACGTTTTGAACCCCATATAGAGTCTAGGTTCCGTAGTTGCTTGCAAAAACGTTCAGGAGTCATGCCTAAGTACCTCTCGATCGAATCTGATCCAGCCATACCCAGATACTCAGAAAGTGGAATGAGCATGCGATCTACGTCTACGCCGTGCTTATACCAGGACGCCAAACGGTGGACAACGAATGTGAACCTGAGATCGCATATTCGCGGCTGGTAGCGCCCATCATGTCGTGTGACTCCCGCAGCCCGACACATTTTGCGGAATTCGTACCAGAGAGCCTTATAGTTAATCGGCTCACCGCTTACATCAAGGAAGAGACTTGCATGGCGCTGTCGCCGCCGGACCGGCGAACGCAAAAAATCGGATAGTACGTTATGAACGTGACGGCCGATTGGAATGCATCGAGACTTGCCAACTCGACGCAGCGTGAGCAGATCCTTTTTTAGATTCACGTCACTACGCAGCAGTGCCAGCGCTTCATTGACAAGTACACCTGTTCCATACAGGAGCAGGAGAAATGCGCGAAGAGTCAATGAATCGATTAAGGTCGAAGATCTGTACGTCCGACTGTGCACCGTTGCTCTCAATATTCGGCCTAGGTCAGCCCGAGTATAGATGTACGGTAGGAACATTCGCGGGATTGCTCGGCGACGTGGAGGCAGCGGCAGAGTTTCTATTTGGCCGCGTAGTCTCCAGTAATCGAGAAACGCTCGAATCAACTTGTACTTGCTGATCCATGTGTGGACGCTGGAAGTATTTCTATGACCTATGAAGGAACTTGTGTGAGCTTCCGTAATCCGATGCAGATGTCTGTTTCCTACATGGCGAACGAATCTATCAAGTATTGCCGCCGTGTACCCGTAATGTAGGCCCTGCTCCCGCTTCGCGCGCACGTAAATGTCAATGGCCTTGGTCAATTTCATATCAAGTCTCCGAGGTCAAAGTCAGCCACTGCTCGGAGGGATTTCAAATCGCACTTGGCGTACACGCGCACCGTTTCCAGGTTGTGATGGCCGAGGAAATCGGCAATTTCTTTGAAGGATAGTCCTCGTTGCTGGAGATGTTGAGCACAGGCATAGCGGAGCGAATGAGGCCCTCGCGGACGGCAATGTATCCCCAATTTCGCGAAGCGCCTGCTCGTGATGATCCACAACGTCGTGTCGGAAAGTGGGCGGAAAGGTGGGTTTAGGGTCACAAATAGGTAAGGACAGGAGCACCTCGGCCTCACATTCATCACGTAATTCAATACCGAAGCTGCGATCTCCTGCTTGATTGGGAACCGCTGGAAACCACCGTTCTTGGAGCGCCTCACACTGAGAGTCTTCGCCGCTAAATTGAAATCGACGAGGCGCAGATTGGTCACATCGCCTGATCGCAACCCGTATCCTGACAGAAGCGAAAAGATAGCATTTGCGCGGATTGCAGCACGGCTCGTCGCGGGCGTCGCTAATACTCGCCGAACTTCTCGCCAGGTGGGGGGATGCGGCGCATTCTGATACCGAGGTATGCGCGGTCCTTTGATCGCTGTCGCAATACTGTTAGAGCACCAGTGTCGGTTTTCCGCGTATCGGAAGAACGGTCGTAAGGCAGCAGCCTCTGTTGCGATTGTTCTCAGGCTCCAGGCTGCCATCGCCTTTTTGAAAGAAAAGAATGTGTCAACGTCGTTGATCGACACCGATCGTAGGCCGCGGTGTTGCTGGGACAGCCATCTCAGAAAAAGACTTGCTGCCAAGCGCCTCCCGCGCACTGTCTTGGGCGCAAAACCAGAGTCGATTAAGAAGCTCACGAAGTCATCTATTTTGGCAGCATAGGGATGAGGCGGTGGCGCTGGAACCCTGAGCTTCCCGTGAAAGCGCAGCCATTTCTTCGCAATCCAGAAAAATGGAGGAGTCCAGCGAATGCGGCGATTAACTTGCCAACGTGCGCAAGCACGATCCACTTCAGCGAGTTGCACATCCCGAAGATTCTTGAGCCCAAGGCAACGAATTGTCGAAATCAGGCCCTGCGCAACTCTTCTTAGAGTTGGGCGAGTTGCCCCTTCCTCCTCTAAATGCCGTAGAAAACGTTCCCGTTCTTCCAGTAATGGAGCAGCCAGGTGGAGCGCCAAATATCTCTGACTATAGGCGCCGTGACGATAAATGGATTCGAGCACCATCGAACCTCGACAAGTCGACCGGTACACCGCGAAGTTTAGCGCTCCGGTCGGATCCTCCTGTCAATCCCGCTTGTGCAGCTCTACGCGGTGCATGCGGGCTTACACTCAAACTGATCAGCGCCTTTCATTGACCCATGCCCCAAAAGTTTCCGCAGATTCAGGTGCGGGGGAGAAAAAATAAACAAAACCGGTCGCCCCTCCAACCACGGTCTGAGAACCAAACCCCGCCATGCCAGGCACAGCCAAGCATGCGCGCTCCCAAAGACGCCAATTTCCGATTGAGCGGAGTTTCAGCACTCACATGAGATTGCGAAGCTGATTGGCTCGCCTCCGGGCTACCTTAGGCCAGCGCGAAACACATCCTTGCAACGTTTTGGAGACACAACACTTCCGGCAAAAACGGATCGGTCAACCTATGAATTCGAGTTTAACCAGGGTCCGGACGAAGTCCTATGCGGCCTGTACCAATAGGGACACTATCTCACGAATCGCGTCAGATGTGAGATTCGAAAAATTGCCAACCTTTTCATTCCACAGCATTTACGTTTGACAGCCGTATCAGACCCTAAGGGCTATAGGGAGGAAGTGCAGTCGCGCCTTCTGCAGTCCACGCTGTAGTTGAAGCTCGACCAGTTTTCATGGGGAGCGTGCTCTTTATCAGCAAGTCCTCGCGGCATCTATGCTGCCGGAGGTCGGGAGAATAACGTATGCACACCGAGGCGCGCCAAGTTAGGGCAATCAAAATAGAGCTCCGAGCCACGATGCAGATCGCGGTCAGCTTATGCCTGTTGGGTGCGGCTCTCTTTGCTATTCTCTCAGACCGCTATGACGCCAATACCAAACACTGGGCGTTTGCAACCGCTGGAACGATCTTAGGTTTTTGGCTCAGGCGTTGAGTCCTGTTTCAACGAACCGCCGGCCGGATGCGCAGCGTCACCCATTCTTGCCACTCACCCATGATTTTTTTTGCTCGTGAGATGGACCTTGAGAAGCCGATCAATAGTGCCCGCAACCCTAAGCTGGAGGACGGCCCATTCAATCAAGACCTCCGCGACGTTACCAAGCTTCCGCCGCTCCCGTTCCGCAATGCTTTCAAGTTCACGACGCAAGTTCTGACTCACGCGCAAGCTGATCTGAGCCTTCCACTCACCCATGCTCAGAGGCTAGGCGAATCCGGGCGAGAAAAGGAAAAAGAAACCAACCTGGTCAACCTTCCGACCAGCACCCGGATGCCACTGACAAATGCATTTTGCCTTGCAAATCGACAGTCATTCTCTCGCCGTCTCGTTAGTATCAGATTTCATTACTTGTCGACGTGTCGCATAATGGGTAGTCTTTCGGCAACAAATGCCGAGTACGTAACTGCGCGCGCGACCGAATGAGGTTGATTTGTGGCCCGCAAATATAAAATCGTGCTCGTCCTAACCCTCCTCGTTCTTGTATTTGTCTTGCTCGACATTGAGCTTGCCCGTTTCGCGCTCGTCGGAGTCTTGGTTGGAATGTGTAGTTGGTACCTCGTGGGCGTTGCGAAAACCGCCAGAAAGCATGCGGAGTCTAAGCCGGGGTGGAACCCGGCACTCCTCCTGCCGTTGGTGGCGATCGTTCTGCTCTTCGCACTAGTGGCCCAATTTCACCTGGGGCTGTTTTTCAAGATGACTCGTCGGATGCCGTACCAATACACCGGAACAATTGAGTATCATCGCGAGAGCAAGACTTGGTCCGTGAAAGACCAGGTCACATTCCCCAACGAGAAGGAAATCGATCAAATCCTGAAACGGGCTCGCGGCAGCAAGGAACCCTTTGCCTCAAGCATCGCCCAGATGATGGCGAAAGACGGGTGGGAAAGAGAACTAGTCGTCGGATCAACAGCCAGATATACGAAAAAAAGAGACCAACCTGCGAAAGACAGCCTGTATCCCATACACACGACAAATACAATCGAACTTCCGGCCTTTCGAACCGGCCCGCTGACTTCGTCGTTGCTCTCGAATGCTTCAATCATAGAAGTGATCGCGCCGAAGTATGCCGTCAGTAAAACGTATCCACCATTCAAGTCGCGCGATGACTTGTTGCATGACGATTTAGAGGCACTGCCTATCACCATAAACACCATGGAAGATGCACCGACGGTGAGAGTCCAATTGGTAAGCCCCTTGCTGCAGAACGAGTGGGGGTTCGCGCTAAGCCAGGCCTCCGTATGGGACCCCCTGAAGTGGTTCGTGCTCGCTATCTGCTCTGTTATTGGCGGGAGCTTTGAAGACGAAATCAAGAAAGCGCTGGCGCCAGGCGCCAAACGGATCCTCGCTCGAATAGGTGTAAAGGTGCCTGAAACCCCGCCTGCCACACCGACCACTCCGTCGCCTGTTTCACCTCCTGCTCAACAGCCGAGTGGCGATGCTCCTCATAAAGAAGAAAACCGACCGCCCACTAGCCCTGACGGAAATAAATCGAATAAAAATCCCAACGAATGAGAAGATCCGATCCTCCGAACAGCAGAGGGCCTAGGTGTTCGCCCCGTCGCCGAAGCTTCACTTTTGACGCCTTGTGAGGTCTAGATGCGCGGCACGATGCGCGCTCTAGCCTATTTTGTGGCGGCCGATGCCGGTGGATGTCGTTCCCGATTCTCATCTTTCAAGAATGTCTCGCTCTTGACAAGCCACGCGGTTCCGAACGCAAACCGAACATGCTTAGTGCGTAGCGGTGACCTGGGCACTATTTTGGAACAGTTCCGGGAAATCAGATGAATAACAAATTTTAATTTGACCTGTGGGCCTCACTTGTTGTTCTCTACATGTTTCAATTTTTAGCCTTCGCGAGGACTGTCCCCGCTCGGACACGGCTGCAGTTATTGGAGAGGCCTGATGTACGCGAGCGTGGAGCTTCGGCTTTTTCGGTATGTGATCGCTGTAGCTGAAGAGTTGCACTTCAGCCGGGCTGCCCTCAGGGAGCGAATTGCGCAGCCTTCCTTGAGCAAACAGATTCAGGATCTGGAAGAACGATTAGGCGTTCGACTCTTCACTCGCAAACATCGGCAGGTCACCATCACCGATGCTGGCAATGCCTTTGTAGCAGAGGCACGCAGATCGCTGGCGCACGCCGAACGAGCCGTGCGAGCAGTCACGCTTTTCAAGCCCTCCATTGAGGATAAGCTGACCATCGGCTACTCGCCGCGCATCAATTTGCGTCTGCTCTCCATCATCAGAAAGCTCATTCATGACCAACTCCCGGACCAGCGCGTCCATTTCGTCAGTTCGCACACGCCGGAGCAGCTGCAAGGCCTCTCGGAAGACCTCATCCATGTAGGGATTGTGACTCTTCCCCACCAGCACGAAGCCATCACCACAAAGCTCTTGGTCCGGGAACCCTTGACCGTCGCGATGCACGCGTCGCACCGTCTGAGCCATAAAACCCATTTGAAGGCGAGAGAATTGAATGGAGTCCCAGTGATTTCCTTCCCGAGGCGATTTAACCCCACGTTTCATGACCATCTCTTCAGGCTTTTCAAGAAGGAAGGGCTTTCACCCAATATCGTACAGGAAGTCACCACGGAGTCCGAGGCCCTGTACATGGTGGCGGAGGGTCTGGGCGTAGCCCTTCTCAGGCCTTCACTCGCTTCTCTTTTGCAGTCGGGGATCGTGTTCCGCAGGTTTCGTGAACCCAGTCTCGTACAAGAGACCGCCATCGCCTACCGGCGGCAGAACTTGTCATCAACCGTGCGACCCCTGGTCACGCACATTCGAAGGGCGGTGGAAGAGAGCAGTCAGCATTCTCTCGGGCTGCTTGGCCTCGGTGACGAAAGCGATCCGCGGCAACTAAGCCTCTTCTAAACGCAGCCTTCGACGCATCCCAAAGAACTGCTCGCCGAATTTCTCCCGAGCGGTAACGGAAAGTAACAAAGCCATTCTAAGCAGCCACTCCAGGTACACCGATTCGCCGCGAGGGCGAAGCCGGGGACTGTTTCTCCTTCAGCCAACCGGCCACGTCATCGGGATCGAAGCGCACCGAACCGGAAATCCGAAACGAGGGGATCCTCCCACTAGCGGCCATCCGGTAAATCTGCTGGGGTGTAACACCAAGCAGTTCGGCGACCTCCTGAACTTTCAACGCTCTGGTCCTACTCTTCAGCGTTTCAACGAGCCTCATCGCGGCACCCCGTTTCCGGCAATTCCGAAATACAGAATCTTGCACTGCCAAGACTCCGCCTACGACAGTGTTTGTGTCTAATACTTCCGCGGCTCCCCTCGATAGCTCGCGGCTATGCATGATTCTGTTGTGCCCTGAATTCTCCTGATCGGCCTTCACTAGCGCACGCACGCGCCAGGAAAAACCTCTCCTGTCACGCCCGTCGCCATCCGTTCCAGTCCTCAGCGAAGAAATTGTCCTTCCGGTGAAGCGATGCCGGTTGGGCTCCTCCGTCCGGGTGAAGGAGCCAACCTTCATACACCGAAAGGACAAAAAAATGAATTCAGAAAGCATCAAGAAAGTCACCAATCAAGCCATCGAGCAACTCGTGGAGGCACTGAACGCTGGACACAGCGAAGCGCTCACGCGTTATCTCGGAGCAATGGCAAAGTTCAGCGCGTATTCCTTCCTGAATGTTTTGCTCATCCTCAAAGCCTGCCCCAATGCCAGCCGAGTTGCCGGGTATAAGACCTGGCAATCGTTTGGACGGCAGGTCAAGCAAGGCGAAAAAGGCATCATGATTCTCGCCCCGATGTTCCGCAAGCGCGGCGAAAAGGACGACGATTCATCCTTGAAGGACGAAGGCCGGGTTGTATCAGGGTTCCGCGCTGTCTACGTTTGGGACGAACAGCAGACCACAGGAAAGGACTTGCCGGCAATTGGACACGTGAGCGGCGAGCCCGGTCACTATCTCGCGCGCCTCGAAGAATTCGCTCGAAATAGCGGCATTGCCCTTCGCTACTCGGAGGAAATCGCACCTGCGCAAGGAATGGCCGAGAAAGGAAAAATCACGCTCCTGCCTAACCTAACCCCTGCGGAAACCTTTGCTACGTTGGTCCATGAATTAGCGCACTCCGGCCTGCACTTCGGGGAGCGCAGCGGGGAGACGAGCAAGCGCCTTCGTGAGACTGAGGCGGAGTCCGTGGCTTACGTTGTTTGCTCCGCTATTGGTCTCGATCCTGGTACAAGCTGTGGCGACTACATCGGGCTTTATGGTGGCGATTCCAAGCTTCTCCTGGAGAGCCTTGAGTACGTGCAAGCGAGCGCTTCGCGCATTCTCGATGCCATCGAGGCTGTACCCCAGCAGCAGGCTGCATAGCCGAATTTTCCGGCGGGCCTCGGCGCTTGCGCCGAGGCCCTTTCTTTGTTCGCGTAAAACCTCCAGCAAATCCTAAGCATCCAGTCCAGCCCGTTATTTATAGACGCAGACTATAGCTCCCAGATGACGAAGTATTGGACGGAATTGCGGCTTCCCGCTACTTTGCCACGCACGTTCGGCATGCCGAACGAAAAAGAACAGGAGGCAGAGAAACTACCATGCGCAGGATTCAGCTTTTGCAGCGAAAGACGTTCACCGCTATAGCAAATCGTGCATCGCTCGTTCTCACTACGGCCCTCGTAACGGCCACGTGCGCCTTCGCCCAAGCTGGCGGAAACTCACCTTGGGAGAATGCCGTCAATGTCCTTCAGCAAGCGTTCACGGGCACCATCGCCAAAGGCTTGGCCCTCGTGGCGATTGTCGTCGGCGGGCTGACCTTCGCCTTCGGCGAAGGCGGCGGAAAGCGCACGTTCGCGGGCATCGTCTTTGGTATCGGAATGGCCGTGCTGGCAGTGAACTTCCTGACCTGGCTCTTCGGGGTCTGAGCGCACCGCCATGCAACACCACCGAGTATTCCGGTCGCTCAATCGCCCGCTCACAATCCTGGGAGCAGAGCGAAAGCTGTTCTTCTTCGCACTGGTGATGGGCGCCTGTGTATTCAATCTGTTCAGCAGTTTGCTGGCAGCTCTCGGAATGTTTTTCGCGCTGTATCTGTTCGCGCGCTGGGCCACCGAGACCGATCCGCAAATCCTCCGATTCTTGTTGAACTCGACCAAGATTCGCACGCAGTACGACCCCATGAAATTCGAAGCCGTGCGGGTACGGAGGCTTCGAAATGTTTAGGCTGGCGCAAATTACCAAGGATTACCGCGAAGCGCCGGCACTCTGCTCGCAAATCAATCTTTTCGGTTTCGTGGACAATGAAATGTTTCTAACAAAAAGCGGTGACGTGGGGATCGTGTTGGGGATCGGTGGGGTCGATTACGAATGCCTCGACACCAAAACGATCGAAAACCTCACCAGGCGTCTTGCTTCCGCGTTTCGCATTTTCGATGAAAAGTGCCGCGTCTATCAGTATCTGTTCAAACGGAACCGCGAAAACATCCCCTTCAAGACCTACCGAAATCCCGTCGTGAATGCGGCGATTCAGAACCGCATGGAGTTTCTAAACGCAAAGTCGGAATCCCTTTATTCCTTCCAAATCTACTATGTCGTGCTTTTTCAAGGAATGCGCCACACTACTTCAATTGCGACGAGCTTGTCGAAGCTTTCTTCCGAACCCCGGCAAGCGGTCTCCGACCTGCTGGCGCTACTTTCGACATGCAAACAAGTCCTGCTGCTCGACGGCGAGCTCAAACGGGCAAGGGCGGCGCTGCGGGCGAAGGTGCAGAGTTTTCTCCTGCAAGTGAGCGATTTCGTCGAGGGCCGCATCCTTCCGAAAGAAGAAGCCTTCCGGGTCTTGAAACGGATTCTGAATTTCTCGCCGCTCAAAATCGAGAACGCCCGGCTGAAACACGACACCTTTCTCGATTATTACCTCTGCGAATCCCATCTCGAATGCCATCGGGGGTTTCTGCGTCTGGATGATCATTACGTCAAGGTCCTGACGCTCAAAGAGCCGTCCGCGCAGACCTTTCCTCTGATTCTCCAGAAACTCCTGGAAGTCCAGGCCAGCTACTTCATTTGCAGCGAGTGGGTAAAGCAAGACCCCGCCAAGAGCCGCAGCCTCATCCACGGCCGCCGCCGCCACTTTCACAACACGAAACGCTCGCTGGCCAGCTATGCCACAACTTCCGACCAGCCACAACGAGCCGACGAAGTGCTCGTGGATGAATCGAAGGAAGCTCAGATCCACGACCTCGGTGAAGCTTTGATGGAGCTCGAAATCAACGGGAACTACTTCGGAACCTACTCCCTGACAGTGGTTATCTACGATGAAGAACTGGCCAAAGTCGAGCGCGCTTGCGCGGAATTTTACAAAGCCTTCACGGTCCATGACGCGCAGCTCTATGAAGAAAGATACAACCTGTTCAATGCCTACCTTGCGACCGTTCCCGGCAACTATGCCTTCAACTTACGGTCCCTGCTCATTCTGAATACCAATTACGCCGACTATTCGTTCCTCTTTACTTTGCATTCAGGGCACAAGATCAATGCCCATCTGAATAGGGAGTATCTGGCGGTCCTCGAAACGAACAACAACACTCCCTACTATCTGAATCTGCACTCGAATGACACAGCTCACAGCGTCATTCTGGGGCGCACTGGTGCCGGCAAGTCGTTCCTGCTGAACTTCCTCATCACCAACCTGCAGAAATACGATCCGTACACCTTCATTTTTGATCTGGGTGGAAGTTTTGAAAGCCTGACTCGCTTGTTCGAAGGCACGTATGTCAAAGTCGGGCTCCAGACGGCGGGATTCAAGATCAACCCGTTTTGCTTGCCAAAGACAAAGCCGAACCTCGATTTCCTTGCGCTATTCGTACGGATTCTGGCCGAGGGGCCAGGGAGCGATCCCGTTTCGCTCGAAGAAGAGCGCGAGCTGTATCAGCAGATCGAAAATCTTTACAGCGTTGACCCGGAGCTGCGCACGCTCGGCGTGCTCGCGAATACGCTGCCGCGCAGCCTGGGTTCGAAACTCCAAAGATGGACAGCCGGTGGGCAGTTTGGGTTTCTCTTTGACAATGCCGAAGACACGGTAAGTTTTTCACGGTTCCAGTGCTTCGATTTTCAGGGCATGGAGCAGTACCCGCAGATATTGGAGCCGTTGCTTTTCTACATCCTCCATCGCGCCAATCACGTCATCACGAATAAGGAAATCACTCACATTTTCAAGGCATTCTTCATCGATGAGGCGTGGACGTTTTTCCGCAATCCCCACATCAAGGGTTACATCGTCGAGGCGCTCAAGACCTGGCGGAAGCAAAACGCGGCCATGATTCTGTCCACGCAATCTCTCGACGAACTGCGCAAGTCGGACATTCTGGACGTGATCATCGAAACCTGCGCCACGAAGATTTTTCTCGCGAACCCGGACATGGATCGAGAGCTTTACGGGAACCAATTCCATTTGAACGAAACGGAAATCGACCTCGTCGCGGGGTTGCTCCCGAAACGCCAGTTCCTGATTAAAAACCACGAGATCGCCAAGGTCGCGAACTTGGAAGTCGATGCGAAGAGCTATTGGCTGTACACCAACGATCCCTTTGACAACCAGAAACGCGCCGAAGCTTTCGAGAAGCACGGTTTCGAGAAAGGCCTTGAGATTCTCGCGGGAGGAAGGCCATGAGCGAAAGGCCGGGTGTTTTCGATTTGGTGTTCCTGCCGGGAATTGTCACAGGAATGTTGCTTGCTGGTGTCGTGCTCGCTGTCAGTGTTGTTTCGTTTCCTGATGCATTCCATAGCCTTTTTCCCAAGAACATACCTTTGCTCGCTTTGGGAATTGCAATCGCTGTGGCAAGCACCATCGGTTTGCTAGACCTCGCCTGGCCATCCCGGCCCCACGAACAGAATCATCTGAATGCAGACTCACCCAAGGATTCGAAAGAAAAGAACAACTTCACTCCAGGAGGAACGGATGATTTCTAGATTCCGTCGCATTGCCGTTGTTATCGCACTTTTGCTTGCATGTATCCCCGCTGTGTACGGCGGCCCCGGCGCAAGAACCGTGAAATATGCCGAAACGGACATCATCCCGATTCATGCAAAGATCCGCTTCTCGACGCTCATCGTATTGCCCGCGAACGAGGAGATTCTGGACGCCACGACCGGTGACAAGGAGTATTGGATCATCAATGGAGCGCACAATCTCTGCTATCTCCATCCGGCACAGCAAGGAATTCGCAGCAATCTCAATCTGATTACTTCCTCAGGGCACGTCTATTCCTTCCTCCTGACGGAGATCAGCAACGAACCAAACGCGGAGCCGGATTTAAAGATTTTCGTCGAACGCAAGGAGGAATCGACATTAAACAGTGCCCTCGGAATAGTGCCGCTCGCACGCGCATCCGAAGTGCAGGCGTACAAGACCGCCGTGGACGCCGCGCGCCTAGAGGCTGCCCAAGAGGTCCACGCGGCCGAGGAGCGCGAGCAAAAGGAAATCAGCCAGTATCGGGAACAGTACGCCGGGAAACTTGCGTTCGACTATACCTTCAACGGCAAGGCGGCCCGCCCGCCTTTCTCCGTCTCCGCGATCTACCACGACGATAGGTTCACCTATATGAAGTGCGGCGCTCAAGAAAAGCCAACGATTTACGAAGTAAAAGACGGCAAGCCGAATCTCATCAATTTCGATCTGGCCGATGGGGTGTACGTCATCCCGAAGATTGTGGACCAGGGTTATCTGGTAGTGGGGAAGAAAAAGCTGGCTTTCGAGCGGCGCGGAGCGAAGCCGTGAATTTCACCTCGGAGGTTTCCATGCCCGAAAAAAGCGAGCAGGGGACTCAAGCGGAGGCCAACTCCCAACTGCGAGGCACGGTTGAGAACAAAGCCCCCAAACCAGCCGGCCTCCTGCCAAAGAACACCCAGCAACTTGTCATTCTCGGTGTCGCCGTGGTGATGGTGGCCATCATGTGGCTAACGGGCGGTGCCAAGCATACGGCGAAGACTGCTACCAGCGCGATCAGCGCCGCGCCCGTTCACGCACTCGATCCAGCAACGGTCCAGGACTTCAAACAGACGATTCAGAAGGAACAGGCTGCCACGCGCCAGCCGATCTCACCCTCCGACTTGGCGCGGCTTCGGTCACTGGGACTCGCGGGTGACGTGCCCCCTGACAGCCAGCTCGTGCCACCCGAGGCAGGCGTGCCCGCAGCGGGGGGCGTGATTGGAGGGGTGGCAACACAGCAGTCGTGGCCGCCCGACCCAGTGAAAGAGGATAAGAAAAAGCGCGAGTATCTCTCCATGTTTGCTCCCAATGTCGCATTCACTTACAGAGAGGGACCCCAAGAGAAACAGCCTGTGGGTCAGCGCACAAGCGATATAGGCGGTATGAGCCCGCCCACACCACAAGTGAATGATCTCGAAGGGCAACTTCGCAACGCCCAGGCCCAATTCGAGCAGGCCTATCAGCCCTCTGCCACAGCTACTTCACCACATCAGAGCCAACAGCCTGAAGCAAAGAATCCCAATGCCGCGGCTCCTGGTGCGTTCAATTCCTTCTCGGGGAAACGGTACGTGGTATTCGAAGGAACAGTCATCGAAACGCTGATGATCAATCGCTTGAACGGCACCTTCTCGGGTCCCGTGAATTGCCTGGTGACAAATGATATTTATTCGCATGACCGCCAGCACCTCCTGATCCCTGCTGGAACAAAATTGCTCGGAGAAACGAAGAAGGTCGATGCTCTGGGCCAGCAGCGCCTAGCCGTGTTTTTCCATAGGCTGATCATGCCGGATGGTTATTCCGTCAGCCTCGACGAGTTCAAGGGACTCAATCAGATTGGCGAAACCGCGCTCCGCGACAAAGTGAACAACCATTACTTGCGGATTTTCGGGGCGTCGCTTGCCGTGGGGATTCTCGGCGGGATCGCCGAAGCGGGCACCGGCAATGCCTTCAGCAATTCGCCATTCGACCAGGCCCGCGCGGGGCTCGGCGCAAGTCTTGCTAACTCGTCCATACAGATTCTGGACCGATTCTTAAATATTCTTCCCACCGTCACAATCCGCGAAGGCAATCGTGTGAAGGTCTATCTCTCGGGAGATTTGCTGCTACCGGACTACGCCCAGCACACCATCGATCCAAACCTATGAGGAGACCCATGAAACCTACACTTTGGATGGCAGTTGTGACGTTCGCTTTACTGACAGCAGCTTGCGGCGGGAAGAGAGAGGAAACCGAAACGGTTCCGCCAGGATTCTGTGCGACGAGCGCCGAATGTCAGCCGATTGCTGACCGCCAAAACGCCTATCAACACGCATTGCGCCAAAAGCTGATCGTGCAAGGCGTACACGAGCAGTATTTGCCGTGTGGCAAGTACGAACCGAGCAAAGCTCCAAATGGCTTCTGGCAGGTCACGCGAATCACGGTGGGTTGTCCTGCCACCGCCAGCCAGCAAGACCCGCATCCCGATCTTGGCAAAGCCAAGAAGTCAACACACTAGGAAGGAGTTCGGAATGAAGTACATCACGAGAAAGAGCGTTACTCTCGCTGTTGCGATAGTGCTGCTTCTGCCCGCCGCTTCGAATGCGCAATTCGGATTCGGCGGGATCGTTTATGACCCAACCAACTACGCTAACGCCGTTCTTCGTTACAACCAGCTGGTGCAGCATCTTGCGCAGCTCAGACAAACCTACCAACAGGTTCTGAACCAATACAACCTGGCACTTCAGATGTCGAAAAACCTGCAAAACATGCCTGCCCGTTATCGGGCAACATTCTCCGAATGGCGAAATTTCGCTGCAAATGACCTCTACGGAAACACTGCGGGATGGGTCGGTGCCGCAAACGGAGCAGGCGTCCAGAGCGTCGGCCCCGCTTACCAGCAGGCAGCAATTCCACTCCTTACTTACACCCAGGCAGACCTCAACTCCATCAATCCGGCCGACGCCTGCAATCTCCGTTCCACCTATGCCTCACTCGAACTGGCGGATGGTGCGAACGTATCCGCACTGACGACCGTGGGCAACATTCGTGCCAATGCCCAAACTGTCGAACAGCAAATCTCGAATCTCGAACAGGACTCACTTTCCGGCGATCCGACCTTGAATACCGAGGTGAGCGTCCTCAACAAAATCAATGCCTCGAACGTCCTCACTCTGCGCACCCTCCAGGATGCCAACAACCTGCGGCTTGAGGCTCTCGAACAGCAAATCCTCCAAGCGAAGCGGCAGCGGGATTCCGACGCCGCCAACCTCAACTACGCCATCCAAATGCGGCAGCAGGTCACCCAAAACCTCGCTCCGTTCAACAGAAACCTCACCCAGAGCCTTGGCAGCTATCGCCTGCCGTAACCCAAGGATGGCCCGGAAGAAGGAACTTAGGGAGATGCCATGAACTTCTTCGACGCGGTGCTTCAAGCAGTGAATGCGCTCGTGCAGCAAAACCTCGGAGTCTTCGATGGCATGGGTCTAAACCTCTTCCGGGCCTTCGCCACCATTCTCGTTGTCTGGTACGGCATCAAGGGGGCCCTCGCTGCGGGTGAGCACCGCGGCGGATTCCACTTCGGCAACTTCGTGAGCCTGATTTTAATGATCAGTTTTGGCTTCGCCATGGTGACGTACTACGACGCCCCGATCCCAGGCTTTGGCCGTGATTTTCACCACCTGATCACCGACGAGGCAGCCAACCTCTCGAACCAGATTGGCCAAGCGAACGCCCAGCGGATCGCGGACGACACGGACTTTGTCTTGAATAACCTTGAAGCTCCAGGAATCGCCCAGCCCATTGCGACCTTTCTGTACTTCTTGTTGTGGCTTGCAGCCGTCGTCACCGAAGCTCTCGCGCTCATCATTGTGGCCTTTGGTGTCGTGGCGACAGCCGTCTGCATTCTTCTGGGCCCCGTCTTTATTCCCTTCTTTATCGTCCCGCAACTCGATTGGCTCTTCTGGGGTTGGCTCAAGGCCTTCATTCAATATTCCTTCTACCAGGTGGTGGCCGCAGGCGTCCTCTACATCGTCAGCCAGTTCACTTACGGCATCATTCACGCCCAAATTACAGGTCTGATGTCGGCCACGGATCTGCTGCGGATCTCGCCCGTTTTGCTCGTGACCTACATCGCCGCGATCTACGCCATCGTCAAGGTGCCGACGCTCACGAGCCATATCTTTACTGGCACGACGGGTGCCTCTTCTGGAGTTTTGTTTGACAGGGTCGCGATGGCACTCGCAGGTGGGGCATGAAGAACGACGCGACCTTCAATGAGGCCAGGCAGTTTTACCTGGAGCAATACGCTTCCGCGATTGTCACCGGGGGATATCTCAAGATCGCCGTTGCGCTGCTTTCGCTCGTTGTCCTGGGCCTGGTCGTGATGAATCTCAAGATCGTTCGGACGCTTGAGAATTTCAAGCCTCTGGTCATCCGCATTGACGAGCTGGGACGGGCGCAAGCGGTAGCCTATGAGAGCCTTTCTTACAAGCCCCAATACAAGGAGACCAAGTATTTTCTCACCCGTTTTTGCCAGCTCTACTACCGCCGGAACCGCTCAACCATCAACGATGACTTCAGCCAAGCCATGTTTTTTCTTGACGGCAAACTGGCCGGTGACACCATTCAGGAATTCAAACAGAAAGGCGTGATCAAGTCATTTCTCAGCGACACTCTGGCTCCCGAACGCGATATCGATGTGCAGCAGGTTGTCATCGAGCCGATGCAGAAGGCCCCGTATAAAGCCACGGTTGATTTCTTCGAAATCGAATATTCCCCAGTTGATCATTCTGTCACAAAACGGACGCTTTACACGGCGAGCTTTATCTTCACGTTCCGCGATCATGTCCCTAACGAAGAGATTCTGACCAACCCGTTGGGGCTCGCGATCACCTATTTTCGCGAAGATGAGGCCTTCAGCCAATGATCCGGAATTCCCTATTCATTACAACGACTTTGTTCGTTCTGATCTTGTTTGGCCTCATGAAGCGGCTTGGATTCCTTGCTCCGGCGAAACTAACTCTTTTCTCGCACTGCGGCGGCAGCATCGCCATTTTCATTTCTGTCTTCGGGCTGAATCTCTTTGCCGCGGCTCTGGCCATCAATCGGAAAATCCTGCTGAAGGATACCGGCAGAAAGCTTTCCCATTTCGACAACCAGCTGCAAGCGGCGGGCCCTGAAGGCCTCCCGCCATTTCTGACGGAGAGGCGATAACGATGGGCCGCTGGGACATTCTGGATCGTAACAATGTCCGAGACTCCGAAACGGGATCGCCGCGCCAAGAGCGCAGGCAGGAGCCGAACGGCACGAGTGTTTCCGTTGGTCGAGGGCCGGCAGATGGTTCCTCCGCGACCTCACCAGAGAGACCCGATAGGCCTGGCCAAAGCATCTCACTGCGATCACAACATCGGAGGGTGCAATATCGGCATGGGGACCAAACCTACTCTCTCCGCAGCTCAGAAACGGCCGCCATGAGGGACATCGGGACGTTCCGCACCGTTGACGTTCGGGACTTGTCTCGATACGTCTATGGCGGTAATGAGGCCCGTCTGAAGTACGACCTCGCGAGCCTTCGCGCGCAGGGGTTGGTGGAGGAAAAAACATTCTTCCGAGCGCACAGGAATGCCCGGAAGCTGGTTACGTTGACAGCAGAAGGCGAGCGGATCGCACGCAAAGCGAGTGGCCTGCCAAGGGATCAGAGGCTCTATCACGGCTTCGTCAAGCCCAAGGAGCTCGACCACGATGCGGACCTATATAAGGTCTACCAGAAAGCGGTCGAGGAGATTTGTGAGAAGGGTGGAAAACCGACGCGAGTCAGGCTCGATTTCGAATTGAGGGAATCGATCAATCGGGTAAAGGAATTCGCAGGGCGACTTCCGGAACACGAACGGAGGAGATTTCTCGCGGCGGTAGCGGAAGAACACGGATTGACGATTGACGACACGACCATCCATCTTCCGGACGTCCAGGTGGAATACGAAACGCGGGAGGGCTTTGTCGAACGGCAGAATTTAGAGCTTCTCTCCCGCAACTACCGGGAGGATGGCATTCGGGGTAAAGCCGCGGCAGGTTTCAAGATCTATGCGCGAGGGGGCGATGCAAGCCGCGTGCGTCGCGCCTTGCACGACACCGGTATGGTTCGTGAGGTTCTGTCCGTATGACCATGACTGCATTTCAGCGCGAAGGGCTGCATCTGCTCGGCTATACGAAGCGCGAGAGCGAGTTCCTTTTTCTGGTGGCCACGCATTCGGGCTACTTCACGAATCATCAGTTCAAATCGTTCATGGAAACAGCATCCGGTTCCGTATCGCATGCGTTCATTCGCAAGCTTCTCGAACGCAGGCACGCTACCTACCGGGCTTATCGCTCCGGGGAGCGCGTGTACCACTTATTCGCCCGGAAGCTGTACCAGGCTATCGAACGCGAGAATCTGCGTACACGGAAAAGGCACGAATTGGAGTATGTCAAGACCCGCTTGGTAACCCTCGATTTTGTGCTGGCCCATCCCCAGTACTGCTATCTAGAAACCGAGCCAGAAAAGATCGCTTTCTTTGAGCGGGAATGTGGCGCGGCGCGGGCAGTTCAGCCGGTGAAACTGTACCGCGCGCGGAGGTCGACTGACGTGACTCCGCGCTACTTTGTGGACCGGTTTCCGCTGTTCTTAAATGGCCAGCGGCTTACCTTCACCTATGTCGAAGCAGGAGCAGTGGCGCTCGACGCTTTCGGCACGCATCTCCAAGCCTATCTTGCCTTGTTCGAGGCTGTTCCTGCTTTCGACTTCATCTATATGGCTCCCACGGCCCGATTGTTCCGGTCCGCGGAATCCGAGTTCCAGCAAATCGTGAACAGGAGAAGCGCGGGAAGTAAATGCGTAAGTCTTTTGGACTATTTCCGGCTCCGAAAAGCGTGGGACGGGAAAGAACGTGTGGCGAGCGCGGACGTAGTTTTGCTAAAGGAAGCTCGTGAGCGATTTGTGGGCAAAGCCTTTGAGGATTTATACGAACGCTGGCAGAAAGGCATTACGAGTGACACCGAAATCAAAGAGATTTTGGCGCAGTCGAGTGATGCGCCGCGAGGCCAATTTCGGACGCTTGTGTGTGGTGCCTCGCTGAAGGTGTTTGCCGATCCGCTGGCAAAGAGAGCAGAAATCTACTCGGAGGGAGATGTGCGTGCGTCGATGCCAGACTTTTCCGGCGGCGATTCCGCGCAGGTTTCCGGGTCATGAGGACACAAGCTGTGATCTTACAAGGAATTAAGGTGAACCAGAGTAAAAAAGCGAGAGGGCGAAAACCACTTTGAAGAGAAGGAAAACACGGGCCACCACAGCTTTCCACGTGAAATTCGCGTGAGGTTTCCAATGCACGCCCGAAGAAGATGGAAGAAAAGAAGCCAGATATCCGGCGACGGAGCGAATGAATGGACGGAGGAGAAAATCATCTTTTTGGGCGGTAGCGACCCCACTTTGAGCGGCTTGGGAGCCGCCCAACGCCTTCGGCGCCGGGGGTCGCTACCGCCCAAGTTGTCCAGCAGATTTCGTCGCTCCGTCGCCGGCAGAGTTGATGGAAGAAAACCCAACCAGGTTGAATCACTAACAGCAGAGGAGATGAAAAGATGGCCCTGATTCCGAAGGTCGAACCCAAGCAAGAAAAAAAGGTGGTCTCGGCTCGCCTCGACGAGGAAGCGCACACCATGCTTCAGCGCTATGCGGCTTTCCTTGGGGGCGCGACGCATGAGTACATCATTGGTGAATCCTTGAAACGTCTCTTCCGCCGAGACAAGGAGTTCAACCAGTGGCTTGAAAAGAATCATGCAGGTTCGCCCGCAACCTCTGGTACGCCTCAACCCACAAGCCCAACTCCCAAGAACACAACAAGAACAGCGCCAACTCCGGCATGATTCAACGCGTTCTAAACTCGAAAAACTTCCTCGCCATGTTGCTGGCGATAGTGACCGGCACCGTGTTGTATTTCAAGATGTCTTGGCCGATGACTGCTTCGATCGTTCCACAGACTTGGAACGAGTATTTCCTTCGATTGATCGCCCTTCGAGACCCGTGGACTTACGCCGGGCTGAAGGCCTCCTATTCCATCATGCTGTTCACGACGCCCTACATCTGCTATTCCTTCCTGCTGTCCGCGCTTTACATTTTCACGTTGAAGCCCAAGCGGGCAGGAAAGCCACAACCGTTGCCGCTCTATCCACTGATTCACACACGAAACGAGCTTTATGTTGTTATCGGCGAAATCCACAATCCACGCCAATTCGTTGCTTCTGAAAACCCTTACTGGTTGACCATTCCCGCGCGCGGCTTGTTCACCGGCACCATCATCATTGGCGCAACCGGGGCCGGGAAAACGGCATGCTCCATGTACCCCTTCACGGAGCAGCTTCTCGGGTACAAAGCAGAAATTCCCGACGAACGTTTGAGCGGCATCGTTCTCGAAGTCAAAGGCGATTTCTGCGGCCAGGTGCATAGGATTCTGAAAAACCACGGACGGGAATCCGACTATGTCTCCATCAGTCTGAGTTCGGAATGGGCTTACAACCCCCTTCAAAACGAACTGGACGGGTATTCGATGGCTGTCGGAATCGCCAACCTGCTGAATAGCTTGTTCGGCAAAGGAAAAGAACCGTTCTGGCAGCAGGCATACACGAATCTCGTCAAGTTTACGATCATCCTCCATAAAGTCTGTTTTGGTTACGTGACCCTCTTCGATGTCTATGAGTCCGCTATCTCAGCACGAGTCCTCGAGAGAAAAATCCGTCAGGCCGAGGAAAGCATCCTGGGGAAGTCGTTTGTCACTGTCTCGCGCGAAGTCTTTCAATCTCATGCGCGAGAACTTGCCGAGGCTGGCTTCGAGGCAGATGAAAGCGGCCAGCTCTACCGAGTGCTGAATTCGCCCGCAGCCAAAGATGTTTTACAGAAGCTCGGCATTGAACCGACTATCAAGCACGAAGGGGGCCCAGATGGCGTGGACGAAGATCGGAAGGAACGCCTGGAAGCGGTCAAGCGGTGGTACTACGACGACTGGTCAAACATTGATAAGAAGCTGCAAAGCTCGGTTGTCGAAGGCATCTCGGTTTTTCTCTCACTTTTCGACGACAATCCACCTATCAAACGGTTGTTTTGTCCCCCACAGGAACTGTATAAGCCGGGTGCCGCTCCCATACGCGGCAAACGGGCTCTCCCACCGATCCGAGATTTGTTGGAACAGGGCAAGATCGTCGCGCTTGATTTCCCTGCCGGGGAGAATCCAGGTCTAGCGCGCGCCATCGCTGTGATGCTGAAGATGGATTTCCAGCGAAGCATGCTCAATCGAATCGCGCGAATGGCTGTGGAACCCGACAAACAATACAGGCCCGTTCTCTTTGTTTGTGACGAATATCAGCAGATAGCAACGGTGACAGAACACGAACCAAATGGCGACGACCAGTTCTTCAGTCTATCCCGACAAGCAAAGTGCATTCCCATTGTCGCAACGCAGAGCATAAGCTCCCTACGGTCCATGTTGCCCGGTGAGTCTTGGCGAACCCTGTTGCAAACCTTCCGCACGAAAATCTTCCTGACGCAAACTGACGACTTCTCCGCAAAGATTGCGAGCGAACTCTGTGGACAGGAAAATGTTTGGAAGGTGAACTACAACATCTCGGAGAGCGGCCATGATTCCAAAGTCAGCTATCTCACGGGCAAGCCGTTGGCCGACAAGGCTCACATCAGTACGTCAAAGACCTACAGCCAACAACGGGACTACAGGTTCGACATGAAAACCTTCACGGAACTGAAGAACGCACAATCCGTCACGCTTGCCTATGACGGTCTAAACCCATTGCCACCCATGTTTTGCTATCTCAAGTCTTACCGCAATGACGTAAACAAGTCCTATTTCCGCCAGCTTGCCGACAAGGAACTCTGATGAGTGGATTTGAGCTGATTCTCCCTTTCCTTCGTCCGATCCAGCACTTGATTCTGGACCCGGACATCAGCGAAATCATGGTCAACGGCCCAGAGCGGATCTTCATTGAAAAAGCCGGCTACCTTCAAGCGGTCCCTGGAGTGAAATTGACGCCCGAATCCCTTATCGTGGCAGTCAAAAACATTGCCAGGAGACTAGGCGACGACATTTCGGAAGCGAAGCCAATCCTCGACTCACGGCTGCCAGATGGCAGCCGTGTTGCTGCCGTAATTCCGCCCTGCAGCATCCACGGCGTGGCGTTGACCATCCGAAAGTTCAACTCCCACAGATTCAAGATGAAAGACCTCATAGAAGTGGGAACGCTCACAACCGAATTGGCCGCCCAGTTGGAGGACTACGTTGCCCAACGGAAGAACATTCTCATCTGCGGGGGAACGTCGAGTGGCAAGACAACTCTTGCCAATATTTTGGCTGAGTTCATTCCAGACCATGAGCGTATTGTCTTGATAGAAGACACCGCAGAGATACAGATTCAGAAGGAGAATGTCCTTCGATTCGAAGCCCGGCGTGAGCAGAACGGCCTGCCTGCCGTGACGATCCGCGATCTTCTAAAAGCAACCTTGCGCCACCGGCCCGACCGCATCATCTTGGGCGAGATTCGCGGCGGCGAAGCATTCGACCTTTTGCAACTCCTAAACACCGGCCACAGCGGGACACTTTCCACTGTCCATGCCAACTCTGCGGTTCAGGGCATCTCTCGCTTCGCGACTTGTGTCTTGCAGAGTGGCGTCGAGATTCCGTACCGAGCCATCAAGACGAACATCGCCGAGTCTCTCAACATCATTGTCCAGATCGAGCGCCGGCCGGGCGTGCGCTTCGTTGCCGAAGTTCTCGAGATTCGGACGTTCGACGTTGAAAACGACAAGTACGACTTCAATTCTGTGTACCAACATCGCATCGGACGCTGAAGGGATCAGCGGAATCCGCTTCGCGAGCCGACAGTCACATCGGCAAAAAGATCGGCAACAAATACAGAGCTGTCCAACGTATGCCAATGATCCAATTTGGCTTAGGGTCTAAAGCGGAACGGCAATTTAGGGCAAAGAGAAATGCGATCTATAAAACACTGAAGCCGACCTTGTTAGGTCGGCTTCGCCCTCTATCTGCCTAGGGATAGGAGGGGCACGGATTTCATAAGAAAGACGAAAGCCTGCGGAGGAACATCACGCCAGAACTGCGTGCCGTGACCTCTTTTTCGACTCCGATACGTTGTGCCTGAGGTTTTGAATCATCTCGTCACAAAACCTGTCAGTCACCACAGACGCCGAAACGTCTGGAGCGCGCTTGTGGCTGAGTGCAACCATGCTACGCACCTCCACGCGAGATTTCATAGAGGCTTCGCGGGATTTTGCCTTCGGTATACGCATCATCGAGTCCTTTGCGGATAGCCGCAAAAACCACATCATCATCATACTTGATGGCCCTCAGATAGTCAATATCAGCTCTAAACGCCTCTGATTCGTGGCCCGTGTTGGCTAACACCGTAAACCCCACGTTTCCAGTATCTTGCAGGCGTTGTTGAACCTTAAGAAACGTCGATCTGGAATCTTTGTGCATCCTTAAATGCCCCTCAATAGACACCGTTCGGCCCTGCTCAAGGGCTCGGGGCAGCACTCCTTCAAGGTAGGCCTCCACTGGATGCCTGTGGACAAAAACCACGCTCACCGTGCACTCGACCTTAAGCGCTAACTCAACCTTTGCCAGAGCCGACTTAAAGCTATTAAAATTACTATCGTAAATCACACGCGCTCCGGCCATAGCCTGGCTACTCTCCGCATTCCGTAGAATTGCACTGGTCTTTCCGGCGCCGGTTCCTCCAGCAGTAAACAAAGCCACGCCCCCGGATTCCTCCTGTACAATCTGCTCAAAAACCATGTCCGCAAGTCTTGCTGCAGAGCGCTGTATAGCCGCCGCGTATCTGAGCCTGCTTTCAAGTGAGCCTGCGTACTCGGGAAACAATTCGCGAGCCTGATCCGTGCTCACGACAACACCAAAACGTCCGCGATACTCCTTGACAAGCTGCTCGGCTTGTTCATGGACAAGCTCAATCGCCCGCGTTTCAACCTCCACAGCGTCTGGGGACAGCCCCTTCATGCGAGTAATAGTCAAGACGAGTCCCGTGAGCTCCTACACCAAATTATCTAGTTGATTCAGCACCAATTCTTGCGTGACCGACGCAACCGAACCAACTTAAAGACCACTCCGAGTTTAGCAAATGGGCAAAGGCTATCTCCGCTGGCCGAATATTCACAGTCCGTACCTGCCAGGTCTAGAGCAACGGTCTCGGTTCAGGCATTTCCGTTGCGATCTACCACTGCCCGCGATAGATTGTCCCCTATAGATGTGGTCCCCTCTCAAATTTGCCGATGCAGTTCGAAAACATTGGGGCGGCATTGTCACCAGCGGGGCGATTATCGGCACGCTGAGTATCTGGCAATCGACTGGACATGCCGTCAGACCGTTCGTCTACTGGGCTATCGCTGTAATCGGTCTTCTTTTCGCGACCTATCGCGCGTGGAACGACCAATACCAAGAATTCCAAACGCGGGACAGGGAAGCGCAGAAAAAAGAAGCCGAACTCCAAGGCAAATTAGATGACTTGAAGCGATGGTCATTTGAAGCTGAGTTTTTGAAGGCGTCTCGCTCGGTCTATCTCTATGATAACGGCAATTCTCCGTTTGTGGCTGTCTTCATCTCCGCTCGTGTCCACAACCGGAATCGCGAGTCCACAACGGTTTACGCACGGAGCGTGTCCGTCAAACTCAAGAACGAAATTGATCGAGACTTTCAAGCTACGTCAATCACTCCAGGAGGGAGTTTTAATTTCGAGAACCCCGAAGAGTACTCACGATACGATGTCGCCGGCTCGAGTTCCATTGAGCTACTTTTCTACACCAGAAGGTACAATCCGCCAAAAATCGACGAGTACACTCAGGACGGCCCTTTGACCGTCACTCTTGAATTGGGCGAGACGTTCAGCGAAGGCCGCGACCTAGCAGGTCCCTTGGTTCTTGACGGAGTCACAAGACAGTAGACCTTCGACGATAGGTGCTTCAACTTCGATCAGTTTGCAGAGTGCGGCTCAACTCGGGTCCATTCCCCCGACCGCTGATTCCATTGTAAGGCGCTCACTGCCACGCCTGGCGTGACGTGCCTTCTTTCACAGTGCAGACACGAGAAAAAATGCATGCCCGCATTTACTCCCAACACGGTTTCGAATTCAATCGCATACCGCTCGCCACAGTCGCAATGAATTTCATGAGTTTGGCGAACCGGACTGGATTGGAGATCACGGAAACGCGCCGTCTGCCTATAGCCTGCGAACCGCGTCAAAAGCAGGTGATTGGCGAGTTCTATGTCAGCTCCGATCACCCCGAGAATCCAATTACGGCTGCACCTCTGCTCCCCATCCAAATATGCCTGGATTGACCGAAAAACCCGCCTCTCACTTGTCTGCTCAACAGATCGTGTGGCCACCACCCGGCACCTCCTCAACGAATCATTAAAGCAGGAGTCTAACACGACTCACAGTTCGATTCGGCCCAGCAGTTCCGAGCCCCAAATTCCTTTAACCGCGGCAAACGCGGTTACAAACCGCTTTCATCAATCGAAGAGAGCCTCGGCGAGCAGCGTGCGTAGTTTGTCCGATGGTTTCTGCTCGACGTAGCGATTGGAGAGAAGAAGAGTGTGCCGTACGTGCCCCTGCCCGACGCTACGCTGAAACCTGTGCTCTCCCTGCGTAATTACTTCACCGGCTTCTCCCCGATTCGAGCCGTTCGATCCTTGTACTAGAATGAACGCTAGATTTCTGTATTTGTAAACCTCCTCCTGAAGAGCAGAAATTAGGTGGCGGACGTCAGGGTAGTGAGAAAAAATGTGATCATTTTCGATGGCCAGGACATTTGGGTATTCCTGGGGAAGCTGCCTTTGTTCCCGCCTTATCTTTTGCTTAAGCCTATCGATCTCATGCGTGTCATCGCGAGGGCCTTCGTAACCCTCGAAATGAATGGCATGCCTCGTACGCCACATATCGAGTTCTTCAGAATTTTTGCGGTGACAGATTCCCATCTCTAGCGTTCCGTTTTCAACTACCTCAGCATGATGGCCCGTTAATAGAACCGTTTGAGCAGCTTCTTCGATCCTCTGGACAATTTCTTCCATATGGTCAGGAGCAGGAATCGTGCGCAATCTAAACGAGCACTTCAAAGTTTCCAAATGCATCCTCACGGGCTCGTGGCACGCCCCCATTGCTTCGAATGCGCCTAACTGTCTCTCGGCCAGCCATTGGCAGGACAGTTCCAGGAAAAAGCTTTCGCCAGTTGTCGGGAAGTCTATGCGGGCATCGGGGCGGAACGGAAATTCGTTTCTGCCTGATTCGGGCTCAAAGAACACGTTTAAGCCACTTCGCCGTAGTCTTCCGCCGATTTCTATCATTCCGTAAGCATGGATGCATTTGTTGGCAACTCGCAGATCGCCTATCACCCTGTCCACGTTCTGACATTGGCGGACACCGCGAACATGTGCGACCCAATTCAGGAAGTCGGACCTAAGACCCGGCCAGGAAATCGACAGCAAACCCACAAAAGGATGTTTGCGGATCTTGCGAGCCCCTTCAAGATAGTCTTCTCCCAAGACGCTCCTAAGGTAACTAACCGCGTCCGACACGTCCCGGAACTCAGGAGGACAGACCGTCTCGGGGCATGCCAGGCGTACCGCCAATTCTTCCCATGCACTTGCCGCTTGCCCAACTTCTTGAGACATTACTCCACCTCGTGTGTCGGCTCTTTTCCTGTCATTTCAAATGCCATTTCTGATGTTGTTCTCATACGCCACACTTACCACGACGGTAGCCTGAACGTAGGGTAGGCGTCGCGAAACGCGGTCAGCACATTGCGGCGGAGATGCTCCAGCTCCTGCGCTGCTTCGTGTGGCTTAAAGAAGTAGACAGAGCAAGTGGCGCTATTGCACTGACAATGGGAAAGCGCACCTGATTTGATCATTTCGTCGAATTTCGCTCTCAGCCGGGAAAGCTCAATTTCAACGACTTGGACCTTCGTACGCAAGATGTCGCTTTTGAGTTGATGCCGGGACGGAATCCGGTCGATTAAATTACCATCTCGCGCCTTCCGGATGCCTGTGCCCAAGGCCTGGATGGTGTCGGTGATGGCTTGCTTAAAATCGCCGAGATTGCTTTCTTCATGGATTGGCGTGTAAAAGGCCGGGCGGTCAAATAGCCTTGCGAACAAAGCTAGGACCTCGTCGTCGTTAGTCGGCTGAGTGGATTCGGCAAGTTTTTTCAGATCTTCCGCCGCGTCAGGAAAGGCTTCCCCTTCGACGAATCGTTTTAGGAGGGATTCGGCTCCATGCCGTAACAACTCCTCGAATTCTTGGCCTGACCAGATGTCGCATTCGCACACTCCAAGAGACTTGACGTACTTTTTGACTTTATCCCGCATGTTGGCAGAGATGTTAGAACTTGCCACGATGCGAAAATGGTGCGGCTTACCGTTTTCCGCCTTCAGAACCTTGCCAATATCCGCCTCGGCCTTCGAAAACGTCAGCCGCGTTCGGTTGACACACTGGATGCAGAGAGATGCGCTGTCCTTCATGTCGCCTCTGCGAACACCCCAGATATCGCGTCCTAGATCGCTTCCCGCTTGTCCATACCATTCCAGCGACAGCCACTTCTCGCTTCGCCAATGGTAGGCGAAGACAAGGCGCTCAAACTGGGAACCGTCAAAATCCTCAAAATGTATCGGCTGTACATAGCTGGCAGGCTTCGGCATGTTTTTTCCTCAAACACCTTCGAGCAGCACCCATGTCATCTTGACGATATTTAACCATTCGAGATTTGTCCTCTTGTGATGGCTTTGTATTGCTTATCATCTTTCCGAAGCCGTTTGTCCGCATGATAGAAAGATCTCGGAATTTCATCTCTGAGCATCCGAATCATCTGCGCAATCACAAGGTCATCAAACTTACCCGGTAGGCATACAAGAGCTGAAATTTGCGTTAGGGTATGTGCAGTATTTTGGCCTGGTTCCATTAGACCAGCGTTGCTACGTCCGGCAAGCAGGCGACCGTAATCGTCAAGCAGCCCCAATCTTACGAACATGCTTTTTACTCCGGCATGTACGTTATCGTTGCCCATTTGATAATGCGACCGCATTTCTGCATGTCCGGCTTCTACTTCAAGGTCAGCAAAGGTTACTCTTTTCTTTTTTAGGTGTACCGTGGCCCATCCGTACGCGGCATCAAATTCTTTGCCATACTTCTTAATAGCCCCTTCATACGCCTTCGCAATTCCCCTCACTTCTCGCGCTGATAGTGGCCTATATCCAAGAGGTCCACAGCAGTTCAAATATTTATTCATTGCGCGCTTCGATTCTATAGCTTGGTGTGCGAGATAACGCTGAGCGATATCCTCACCGTGCTTCGAGATGACAGCTGCTACGATCCCAATCTCATGCAGCGTTCGCCAACGAGCAATGGCTCCATCGGCAAACCCATTTTCCAACAGACAGATGATCTCATCTGTCACCTGGCTTGCCCGAACATGCAACCGGATCAAAATATCTCGGAGATATTTCTTTTTGCCCTGTTTTGACGAAATCTGGCGGTTGGTGGCGTCCTGGCCCCACTCGCGGGCCATTGTCAGCAGCATTCGTAACTGACCAAGCGGCTTGCCCCACCTAGCTTCCAATCGACTGCGAAACTCTGACAAGTCAGCTTCCTGTGCGACATGCTCTTGGACCCAACGAGATTTTAGGTCTTTGAGCACTGATTTGGAGACTCGCCCAGCAACGTCGTTAACGACCTTGGGGAGTTTTGTCTCACAAAAGAGATCTATCGCCTTTGTCATTTCATTGACATCATCTTCCTTAAACGTGAGCGTTACATCTCTTTGAAGGCCGTCTTTTCTGTACCTAAACGGCTCGGTGCTGCCGCTCAAAATATGCTTTGCGATTTTGCTCGAAAGTGTCGTTGTTGCCTTAATGCCTTGATCTTGCAGTTTTTGGGTAATCAGCTTTTCAAGAAAGAGTCCCGGCAAGTTCCTCACTGCTTGGTTCAATGATTGTTGGAGAGCATCCATGCGTGACCTACAAAATTCTATCGCAAAGCCTCACGTTGATCGTACAGTTCTGCGATATCCGATTCGGCTGCTACCCGATCCGATTCCCACCGCCTCCCCCATTTTAACTTACGACGAATGATTTGCGTCTGATTGGCATCAATTGAACCTCGCCGTGACGCACAATTTTCTGTGCCAACGGGTACTCCTACAGACATTTCTTCAGTTCGACGAAAACTTGATTCATGAAGAGCAGAAACTTTCGAAAATTCCACTCTGTATCGTTTACGGGAATAATGAAACCGAATTTACCTTTCAGCATGACAGGTACAACTCCTTCAACCGCCCTCCCCCCTTTTTCGTAGAGCGCCATTTTGAAGTTGAATCGAAGAGTTTGTCGGAAACTCTCACGCACTTCGCCCTCCGGCACATATTTCAAGAAGTCATCCATTCCGGCTTCCGCAATCATTGCATCCAGTTCAACATCGCTAAACTCTTTATCGGGTTTCTCAAGAAGCTTTGCCGGTGCCAGTGACCCACGATGGGAAGAATAGTGCCTCAAGTACCCAATACGCTCTATGAATTCGACGTGGTCGGGATTAGTAAAAATAGCGTGCAAGGCACTGTTTTTTGCTTTCAAGGCTGCAAGGAAGCCTTGATAGGTTGCCCCCACATTCTTTTCGGGAAGTCCAAGCTGGAGGCACTGACTAACGAGCAGGGCAATATGGTCAAATCCTCCAAAAATGAGAGGGTAATAGAAATTCAGGTAGTATCCGATCTCGAAAGCATACTCCTGCCTTTTCCACTTAGCACGTTGTGCCGCCATTTTCTGTATCACGTAAAAAAGGAGCCGGTCACGGGTAAAGCAGATATTTGGTAACCGGTTATGAACCAGCGTGCGACCAGTCTCTTGCGCATCGGCATTTGCGTTTTTTTTCTGAGCTGCATACAGGAAGTCCATACCTACGCTAAGCGTTCGTTGTTCCGTCATATGGTAGAAGCCGTTCCATGTGAGGCCCCAGATCATCGGGGAGAATGCCCAAGGAACGTCGTGCCCGCGAACGAAAATCTCGCAGTAATACTTTAGAAAGCTCGTATCCGTCAGGCATAACCCTAAGTCGTCAATGTCCTCCGCGTAGGGCAGCCACTCTAAATTTGTCACTGCCAAGGCGTCAGCATCGCAGCCCACGGCGGTCTCAACGGCATTTGCCAACTCTTCGTCACCTATGCTTTTACGTATTTCCGCCGTGGCGTTGCGAATTTCAATAGGGAGGAATTTGACATTCACCTTCTCGAGCACTTCAGCCGTTTGCCTGTGCGCGGAAGGCACGAGCAATCGAATTCCGCAAAAACTTGGACGGATACTACGAAGGTAGTCGCGCAGAACTTCGATGTCGTCAACATCGACCATGTTCTGCCTTTTCCAGTCGTTGCACCAAAGCAGAACATCAAGACACTTCTTTAGCCTCCCCGTACTCTCTATTTCTGGAATGAACCGCCCTCTAACGTTGGGCATCTCTTGCCCTCATTTGGACTGTGTGCTTCGGGGCGAGCCGGACTACTCCAGTACTACCATCCGCAGCGTGGAATTTAGGTCGTTGGAATGGGCCATTCAAATTCGTGCTTTCCAATCTTTAGATAATCCGCATCCAACGGTCTAACTCTTTCCACCGAGGTCGCCATATCACCCGTTGGAGTGAACGCCGATGAAAACGCGCACATTTCAACTTCCCAATTTCTCCGATGGGCCACGTTCACCAAGGGTATGAAATCGCGGTCCCCCGAGGCGATGACGAGTACGTTTGCCCCGGCCGTCGTACAAATGATTTCTGTTCCTCTGGCCACGAGTTCAGTGTCTACGGCCTTTTCCTCACCGCCTGAGCGGTTGAATATGGCAACGTGAAATCCCTTCTGCTTCGCCGCTTCCCACACGCCATCATTCTGCGGCGGTCTCGAACCAACTAGTATTGCGTCAAGAATCTTTCTGCCGTTCGCTAGATAAAAAAGCAGGTTTCCGAAATTTATTCTCCAAGAAGGATCGCACGGGTCCTTGTCAGCCGCAGTAGCCTTAGCGACACCCTTTCGTTTTGCGGAGTACTTCTGTCCCTCAATAAAGACGTTCGAGTTGTCCACCAATATCAAGCATTCGCTCATATCTGTCCTTGTTCTATGCGTGGTAGAGAATATTGGATGGTGAGGCTTGCGCCTTGACCGCTGGGCGTCTCTTCCAAAATCACATCGCCAGCATCCTGGGCAAGTGCGGTGCGCATAACTTCACAGCACACGGGGCATGCGGTGGTCCCTTCCCGGATAGTCACCCACGCGCGTATGTAGCTCACCTGCGTTGATCACCACAGATTGTTTCCCTTCTTTCATCGCTTCCAGCATTATGCGGTGCAGTTCAAGCTTGAAATCCTCAGCAGTAGGCATTTCCGATTCCTTGCGACGGATTCTACCACGCGCCCGTAACTGCAGCGTATCGTGCCAATGGCAGTACCTGAGGTCTATTCAACCGTCTCGATAGCCGTTAATTTCGGCAGAATTTTCACGAATTCTGACATCCTACGCTACAAGAGCCGCCAACTCGCTTGAGTTGACACGCGCCATCACGTCTTTGTTTCGAACCGCTTTCAGGTAAACCATTGTGGACGCCAAGTCCTTGTGTCCCATCCAGTTTTGCAGCGTTTTTATGTCACACACGTGATCTTGCAGATTGCGCGTCGCAAACGTGTGCCGAAACTTGTGTAGAAAAAAGTTCCCACAGTAGGGTCCTTCCGAGCACTTGTTGCCGTACTTTGATACGCACTGTCCGCAATTCAGTTTCGCGTGAAAGGCGATCCGCTTCAGTTTGAACTCGTGGCGTTTGTCTGGCCGCCCCGACTCGTTCGGAAAGACTAGGGCGTCCGCATTCGGCTTGTTTAACGCCTTGTATTTCTTGAGCGCCGCGATCAACGACGCCGGCACCGGAACTTCGCGCTCTTCTTTGTTTTTGGGCTTAAACCCGTAGAGCGGCTTTCTTGTAACGCGGATCACTTGAGTGCGAAAGTCGATGTCGCGCCACGTCAGATAGCGCATTTCCTTGTCCCGAAGCCCTGTCAGGAGGTAGCAAAGATAGAGCACGCGCTCATTTCCATCGCACGCTTTTAGCAGTGCCTGAATTTCCTCTTCCTCATAGATCGGACGGATCGGTTCCACGTATTCCGGCCAGTCTCGGTTGCGGAGAAGCTTCGTTATCCCGTTCGCCTTCAGGAGCTGCGAGACAATCACCGCCCGGTTGTAAGCTGTGCGCGGGCCACAGTCGAGTTCATAGAGCTTGCGAATGAACGCCAGCACATCCTCGCGTTTCACATCCTGAATAAACTTCTTCGGGCAGTTGTGCGCGAAGACCTCCAAGCAATGCTTATAGGCCTGGTAGGTTCTCGGCTCGCGCTGAGGCGGCTCCATGTCCTTGAGGTATGAGGCGACGGCCTCGGCAACCGCAGGTCCTCTCCCGTTCCCGTTTTCTTGAACAGTTTCGATGCCCGCGCGGTTCGCTTCCAGTTCAATTGCTTTGCGACGTGCTCGGTCTACGACTTCCGCGCGATCTTTGATCTGCTCACGTTTTCTTCCGTCCTGCCACCACTCGATGTAGTAGTATCCCTCGGGATGCAGCTCGACTTTACCGCGCACGCGAACCTTATCGCGGAGTTTACCGTTAGGCTCCACGACGGCGGGGTAGAGGTTCCACTTCCCGCCGACTTTGATCTTTTTGAGTATATTGACGCGAGTTTCGCTACCGTAGCCGTTGCCGCGCTTGGACATGTCTGCAAGCCCCTTTCCCGGTGATAGTTGGCCGGAAACCAGTGCAAAGCAGACACCATGATAGACACCAAGGTTTGTAAATACAAGAAAATAAAGGAAGTGGCGGAGAGGGTGGGATTCGAACCCACGGTAGGGTTCCCCCTACACTCGCTTTCGAGGCGAGCTCTTTCAACCGCTCAGACACCTCTCCGCGGCAGCACAAAACATCCTAG
>Ga0335081_10001747_pt1 | contig 34585 bp, 31 predicted proteins | sample Lox_Sample_35_FD_206713 | JGI IMG/M metagenome (GOLD analysis project Ga0335081, IMG submission 206713) | Soil microbial communities from Loxahatchee National Wildlife Refuge, Florida, United States - Lox_Sample_3.5 | ecosystem: Environmental > Terrestrial > Soil > Wetlands | place: USA...
GCCGCGCTCGGCGAGCTCGACCGGGTGGCGCCTGGCCGGCTGCGCCTGATCCACGCCAACGACGCGCAGGACGGCTGCGGATCGAGGGCGGACCGGCACCGCAACATCGGCCGCGGCACGATGGGAACCAGGCCGTTCTGGGACCTGCTGCATCACCCGGCGACCGACGGCGTACCGTTCGTCGTGGAGACCCCGGGCGCGGCGCAGGGCCAGGCCGCGGACATCGCGACGCTCAAGCGGCTGCGCGCAGGCTCCCGGCGGCCGGCGGGCCGGAACAGGCGGCCCGCCCGGCCGTCACGTGACGGGAGGAGCCGATGCCCAGAGCACCCGAGCCCGGCGACGCGGGCGAGCGCGACCTGCTGACCGGCTGGCTGGCCTTCCACCGCGACGCGCTGGCCGCCAAGTGCGACGGGCTGACCGCCGAGCAGCTCACCGAGGCCTCGGCGCCGCCCTCTGACCTGTCCCTGCTCGGCCTGGTAAGGCACCTCACCGAGATGGAGCGGGTCTACCTCGTCTACGCCCTGGGCGGCGGCACGTTCAGCCTGGTGTACTGCACCGACGAGGCCCCGGAGGCCGACATCGCCGGGCTGACCCCGGACATGGGCGCCTCGTCGCTGCACGCATGGCTGGCCGAGCGGCAGGCCGCGGACCGCCTTCTTTCCGCAACAAGCTCGCTCGACGAGCTCGGGGCGGGCAACCGGCGCTCGGTCCGGTGGAACCTGCTGAAGCTGATCGGCGAGTATGCCAGGCACAACGGCCACGCGGACCTGATCAGGGAGCGCATCGACGGCGCGACCGGCGAGTGATCGCGGCGCCGCGGCCTACCGGATGATTCGCCCGCTGCGTAGCATCGGGATGAGCTGCGTGATCACCGGAGGGCTGGCCCCATGTCCGACACCACGGCGCTGCCCGAGACCGTGACGCCGACCGGGACCGACGGCATCGACGCCGAGGTGGAGCAGGCGCGCAAGCGGTACGCGGCCCGCCGCCCCCGCACGGCGGCGCTGCATGAGCGGGCCAGGCAGTACCTTCCGGGCGGGAACACCCGGAGCGTGCTGTACCACCCGCCGTTCCCGCTGCGGATCGCCCGGGCGTGGGATGCGATGCTCCAGGACGCCGACGGCCACGAGTACGTGGACCTGCTCGGCGAGTACTCGGCGGGCCTGTACGGGCACTCCCACCCGGTCGTGGTCAAGGCGATGACCGACGCGCTGCGCGAGGGCGTCAGCCGCGGCGCGCACACCAGGTACGAGGTCGACCTGGCGGAGGCCATCTGCGGCAGGTTCGCCTCGATCGAGCGGGTCAGGTTCACGAACTCGGGCACCGAGGCGAACCTGATGGCCCTGTCGGTGGCCCGCGCGTTCACCGGCCGCGACCGGGTCATGGTCTGCCGCGGCGGCTACCACGGCGGGCTGCTGACGTTCAAGGACGGCCCGTCGCCGGTGAACGCTCCCTACGACGTGGTCATGGCCGACTACAACGACGCGCCTGGCGCACGGGCCTTGCTGCGTGAGCACGCGGACTCGATCGCGTGCGTGCTGGTCGAGCCGATGCTCGGCTCAAGCGGCTGCATCCCGGGCGAGGCCGATTTCCTCGCGGCGCTGAGCGACGCCGCCTCGCAGGCCGGCGCCCTGCTGATCTTCGACGAGGTGATGACGTCGCGCACCGGCGCCGGCGGCCTGCAGGGGCGCGTGGGCATCACGCCGGACCTCACCACGCTGGGCAAGTACATCGGGGGCGGCTCGTCGTTCGGCGCGTTCGGCGGGCGGGCCGACGTGATGGACCTGTTCGACCCGGCGCGTCCCGATGCGCTCCCGCACGCCGGGACGTTCAACAACAACGTCGCCTCCATGGCGGCGGGGTACGCGGGCCTGACCCGCGTGTACCCGCCCCAGGTGTCCGAACGCCACACCGCCAGAGGCGACGCCCTGCGCGAGAAACTCACGGCCGCCTGCCGGTCGGCGGGCGCGCCGTTCTGCGTCAGCGGTGTCGGCAGCCTGCTCGCGATCCACCCGGTGGCCGGGCCGGTGCGCAGCCCGCGTGACCTGGCGGGCGCCGATCCGCGGCTGCGCGAACTGCTCTTCCTCGACCTGCTCGAACTCGGCTACTACATCGCGCCGCGCGGCTATATGGCGCTGAGCCTGGAACTCTCGCCCGCCCAGCTGGCCGGGTTCGTGGACGCGGTCGACGAGGCCCTGCGTCACCGGTCGTGCCTGTGGCCGCAGGCGACGCCGACGCCACGGCAGGCGCGGGCGGCCGCCGGCACCGCCCGCCGCCGCGCCGCAGCGAAAGGCTGAGCCACTACCAGCGCGCCATCCGCTCGACCAGGGATCGCAGCAGGTTCCAGGACTTGCGGTCGTCGGCGCTGCCCGCATGCCTGGCGCGGAGGCGGCTGACGCCGACCGCGAGGTCGGCCAGGTCCCAGCGCAGCCGGTACAGGTCGAGCGCGGCCGTCGACGGCGCGATGCCGATGGCGTCGGCATAGGCGGCGAGCACGGAGCCGTCGCCGGGATCGAGATCCCATAGGTCCCGTTCGGGCCGCGCGATCAGTGCGGTGTCCCAGTCGATCAGCCGCCAGCCGTCGGCGGTCAGCATCGTGTTGCCCGGATGCGGCTCGCCGTGGGTGAGGACGACCGGGCCGCCGGCCGACCTGGTGCGCACGGCAAGCTCGTCGTACCGGCCGAGCTGACGGCGGATCGGCTCGGCGTTCGCCGCGAGCAGGGCCGCGAGCGGCCGTGCAAATGGGCCGAGGTCCTGCGGGGCGCCGCCAAACGGGTCGAGCGCCGCCTCAAGCTCGTCCCGGTGCGGGATCGTGAAGTCGTCGGCAAGCGCACGCCGGACGGCCGCCGGCGGCGCGGTGTGCACGCCGACCAGTAGCTTGACGATGGCCAGCCGGTGACCGGGTGCGCCGAAGTCGCCCCACTCGAAGCTCGTGCCATCCACGAAGGGGTAGAGCGCGATGCTGAACCGCTCCCCCTGCCTGGCCAGCGGCCCGCCGCTGACGGTCGGAACCGGCGCCACCACAAAGTCACGGCCGTGTGCCCGCAGGTCCATGGCGGCCCCGAGCGCGGCGCTGAGCCTGGCGAACACCGCATCGAGCGGCTCGCTCAGGGACAGGCGCTTGACCTCGAGCTCGTCGGCCGTGGCGAACCAGCGGGTGCCGGACTCGTCGGTGACCGCCCAATGATGGCTGCCGAACCCGACCGGCCGGTGCGTGATCGACGCCGCCGCCAGCTGCCACTCGCGTGCGAGCGCCGACGCCAGCACGTCGGCCCCGAGGCCGTCAGGCTCGGTGAGCATCCCCTCACCATAGTTGCGGCATCCGGCCAGTCCCACCGATTAACCGGCCGCGAGGCCGCCGCCGTGAAGTGGCTCCCGCCTGGACGACGCCGGCCAGGATGGGCTCATGCGTGTTCGGTTCGTCGGTACCGGTGATGCGTTCGGCAGCGGAGGTCGCTGGCAGACCTGCATTCACCTCATCGATAACGGGCCCGGGGTGCTGGTCGACTGCGGGACCACCAGTCTGGTCGCCATGAAGGCGCAGGGACTCGACCCCCGCGAGATCGATGCGGTCGTGGTCAGCCACCTGCACGGCGATCACTTCGGCGGCCTGCCGTTCCTCGTCCTTGACGGGCAGTTCTCCGGCCGGACGGCTCCGCTGCGAGTCGCCGGGCCGCCCGGTACCGGCGACCGGCTGCGGCAGGCGATGGAGGTGCTCTTCCCCGGCTCGGCTGCGGCCAGGCGCCGGTTCGACGTCGTGGTCACCGAGCTCGTCCCCGACGGCAGCCCGGCACGGATCGGCCAGGCGACGGTGCGGGGCTGGCAGGTGGAGCATGCCTGCGGCGCCCCGCCGCTGGCGGTCAGGGTCGATATGGGGACCGCGAGCTTCGGGTACTCGGGCGATACCCAGTGGACGCCGACCCTGGCCGAGGCGGCACGCGGCGCGAGCATGTTCGCTGTCGAGGCATACACGTTCGAGCGGCCGATCCGCTACCACCTGGACTACCTGACGTTGCGGCGGCACCTGGCGGACCTAGCCGCCGACAGGCTGGTGCTCACCCACATGTCCGCCGACATGCTTGGCCGCCTGGCCGACGCCGACCTGCCCGCCGCCAGCGACGGGCTGGTCATCGATGTGTGAGCTCAGCCCGCCCCTGCGCCGTCACAGGCCCGGCGCTGATGCCGGAAGTCTTGCCACTCGGCGCAACTTGCCGGCATACTTCGGTTCTTTGCGGGCAGTTGGCGGCGCATGAGCATTCTGAGTAGCGTGCCAGCCCTCTTCTGGTGGCTCTTCTGGTTCCTCGTGGCGCTCCTGCTAATCCTGCTCGTGGCGCTCGTCATCCACCACTTCGGCGGATTCGGCCTGGACTTCCACGTCGGCTACTTCCGGTTCGCCCTCGGCGTGACCGGTTAGGGCGCGTCCCGCGGGTCTCCGCTGACGCCGATCGGCGCCCGGGCGACGGCCAGTGGCGTTGTCGTTGCCGACAGCGCCGCATCGACTCCCCTCCGCCTTGCCTGGCGACGCCTGGATTACCGCCCGCGTCCGCCGGGAACTGCGGGACGCGCCGGGGTCCGGGTGCGGGTGCGGGCCGATCCGGTCGGCAGGCTATGCCAGTCCGGTCGGCAGGGATCGGGTGCCGATCCGCGGCCTCGCCCCTGCCTCGCGGCCGACAGGGTCGCGGCCGGCTGGGTGGCGGCCGGCTGGGTGGCGGCCGACTGGGTGGCGGCCCGCTGGGTCGCGGTCAGTGGTGTCGGGGGGCCCGCCGGTGCGGCCGACTGGTAGCCCTCTCGCGGTGTAACCAGCCGCAGGCAGTCCAGGGCAGCGCGGGCTCGCTTTCCTGGCCCGGGCAGCCGCGGCCGCCCGGGCGGGCACGGCGATCCGGCGGACCGGATGAGTGCATATCGGTCAGACCGGGCGTGGTCTGCCTGACTGGCCTGGAATGGATGCCACATCCACTACGTATTCTGGGACTTTCTTCACATCCATCAAGATCATCTCTGCAGGGCAGAGCTCGCGCACGCCTGACTACTGTGCCGACTATACACTTTTATACTGATATAGCCTTGTCCTGATGGTGGCTGGGTCTCGGCTCGGCGCGGCGGAGTGCCGGGATTCGTCGTGACCGCGCTCCGCCTATCGCGGAGTACGGACCGGGCGTGTTGCGCCGGCGCCGGCACGGCCGGCCAGCGGGCACGCGGGGTGCCGGCACGGCCGGCCGGCGGGCACGCGGGGTGCCGGCACGGCCGGACGGCGGGCACGCGGGTGCCGGCACGGCCAGCAGCGGCCACGCGGATGCAAAGCCGATCAGCCCGCCAGCCCGGCCGGCTCGCCGGCTAGCCGGCTAGCCGGCTAGCCGGCCTGATCAGGCCGAGTCGTCCTCCAGGTACTGCTGAAGCTTGTTCATGCCGCTGAGCCACCGGTCGGGCTCGGCTGCCCGGCCGGCGTACAGGCCCGCCACATCGGGGTGCGGCAGGATCAGGAACCTGCCGTCGGCGATCCCTTCCATCACCGCGTCGGCCACCGCGCCCGGCATGATCGCCGCTTCCCCGAGCAGCTTCTCCATCTGCGGGTCGCTGCCGTCGAACATGCCGGTGCGCACTCCCATCGGGCAGATGGCCTGCACGACCAGGCCGCGGTGCCGGTAGGTCAGCGCCAGCCACTCGGCGAACGCCAGCGCGGCGTGCTTGGTCACCGAGTAAGGCGCCGATCCCGGCGTGGCCAGCAGCCCGGCCGCGGAGACCGTGCAGATCAGGTGCCCGCTCCCCCGGTCCAGCCAGGCCGGGAGCAGCAGCCTGGCGGCCCGCACGTGCGCCATCACGTTGACGTTCCACGAGTCCGCCCAGTCCTCCTCGCCGGCCTCGGGCCCGCCGCGGCGCGCGACCCCAGCGTTGGCGCAGTAGATGTCGATCTCGCCGAGTTCCGCCCGCCCGGCGCCGATCAGCGCCGCCACCCCGTCCGGCGTCGCGGCATCGCCAGGGACGGCCACCGCGGTACCGCCGTCCGCCGTCTCGCATGAGCTGGCCACCCCGGCAACGGCGACCGCGTTGATGTCGTTGAGCACCACCCGCGCGCCCTGCGCCGCGAACCGCCGCGCCATCGCTGCCCCGATTCCGCTCCCCGCGCCGGTCACGACCACGCCAGCTCCGGCTACCGTCTGCATCGCGCCTCCCGAGGCTGGCCTCCCGAGGCCGGCCTGCCGAGCCCTGGCCTCGCACTCCTGCCCTCCGATCATGACGGACGAGGCGCGCCGCCGGCGCGCCGGGCCCGCGACCGACTTCGGCAGCGGCGCTCCTTCCCAGGCGGGGCCGACTAAGGCAGGCTTGTGCATGGTGAGCCGTGTGATCCGTGCTACAGGAGGTCTGTCATGCCCGTCCTTGACGCGCTCGTCGCCGCCCTTCGCCTCGGTGCGGTGGAGATCATCGACCTGACCGCGCCGCTCAGCGCGGACACGCCGGTGATCAGGCTGCCCGAGCCGTTCGGCAACACGCTCTCCTTCGGCCTGACCGAGATCAGCCACTACGACGAGCGCGGGCCCGCCTGGTACTGGAACGACATCACCACCGGCGAGCACACCGGGACGCACTTCGACGCGCCGGTGCACTGGGTCACCGGGCGGGACGGGCTCGACGTGGCGCGGGTGCCTGCCGACCGGCTGATCGCTCCCGCCGTGGTGCTCGACTTCAGTGCCGAGGCCGCGGCCGATCCGGACTTCCTGCTTGAGGTCGACCACATCAGGAAGTGGGAGGGCGAGCACGCGCCGCTCCCCGAAGGCGGCTGGCTGCTGTACCGGACCGGGTGGGACGCGCGTTCGGCCAGCCAGGAGCAGTTCCTGAACGCCAACGAGACCGGCCCGCACACGCCGGGGGTCTCGGTGGAGTGCGCCCGGTGGCTGGCCGAGCACGCGCCGATCCTGGGCTTCGGCGTGGAAACCGTCGGCACCGATGCCGGCACCGCACACTCCTTCGACCCGCCGTTCCCCTGCCATGCCTCGCTGCTCGGCGCCGGCAAGTACGGCCTCACCCAGCTGCAGAACCTGGCCAGGCTGCCGGCCACCGGCGCCGTGGTCATCGCCGGCCCGCTGCCCATCGTCGGCGGCTCGGGCAGCCCGTGCCGGGCGCTTGCCCTGGTCGAGCATTCCTGATGCTGATCAGCGACGCGGTCGCGGCTGCGCTCAGCGAGCTCGGCGTCGACACCGTCTTCGGCCTGGTCGGCAGCGGCAACTTCCGGGTAACCAACGCACTGATCGCGAACGGCGCCAGGTTCGTGGCGGCCAGGCACGAGTGCGGCGCGGCCAGCATGGCCGACGGATGGGCCAGGCTCACCGGCCGTCCCGGCATCGTGTCGGTGCACCAGGGCCCCGGCCTGACCAATGCGCTGACCGGCATCACCGAGGCGGCCAAGAGCCGGACCCCGATGGTGGTTCTCGCCGCCGACGTGGCGGCCAGCGCGACCAGGTCCAACTTCCGCATCGACGTGGCCGCGCTGGCCACAGGCATCGGCGCGGTACCGGCCAGGCTGCACTCGCCCGGCCTGGCGCTCGACGACACGGTGCGCGCCTACCGCACCGCAGCCGACGAGCGCCGGACCGTGATCCTGGCGCTCCCGCTCGACGTGCAGGCCGGCGAGGCGCAGATGCCTTCGGCAGGGACCGACGGCGCGCTCGGGTCGCTCCGCTCGCGGCTGACCGGGCGGCGCCCGCGCGGGGCTCCCGGCACCGGGGCCGGCGGGCCAGGAGGCGGCCGGGCACGAGGCGACGGGGGCGAGCCGCCCCCGTCCGCGGCCGTGGCTCACCTGGCGCAGGCCGTCGGCCAGGCGCGGCGCCCGGTGTTCATCGCGGGCCGCGGCGCCCGGCTGGCGGGAGCCCGAGCCGACCTCGAGCAGCTGGCCGACGCCTGCGGCGCGCTGCTGGCGACGTCGGCGGCAGCGAAGGGCCTGTTCCGCGGAAACCCCTGGGACCTGGACGTCAGCGGGGGGTTCGCCTCGCCGCTGGCGGCCGAGCTGATCCGCGGCGCCGACCTGCTGGTCGGCTGGGGCTGCTCGCTGAACATGTGGACGATGCGGCACGGCGCGCTGGTCGGGCCCGACGCGACCGTGGCGCAGGTCGACATCGAGCGGGACGCGCTCGGAGCGCACCGGCCGGTCGACGTCAAGGTGGTCGGGGACGTCGCGGTGACGGCGCGGCAGGTCGCCGCGCTGCTGGCCGGTCAGCCGGCCGCGCCGCGAGGAGGCCAGGCCGAGGCCAGCTTCGGTCGCGGCAGCGGCGGCTACCGGTCCGAGCCGCTGCGCGAGCGGATCGCCGCCGAGGTCCGCTGGCGCGACGTGCCGTACGACGACCAGAGCGACGGGGTCAGGATCGACCCGCGCACGCTCTCGATCGCGCTCGACGACCTGCTCCCCGCCGAGCGGCTGGTCGCGATCGACTCGGGCAACTTCATGGGCTATCCGAGCATGTACCTGTCGGTGCCCGACGCCGACGGGTTCTGCTTCACCCAGGCCTACCAGTCGGTCGGCCTCGGGCTGTCGTCGGCGATCGGCGCCGCCATCGCCAGGCCCGACCGGCTGGTGGTGGCCGCGCTCGGCGATGGCGGAGCGCTGATGGGCGTGAGCGAGCTCGAGACGGCCGTGCGGCTGGGGCTCGGCATGGTGATCGTGGTCTACGACGACGAGGCCTACGGCGCCGAGGTGCACCACTTCGGGCCTGACGGATTCCCGCTTGACACCGTGCGGTTCCCGCCGGTGGACATCGCCGCGATCGGCCGCGGCTTCGGCTGCGGTGCGGCCCGGGTGCGCCAGCGCGCCGACCTGGCGCCGCTGCGGGACTGGCTGGACGGGCCGCGTGAGCGGCCGTTCCTGGTCGACGCCAAGGTCGTCTCCGACCGCGGCTCGTGGTGGCTGGAGGAGGCGTTCCGCGGCCACTGAGTCGCGGAACAGCCGCGGCGCGCACGCGAGGATCGGCCGACAGCGTAGCAGAGCGGGCCAGAGCGTAATGTCGGCTGCTTTCGTCCCGATGGCGGCCAAAACCAGCCTTTATTGGGCCGACGATAATCGCCAATGTCGGCCATTTTATGCTGCCACCTTGATAAGTTTTACTTGAATCTTTCAGTTAATGCCGCGACACGAACCGAACCCTGTTACCTTCTGAATTCCGGTGGGAGCGGATTTCCTTCAATGCCGTGAGGTAATGCGACGATGATTCTCAGACGCCGGTCCGTGCTGCTCCGGGTAGCGCTGCTGGTATTAGTCCCGCTGGTCTTCCTGGTCGGCATGTCCAGCTTCGAGTTCGCGTCCTCGGTGGGCGGCGCGCTGACCCTGCTCCGGTCGAAGGTCATGCTTGACGACCTCGGCAGGCCGGTGGCCCGGCTGCAGGTGGCACTGACCAGCGAGCGCGAGCAGACCATGGTCTACTTCGCCAGGCCAGACCGGGGTGCGCTGGCCGGCCTGCGCGGCTCGCAGGCCGCCACCAGCCGGGCGGTCCATGCCGTGCAGACTGCAACCGGCTCGGCGGCGGTCCGGCAGAGCGCCTCGGCGGGGGGTATGAAGGCCATCGCCGCCCTGCGCAAGGAGCTGGCCAGTCTGCCTGGCCTGCGGGTCCAGGTCGCCGGGCACCTGATCGCGGCGCAGCGGGCGTTCATCGCCTACAGCGGCATGATCGCGGCCAGCTATCAGGTGCTCGAGCAGGCGATCATCCAGAATGGCGACTCCACCCAGGTACTGCCGGGGATCGCGGTCATCGAACTTGCGATCTCCAACGAGTACCTGCTCCAGGAGAGCGCGCTGCTTGACGGCAGCTTCGCGGCGGGCAGCTTCCCGGCCAGCGCACGCGAGGAATTCGTCCGGCTGGTCGGCGCGCACCGGCTGCTGTACGCGCAGAGCTACTCCTACCTCAACACCGCCGACCGGGCCGACCTGAACCGCGATGTCAGCACCAGGGCCGCCAACAAGGTCACCGCCATGGAGAACAGGATCGTGGCGAGCGACTCACCGCGCAGGCCGCCTCCGGTCAGCGCGGTGACCTGGAACCAGACGGTGGCCACGCTCAGCGGCCAGATCCAGCGGGCCGTAGGGCAGGCCGAGACACGGCTGGCCATGGCGGCCAGGTCCCAGGCAGCGGCGAAGCTGGGCAGCCTGTACCTGGCGGGCGGCCTCGGGCTGGCTGCCATCGTCGCCTCGCTGGTGCTGTCGCTGTGGATCGCGGTCAACCTGACCAGGCAGCTGCGCGGGCTGCGTAACTCGGCGCTTGAGATGGCCAACGTCCGGCTGCCAGAGCTGATCAGGCGGCTGCGGGCCGGCGAGGACGTGGACGCCGCGGCGCAGGTGCCGCGCCTGGAGGTGAGCGACGACGAGATCGGCCAGGTCAGGGCGGCGTTCAACACCGCACAGCGGACCGCGGTGGAGGCCGCCGTCGACCAGGCGCGGATGCGGCGCGGCATCAACGACGTGTTCAGGAATCTGGCCAGGCGCAGCCAGTCGCTGCTCGAGCGGCAGATGAGCCTGCTCGACGTGCTCGAGCGACGCGCGGTCGAGCCCGACGACCTGGAGGGCCTGTTCCGTATCGACCACCTCACCACCCGCATGCGACGGCACGCGGAGAGCCTGATCGTGCTGGCGGGCGACTCGCCGCAGCGCGCGTTCCGCGACCCGGTGCCGTTCGTCGACGTGCTGCGGGCCGCCGCCGCCGAGGTGGAGGACTACCGGCGGATCAGGGTGATGTGCCGCACCAGGGCCGCGCTGGCCGGGCCCGCGGTCGCCGACGTGATCCACCTGCTTGCCGAGTTCATCGAGAACGCCGCCACGTTCTCGCCCGACAACACGCAGGTGCGGATCATCGGCGAGCTTGTGGCCCGCGGTTTCGCCGTGGAGATCGAGGACCGCGGCCTCGGGATGACCGACGACGAGCTCAGCGGGGTGAACGCCAGCCTGGCCGTGCCGCCGTTGTTCGACCTGTCTGGATCGGACCAGCTCGGGCTGTTCGTGGCAGGCCAGCTTGCCCGGCGGCACGGGATCACCGTGACGCTCAGGCACTCGGCCTACGGCGGCGTGACGGCGATCGTGCTGATCCCGCAGGCGCTCGTGGTCGTCGCCGACCGCGCCCTGGCGGACAAGGAGCCGATCCGGCCCCGGCCCGTGCGGCGCGAGCCCGTACCCGTCGAGGCCGTACCCGTCGAGGCCGTACTCCACGAGGCCGTACCCGTCGAGGCCATGCGCCCCGACCCGATGTCGGCCGGCCAGGAGCCAGGCCGGACCGAGAACGGGCTGCCGCTGCGAATCAAGCAGACGAACCTGGCGCCCCAGCTCGCGGCGGCTCAGCCAGACCCGCCGCGCGCTGCCCCTGGCCAGGACGCGCAGGAGATCGCCGCCGAGCCGAGATCACCCGAACGAGCGCGCAGCGTGATGTCGGCGTTCCAGCAGGGCTGGCAACGCGGTCTTGCCACGGCCGACCACGGGCCGGGGATAGCGATGGACGGGCACACCGATGGGGAGAACCGATGAACACGCATGTCTCGGCCGTGCCGATACCGCGGACCACGGCCACCGACGGGCAGCTCGACTGGCTGCTCGATGATCTGGTCAGCAGGGCCGCGCACATCAGCAAGGCCGCCATCTTGTCCAGGGACGGCTTCGTGCTCGCCTCGTCCGCCGGGCTGACCCGCGAGGATGCCGAGCACCTTTCCGCCCTCGCCGCCGGAATTCAGAGCCTCGCCAAAGGCGGCGCGTTGCATTTCGGCGGGGGGCACGTGCACCAGACCGTTATAGAAATGGACTGCGGTTTCCTGTTCGTGACGGCGGCCGGCGAAAGCACCTGCCTTGCCGTGCTCGCCGCGCCGAATGCCGACGTCGGCCTGGTCGCGTACGAGATGGCCCTGCTTGTGAAGCAGGTCGGCGGACACCTGGCCGTGGAGCGACGAACCGTGCCCGAACCCAGCCAGGCGATGTAGACCCGGCGAGGGCGGGCGACCGTGACAGCAGGTGAGCGCTCGAAGGCCGGCCGGGCGCCGGGGCCGGTGGTGCGGCCGTACGCGCTCGTACGCGGTCGTACCAGGCCGACCGGCGAGACGCTCGACGTGATCACCATGGTCCGCGCCGCGGTCGGCGCCGACGGCGGCGAGCACCCCGACCTGGAACCTGAGCACCTCGCCGTGCTCGCGCAGTGCGCCGTCCCGACCTCGGTGGCGGAGCTTGCGTCCCTGCTCGACCTGCCGCTCGGCGTGATCCGCGTGCTGCTCGCCGACCTGCGCGACCGGCATCTGGTTACGACGCGCCAGCCGAGCCCGGCGCGGACAAGCAACATCAGGCTTCTGCGAGAGGTGGCCGATGGCCTACGACGACTGTGAGGTAGCCGGCTGGGAGGACCACGCGCCGGCCGCGGTGAAGATCCTGATCGCCGGCGGGTTCGGCGCGGGAAAGACCACGCTGGTGGGTGCGCTCACCGAGATCCGGCCGCTGCGCACCGAGGAGGATCTCAGCCGTCCCGGCGAGATCGTCGACCTGGTGGCCGGCGTCGAGGCCAAGCAGACCACGACGGTGGCGATGGACTTCGGCCGGATCGCTGTGCATTCCGAGCTCGTCGTCTACCTCTTCGGTATGCCCGGCCAGCAGCGCTTCTGGTTCATGTGGGACGACCTGTCCTATGGTGCCATCGGCGCGGTGATCCTGGCCGACACCAGGCGGCTGGACGACTGCTTCCCCTCCATCGACTACTTCGAGCGCAGCGGCACGCCGTTCGTCATCGCGGTGAACCACTTCGACCGCACGCGCCGGCACGACCTTGACGAGGTCAGGCGCGCCCTCGACGTCAGCGAACACGTGCCGGTCGTCTTCTGCGACGCCCGCGAGCGCGCCTCCTGCCGGGACACCCTGGTCGCGCTGGTCGAGCACGCGATCGCGCTGCCCGCGGCGGTGGGCATCTGACCGTCCCGGGGTGCGCGGCCGGGCGACTCAGCCCGGGGCGGGTGGCCTCAGCCGGAGGCGGGCGGAAGGTCGACCAGGCCGGCCAGCGCGGCCCGGTGCCGGTCAGCGGTGCCGAGCCCGATCGACGCGCTCTTCGCCCGCTTCAGGAATAGGTGCGCCGGATGCTCCCAGGTGAAGCCGATCCCGCCGTGCAGCTGGATCATCTCCTGGGCGGCCAGCAGCGCGGTGTCAGAGCAGACGGCCTTGGCCAGGGCCACCGCGACCGGCGTGTCGGGATCGCCGTCGGCCAGGCACGCGGCCGCATACCTGGACGCGGCCCTGGCCTGGTTCACCGCCACCCACAGATCGGCCAGCCGGTGCTTGATGGCCTGGAACGACCCGACCGGCCTGGCGAACTGGTAGCGCTGCTTGACGTAGTCCAGGGTGAGCTCAAGCGCACGCTCGGCCATGCCGAGCTGCTCGGCGGCCAGCATCGCCGCCCCGGCGCGCAGCGCTGCGAGCACGGCCTGCTCGGCGTGCGGGCCAGCGGCGATCCTGGTGGCCGGGGCGTCGTGCAGCTCCAGGTCGCACAGCTGCCTGGTCATGTCCAGCGAGACCGCAGGCGTCCTGGTCACTCCCGCCGCATCGGCATGCACCAGGTAGATCCCGTAGGGAACGCCGTCGGCCGGCACCAGCAGCTGGTCGGCGGGCAGCGCATCGGCCACGGCGGCGATCGATCCGGTCAGCTGGTAGGTCACCTCGCCCTCGGACTGCACCGAGGCGGCGACCCGGATCGTCGGCTCCGGCCTGCGGCCCGGCATCGAGGCGAACGGGATCGCGAGCGCGGCCGTCATCGTCCCGGCGGCCAGGTCGGCGGCCAGCGCGCCCGCCGGGCTCGCCCATGCCTCCTCGTCGGCCTCGGCCCTGGCGGCGGCCAGCAGCGTGACGGTGGCCAGCACGGCGCTGCCGAGGAACGGCACCGGCGCGACCGACCGGCCGATCTCCTCGGCGACCACCGCTGCCTCGCGGAACGAGGCGCCGGCTCCGCCGAGCTCCTCGGGGACGAGCAGCCCGGCGCAGCCGACCTCGGCCGCCAGCGTGTGCCACAGCGCGGTGTCGTAGGTCTGCGCGGTCTCGATCCTGGCCAGCACGTCGGAGAACGCCGCCTTGTCCTCGAGCACGGACCGAACCGTGGCGCGCAGCTCGTTCTCGTGCTGACTGTAAGTCATGTCCGGCGTGCGCGGCGCTCCGTCGGCCTCCCCGTTCGCTGTGCGGGCCCGCTCGCCTCCGGGAGACCCGACCGGCTCGCTCATCGGGGCAGGTCCTTCCATGGCTTGTCCTTGTCGAGCCGGATCTCGGGCGGCAGGCCGAGCACCCGCTCGGCCACGATGTTGCGCAGGATCTCCGATGTCCCGCCCTCGATGGAGTTGCCCTTCGAGCGCAGGAACCGGTAGCCGGCGTCGCGGCCGTAGAAGTCGGCGTTCTCCGGCCTGCGCATCGTCCAGTCCTCGTACCGGAGCCCGTCCTCGCCGAGCAGTTCGACCTCGAAGTCGGCGATCTCCTGGTTCAGCCTGGCCGAGACCAGCTTGGCGCCGGCGCCCTCCGGGCCTGGCTGCCCGGCGGCGAGCTGCTGGCGCAGCCGTTCGCCGGCCAGCCGGGAAACCTCCGCCGCGGCCCACAGCCTGACCAGCCGGTCGTGCAGCCCGGGGGTGCGCCGCTCTGGGTGCTCCCGCCAGGTCCGCGCGGAGAAGCTGATCATGCCGCCCTCGCGCGGGAACGAGAACGCGCCGAGCGCCACCCGCTCGTTGTTGAGCGTGGCGGTGGAGACCTGCCATCCCTCGCCGACGGCGCCGAGCCGGTCGGCGTCGGGGATCACGACATCGGTCAGGAACACCTCGTTGAACTCGGCCTCGCCGGTGGCCTGGCGCAGCGGCCTGACCTCCACCCCCGGTGCCTTCATGTCAACGGCGAAGTAGGTCAGGCCCTTGTGCTTGGGCACGTCGGGGTCGGTCCTGGTGACCAGGATCGCTCGCCTCGCGGCATGCGCCGACGAGGTCCACACCTTCTGCCCGTTGACGATCCAACGGTCGCCGTCGCGTACCGCCCTGGTCGCCAGGTTGGCCAGGTCAGAGCCGGCGCCGGGCTCGCTGAACAGCTGGCACCAGATCTCCTCCCCGGTCCACAGCGGCCGCAGCCAGCGCTGCTTCTGCTCATCGGTACCGTAGGCGAGGATCGTCGGGGCGGCCATGCCGAGGCCGATGCCGTTGCGCTCCGGCCGGTTGGTCGGCGCGTCGACGGCAGCGAACTCGGCGTCCACGACCTTCTGCAGCGTCCGCGGCAGGCCCTGACCGCCAAGCCCGACCGGGTAGTGCACCCAGGCCAGCCCGGCGTCGAACCTGGCCCTGACGAACTCCATCGGGTCCGTCGAGGCCGGGTCGTGCGCGGCGAGGAACTTCCTCACCTGCGCACGCAGGTCATCGGCGGCGACCGGCCGGCCGGCCGCCCCGCCTGATGCCTGCGCTGCCCCCTCTAGCACAGAGGCCCGCCGGCCACGTAGATCACCTGGCCGGACACGAACCCGGCCCCGTCGCTGGCGAGGAAGGAGGCCACGTGCGCCACGTCCTCGGGGTGGCCGACCCGGCGCACCGGGATCTGGGCGGCGGCCCCCTTCTGGAAGTCATCGAACGGGATGCCGATCCTGGCCGCGGTCGCCGCGGTCATGTCGGTGGCGATGAACCCGGGCGCGATCGCGTTGGCGGTCACCCCGAACGGCCCAAGCTCGATCGCGAGCGTCTTGGTGAAGCCCTGCAGCCCGGCCTTGGCGGCCGAGTAGTTGACCTGGCCGCGGTTGCCGAGTGCCGAGCTAGACGACAGGTTGATGATCCGGCCGAACTTGGCCTCGACCATGTGCTTCTGGCAGGCGCGGCTCATCAAGAACGCACCGCGCAGGTGCACCCCGATCACCGTGTCCCAGTCGTCGTCGGCCATCTTGAACAGCAGGTTGTCGCGGATCACGCCCGCGTTGTTGACCAGCACGACCGGCGGGCCTAGTTCGGCCGCGATGGCCTCCACCGCGGCGGCGACCTGCGCGGAGTCACTCACGTCGGCACCCGCGGCGAACGCGCGCCCGCCGGTCCCGGTGATCGCGTCGACGGTCGCGCCGCAGTCGCCCTCCTTCAGGTCGATGACCGCCACCGCCATGCCATCGGCGGCGAACCGCCTGGCGATCCCGGCGCCGATCCCCCGTGCGCCGCCGGTGATCACGGCCACCCGCTGTGCGTGCTCCGACATCTGCATCGTCCCCTTCTGAACGTCCGTCGTCGGTCAGTCCGTCGTAGGTCAGTCCGTCGTAGGTCAGCTTGTGTACTTGTGCAGTTCCCTGCGGGCCATGGAGCGCTTGTGCACCTCGTCGGGCCCGTCGGCGAAGCGCAGGCTCCTTGCGGCCGCCCACTGCGCGGCAAGCGGGAACTCCTGGCTGATCCCGCCGCCCCCGTGCGCCTGGATCGCCTTGTCGATGACCCACTCGGTCATCCGCGGCACCGCGATCTTGATGGCCTGGATCTCGGTGTGCGCGCCCTTGTTGCCGACCGTGTCCATCAGCCATGCGGTCTTCAGCACCAGCAGCCTGGCCTGCTCGATCCGCACCCGTGACTCGGCGATCCAGTCCTGGATCACGCCCTGGTCGGCGAGCGGCCTGCCCCAGGCGATCCGGCTGGTCACCCGGCGGCACATCGCCTCGAGCGCGCGCTCCGCCGAGCCGATCTGGCGCATGCAGTGGTGGATCCGGCCGGGGCCGAGCCTGGCCTGCGCGATAGCGAAGCCGTCGCCCTCGCCGGCGATCAGGTTGGCGGCCGGGACCCGCACGTTGTCGAACACCACCTCGGCGTGCCCGCCGTGCGTGGAGTCGGTGAACCCGAAGACCTGCATGCTGCGCCGCAGCGTGATCCCCTGGGAGTCGGGCGGCACGCAGATCATCGACTGCTGCCGGTGCCGGTCGGCCTCCGGGCTGGTCTTGCCCATCACGATGAACAGCTTGCAGCGCGGGTCCATCGCGCCCGACGACCACCACTTGCGGCCGCTGATCACGTACTCGTCGCCGTCCCGCTCGATCCTGGTCGCGATGTTGGTGGCGTCCGACGACGCGACGTCGGGCTCGGTCATGCAGAACGCCGACCTGATCGTCCCGTCGAGCAGCGGCCTCAGCCACCGATCGACCTGCTCGGGGCTGCCGAACTCGGCGAGCACCTCCATGTTCCCTGTGTCCGGCGCCGCGCAGTTCAGCGCCTCGGGCGCGATCGCGCCGCTGCGGCCGGTGATCTCGGCCAGCGGCGCGTACTGGAGGTTGGTCAGGCCGGCCCCGTGCTTGGCCGCGATCTCGCCGATCTGGTCCCCATGGCCGCCCGCACTTGGCGTGCGCACGGTCAGGAACAAGTTCCACAGCCCCTGCGCCCGCGCCTTCTCCTTCAGCTCGTCGATCACCGCCGGACGCTGCCAGATGCTGCCCGACGCAGCCGCGGCGGCGACCTGCTCGGCGAACACGGGCTCGGCCGGGTAGACGTGCTCGTCCATGAACGTGAGCACCTGGGCCCGCAGTTCTTCGGTTCGCGCGTCGAATGCGAAGTCCATCAGCAGCCTCCCGGTGAGTCCGGACAAGCGTACCTACCGACGAGTACGGTGCCACGTTACGGTCTGGCTATGGCACAGGTCGATACTGTCAGGGGCCCCGTCGACGTCGCAGATCTGGGGACGACGCTGATGCACGAGCACTTGTTCGTGCTGAACGAGGAGATCAGGCGGAACTACCCGGCCTACTTCGACGAGGACGCCCGGGTCAGCCACGCGGCGGCTCAGCTCGGCAAGGCCGTCGAGCGTGGCATCGGCACGATCGCCGACGCGACCGTCATCGGCCTCGGCCGCGACATCGAGCGGGTCATGCGGGTCGCCGCCCGCACCGCGATGAACATCATCGTGGCCACCGGTATCTACACGTTCAGCGAGGTGCCGTTCTACTTCCGTCATCGCAGCAGGCGGACGACGGCCAGCGGCGAGGACCCGATGACGGAGATGTTCGTCACCGACATCACCGAGGGGATCGGCCAGACCGGGGTGAGGGCCGCGTTCCTCAAGTGCGCGATCGACGAGCAGGGACTCACCCGGGGAGTGGAACGCATCCTGCGCGCCGTCGCCCGCGCGCACCTGCTGACCGGCGCGCCGGTGACCGTGCATACCCACGCCGCGAGTCGGTCCGGGCTGGTGGCGCTTCGGGTGCTGCGCGAGGAGGGCGCTGATCTTCGCCGGGTCGTGATCGGCCACAGCGGCGACAGCAGGGACACCGGCTATCTGGTCGAGCTCGCCGATGAGGGCTGCCTGCTCGGGATGGACAGGTTCGGCATCGGCATGCCGCCGTCCCTGAACTGGCGTGCCGACACGATCGCCGCGCTCTGCGAGCGCGGCTACGCAGGCAGCATGGTGCTCTCCCACGACGCCTCCTGCTACATCGACTGGTACGCCCACGACGAGGCCACGGCCGGCAACTACACCTACATCCACGACGAGGTGCTCCCGGCGCTCGCCGAGCGCGGCGTCAGCCAGGCCCAGATCGACACGATGCTGGTCGCGAACCCGCGCCGCTACTTCAGCCCGTCCTGATCGGCGCGGCCCGGCGGACGGGGACGGTCCGGCCCGCCCGGCAGGCGGCTGGCCGGCCCACCGGGATTCAGCCCGCCGGATATGTTTGGCCTGTGGCTACTGTCGATGAGATCGCCGAAGATTACGTCGAGCGAAGCGCGGGGCTCGACCCGGTGTCCGCAACGCACTGGGGCATCAATGGATTTGACCACCTGATGACGGACCTCAGCCCGGCCGGCTTCGCCGCCCGGGCCGAGCTCGACGAGGCGACGCTCACCGCCGTCGCCGCGGCGAAGGCCGACGGCAACCGCGAGCGGATCGCCAGGGACGCGATGGTCGAGCGGCTGGCGGTCGAGCGTGACCTGTACCGGTCCGGCGCGGTGACCAGCGAACTGAACGTGATCGCCAGCTGGCTGCAGGGCGTGCGGCAGGTGTTCGATCTGATGCCGACCGACGGCGAGGAGGCGCAGCGCAACCTCGCGGCCAGGATGGCCCTGGTGCCGGCGGCCTACGCCGGGCTGCGCGAGACCTACCTGGCCGCCGCCCGCGAAGGCCAGGTCGCCGCGCGCCGACAGGTCATCGCGTGCGCGAAGCAGTGCGCCGACTGGTCGGCTCAGGGCGCCGGCTTCTACTCCGGCCTCGTCGGCCGGACCGGGGCGGACGGCTCGATGCGCGCGGACCTGGACCGGGCGGCCGCCGAGGCCACCGCGGCGACCGCGGAGTTCGGCAAGTTCCTCGAGGGCGAACTGCTGCCGCTCGCGCCCGAGCGGGACGCCGCGGGCCGCGAGCGCTACGCGCTCGCCTCGCGCAACTTCCTCGGCGCCACGATCGACCTGGACGAGGCCTACGCCTGGGGCTGGGCCGAGGTGCTGCGGATCGAGGCGGAGATGCGCCGGGTCGCCGGGCAGATCGTGCCCGGCGGGACGCTCGCCGAGGCGATCACCGCGCTGGAGGCCGACCCGGCCAGGCGGATCACCGGCCGGGACGCGCTGCGCGACTGGATGCAGGGCATCGCCGATGCCACCGTCGCCGAACTGGACGGCACCCACTTCGACATCCCCGAGCCGGCCAGGCGGATCGAGTGCATGATCGCGCCGACCAGCTCGGGCGGCATCTACTACACCGGGCCGAGCGAGGACTGGACCAGGCCAGGTCGGATGTGGTGGTCGCTGCCTGACGGCGTGGACGAGTTCTCCACCTGGAAGGAACTCACGACCATCTACCACGAGGGCGTTCCCGGGCACCACCTGCAGGTCGCGCAGGCCGTGTTCCTTGCCGGGCAGCTGAACCGCTGGCAGCGCCTGATGTGCTGGGTGTCTGGTCATGGCGAGGGCTGGGCGCTGTACGCCGAGCGGCTGATGGACGAGCTCGGCTACCTGGCCGACCCCGGCGACCGGCTCGGCATGCTGGACGCCCAGCTGCTGCGTGCCGCCCGGGTGGTAGTCGACATGGGCGTGCACCTGGAGCTCCCGGTTCCGGCCGACTCGCCGTGGCATCCCGGCGAGACCTGGAACTACGACCTGGCGTGGGAGTTCCTCTCGTCCCGGGTCCAGGTCGAGGAGCAGATGCTGCGGTTCGAGCTGGACCGGTACCTCGGCTGGCCTGGGCAGGCATCCGCCTACAAGCTCGGCGAGCGGATCTGGCTGCAGGCGCGCGAGGAGGTCCGCCAGCGTCACGGGGCCGCCTTCGACCTGAAGGACTTCCACACCAAGGCCCTGGCGCTCGGCTCGATCGGCCTCGACCCGCTCCGCGACGCCCTCTCCCGCCTCTGACCCGCTCACGCCCTGCCGCTCGGCGTCCCCGCCCGGTCGCGCCCCCCGGTGCACCGGGACCCGCAACGTGGTTCCGCCCCTCCCGGGGAGCACCCCTCCCTGTGGCGCCCGGCGCCGCCCTTTACGCGCCGATCCTTCACAAACGCGCTGTCCAACGCTGAACGGAACAGGCTCTCGCGGCGCCGCGGAGCCGCGGCGCCGCACCGCGCGGTGGCGGGTGAACCCGGCGCGGGCATGTGGCCGTGTCTGGGTTATGCAAGCGCACAGCAACGAGGGTGTTACCCAGATCACGCGTCCGTGTGGCCCTCCCACGCGTCTTAAGAGTGACCTACCGCAAGGGAGGGAACCGCAATGACCGCCGCGAGCACCGCCATCACCGGCACCGCAGCCACCGGCACCGCCGTCGAGCCAGGCGCCACCACCGGGCCGGCCACCACCGGTCCGGCCACCACCGGGCCGACCGCAGCTGTGCTTGACGACCAGGACCCGCGCGCCGCGTTCACCGACCAGGTGCGCCCGCACCTGCCGCACCTTTACCCGGCCGCGCTCCGGCTCACCCGCAACCCGGCGGACGCCGACGACCTGGTGCAGGACACTCTCACCAAGGCTTTCACCAGCTTCCACCAGTACACCCCGGGCACCAACCTCCGCGCCTGGCTGCACCGGATTCTCGCCACCACCTTCATCAACACCTACCGCAAGCACCAGCGCCAGCCGCGGACCACTCCCGCCGACCCCTACGCCGACTGGCAGCGGGCAGCTGATCCCCTGCACCGGCCGGCCCCGTCCGCCGAGGCCGAGGCCCTTGACAAGATCGCTACCTCCGGCGTCATGGCCGCTCTCCGCGAACTGCCGCCAGACTTCCGTACCACCATTTACCTGGCCGACATCGAGGGCTACCCCTACCGGGAGATCGCCACCATGATGGGCACGCCGCTTGGCACGGTCATGTCCCGGCTGCACCGTGGCCGCGGCAAGCTCCGCCACACCCTCGCGCACCAGGCAGCCGCCCGCTGACCGGCATGCGCGCTACTTGAGCAGCAGGCGGCTGATGCGGCGGCCGGCCACGTAGAGGCCGATGGCACCCATCACGGCGAGGTAGAGCACGCTCCCGAGCATCGCCGGGCTGACGTAGCCGAGCGTGAGGCCGCGCAGCAGCACCACGCCCTGGTAGAGCGGCGTGCACTCGACCACGATCTGGATGGCGCGGGGGTACACGCTCAGCGGGTAGAACGTCGTCGAGAACAAGAACATCGGCAGCGTCGCGAGCATGACGAACTCGAAATGCTGCCAGCTGCGCATGAAGGTGGTCGCGGCCATGCCGGCGCCGGCGAACGCGAAACCGACAAGCAGCGCGGCCGGCACGTCGGCGACGGCCCAGACCGAGTGGACCAGGCGCATGGCCAGCATCACGACCATGAACGCGACCGAGTAGATGCCGGCCCTGATCAGGGCCCAGCCGATCTCGCCGAGCGCGATCTCGTCGGAGCGCATCGGCGTGGCCAGCGCGGCGTCGTACAACTTGGCGTACTTCAGCCGGAAGAAGACGTTGAACGTCGAGTCCATCACGGCGCCGTTCATGGCGGACGTGGCGAGCAAGGCGGGCGCGACGAAGCTGGTGAACGCGATCGGTCCGGCCGGCCCGGCCACCGTGCCGACCAGCTTGCCCAGGCCGATCCCGATGGACAGTAGGTAGAACAGCGGCTCGAAGAATCCGGAGATCAGCACGCCCCAGGTGCGCCGGTAGACCCTCGCGTGCCGCTCGATCAGGCGCGCACTGCCCCGCCCGCCGAACCCACTCGACCGGGTGCGCAGGAGGGCGACCGGCAGGATGCGCAGCGGCAGTTCACCGATCCGCCGCATCAGGTCAGCGACGCCATCCGCTGGCCTGGTCGCGTCCGAGCGCTCGCCCACATCCGCGGGGACGCCGGCTCGCCCGGACGAGGGCTCCGCCGAGGGGCCAGCCGCGGTTGCCGGTGTCCGCTCAGGCATAGAGCCTCCGCCGGTAGGTCCGCTGGCCTGCGTAAATGCCCGCCGCGACCACGGCAACCAGGTACGCCACGTGCACCGCCGAGGAACCGAGCTGCGCGTCGCCCAGGCTCAGCGAGCGGCAGAGGGCGACACCGTGCCAGAGCGGGGTGAGGTAGGCGAGCGGCCGCACCACCGCGGGAAGCTGGGTGACGGGAAAGAACGTCCCCGAGAACAGGAACAGCGGTATCACGCCGAACCTGAACAGCAGCGCGAACGAGGTCTCCTTGCTGCATGTCATCGCATAGGCCTCGATCGGCGCGGCGAACGCGAGCCCGGTCAGGACCGCGGCGGGCAGGCACGCCAGGGCCCAGGGCGAGCGGACCGCACCGAACGCGGTCATCACGACGAGGAAGACGGCCGAGCCCATCGCCAGCCGCAGCGTCGTCCAGAGCAGGTGACCGTGGAACAGGTCGGCCGGGCGCAGCGGCGTGGAGATCGCCGCCTGGTAGGTCTTCAGCCACTTCACCGACCCGTAGACCGGGTAGGTGGACTCCCCCATCGCCGTCTGCATGGCCGTCGCCGCGAGCAGGCCGGGCGCGAGGAATGCCAGGTAGCTCACGTGGCCCAGGCTCGCCGTGCCGTGCTTGTCGATCATCGCTCCGAGGCCGAGGCCCATCGCGCCCAGGTAAAGCACCGGGCTGAGCACCTCGGAGTAGATCGAGCCCTTCCAGGTCCGCCGGTAGTTGGTCAGCCAGAACCGCAGCTGCCTGACCGCATACGCCCGCGCCATCAGTCCTCCAGCTGCCGCCCGGTCAGCCGCAGGAACACGTCCTCCAGCGTGCTCCTGCGTACCAGCGAAGTGACCGGCGCCAGCCCGCGGCCGCGCACGGCCGCCAGCGCCTCGTCGCCGTCCTGCGCGTAGACGAGCACCCGGTCCGCCAGCACCTCGAGCCGCTCGGCGGGCAGGTCGGCCAGCTTCTCCGCCGCCTGCTCCTGCTCGTGCAGCGCGAACCGCAGCTCGAGCACCTCGGGAGTGGAGTAGGTCTCGATCAGGCGCCGCGGCGAGCCCTCGGCGGCAATCTTGCCGCGGTCCATCACGACGAGGCGATCGCACAACTGCTCGGCCTCGTCCATGTAGTGCGTGGTCAGCACCAGCGTGACGCCCTGCTGCTTGAGCCGGTAGAGCCGGTCCCAGACCACGTGCCTGGCCTGCGGGTCAAGGCCGGTGGTCGGCTCGTCGAGCAGCAGGATCTCAGGCTCGCTGATCAGCGACCTCGCGATCGTCAGGCGGCGCTTCATGCCGCCGGACAGGGGATCCACCTGGTCGCCCGCGCGCTCGGTGAGCTGCACGAAGTCGAGCAGCTTGGCCGTGCGGTCCCGGATCTCCTCGCGGCGCAGGCCGAAGTAGCGGCCGTAGACCAGCAGGTTCTCCCGCACGGTCAGCTCCACGTCGAGCGTGTCCTCCTGCGGGACGACGCCGAGCTTGGCCCTGATCTGCGGGCCGTGCCTGACCGGGTCAAGGCCGAGTATGGTCAGCTCGCCGCCGGACGGCGGAGACACGCAGCCGATCATCCGCATCGTGGATGACTTGCCCGCGCCGTTCGGCCCCAGGAACCCGAACACCTCGCCGCGGCTCAGCTCGAAGTCGATCCCGTCGACGGCGACGAAGTCGCCGAATCTCTTCGTGAGGCCCCGGGCACGGATGAGGATGTCGGGATGGGCCACGCCGTGACCTTACCCTGAGGTACTGACATAACCGAACGAATATTCGGTCAACTAGCCCAGCGTGACCCAACGCGTGCACCATCGGCGATTTGACTGGCGACTCACCAACGTGGCGATTTGCTCTCTCGGCCCCGCGCTGCGCCTAGCACGGTACCCTTGCTCGGGGGCTTTTAGGGGCTGGTGGTGCGGGTAGCACCCCGGGATGATGCGGTCGAGTGGAGGCTTCTTCGGTGAGTAGCGTCAGAAGGCTCTACGAGCGATTCCGGCTGCTCATCCACGAAGGCGCCAAGTTCGGCATTATCGGCGTCATCGGAGTGGTCGTCTACAACCTGGTCAACGGCTGGCTGCACTTCGGCCTCGGCGCCGGGCCGATCACCTCGGCCACCGTCGCTGTCATCGTCACGACCATCACCAGCTACGTGGCCAACAGGTACTGGAGCTTCAGGCACCGGGAGCGCACCACCGTCCCGCGCGAGACCGTGATGTTCTTCGCGCTGAACGGGGTCGGGCTGCTGATCCAGTGGGCGGTGGTGGGCTTCACCGTGTACGGCCTCGGCGACACGAGCAAGCCGGCCAACTTCATCGCCAACAACCTCGGCATCGTGCTCGGCACGCTGTTCAGGTTCTGGTCCTACCGCAAGTGGGTCTGGACCGCACCGAGCCCGGCTCCCGCAGGCCACGAGGCGCTCGACCCGGTCCTGTCCTCCGGTACGGCCAGCACCGCTTCGCCAGGAGATGAGGCCGGAACGCCGCATTGATCAGTTCTCCGGGACCCGCCCAGCGGTTCAGCGGCCTCGCTGGCTACTACCAGCGCTTCAGGCACCTCATTCACGAGGGATTCAAGTTCGGGATCGTCGGGCTGATCGGAGTTGGCGTCACCAACCTGGTCTTCATACCGCTGCATGTCGTCCTGCACCTCGGGCCGCTGGTCTCGATCACGATCGCGACCGGCGTCGCGACGGTGGTCACCTACCTCGGCAACAAGTACTGGAGCTTTCGGCGCCGGGAGGGCGGCGGCACCCGGCGCGACAGCGTGATGTTCTTCATCCTGAACGGCATCGGCCTGCTGATCCAGTACGCCGTGCTCGGGTTCAGCAACGACGTGCTCGGCCTGACCTCCAAGGTGGACAACGTGATCGCCGTCAACCTCGGCGTCGGCATCGGCACGCTGTTCAGGTTCTGGTCGTACCGCAAGTGGATCTGGGTGCCGCCTGAGGTTCACATCGCCAGGCTGCGGCGCGGCCGCCACCGGCTTGGCCGCGACCTGAGCACCGTCCCGCCGCCCGCGGCTGATCTCCCCGGGGCGCCGGCCTTCGCCGCAAGCAGAGCCCGCCCGGACGTCAGGCCGGGCAGCCGCCAGCCCTAGCCACCAGCCGGCGCATCGGGACCGCGAACGCCGCGGCGGCCTCACGTCTGGTGAGCGTGCCGGTGGCGACCAGCCTGCTGAGCACGTGCCCCTCGCGCGAGCGGGCGAGCGCCGGGTGCCGCAGCGGGTCGTAGTCCGTGGGCGCCTGGACCAGGCCGGCCAGGACCGCGGCCTGCGGCCACGACAGCCGGTCAGGCGCCCGCCCGAAGTATCCGCAGCTCGCTACGTCGATGCCGTAGTAGTCGTTGCCGAAGTACGCCACGTCGGCGTACATCCGCAGGATCTGCTCGGTCGAGTAGCTGAACTTCAGCTTGATCCCGAGCGCGATCTCGTACGCGTACAGTTCCAGGCCGGACTGGTGCGGCGCGTACAGCAGCTTGGCGAGTTGCTGGTACAGCGTCGCGCCACCCTGGTCGCCGCCGTTAGTGAGGCCGGACAGCACCACGCGGCCGATGGCGAACGGGTCGAAGCCGGGCTCCAGCCAGGTTCCGAACCTGTGGTCCTCGGTGGCCGTCAGCGCGTCGGCGAACCTCGGCGGGACCGCAGGGCCTGGGTACGGCGAGTGATGCGCGACCGAGTCGGCGCGGGCGATGGCCGGGGCGTTGCCGACCGACGGCGTCGCGAGCATCAGCACCGCCAGGGCGACCAGGCAGAACGTCAGCCCCAGGCAGACCAGCCAGACAGCCCGGCGCAGCCAGCGCCTGCCGCGCCCGCGCCCGCGTCCGCGCCCGCGACCGGAGCCGTGGCCGGAACCGGGGCCGTAGCCGAATCCCGATGTATCCAAGGAGTTCTTCACCGCTGAGGCAACGAGCTATGCGCACGCAGAACAAGATCTGCGCGTGCAGAACGAGCTGCGCGCATCCAAAGTGCCCCCGAGGATCGTGCCTGAACCCAAGCGAACCGGTCGGGACGCCGGGATTTGAACCCGGGCTCTCTGGTCCCCCAGACCAGCGCCTTAACCAAGCTGGGCCACGTCCCGTCGCCCTGTCGGACGATCAGATCATAGCGCAGCAAGCGGACCTCGGGCCGCCGCCGCGACCGCGCCGCGACCACGCCGCGACCACGCCGCAGCCTCGCCGCGGCCTCGCTGCCCCGGGATAACGGAGAGGTCCCGCGCGCGCCGGATCGGTAGACTGTGCGCAACGCGCTGACGGAGACGAGTAGCGCCGGGGACGCGAGCGAAGAGAGCCGCCGGAAGCTGGGAAGGCGGCGTCGCGCCCGGCGGCGAAGACCCTCCCGAGTGCGGGGAGGAACGGCGCCCGCCGCCAGCGGCCTGCCCCATGCCCCGTCGGCTAGCCCCCGTGACCGGGCCCAACGAGGCCGCGACGGCGCATCGCCAGCCGCAGCGGCGAAGGTGTGGTGGCACAGCGAGTTCCCTTCTCGCCCGCACTCCCAAGGGGCACGACGAGCCCAGGAGTGCCTCGTGACTTCCCCTCACCGTCCTGCCAGCCGGGTCCTGGCCGCGAACCTCGCCGCGCACGTCGGCGAGCGGGTGCGGATCGCGGGCTGGCTGCACCGCAAGCGCGAGCTCAAGTCGCTGACCTTCCTGATTGTCAGGGACCGCACCGGCCTGGCCCAGGTGGTGATCCCCGCCGGCGCCGACCTCAGCCGGCTCACCGAGGAGACCGTCGTCGCGGCGACCGGGCTGGTCACCGCGAGCAGCCAGGCACCGGGCGGCGCCGAGCTGACCGAGCCTGAGCTTTGCCCGCTCAGCGAGCCCGCCGAGCCGCCGCCGTTCGACCTGTACCGGCCGACCGTCACCGCCGCGCTGCCGACGGTGCTCGACCACGCGCCCGCCACGCTGCGGCACCCGCTGCTCCGCGCCGGGCTTGAGATCGCCGCCGCCAGCGTGGCCGGCTTCAGGGCCACGCTCGACGCCAGGGGCTTTACCGAGATCCACACGCCCAAGATCGTAGGCTCGGCAACCGAGTCCGGCGCGAACGTGTTCGGCCTGGACTACTTCGGCCAGCCCGCCTACCTCGCCCAGTCGCCGCAGTTCTACAAGCAGGCCATGGTCGGGGTGTTCGAGCGCGTCTACGAGTCCGGCCCGGTGTTCCGCGCCGAGCCGCACGACACGGCCAGGCACCTGGCGCAGTACACCAGCCTGGACGCCGAGTTCGGCTTCATCGAGGACCACCACGACGTGATGGCGGTGCTCACCGACGTCCTCGCCGGGATGGTCGACGCGGTCAGGGACCGGGTCGGCCCGGCCGCCGACCTGCTGAACGTCAAGCTGCCTGAGATGGCCGGCCCGATCCCGGAGGTCGATTTCACCCAGGCGCAGGAGCTGATCGCGCAGCGGGCCGGCTGGGACCCGCGCGGCGAGCCCGACTTGTCCCCCGCCGACGAGCGCTGGCTGTGCGAGTGGGCGCTGACGGCCCACGGCACCGAGTTCCTGTTCGTCACCGGGTACCCGATGGTGAAGCGGCCGTTCTACACCCATCCCGACCCCGAGCGGCCCGCCCGCTCGCGCAGCTTCGACCTGCTATTCCGCGGGCTGGAACTGGTCACCGGGGGCCAGCGGCTGCACAACCACGCCGACTACCTGGCCGCGCTCGCCGCACGCGGCGAAGACCCGCGGCCCTACGAGAGCTACTTGCAGGTCTTCAGCCACGGGATGCCGCCGCACGGCGGCTTCGCGATCGGCCTGGAGCGCTGGACGGCCCGGCTGACCGGAGCCGCCAACATCCGCGAGGTGACCATGTTCCCGCGCGACCTGCACAGGCTCGCGCCGTAGCTGGCTCGCCGCCCGGCCCGGCCGGCGGCGCGGCTAGCTCGGCGCGGACGGGATGGCGATCACCTGGGTGCGCCGCCAGGTCCCGGCCGCGGACTGCTGCCACACCGCGACCGTGTCCAGGCCGGGAATCAGCGCGGTGAGCAGCACCCGGCCGGCCGCGGCGCCCGGCCCGAACACCAGCGTGGCGTCCTTGCCGGGCAGCGACGTCAGCCGACTGCTCAGCGCGGCCACCGCCTTGCGCGTGCCAGGCAGGGCAGCGGCGGCGCCATCGAACTGCGCCTGCCGGCCGCCGACCACCGCACCCCATCCGCCGGCGGAGGAGAAGAACGTCGAGGTCACCGGATCGCCTTTGATGCTCAACGGGGCGCTCGCGGTGACTGTCGTCGCACCGTCGGCCAGCCACGAAGGGATCACCGCCTCCCCGGCGCCACGGCCCGCCGCGAGCAGGACGCTGGTGCCGCCGCTGGCCGGGGTCAGCTGGAGCACGGTGACCGGCCGCCTCGCCAGCGAGCCGCTCAGCCTGGCCGAGGCGGCGCGCCAGCCGCCCGCGGTCTGCTCGAAGACCTCCGCCACGCCGGGACGGCCGCACTCCCCGGCCACGAGCGGGTCACCGGACGGGCCGGCCGCGGCGGCGGTCAGCGCGACCAGCCCGCAGGCCCGTCCGCCCGCAGTCGCCGCGAGCGTGCGCAGCGTAACCAGCGTGGTCCACTGGCCGCCGCCGGAGGCGGACTCCTGAACCCCGCGCGAGGTGATCGCCAGGAGCCGGCCGCCGCTCAGCGCGGCCAGCGCGCTCGGCGCCGCGGCCAGGCCGGCCGGCAGCAGGCCCTGGGTCCAGTGCGCGCCGTCGTCGGCGCTGCTCGCCAGCGGGGTGAACCGCAGCAGCTGGTTCGGCACGAAGCCGACGGTCATCGCGCTGCTTCCGGCCTCTGCCACCACCAGGCCGCCGTTGTCGGCCACGCCTGGAGGGGTCGCGAGACGCCAGCTCCCGTCGGCCGTGACGCGCACCAGCAGCTGCCAGACCGTGCCGCCTACGCTGGGGCCGCCGGTCGGCACCACGGCCCAGGACAGTCCCGCGGTCGCCATCGACGTCGAGACCGGAACAGCCACGAGGGGCCTCGCCGCGTCGGCGGTGACCGGACCGTGGCCGCCGCCGGACCGACCGGAGCATCCAGCGAGCAGCGCAGCGGCCGTCGCCGCGATCGCGGTCACTGCTGTCAGCCGACGCGTGCGCATCGCAGGTCCTCCCGCTCTAGGCCAGCCCGAGTGTAATGGCGTCGACCTCGCCGAGCTCGCCGGCCGACGGAACCCAGTCGGCGGCGTCGGCGTTGGCCTTGACCTGCTCTGCAGACATCGCGCCAGCGATCACGCTCGCGCAGCCCGGCTGCTCGGCCAGGCAGCCCACCGCTACCTTGAGCAGCGAGACGCCGTGACCGTCCGCCCAGGTCGCCAGTCCCTCGACGATGTCGAGCTTAGCCTGCGTGACGTAACCGTCCCGGCCAGCGAGCCTGGTGCCTTCCCTGGCCGGCTGGCCGCGCCGGATCTTGCCAGTCAGCAGCCCGTTGGCGAGCGGGAAGTAGGGCAGCACGCCGAGGCCGAAGTGCCGCGCGGCGGGCACGACCTCGGCCTCTGCGGCGCGCTCGAGCAGCGACCAGTGATTCTGCGCGGAGACGAACGGGACAAGCCCGCGCGAGTCGACCAGGCAGGCGGCCTCGGCGATCTGCCAGCCGGCGAAGTTTGAGTGGCCGAGGTAGCGCACCTTTCCCTCGGCAACCAGCTCGTTCAGCGCGGCGAGCGTCTCGGCGATGGGCGTTACTGGGTCGGGGGTGTGGATCTGGTACAGGTCGATGTAGTCGGTCCGCAGCCGGCGCAGCGAGTGCTCGACGGCCCGCCTGATGTAGCCGCGGCCGCCCTTGCCGCCCGCGGCGCGCCCGTAGCCCATGTCCGCGTGCTGGTGGCCGAACTTGGTTGCCAGCACCACCTGGTCACGCCGGCCGGCCAGGACCTCGCCGAGCAGTTCCTCTGACTTACCGCCGCCGCCGTAGGTGTCGGAGGTGTCGAGCAGCGTGATCCCCATGTCGATAGCCGCGTCCACCACATCCCGGGTGCCGGCCAGGTCCAGCCTGCTGCCGAAGTTGTTGCAGCCGAGGCCTACCACGGAGACGACGAGCCCGGAAGTACCGAGTGACCTGTATCGCATTGCCCCGCCTTCGCATCACCGTTACCTATGCCGATCAGATCGTACCGACAGCGCCCAGGTGGCCCGTGCCGCCGGCGCACCGCAGGACGCGCGCACGCGGTCGCGGTCGCGGAGGGATCGGCGATAGGGTGAGCCGCACCATGTCAGAGCCCCAGATTCCCGGGCCAGCCGCGCTGCGCATCAAGCTCGGCGCCACGCTGCGCCGCCTCCGCGAAGCGCGCGGGATCACTGCCCAGCAGGCAGCCAAGGCCATCCGCGGCTCGGACTCCAAGATCAGCAGGATCGAGCTCGGCCGCCATGCCGCCAGGGAAATCGACGTCGTCGACCTGCTTGCCCTCTACGGTGTCACGGACCCCGGCGAGCGTGATGAACTGCTCGCGCTGGCCAGCGCCGCGCTTGCCGCGCCGTGGTGGCAGCGCCACAACGACGTGCTCCCTGCCTGGATGCAGACCTATCTCGGGCTCGAGGAGGCAGCCGAGTCGGTCGAGTGCTACGACACCCACTTCGTGCCCGGCCTGCTCCAGACCAGCGACTACGCCGCCTCCCTGATCGCCATGACCGACCTGACCGAGCATCAGGCGGCGGGGCTGCTCGCGGTGCGGGCCGAGCGGATCGAGCGGTTCGCCGCCGCCGGGCGAAGGCTCGACGCCGTCATCGACGAGGCCGTGCTGCGCAGGCCGGTGCCTGACGCCAGCGTGCTGCCCGCCCAGCTGCGGTACCTGCGGGACGCGGCCGCACGGCCGGGCGTCAGCGTGAGGATCCGGCGGCTGTCTGCCGGGGCCCCGCCCGCCCCCGCCGGGTTCACCATCCTGCGGTTCGCCGATGCCGACCTGCCCGACATGGTCTACTCCGAGCAGCTGACCAATGCCAGCTACCTGGACAAGCCCGCCGAGGTGTCCCGGTACGCCGCCGCGATGAGCCAGCTGGCCGCCACCAGCGAGCCCGCCGCCCGGACCGCGGCCATCCTGGACGCCGAGCTGACCGCGCTGGGGTGAGGGGCCGACCGGTCAGAGCAGGTGGGCCAGCTCCCTGATCGCCGTCGCCGACTCGGCGGCCGGCAGCGCGGACCGGCTCAGCCCCTCGAAGACCTGGCGCATCGCCCGCACCTCGGCGCCGCGCTCCTCGAACAGGATCTGGCCCCGCAGGCCGTCGGAGCAGACCACGTCGGCGTCCTGCTGGTCGGCGAAGCCGAGGATGCCGAAAGAGCCTGCCAGGACCCGGTGCTCGGCCGAGAGCCTGAGCACCTGCACGGTCACCATCGGCCTGCTGGCCGCCTCGGCGACCCGGTCGAGCTGAGCCCGCATCAGCGGCCGCGGTCCCATCGAGCGGAGGAGCGCCGACTCGTCGAGTATGAGGTGCAGCCTGATCGGCTCGGCACCTGTCAGCACCTCCTGCCGCCGCAGCCGGACCGCGACCAGCTGCCCGACCTGAGCGGGCGACAGGCCGGGTCGCTCGGCGGCCAGCACCGCGCCGGCGTACTGCCTGGTCTGAAGCAGGTCGTGCACCACGTCCGCCTCGAACGCAAGCAGCGACCGCGCCTCGGCCTCGAGGCCGAGGTAGGTGTCAAGCCCGGCGGGGAGCGGCTCGTCGCACTCGGTCCACCAGCCCTTGCGCTGCCCCTCCCTCGCCAGGTCGGCGAGCTGCCTGCGCTGGACCTGGTCGGTGACGCCGTACAGGTCCAGCATGATCGCCAGGTAGCTGGTCCTGGTCGGGGCCTTGCCCGTCTCGATCCGCGACAGCGTCGACTGCGCCACGCCGAGGTGCGCGGCGACGTCCTCGAGCTTGAGCGAGCGCGCCTCGCGCAGGCGCCTTAAATCGGTGCCGAGCCTGCGCCTGCGGATGGTCGGGCCAGCGAGCATGAGATCGGGTCTCCTCACCAAACCTGCGGTTGCTGACGCTCACCATATCGTAATCTGGTCTTGTGACATCCCATATGCATTCCCATCTTGCTGATATGCTTCGATCTCCTGATGGTTGAGCACTCCCGGCAAGGAGCTACCGAGATGCCAGTCGAGGCCACTCGCGACAGCCATCTAGCGGCCGACCCTGCTTTACTGTCCACCTGGCTGGTCCTGGGCAGCGTCACGCTGCCCGGCCTGCCTGAGCACGTCAGCGACGCCAGGCGATTCGTGGCTGGCGCTATCGGCGATGACCATCCGTGCGCCGACGCTGCCCTGCTGCTCACCTCCGAGCTCACCACCAACGCGGTGCTGCACAGCAGGTCGCGGCTGGCCGGCGGCACGGTCGTGGTGGTGGCGGCGATCAATGCGGGCGGCTTGCTCATCACCGTGACCGACGACGGCTCCGACGGCGTCCCTGCGCTGACGAGCAGTCCCGAGGGCGAGCACGGCAACGGCCTGCTGCTGGTCGAGACACTCGCCGACGCGTGGGGCTACCTGCACCATCGCGGGCGCACCACGGTCTGGTTTAGGCTCGGTCAGGCCGAGCCTGGACCGCTCGGCGCCGGGCAGGCCTTACTGCGCGAGCACGGCCCTGCGCCCCCGGACCGGGACCTGGGCGCGGCACGGCGCGGTCCGTGGACGGGGCCGCCGGTACTGCGGTTCCCCGGACTTCGCGACCCGTCACTGGCTGTCGTACCTGGCGAGCAGCGGGACAAGCACGCTGACGACCGGACTGCCCCAACCGGTGACCGGGTCCCAGCCGGGCCCCGCCCGATAGCCCGTGATCATGGTGCCGGGGAATGTCGGCGCGTTGGATCCCGCGGTGACGTCGTGGAACGCCCGGTGATAGGCCGCGCTGGCCGCGATCCGGTAGATGGCGGGATTCACGAAGCCCAGGTGGCGGCCTGCGTACTGGTCGGCGAGCGCGATCACGCCCGCCCAGAACGGGGCCGTGGCGCTGGTACCGCCGCTGTTGCGCACCGGGAACTGGCCGTGGCCGGTCCCGATCACGATGGCCATGCCGGTGTGCGGTGCGGCGTCGGATGAGACGTCAGGCACACCGCGGAAGGCGCCGATTCCCCGCACGCCGTCCTGGTAGCTCGGCCGGGCGAACAGCCTGCTGAATCCGCCGCCCGAGCCCTGGAACTGGGTATCCGCCGTGCCGTACGGCAGGCCCCAGGCCCGCTCGCCTAGGTACGCCCCGGTCCGGTGGCTGGCGCTCAGCGTGGTGCCGCCGACCCCGAGCACGAGGGGGTCGGACGCGGGCAGGTTCACCTCCCTGACCGGCCGGAAGCTGCCGCCGGTCAGCGCCTTCATCAGCGCGCACGGCTCCCCCGCCGCGCCGACGTCGCCGGACGCGGCGACCACGGTTACCCGCCGGGCCTGCGCCTGCATGAGCGCCGCGTTCAGGCTGGCCACCTGCGCGCGGGTATCGCAGTGCTCGCCGCCGGTCTGCCCGGCGGCGCTGATCGAGATCACCGCGCCTTGGGCGACCCCGAGCCGCAGCGACGCAACCGAGGCAGCCACCGCGCTGGCGATATCCGCCAGCGACGTCGACTTCACCAGGACGATCACGATCGCGGCCGCCGGGGCGACCACGTGGACCATCTCGGCGTCGAGTACCTCCTCGCCGTAGGCCAGCCAGGGTGCGGACCGTCCGGCGAGCGTGGTGACCACGCGCATCCTGGCCGGCGGCAGCCCGAACAGCCGGTCGAACGCCGCCATGTCCTGACGCAGGTCGGTGACCAGCGGCGGCTGCGGCCGGGACTCGGCGAGCTCGGGCAGCACCACCGTCTCGCCGCGGCCGTCGATGCCGCGCCGCAGGAGCGGCTCGATGCCGTAGGCGACCTGGATCTGGCGCGGCGTGAAGCACGTCGTCACCGAATCGCAGTCGCCGGTCCCGCCGACCGGCGCAGGATGGCCGACGTTCGGGCGGGACGCGCCGGGCCCGCTGATCGGACTAGCCGGCCTGCTCGGGCCGGACGAGCAGGCCGCCGCGAGCACGGCCGCCGCTGCGATCGCCGCCAGCAGCAAAGCTGGCCCGCGCCGCGATGCCGCGCGCAGCGCGCCCTCCGATCGGGTCATTGTCACGTCGCCTCCTGGATGGGACGCTCCGGGCTGCCGGAACGCTGACCACGCTAGGAGGCAGCCGCCCGCCGGTGCCACCCGGCTGAGCGGCGTCTTGCCGGTGTCACCAGGTACACCCGAGCCCCTGTGCTACCGGCCGCGGCGCTACCGGCCACGGCGCTACCGGCCGCGCTGCCACTTCGGCGCCCGCTTGGCCAGGAAGGCCGACATGCCCTCGCGTGCGTCGGGCAGCTGGCTAGTGGCCGCCATGACCTCGATCGCGTACGCGTAGGCCTTGGGCTGATCCAGGTCGATCTGGGCGTACAGCGCAT
>Ga0335081_10001748_pt1 | contig 34559 bp, 30 predicted proteins | sample Lox_Sample_35_FD_206713 | JGI IMG/M metagenome (GOLD analysis project Ga0335081, IMG submission 206713) | Soil microbial communities from Loxahatchee National Wildlife Refuge, Florida, United States - Lox_Sample_3.5 | ecosystem: Environmental > Terrestrial > Soil > Wetlands | place: USA...
AGAAATTCGCAAAAACTGCGGCTGCTCTGCTTTGGTTCTTCAATACGGCGGCGAGACGGGGTCCAGTCTTTTTGAACTCGATCCCAACGTGAATGCTTTGGTATCGAGCGGCTCCTCCAAGGATGCATTGAACTACCGTGAACGGGGATTTATAGAATTCTTCAAAGGTCCTTTCATGTGGATTCTCACCAGGAGATCCTGCGCTATACACTTGGCTCAAGCTTCGAAACAGAGAAGAGCCCGGCACCGTATCAGTCAATTAGTCTCCTCCGGACTCAATTTTTCCCTTTTTGGGAAAAGCAGCTGAGGTATCAAACCAATGGTAGTCACGCTCATAGATTATATTCCCTTCTACTATACATCCCTGTCCAAAGAGCCCGCCCCGCCGATTATTACCGGCAAGTTTGTTCAGATAAGAAATGGGGACACCCTCTACCTTGTTTTCTCGCCCGGGGAGTTGTCGAAATATCACGCGAACATCGTTGAGCGATTTTGCACCGATAAAGGGCTTAACGGCAGCTACGATTCGGAAAGGAAGAGATACGTTTTGAATGACCACGATTGGATTGTGGCAGGAGGCGGGAAGTTTGCGATTGACAGGAAGCAAAAGACCATCAAACTGTATGACGATTCGATGGCATACGGGAAATTCGATACGAAAGGGCTGAAGAACGCGATAGGATCCTTTCGCGAATTTTCAGATTTCACCATCCTCATAGAATAGCCTATTCCGAATCTTCGGTCTCCCGGTTCTGCTGCCTCGCTTTTTTCATGTTTGAACGATACCTGATGATGGCTTTCTCATGGGAGCTGAAATCCTTCGAGAAATAATGGCTGCCATCGCCTTGGGCAACAAAGAAAAGGTAGTCCACCTTGTCTGGATAGAGTGAGGCAAGAATGGCGCCTTCGCCAGGATTTGCGATCGGTCCGGGCGGAAGACCCTTGTGAAGATAGGTATTATAAGGTGACCGCCTCTTGAGGTCCCGGGAAGTGACTTTCGTAATCCATGCCTTGGTGCCGTATACGGTAGTCGGGTCCGCCTGAAGTTTCATCCCCTTCTTGAGCCGGTTGGTGTAAACAGCGGCGATCAGCGTCCTCTCTGCCTCCACTTTTGCTTCTTTTTCCACGATGGAAGCCAGCGTTATTATCTGATGTTCGGTAAAGCCGAGCTCCTTTGCGCGATTGCGCAGACTATCCGTGAAAACTGCCCTGTATCTCTGGATCATCTTCTTCGGAATATCCTCGAGCTTCATGCCCTTGGGGAAATAATAGGTGTCCGGAAACAGATATCCCTCAAGGGTGTCTGCCTCGATGCCCAGTGAATGAACATATTTTTTGTCCTTCACGAGGTTGATGAAATCCTGAGGATCGGATAACAGGGGGGTATTGGAAAGCGTCCATCCGATCTGATACAGATTATACCCCTCGGGAATCACGACCTCATACTCAATAATCTTTCCCTTGCGCAGTGAATCGAGCACTTCCCAGAGGCTCATATTCGTGCTCAGGCCGTAGTAGCCCATGCGCACTTTGCGGCTGATTCCCTCAAACCTGCCGATAAGCTCAAAATAGCCCCGGTAACGGATAATGCCTTCCTCTTGAAGTTCGGCCGAGATGGCCTTGAAGCTCATGCCCTCTGTAACCTGGATTTCTTTCCAGACCTTCTCATTTGATGGAGGGACGAAGAGCGCTATATAGAAATGAATAATGACGAAGAACACGACCGTGGCGATCAGGAACGCCCACCAGGGAACTTTTCTCAAACCTTTTTTTACCGCTCCTTGCATTCCGAACCCCGCCATCCAGATACGACTTTAGAGCTGCCCCGACCGCAGGATCCCGATCAGAATCCAGAGGCCCAGCACGGCTGCTATAACATACCCTATGAGGCCGAATACTGGCAAGCCAAAAAGTAAGGGGCCTTGACCGGAATGAATGATGATGGACGATGCCACGATGATTGAGGCGGTGAGGACGCTGAACGAAAGACGGTTGCTCGATTTATCAATGTCCCTGATGAGGTGGCCGAGTTCCTCGTGATGAATGTTGACCCGGATGTCGCCATGCATGAATTTTCTGTACGTCGCTTTCACCTGTTTGGGGAGGATCGCAAAGGCGTCGGCGAACTCTGCCATGTTCTTTCTGACGTTCCGTGCGGTATTGAGCGGATTCAACCTGCGGTGCACAAGCTCCGCCACGTAGGGCTTTGCCGCCTCGAAATAATTGAACTCGGGGTCAAGCTGCTTTAAAATTCCTTCGAGGGTTATGAGCGATTTATCCATTAGATAAAGGTTCGACGGCAGCTTGAGCCGGTGCCGGAGGAGAATGCGCGTGACGCTGTCGATATATGCGCCGAAGTCTATCTGCTTCACCTGCATGATATAGTAGGGTTCCAGCAATTCGACGAGATCCTCTTTCATCTCCCGCTGGAACTTTTCGATGTCAACAGTCGTCTCGGATACGAAGCCGAGCTCCACATATTGCCGGACGAGCGCATCGTAATCGTGGTTCGCGAGGGCGAGGAAAATGGATGCGAAACGCTCCATATTTTCCTCGGAGACCCGCCCCATAATCCCAAAATCGACGAGGCCAAGCCTGCCGTCGGCAAGCACAAAAATGTTTCCCGGATGCGGGTCGGCATGGAAGAAACCGTCCTTCAGGACCATCTTGAAAAAGGCCTCTCCGCCCTTCAAGGCCAGTTCCTTTCGGCTGAATCCCTCACGGTCGAGACGTGCATATTCATCGATGCGGATGCCTTCGACCTTTTCCAGGACGAGGACCCGCTTGCTGGAAAGGTCAGTGTAGACCCGCGGCACAAAAAGGACCGCACTGTGCTCAAAATTTTTCCTCAGCTGCATGGCGTTGGAGGCCTCGATAAAAAAATCGAGCTCCCTCCTGATAGTACGCGCGAATTCGTCGACGATCCCCGGCATATCGTATGGAGCCAGTTCGGGGATGCGCGATTCCATGAGTTCTGCAAGCCAGCGCATGATGCTGATGTCCCGGTCGATCATGCGTTCGATGTTCGGCCGCTGGACCTTGACCATGACCTCGTCGCCGTCGAGGAGCGTCGCTCGATGAACCTGGGCTATCGACGCAGCCGCTACCGGAGCGTCGTCGAAGCTTGCATAGACGCTGCTGATCGGCGCCTTGAGCTCTTCCTCGATTATTTTTCTGGATTCCAGGGATGGGAATGGTGCGACGGAGTCCGTAAGTTTGAGAAATTCGCGGGAATATTCGATGGGCAGCATGTCAGGCCGGCATGCCAGCACCTGTCCGAATTTTATGAAGGTGGGCCCCAAGTCTTCGAACATCAACCGGAGACGTTCCGGGGCTCCGATAGGGTGAACGAGGGACGGTGGCTTCTTAAAAGTAACGATGCGCCTGCCCAGCGAGAAAAAACGCTGCAGTCCAAGCTGTTCCACAAGGTGGCCGAACCCGTGGCGAGACGCGACCGCGATGATCCGGCCGATACGCGGAATGTCTCTTATATATTTTCTTCTGAATCCGATAGGAGACATAGGCGCACTCGGGATGCGATTTTAATTCGCGTCCTTTCCGTCGCCTCCCTCCAGTTTTGCAAGCCTCGCCGAGAGGGACTGGACCTTTTTCTCCAGGCTGGCAACATCGTCGCGGGACGGGATATTGAGCTTTTCAAAACCGGCGGCTATCGCGTCCTTGACCTTGTGGTCCATGTCCTTGGTGCTTTCTTCGGCCTTGTTGACCCATTCCTTCACGAGCGTGGCGCCTTCGCTCTTGGAGAGCTCTCCCGCCTTTACCAATTCATCGATAAATTCCTTTGCCTTTTCCTGCGCTCCTAGTCCCACCAGCATTGCCTTTTTGATGACTTCCGATACCGTCATGGTTGCCTCCTTAGTCTTCGTTATCCTTCACCGTATGAGTTTCTTATGCTTTCTTTATTATAGCATAGAACATATCGAGAGCCGCATCCAGTTTGGCAGGGTCTTTTCCCCCGGACTGCGCCAGGTCGGGTTTGCCTCCGCCTGTTCCGCCGAGAATCGGCGCCATTTCCTTGATGATCTTGCCTGCATGAAACCGGTCCGTAATGTCTTTAGTTACCATGACAATGAGGCTCACCTTGTCGTCCTTGACCGATCCCAGTGCCAGGACACCGGAACCGAGTTTGTCCCTGAGCTTGTCGCCAAAGTCCCGAAGGTCCCGGGCGTCCATTCCATCGGCGCGCTTCGCCAACGCCTTTATGCCGTTGATGTCACGGGCCTCGGATATCACGTCGCCGGCCTGCGAAGACTGAAGCTTGTGCTTGAGCTTGTCCAGTTCTTTCTCAGAGTCTTTCAGCTGGTTCAAGACCCGCTCGACTCTGCCGACAATGTCCGGATCGGACGCCTTGAGCAGCCGGCTGATCTCTTGGAGGTTCTGCTCGTCCTTCCGCACCGCCTGATAGGCCCGGCGGCCGGCCAGTGCCTCGATCCTGCGCACGCCCGCTGCAATGCCGACTTCGGACACGATCTTGAAAAGACCGATGTCGCCCGATGCCGTCGCATGCGTGCCGCCGCAGAGTTCCTTGCTCACATCCTTCACCGTCACGACCCGCACTTTGTCCCCGTATTTTTCATCAAAGAGCGCCATGGCACCCGTTGCGATAGCCTGATCAATGTCCATGACTGCAGTCTCGACGGGATGGTTCTCGAATACACGTTCGTTCACAAGTTCCTCGACGCGTTCGCGTTCCCTTTCCGTGAGTGCCGTGTAATGCGTGAAATCGAACCGCAGCCGTTCCGGTGATACGAGCGAGCCTGCCTGTTTCACGTGTTCGCCCAACACCGACCGTAGCGCCGCATGGAGGATGTGGGTCACCGTATGATGCCGGACCGTGTCCATGCGGTCTTCAGGCTCAACTTTCGCAAGCACCACGTCTCCTATCTTGAAGCTGCCTTTTTTCACTTTCCCGTTGTGTACGACGAGCCCCTCCACGGGCCTGACCGTATCCTGAACAGTGAATTTCGCCGCCTCGCCCAGAAGTTCTCCCTTGTCCCCGACCTGGCCTCCCGATTCGGCGTAGAATGGCGTCCGATCGAGGACTATCTCCACTTCATCGCCCTCACGGGCTTCGTTCACCGCCAGATCACCCTTTATGATTGCCAGCACCTCTCCGGCGCCTTCAAGCGTTTCATAACCGATAAAGACTGCTTTGCTGACGCGGCCGGCAACCTCTTTGTAAACAGGCTTTATTTTCTCTTCGCCGGAACCTGACCATGCGGCCCGCGCCTTGTCACGCTGCTCCTGCATGGCCTTGCGGTAACCCTCCTCGTCGAGCTCCAGGTGAAGGTCCCGCGCCATATCGGCCACGAGGTCGAGGGGGAAACCAAACGTGTCGTAGAGTTTGAACAGGACGTCACCGGGGATCATGTTCTTGCCCGTAGCCCTGACTCTGTCGACCGCCTCGTTCAGGAGCGCCATGCCCGAATCGAGCGTGGCTCCGAACCGTTCTTCCTCGAGCAGGACGACTTTGGCAACGTGCTCACGGGTATCCACGATCTCCGGATAGGCTTCGCGCATCTCGTCAGTCACCACTCCGGTAAGCCTATACAGAAAGGGTTTCGTGATGCCGATCAGCCTGCCGTAGCGGCTTGCCCTGCGGATGATCCTGCGCAGCACATAGCCCCTTCCCTCGTTCGACGGCAGCACCCCGTCGGAGATGAGGAAGGTCATGGCGCGGAGATGGTCGGCGCAGACCTGGTAGGAAATATCCGTCTGTTCGTCCTGATGGTAAGGGACGCCGGCCAGAGTGGCAATCTGTTTGATGATGGGTTGGAACAGATCGGTCTCGAAATTTGTTCTCACCTTCTGGCAGACCGAGGAAAGCCTCTCAAGCCCCATGCCCGTATCGATGCTCGGCTTCGGAAGCGGCGTGAGTTTGCCCGTCTCGTCGCGGTTGTACTGCATGAACACGAGATTCCATATCTCGAGGTACCGGTCGCAATCGCAGCCCACAGAGCATCCTGGCTTGCCGCAGGAAATTTCCTCTCCCTGGTCAATGATGATTTCGGAGCAGGGTCCGCAGGGGCCCGTATCGCCCATGGACCAGAAATTGTCCTTCTCGCCGAGCCGGACGATGCGGTCAGGCGCCACACCGGCTACCTTTTGCCAGAGCTCGAAGGCTTCATCGTCGTCCTTATAAATCGTGACCCAGAGTTTTTCCCTCGGGAGCTTTACCTTCTCGGTAAGAAATTCCCAGGCAAAGGAGATAGCATCCTTTTTGAAGTAGTCGCCAAAGGAAAAATTGCCGAGCATTTCGAAAAACGTATGGTGCCTGGCCGTATGACCCACGTTCTCCAAGTCGTTGTGTTTGCCCCCGGCGCGGACGCACTTCTGCGATGTCGTCGCACGTTTGTAGTCGCGCACATCTTCTCCGAGAAAAACCCCCTTGAACTGGACCATGCCCGCATTGGTGAAAAGCAGCGTCGGGTCGTTTTTCGGCACGAGGGACGAACTTGGCACGATCTTATGCCCTTGCTGGGAGAAGTAATCGAGAAACAGTTTTCGCAATTCGCCGGATTTCAAAATAATGCTCCTTTTCCTTATTTTATAATCATGGACTTGTAACTGCAAACATCAAACCGCATTGGAAATGTCGTAAGACCTTCCAAAGCGAAGTTTACAACTACATTTAAATAAAGAGCCTCTCTGGAAAAGATTGATGCAACAGATAGGAAAATAGCAGAAACAAAGCAAGAATTCAATAGATTTGAATTATGTTCCGGAAATAGGGGTCGAGAGTCTCGATGCTATGTTTTCTCCAATGTTCAGAAAAAGTTCGTCACATGCCAGATCTAGGTCAAACCGCGGGGCTCGTTAAGAACTGAACGTTCTCACACTGAGATCTTTATACATATTTTATTTCTGCCCGCCAACGCTGCTGTTCAGAATGGATCGAACAATCTGCGTCGAATAACCGTTTCGCTCCAGGAAGCCTGCCAGCCTCCGCCTACGGACATCAGGTCCGACTGATTGCATCGTCCGCAATTTTTTCTCCGCGGCCTTCACCGCGGCCTCCCACTCGTCATCAGCGGAGACTGCCTCGGCAACAGCCTCTCGGATGACCTCTTGAGATATCCCCTTCCGCCTGAGTTCCTGTTCGATCCTGCGTCTGCCGGATCCCTTGAGCCGAAGCCGGCTGGCTGCCCATTGCCCAGCGAACTGCCGGTCATTGATATATCCCAGACGCTCCAGATCGGCCAGCACAGCCTCAATCACGGCCTTATCGAATCCTCTTTCGCGAAGTTTCTGCTCAAGTTCAGCATGGCTTCGCGGCCGGTAGGTGAGCAGTCGATACGCGGCGTTCCTAGCCCGCGTTAGTTCCTTTTCGATCAAATCCGCAGTCAACACCACTCTACTTATCCCCGAACCGATCGATTTTGAATCCGGCATCCCCGGGCGTTTGCCCGGGTTTCTGGCTCGCCTTGCGTCTTTCCTCATCTTCCCAGGCAAGGTCGCTGGTAGACTGAATGCCTTTGACTTTGAGCGCAAAATCGTCGGGATTACTTGCCGTCAGCATTGCCTCATCATAGGTGATGTAACCTTTCTTGTAAAGCATCAGGAGGGACTGGTCAAAGGTCTGCATACCGTAGTGGGTAATGCCGGCGGCGATGATCGTGGGAATCTGGCGTGTTTTCGCATCGTCGATAATGGCTTCGCGCACCGACAGGGTGCCGAGCATGATTTCAACGGCGGGGACGCGGCCATTGCCGTCGGCGCGTGCAACCAGGCGCTGGGAGACGATCCCCTTGATCACTGAGGCGAGCTGCATCCGAACCTGCTTCTGCTGATAGGGAGGGAACACGGTTATAATGCGGTTGACCGTTTCCGCGGCGTCCAGCGTATGGAGCGTGGAAAGAACTAGGTGCCCCGTCTCCGCCGCGGTGAGCGCCGTTGAAATCGTTTCAAAGTCGCGCATTTCACCCACGAGAATCACGTCCGGATCCTGCCGGAGGGAACTCCTGAGCGCCTCGCTGAAACTAAACGTGTCGGAGCCGATTTCACGCTGGTTCACGATGCTCTTTTTATCCCGGTGCAGAAACTCGATCGGGTCTTCAATAGTGATAATATTCGCGGTTCGGGTGGTGTTGATGTAGTCGATCATCGCCGCAAGGGTCGTCGACTTGCCGCTTCCCGTCGTACCGGTAACGAGAATGAGGCCGCGCTGCTCACCGGCGATTTTCTGAAGCACTACCGGCATCATCAAATCATCAAAGGTGAGGATCTTACCGGGAACTTGACGGAAAACCATGCCGACGCTCCCGCGCTGCTGGAACACGTTCACACGGAACCGTCCGAGCCCCGGCACGGCATAGGCCATATCAAGTTCGTTTTTTTCTTTGAACCTGGCTTTCTGTGAAGCGTTCATGATGCTGAGCGCAACATTCAGCGCGTCTTCCTGGGTCGTCCTCTTCTCAGTTTCGATCGGCACGAGCCTGCCGTCAATGCGCAGAATAGGCGGAACCCCAACCTTCACATGCAGGTCCGAAGCCCTCTTTTCAAAGGTCGCTTTGAGCAGTTCGTTCAGGTTCATGACCTAAGCCTCCACGAGTTTTTCGCTTTTCTGTCCCTTCGTCGACTTTGCAGCCCGTTCCACAGCGGGGGATTCCTTCTCTTTTCCCTTCACGGCCGCTTCCTCGGCGGCCGCGGGAACAGCGGTACCCGGAAGTCCACTTGCCTGACGTACCTTGGCCTCAATTTCCGCGGCCATATCCGCGTGGTCATGCAGGAACTGTTTCACGTTCTCCCGGCCCTGTCCGATCCTCGTCCCCGAGTAGGAGAACCAGGCTCCGCTCTTCTCGATGATATTTTTCTCAACGCCGATATCGATGATCTCTCCTAGCTTGGAAATGCCTTCGTTGAACATTATATCAAATTCTGCGGCGCGGAACGGCGGCGCGATCTTGTTTTTCACGACCTTCACCTTCACCCTCCCGCCGGTCACGTCGTCACCTTCTTTGACAGCGGAGACCTTACGGATATCGAGCCGCACCGACGCGTAAAACTTAAGCGCATTGCCGCCTGTAGTCGTCTCGGGGTTACCGAACATCACGCCAATCTTCATGCGAATCTGGTTGATGAAGATGAGCGTGGTATTGGACTTGCTGATGGCTCCAGTGAGTTTCCTGAGCGCCTGGCTCATGAGCCGCGCCTGGAGCCCCATGTGCGCGTCGCCCATCTCACCCTCGATCTCGGCCCGGGGCGTGAGCGCCGCAACGGAGTCGACAACGATGACGTCAATGGCGCCGCTCCGTACCAGTGTCTCGGTGATCTCGAGCGCCTGTTCGCCGGTATCAGGCTGGGAAATGAGGAGATCGTCGGTCCGCACGCCGAGTTTGCGCGCATACGTCACGTCGAGTGCATGCTCGGCATCGATAAAGGCCGCCTGGCCACCGGCTTTCTGCGCCTCGGCGATGATGTGAAGCGTCAGCGTCGTCTTGCCCGATGATTCAGGACCGTAGACTTCGATAATCCTGCCGCGCGGCACGCCGCCTACGCCCAGGGCTATGTCCAGTCCCAGCGAGCCGGTGGAAATCGCCGGTATTCCGGCAGGGACTTCTTCCCGGCCTAGCCTCATGATGGACCCCTTGCCGAATTGTTTTTCAATCTGGCTGACTGCCAGTTCCAACGCTTTTAACTTTTCCTTATCCGCCATATTTCCTCTCCTTTCGCCGCTGCGCGGCAGTCCCTGATTATAATCTTTTGTACTCTGCACTTTATATCCCAAACTCTGAACGCTGAACTTACTTTAATTCCACTCTCCCCAGTTCCGTGTACACCGCTCCCGATGGTTTAAGTTCGCTCTTCATCAGACTGATCGACGTCACGTCGAATCCAGGCAGTTTAATGTCTCTCATCTCCTCCAATGCCTTGAGCCATCGGTCGCGGGACCGGATATACTTGATCCTGCCGAGGGTCAGGTGCGGTGTAAATGCCCGCTCCTCGCGTTCCATGCCAAGACGGGCCATGGCGTCCTCAATGGCGACCTGCAGCCGTTTGAGTGTCTCCGTATCTCCGGCGAGTCCGATCCATGCAACACGTGCATTCTTGGGACCTGGAAAGGCGCCGATGCCTCCAACGTCAAGCCTAAATGGCGCGATCCCCGCTGCTGACTGCCGAATCCCGTCCATGATCTCCGGTATCATGGTCTGGAGCACGTCTCCCAGGAATTTAAGAGTCAGATGAATGCCTTCCGGCCGCGGCCAACTCCCCTCCACACCCGAACTTTTGAGACGACTCTGCGCCTCAATCAGTTCCTTTTTGATCTTATCTGGGATCTCTATAGCAATAAATGATCGCATGATAATCAGATATCCGGCCTCCAAGAAGACCCGCCTGTTGTCTTTCCTCCACCTTTCCCAGTTATACGATCAGGTGTCTTCTCACCATATCGAGCGCCATTTGCGACGCACGAAGACGAATCTGCTCCCTGTTGCCGGGGAAACGGTGCTCCGTTGTCTTGACACCCTGCGAAGAAGCAAGTGCTATATATACCAGTCCAACAGGTTTTTTTTCGGTTCCGCCTTCCGGGCCTGCGATGCCGGTGACGGAAAGCCCCATCGCCGTATGGGCGGCCTGACGAATCCCCTCCGCCATGGCTGCCGCGACTTCACTGCTGACCGCGCCACGCCGTTCTATAATGTCCGCCGACACGCCGAGCATCTCGGTCTTTGCAAGATTGCTGTACACCACCGCGGCTCGCTCAAAATACTCGGAACTTCCGGCGATGTTCGTAATACGCGCTCCGATTAGCCCGCCGGTGCACGATTCGGCGACAGCGAGCGTCAGTCTGCGCTGCTTCAGGAGCGCACCGACTACCTCTTCCATTTCCACGCCATCGACGCCGTACACGGCGTCGCCAAGCTTCTCCCGGATGGCTGATTCCGTCCGGTCAGTAAGCGTCTGGGAGTTTTCCGCAGTCGAACCTTGGGCAATGATACGGATATCGACGCCGGTCCCTTTTACCGACAACCCCACGACCGGTTCGCCGCGCCGCATGATGTCCTGGATGGCCTGGTTCACCGCGGATTCAGACATGCCGCAGGTACGCAGCACCCTGCGCCTGATGAACGACTTCCCGCCGAAGCGATGCTCAAGAGCGGGCCGGAGTCCCTCGTTGAACATGGCCCGCATCTCCACCGGAACGCCGGGAAGAACAGCCAGGAACAGCCCCTCTTCATCAATATAAAAACCCGGGGCGATGCCCGCCGGGTTCTGGAGAAGCCGCGCCCCCGCCGGGATCAAGGCCTGTCGCTCGTTCGGAATGATAACCTCCTTGCCTCTGCCCGCGAGCCGTGCGTGAATCGCCTTGAGCGCATCCTCGTTCAGGATGAGCCGCTTTTTCGTGATCTTGGCAATAACTTTACGGGTGATGTCATCTTCCGTCGGACCGAGGCCGCCGGTAACGATCACGGCATCAACCCGCTCCAACGCCCGTTTCAGAGCCTCTTCCATGTTTTTTTCATCGTCGCCTACAACAGTCTTGAAAGCGGTCTCAAGGCCGACGAGCATCAGTTCCTCGGAAAGGAAGACGGAGTTGGTATCGAGGGAACCGCCGGTCAAGAGTTCAGTGCCTGTAGCTATGATTTCAGCGCGCATAAAAAGATCACCTTTATGACGAAGCGCATAATGCGAAGAGCATAAGATTTTTAACCTTTTACTCTCTGCCCTCTGCTCTTTATAATCAATCCCTTCCCCGTCTCAGACAACAGACGTTATTGTATCATCGCATTCTTGAGGCCGTCAATAAAAAAGCCCTTAAAGAAGTTCATACACCCATACTTTCCCGTCGTTACGCATTTCCTCGACGCGCTTCACAAGGCGTTTTTTATACAAGTTCAAAAGCCGGGTACCGCTCGTATTCGCCTCTATTTTTTTCCCGTCCGAAAGGTCCTTGGATGTCGCTTTCTTTTTTTTGACGATGAAGTCGAGCGTGTCTCTGAGATAATTGTTGAGATTCCCCAGGACGACCCTGCCATCGTTCCTTAGTTCCGCCACCATCGCGAGGTCCTTGCGTTCGATGGCGACCTCGATGTTCTCCTTCTGGTTTTCGTTAAGTCCCGAAAGAAGAAGATACTTGTCCCCGTATTCTCCGGACAGGAGGCGAGATACAAGCTTTGTTACGATCTCGTCTGCGCAAGAATAGTCGATCACCCCAATCTTCGAGAAATCGAGAGCGATCACGGAACCGTCGGACTCTTTTTCGATATCCCGCTCGATCCGCTCACGGATCGCCTGGCCCGACGGACGGGTTACGAGGTCCCTCGACCCGTTGCCGAGTTCGTCCTTTAGAAGTTTGTAGAGGTCATATGTGATCATTGCCGGACTCTGTCCTGTTTTAGCTCACTTCACACGTTTGAGCTTTGGGGATTCCAAACTAGTTCAATTGATTCAATTGAACCATATTTAACAGGATTTGTCAAGCGGAATTTTGAGCTGAAAAAACACTCGATTTGAATCCACGGCTACAAGTCTCGTGCTACATCTGATGATGTTGAATGAAACGATATTTATTGGGGTGAACATCGTAATTCACGATAATGCGGAATTTGCTTAGAATTCTGATAAGAGAGGTTCGCGTTCATCCGATCGAACCTGACCCTTCAAGAGAGAAGATGCGGCAAAGTTATACTTCCGGAAGGAGTATATTGATTTGTGCTCCGGGGAAAAAGGTGAGATTCCGCTCCTGATCCCGGCCCCGCGACCAGGGCGGGATGATAGACAGACGCGCGGTGCCCGAGCGAATCGAGAGTTTGCCGTGCCATTGATCGATAAACCGGCGCACCGACGCGAGACCATGCCCCCTTCCCTCGTCTTCATATCGCGAGGCGCCATGGAGCAAAGCCTTTTCAATAGCTTCAAGATCTCCCCGCAGTTTGAACCGGCTGGTCAGGGATTTCCGGAAACCGATTCCTACATCCATGACCGCGATCCTGACCACGTTTTTGTTCATGCTCGAAAACCGGTATTTCTGGATGCCCACGAAGCCCCTGTTCTCGCTATGTTCAATGATGTTCTGACAAACCTCGGAGAGGGCCACAATAAAGTTGTTGATCGCCCGCTCGTCATAGTGGAGGTGGTTGACGAGAATGGCCTGTGCACGGTCCCTCACTATCCCGACGATGAGATGGATGTCGTTCGACCGCTCGATGGACGTTATCTCAAGAAGTACATCCGATCCCTGGTTGCGGCTTTTATGAGGGAGTGGCGTTTGATGAGGCTGGTCCAATAGGAAGTATCTCCGTGCATGGCTGAAGAAGTCCATCCGGTCGAGGTACGCGCATACCTCGGCGGAACGCGGGAGTATGACGGTTTTTTTCACGTCTTCGAGCATGCAAAGCTCGCCGATTTCAAGGAGTCCCAGCATGCCATAGGGATCGATGAAGGAAACATCGCCGAGGTCGATCTGTTCTGAATTGATGAAAGTTCGGAGGGTCTTTTCGAATGTTTCTTCGGTTAGCTGAGTCATCGGGAGATAACAAACGAGATAAGTTGAAGCGTGATATTCGTATAGATGCCGGCGCCGATGTCATCAATCATGATGCCCAAGCCTCCGTTTAGCGCCTGGAGGCTATAAAGCGGCCACGGCTTTGTTATATCGAACAGCCGGAACAGCACGAAACCAGCGGCAAGATATCCCCACCCCGCCGGCACCATGAACATGGCAACCAGGAAACCGGCTATTTCATCAATCACGATGGAAGGGCTGTCCTTCCGGCCAAGTATGATCTCCGCTCTACCCGCCGCCCACATCCCGATGATGCAGAACAGAAAGGTCATGGCAATATAGAGGAGAGGACTTGTGTTTCTGATTACGTACTGGATCAGGACGCCGACGAGCGTTCCAGCGGTTCCCGGCGCAACAGGGAATTTTCCGGCATAGGCTCCCTGGGCAATAAAGAGAATAACTGCGCGAGCCGGTCTGTTCATCGGCCTCCCCTGCGGAGGTTCGCCCGGCACAGATGTACCGCTACTCAAGCGCCACGCCGCCGTTCGCGCCTTGTGGCACGCAGCACCGGATTGCATCGAAAGCAAGCAGGACACGCTTCTCCCGCTCAAGTTTTTCGGGAGCAAGGGGCTTCACGTCACGTCCGGCAACCATTGTGGTGAGCTGCTCCTTCGTCGGCACGGATTCGAACCCTTCACCGACGACTTTTCCCGTTATCGCATCGAGCACCACGGCGCTCATCGGATCCATGACCATTGCCACGGGTACGGGCACGCTGTCAAGGACCCGCGCAGCGGCAACCACATGCCGCTCCCGGGACGAGAGGGACCCTGCAGCGCACTTGACCACCATCGCCTTCCTGTTATCCAGGGACACAAGGAAATCCACGCTGGATTGCTCAACCTCCCCGCCAATAGTCACGTCGAAGACGACATGCTTCCGGATGTCAGCGTCCGCATACCCCTTCTCCCCGAAAAGCATCCGTTCGGCAATATGCTTGACGACCAATGCCATTTCCTCGCCGTCCTCGATCTCCTGCTCAAGGATTGTTAGTATCTTTTTTTCTCGTGCAACGAACTCGTCTTCCATCCCATGCCTTTCCGACACAACCTGATGGTATTCTAAACGCCCGACGGAAATTTTACTTTTTCCCACCCGATTTTTTTGTCGCGGGTTTCCCGCCTTTTTTGGCCGGTTTTGCCACCGTTGTTTTTGCCTTCACCGTTTTAGTCTTCACTTCTTTTTTTTCGACTTTCTTTTTTGCAGCTTGTTTCTTCACAGGCTTCTTCCCTTGCCGCGACGCGGACGATGTCTCAGATGAGGCCGGCATGATTTGGGTCGCAGAAGATCGCGACGTCGATGACGGGATCTGAAGCGGCCTTGTTCGCGATTCGATGAGAGGATTATTTCCCATAAGATAACCCAGAATATTTCGCTCGCGAACCAGTATCCGGTCCTCGCCGGCCACTTTGTAGGTTTGTCCCGCGTAGCGTTCGTACAGGACACGATCTCCGGGGTTCACGACCGTAGGTATAAACCGGCGCTCTTTCTTCTCGCCTGGCTTCTTCCGTTGCTTCTCTTCTTCGTATGCACCCGGGCCGATGGCTTCAACAACGCCCTCTTCGGGTTTCTCTTTTGCCGTATCGGGAATATACAATCCGCCGGCAGTACGCGTTTGTGCTTCAGCCGGTACTATCACAGCCCAGTCATGCAGCGGTTTCAAACTCATAGCTTTCCTCCTGGAAGTTAAACAAAGAATAACGAATTTTTGTTATTATACGAAAAAATTGCCATTCTGTCAAAAAAGCGCTTAAATTTATTTAAATACAACAAGCGGCGACGCTGTGCCATCCAATACCCGGCGGTAGGTGGAAAGATCTGCCTTGACAGTTGCAGGTGTAGTATTGTATAAATGATTCCGGTGTTAACTGCACCTGTCCCTGTCGGTGCAACCTCAGCATAATAAAAGGCCATTTCATCGGAAACAGTAAAATCAAGAAGGAGGAACATACATGAAAAAAACAGTATTTACGCTGCTTGTGGCATTCTTCACCCTCTCCATGGGAACGATGTCCTATGCCAAATCCACCGGTTCCGAGGGAGCAGATGGATTGGGTGTTTATGAATTGGACGCTTCGCTGGGGCCGGCGTCAGGCCCCGGAAACTATGACGGTGGCTTCGGCGTGAACTTCGGTGCGGGTTATACCCTGAGTCAAATCGACAGCAATCTCCAGGCACGGTTTGATTTATCTGTTTACCATTTCAACCACGACTTTCCGTGGGGCACCGGTACCTACACGCGTGTTCCCTTTACAGTAAGCGCCCGTTATTATGTGCCGATCGTGGATAAGGTAAGAGCATTCGGGCAAGCCGGGCTGGAAACGAGCATTGATAATTTTGATACTGGCGGGCATCAGAGACAAAACGAAGTGAATGTTGGTATTTCGCCCGGGGCGGGCATAGAACTTTTCGTGGCCCCCAGGGTAAGTGTTTTCGCTCTCGGCCTCGTGCACCTCATTTCGGACAGCTATTTCAGCATGCAATTCGGCGTTTCAACTCATTTCTAACACTCCGGTGGGCGGGAGTTCGCATAAGAAAATGCCCCGGGCAGCTTTCCCGGGGTTTGATTCTCCTTGCTCGGTTTGACTGCTGTTCATGACTAGCTGCACTCGTGCATTCACTGCCCATATGCTCTGTACACCTCTCTCAGTCTAAGAAGATGCTCTCTAATGTAGGGTTCATTCAGGCGATCACGGTTGTAGAAAACCCTTTCGAGATTGTAAGGAAGCACCGGGTCAACACCCGTGGACGTTGAGACCGTGTTGGACTCGCCGGGCGCCACGATTTTAGTTTCCTGGGCGTAACTCCAATCATCATATCCCTTTAACTGCAGAATGCCGGGCTTCATGTCTCGTCTCGGAGTCAGGGGCAGGGCGATCATCACCCCCCCGATCTGCACACGATCCCGGAAAGTTGTCTGTGAATTCGCGTAGTACACCGACAAGGCCGTGTCGCCGAAAAACCTCTTCATGTCGAGCCGGAAACCTTCGTCATTATCGAAGAACCGTCCTACGGTAACTTTGAAAGAGAGATTAAGCGGACTGAAATAGTACCGGTATGATCCCAGGTATGTTTCGCGCTTTTGCGGCAGGTCCTGAACGTCAGAACTAGTTGCATAGGCTTGTTTTATCGTGAACCGGTGGGCCCCATCGCTGGGCGTCCACATGACTTCATTCAGCGTTCCGTGGTAATCAGGAACGATCATCCCGCCGCCGAGGTTAACCATCAAGCCAGGAACGACTTTGATCGCCTGAAACAACATCAGGCGATCAAGCTGGCTGCCTGCCCGGTCACTCCTGAATGCCTTGCCGTTGTCAAAGTTTTCACTCCAGGCAACCGGGATGTCCCAGCGCGCATTCACGACCGCGCCTTTCCAGGCATTGAAAAAATAATCGAGTTTTGCCGAGAGCAAATAATCGAAGGTTCCGACTTCGGTGGCAACAAAGGTTTTCAAACCCGGGTACACAACGAGACTCGAGTCGAGCCATGAGGAGTTGGACGGACCGACTAGGTAGTCCACACCTTCGTCCTTTCCCACGTTCTCGGTAATCCGCAGGTGTTCGTTTAGCTCCCGGTATTTTCCCGCATCATGGAGAAAAGCCCTGAAATCACTGAACGGAGCGCTTAGTTCCAGCACCGCAATATCCTGTTTTTTTACGATCACCCTGAAAGTCTCATACTCCCCGGGCAGGGTATCCACAACAATGCCGATTACGATACCAAGTCCGTCCAGTTCGTTGTGATTGTACCGGTTGTTCTCATACTCCACGACCAGAAGAGATCCGCCATTTGTGCCGACCCTGACGTTCTCAAAACCCTCGGTCGTAAGCTTCTCCCGCACACGTTGCAAATCCGCGCCTGGGGCGCTACCTTTGCCGGTTACTACCGCAGGGGCCGCGGAAGGCGCCTGGGCCATCTTCTCCGATTCATTCGGCAACGAACCAGCAGTTATCTTCGTCTCGGAACTCGTTTGTTTTACTTCGTTGGCTTTTTCAGGCAACGGGGACCTGTCGAGATGTTCGTTACCCAGGGGAAATTGGAAGCCCAATCCGAATTGAGTGTTTCCCGGCCGATAATCGAGGGACGTCTTTGCGCTAATCTGCAGGCCCAGGGGATATCCGAATAACTCCGGTGCGACAAGCCTCGCACCCACATTGGTATCCTTCCCATCGTTCTCTCCGATCAGGTAAAACCAATCGAATGCCTTAAACTCCGCGCCGCCGAACACCCCCTTCATCCGGTCCGGCCCCGTTCCCGCACCGAGGCTGAAGCGGAACCGCCACAGTTCTTCCGATGCGACAATATATTTTGTCTGAAAATGCTTTGATCCGCCTCCCACATCCTGCATGCCGAGTGCGATATCGGGCAGATAAAAGCCTCGGGGAATAAAAGGGATTTTGATCTTGACATTCGCAGACAGGTCTCGGATACTGACGGCCGGCACATTAGTTAGCCGTCCACCAAACTCAGCGAATGAAAAAAAACCAACGGAAAAGAGGTAATTATCTTCGTGAGGAGCCAAGTCGCGCCATTGAGGCTCTATCTGATTGGAATAGAGCGCATTCACAGTCCCTTCCTCCGTCACTTCGGCATTCGGAGTATTCAGGAGGCCTGTGAAACCCTGTAGGGAAATCGCATTCGGAAATTCCGCGGCGTTGGCGAACGCGGCATTCATGAGGAGGACCAGCCAAAGCGCGATGCAATGAAACACAACGGGGCGCATGGCAGTTTTTTGAATGGAGGAAGCTTGAGAAATGAATGATTTCATAAAAACACTTTTGCAACATGCTCTTTTGATTAAATAGAGTGTTGCTATGGTATCACAACTCAAAGGATAATCAACATCAACAAATAAAAAAAAAGAGGAAGCCATAAGCCTCCTCTTTTTCCAAACAATTTGCTCTCAATCGTATTACAGTCCAGTCCCGCCTGAACTGCCGGTACTTCCGGTGACTGTTACTGTCAAGTTAAAGGCGGGAAGCGACTCGTTCACGGTGCCATTGCTGACGCTAATGACAATACCCGATATTAAGCCCACATCCGAAGATGCGGGAGTTCCACTTAGCGTACCGTTTTGTGGGTTGAAATTCAGCCAGGCCGGGAGCGTCGACGGTGAAACGGTTGTGATGCTGAACGTCAAGTTAGAGGTGTCAACGCCGCTTATGCTCGGGGTGAAAGTATATAATTGACCGACAATTGCGGTGGTGTTCGGCGTACCACTGATGTAGAACGGTTCAGCAGGACCGACGGTGGATACAGAGTTGTTACCGCAACCGTACAATGCCATAATCATCATAACGAGACCTATTCCAACAACATTCAATAAAATCCCGAGTCTTTTTCCCATAGTCTTCTTCCTCTCTTGGTAAAAGATTGGCAATTTTTAATTAGAGCGAAAATAAATAAATTCCTGGGGGATGTTTAGTTCTGTTTGATAGTTTGTATTATTCCATAAATCCGGTAGTTTCGTCAAGGAAAAGCGATATTATTGGACCTTCCGGCTTTTTTACAATATCTGGCACCAAATCGGACATAGTTGTCTAAAGGGGGGGCAGATTTTCATGAGAATAGGGAATAAAATACTTATTTTGAACTACAACGTTATCTCACAATTTACGGGTAAGCATTTCCCCCGGTGAAATAACTCCGCTGATCTGCGCCGGGTACAAAACCCGTTATAGACGAGTGCATACCCATGTCAGCTCGAGGTCCTTTGATTCAAACTGAAAGAATGGCGAATACTTCAGGCAAGAATTAATAAAAATCTGGTGGAAACAGGGACGGCGCTGCTGTTTCCCTGGAAATTACCATAACCACAGTTTGGTCAGGAGGTTTATGATTCGGCTCCGTTTCATCAGGAGGGCAGCTTTCCCGTTAACTACAGAGCGATTACGGCGGCGCGAAGCGAGTACTATTACCAAAATGCTCAGTCCGACAATACCGTAGCATACGGCACAGAGAACAGTCGATGACGGTTTCTTCACAAGCGCCAAAGCGGAGATCCCGCAGATGGCCGAAATTGTCCAGAGAATAACCGTTGTCCTGGAGGCGGGGATGCCCCGTCTCACGAAAAGATGATGCAGATGTCCTTTATCGCCATGAAAAGGATTTTTCCGATTCATCAACCGTATGGCAAGCAGCCTGAGTGTATCGAAAATCGGCACCAGGAGTACCAGAACCGGATACATGGGGCTCACCGATGATGCGGGTTCCTGCGTCAGGAAGATGGAGAGGGCTGCCAACGAGAACCCGAGAAACAAGCTTCCCGAATCCCCCATAAAGAGTCGCGCGTCTGGAAAATTGTAGGGCAGAAACGCCGCGAGCGCTCCAACAAAGGAAAAAGCAGTTACCACGACCATGGTGTTGCTGGAATTGAGTCCCGCAATGCCGAGGAAAAGAAAACCGAGAAGAGCCGCCCCTCCTGCAAGGCCGTTAAGACCGTCAAACAGGTTTAATGCATTCGTCACGCCGAGTATGCAAAAATAGGTAAAGGGTATGCTCAGCCACCCCAGCTGGATCTGCCCGATGTTCCCGTTGGATCCAATATGGTTCACCACAGCATGAGCACCAAATATGACGATTGTCGAAGCAACGGCAATCCCCGCGAACTTTGCCTTCCATCCGAGAGGACGGTAGTCGTCAACTAGGCCTATAACCACCAGGATAATCGAGGCGGTTGCGAAGGAGACAAAAACTGCTTTTGGTGGAATGAAAAACAAGAGGGGCAGAAGCACACCAAGCAGAAAAGCGCCGCCACCCCACGTTGGGGTGATCGTTGTGTGCAATCTCCTGCCGCCTGGGACATCGACGCAATTATATCTCTTTGCCAGCAAGATGACTATAGGGATAATGGTGTATGTTAAGAGAAAAGAGAATAAACTTACCGAAACAAGTTTCATGTACTACCCTTCATAAGGAGTTTATTATATAAATGTTTCATTCGGCGTCAGTGATCTACCGTTTCGGTTAACACCTTCCGGCGCATCAACGGAATGAGTTGCTGCTTACGATTGCTTTTGTTTGGATCGAGATTCCAGGGCCATAGCAATAACTACGCCGACCATAAGGCTGAGGAAGCCTGCTAATACAACATTCAATTGTATAATGGGCCAGGACTTTTTTTCCGCTGGAATAGCAGGATCTATTATCTGTACCGTCGTGTTAACAGATTTGTCCTTCATAAACTCAGCAAGCGCAGTGACATAATAATTTGCAATATCTGATGCAAGCTTCGGATCTCTCCATTCAACAGTTATGGTTATTGTACCTTCCTTGCTTTTTCTGAACGAAGTAACTTTCTTACTAAGTCTCTTCACCACATCTTCCATGAGAGGGGGCTTTTCAGGGTTCATCCAAGAGCCTTTCACCCTGTCCCATTTGTCTTCGTTGAAGACATGAAGCAGATCGAATCGCTTGATCACCATATTGGCAATGGTTCGACTATTTAAAAACACAAGAATTTTATCCGCCGGTGTCGTCAGTCCGCCTATGGATCCCGCAAGAGCGCCAACAAGCGGGCTAGCGGACAAAGCTGCACTTAAGCCTCCGGATTCGGGGGCAATTGCAAGTATCATAGCCTCGGATTTGTAGTATTTCGGCAACAGGAGGCTGATAACCAGAGCTGCAACGGTTGAAATTGTAACGAGGGCAATTATCATGAATTTTCTGTGCCAAACGATTGTCCAAATGTCGAGCACGTTTATTTCTTTTTGGTGATTTGTCTCATTCATTTGCATACCTATAGCAATAATTAAAGTGCAGAGTGCATTAAGTTAGCCCATTTTTTTTATGCCGTCTGCTCTATGCTAAAACAGAATATGTATCGTCGCGAAGATAACCGCGGTTTTGAACAGGATATCGATGATGTCTTTTGTGGTTCTCATAGTAGCATATCGTTCGGTCTTCTGAGGTACGAAAATGGCGTCCCCGGCGTTCAGTTTAGACTTGTCTATGTCGCCGATATTTGGAGAATCTGTACCGTAGGAAAATCCATTCGCCTGGACAACAAATATCTCGCTACTATCCGCATTCTTAGTAACACCGCCGGTGCGATCGAGATAATTCCGGACAGTCATGTCAGTAAGATAGACCTGCGCCCCCGGGTTGTGGACTTCCCCAATAACAAGCACCTCCTGGGGATGTTTGGGAATTAAGAGCGAATCTCCATCCTGGAGGACAAGATCGTCTTTTGAACCCGCCCAGTCATCGATCCTCTCAGTAATGTTGATCGCCACACGTCCCTCGTTCTGCTCTTGCAATGTTTTCAGGTTTTCAAGGATGCTCTGATTGATCATAAGCTCCCCCTTAGCCGAGGTAGACTCTTCTGCGCTTACGGCTGTTGCGACATTCCCCGCCGCAATCGCCATCATCTGTGACTGCATCCTCGCGCTGAATAATTGCAGGTTCTTATTCTCGATTGATTTAATGTTCTTGCGTTTGAACACTACGCCGTAGGCATATCCTTCTGCGGTGAACCCACCCGCCCTACGCAGAAGATCGCTCAGTCGTTCTCCCTTAGTAATATCATAGGAACCCGGCTTCATGACTTCTCCGGCCACAGAAACCGATTCCGCTTTCTGGTAGAGAGAATAAACTATGACTTGATCCTGTGGGAGTAGAGGAATATTCTGAGCGAAATCGCCTTTCATGAGAGCGGCCAGATCCAAGGGAATGATTTGCCTGTCGGAGAAATTCTTGTTCAGCCGGACGACCTCGGCCCTCGTAAGATCCGCGGTAGGGAGAAGGCTGCCCTGATCGATTACTTCCTTCACCTTGAGATCTGGCCGCCATTGAATTTCACCGGGATGCCGCACATCCCCGCTAAGTGTTACGGTTTCCCATACCTTGTCATAGACAGGCATGATGCTGATCGTGTCCATGTTCATGACTTTTTCGCGAAATGTCTCCTCGGATTTTGCTGAGCCATTTTGAAAATTGGCGAGCCTGATATCCATGAGAACCTTTTTCTGATTGTCCTCGTACCGAGTAAGTTGTATCCTGCCTCCTAAAGCAGTGGGTAGCAAGCCTCCTGCGGTTTTTATAACGTCGCCGATCGTCTCCTGCCCTTTTAATTCGTAAATCGCGGGCCTGTATACGGAACCCGCCACACCCGCTACTGCGCCGATGAGTGGCACAAACACCGTGTCATCATTCTGAAGTTTGATGTCCTGACTTCGGTCTCCCTTGAGTAGAAAATCATAAAGATCGAGCGTCTTGATGACCTTGCCGGAACGTAGGACTTGGATCGCTCGAAGGGTGCCGGTCTTTGACGGTCCGCCTGCGACAAAAAGCGCACCGTAGACCGTTGTGAGAGAGGAGAGAGAATAGCTGCCCGGTTTCGTCACCTCGCCCACGACATATATGGTTAAAGTCTTGAGCGTGCCCATGGCCACGCTTAAATTGAAATCGCTGTAATACTTTGAAAGATGACGTTTCAATGTATTTTCCAGTTCACCGAATCTGACCCCTGTCACCGAGATTACGCCCACCTTGGGAAGAGTAACTTCTCCTTCTTTCGTGACCCTGAGATTGTAGATACCTTCCGTTGTTCCCCATAGTGTGAGCGTAAACTGATCGCCCGGGCCGATGATATAATCCGGTCCAACCGCCATTGTCGAAGGTGGAACAAAACTGGATACAGTCTTATTAAAAAGATCGTATCCGAATTGTTTCAGATTTCCCGGCAGTGTAAGTTCAAAGAGGGAGGGTTTTGGAAGCTCGACCGGCACAGGTTGAGTGGATGTCTCCATGCTACGTTCAGTTTGGCTCTTCTGGTAATTTTTGTAGATTTTTTTCGCTGACTCCGTGTCTCCCTGCTGGATAGCATTCGTAATGGCCTGAACAACTCTGGGATCCGTATTCTGCATTTCCTGAACACCTTTGCCTGCGGCCTCGTCTTGCGTTTGTTCCTGCTGGGTTTGCTGGCCCTGAGTTGTTTTTGCCGACAAGAATAAAGCCGTGCAAATTATTAGAAGAAAAAATCTTTTCATGTGTACCAATCCCTCAATTACGTACAACTATTGACTACCTCTACTACGCAGAGCACATGGTAGATAAGGCTTGAACGATCTATTCTCTGCTTTTTTTCTCTGAACCAAATATAACCGCGTAAGTATAACAAATATAATACCCTAAATCAAACATATAGTTAAGCCCCGAATTGACTCACAATAAATGTTACCCAAGCGAATCCTGAATTATATCGTTGACTCATAATTCATGTTACCGGAACTATGCCCCCAAAAAGAGGGCTAGTTCTGATGAGTCCACGATCCAAACGGGAGTACTTGGAGGCGATCGTCAAACGATACCGGGTTGCCTCCCGCAAAATAAAGACTGCGATGCTGAACGAGTTCTGCGCTGCCTGCCATTATCACCGCAAGCACGCGCTGCGACTCTTACGGACATTTCGGCGGTTTACTCAAAAGCCACCAGGCAAGCGCGGCAGAAAACAGGTATATGACGCCGAGCTGCTCCGTATGCCGCTTCAGCGCATCTGGAAGGCGGCTAACCTTCCTTGCTCCAAGCGGCTTAAGGCAATCATCCCGCTTTGGCTGCGGGGGTATATCGAAACCTATGGGCCAATCTCCCAGGAGGTTGCCGGGGCATTGCTCCGGATATCACCTCCGACTATCGATCGGATATTAAAACCGGTCCGTGCCAGATATGCGCAGCACGGAAGGGCTACAACGAAACCGGGGACGCTCATAAGAAATCATATCCCCATCAAGACCAACCAGTGGGACGAATTTCGCCCCGGATTCTTGGAAGCGGACACCGTTGCCCATTGCGGAAGCACTACTGAAGGCATGTATATCAACACGTTAGACTGCGTGGACATCGCCACCGGCTGGACCGAACAGCGTGCCGTGTGGGGCAAAAACTATCAGGGCGTTATCGACCAGATCAAGGATATCGAACACTCCCTGCCGTTCCCGATCTTAGGCTTTGACTCTGACAATGGCAGTGAGTTCTTGAACTATCACCTCCTCAGGTATCTGACGGAGGGTAGAAAGCGACCGATTCAGTTTACCCGGAGCAGGGCTTACAAAAAAGACGATAATGCCCATGTGGAGCAGAAGAACTGGACCCACGTTAGACAATGGCTCGGTTATGACCGTTTGGATCGCCCTGAGGCGGTCCCTCTTATGAACGAACTCTATACCTCCGAGTGGCGCTTGTTTCTGAACTTCTTCTGTCCCTCGGTGAAGCTGATTGAGAAAAAACGAATTGCGTCAAAGACCGTGAAACGCTATGATAAACCCAAAACACCCTATCAGCGGGTTCTCGAGTCTCCGGACATCTCTGAAGAAACGAAACAGTCCCTTCGGGAACTACAAAAGAACCTGAACCCTTTTAAGTTAAGAAACGCCTTAGAGGAGAGGCTAAAAAGGCTACGGGGCCGTGTCAAGCCGGATTCGGTATTTATTAGCAGTCTAAGGAGACACTCAATGACCTACAATTTTAAAAGATCAAAAAATGGACGACTGAGAAGGCAGGAGCCCGAAATGGGGACTAGGCCGCAAACCCCAGAAACTTGATTCGATACCGTAGTTGATATAATGATTATTTGTGCAACGCACTCTCTATTGCATATATATAACGATGAATAACAAAACGCTCATCAAACTCGCGAATCATTTTATCCCGCCCGCGAAGGCCCATCGATTTTCGTTCCTCCTCTGACAAAAGCAGCATTTGCTGCATTTTATTCGATAAGTCCTGGACATTCTTCGCTTTACAAAGGAAACCGGTAACACCATCTTCGACAGCATCTCTACAGCCAACCGAATCCGTTGTTATAATCGGTATTTCCATACTGGCAGCTTCCAAAAGGACCTTCGGGACACCTTCGCGATAAAATGATGGCAATACAATGCAGTCGGCATTGCTCATCATCCCAAGGATGTTATCCGTCGAGCCATCATAATAAATCGACTTTTCCTCTACCCATGATTGAATCTGTTTTCGCGATATTCCTCGCGGGTTCTGGGTATCTATAAATCCGACCAAACGACATTCAACGTGCGAATATTTTTTTTTCAGTATCTTGGCTGCCTCAACAAATTCTCCAACTCCTTTGTCCCATATCATCCGCGACACCAACATAAATACAAATGCATCTCCTCTTTTTTTGCAGGATTGAGGAACGAACTTTTGAATATCAACACCTGACCCGGGTACCCATTCTGAATTTGATCTTCTGACCAAACCTTTGTCGGAAAATAATTTCATATCATCATTGTTCTGAAAAAATATCTTGTATGACCGGCTAAATGCAAAACGGTAAAGCAGCAATACAATAGCAGAGACAAACCCGGGTTGAATAAATACATTCCCCAGACCCGTTATACTGTTAATCACAGGTATATTACAAAACCGCGCCGCAATAGATGCATAAATATTCGGTTTTGGAGTATAGGTCAATACAACATCAGGCTTTTCACACTTAAACACCCGCCAAAACCGGTAGAGAAGTGCAATATCTTCAAGCGGATTCTTCCCTTTCCTATTCATAGCGCAGGTGATATAAGAGAATCCTTCATCCTCCAGTTGTCGGACATATCCATCTGCCGGAGAAATAGCTACAATGGAATGACCCTTATCTCGCAACGATTTCATGAGGGAAAGACGAAAGTTGAATATATACCATGCGGTATTTGAGATTACGATGATTTTTTTCGGCATATGGATTTTTTGAACTGATTTATCGTCCATGGTTTACTACTGACCTTTCCAGTTTTTATTTCTGTCTGAGATTATTTACCTTTAATTTACAACAATGTTATTGCTATTCGGTTTTTCGGGTTTCCGCCCTCAAATTTTTTATAATTAGCATTAATAAGGATGCTAACACGGCGGGAGTATCTTTATCATTGCACTGAAATAACCCGTTTATGTTCTATGGTCATCTTATTGATAGCTTTTCGCTTTATTATGTCGCGCAGATTATTTAAACGCCATGACGAGATAACCACTCGGTGCCATCGACGGTAAACGAACAATTTTTCGTTTTGGGAATATCCGCGTAACATGATTAAAAATCCGCAGCGGAAATAATACGGGATACGGGGTAAAAGCAGTTGTTACTAGATCTGAAATAACGTGAATACTATTGCCGAATGAATGTACTTCGATCTTGGTGAATGGTTTAAAAACTTCAAGTAGCCCTTCTTTAGTTGGCCTCCAATAATCATTTGGGTCGCCATGCCTATGGAACATAAAAGGGACAGTAAGAATAACAGACCCGCCAGGCTTCAAAACGCGATATGCCTCTCGTGCAAAAAGAAATGGATCAGATAAATGTTCCAAAACTTCGGATGCAAAAACACACTCAAACCTGTTTTCCTCGAAGGGTAGAGCCAGCGCATCACCTACGACATCAGTGATCCCTGGTACGGGTTTAATATCCAGCCGGATATATTCTTTTGTCCGGCTAAACAACATGCCATAGGGATCATATCCTGCCCCCACATTGAGAACGCTGTCGAAAACAGGCAGTTCTAATGATAGCAAAATACGTCTCAGCAATAACTCGTGAGCAGTAGGGAACAATGTCCTCAGCCAGCCATTGGGATGATTCGCCCAGATTGACACCTTTGCATAATTTACGTTAGTACCGCCGGAGCCCATTTTGGATTCTATGGCCAGTGGAATAAGATATTCCGGCTGATGATGCGACGGACAGTCCCCTGTAGATAGTGAAATAGCGGCGCACTCAAAATTCGAAAAAACGTTTGATTCTTTCGCCGATCTATGCGCTAGCCATGCCTGAAACATCAGAACGTTCCAAAGTTTGTATTGCCAATTCTTTTTCCCTGATAGATGCTCCATCCATTTTTCTCTAATCAATATTGGATTAAAATAACCTTCCCGCTGCAGTCTTTTCTCAGACAGTAAATCCTCTGCCCAGTCTTTCAATGGGTCCCTCAACCACGAGTCAATCGGCACACTGAATCCGCTTTTTGGCCGCTCGACCAGCTTACGAGGTACATATTTATCCAATACATGACGAAGCAACCATTTGCCCCTACCGCTCCTGACCTTCATGGAAAGCGGCAAATGCCACGCGAACTCAACAACACGATGGTCAAGAAAAGGTACACGCGTCTCTAGACTCATACCCATTGCTGCCCGATCCAGCTTGACAAGAATATCATCTGGTAAATAGGTGACCAAATCCAGGCACATCATCATATGCGTGAAATCCTTCACATTAGCCCACTGACTTTCATTCATCAGAAACACGCCAGTTTCATGAGAATCCAGAACGATTGTCGCAGGTTTTCTCCAGTGAGAAACCAGTCTTTTGTACATTTCAATGGGATCAGCCGCATCGAGGATTTCGACCATTTTCTGGATTTTTTCAGATGGATTCCGCTGTAGCAGTTTCTTTGGTATTAGTGGTCCGATAATATTGAATAACCGCCCCCATTTTTCTGGAGAACACGACGCAAGAAATGACGCAAGTCGTAGTCTCGAACTCCCGGGAATCCAACCGATAGCATTCCATACGGTCCGACCCATGAAATATCGTGTGTAGCCACCGAAAAGCTCGTCCCCTCCATCACCGGACAGGCTGACCACTACGTGCTTTCGAGTCATCTTCGAAAGAAGGTAAGTTGGGATTTGAGACGCATCCGCAAAAGGTTCATCATAAAGTTGCGGAAGATGCGGAATGACATCGAGAGCATGTTCAGGTTGAACGTACATTTCAAAATGATCCGTACCAAGGTGATGTGCAACAGCTCTGGCATATTGAGATTCATCAAAATCCTTTTCATAAAAACCCATGGTGAATGTCTTAACCGGTCGATTACTCTGAGCCTGCATGAGAGCCACTATGGTTGAAGAATCCACGCCACCAGAAAGAAAAGCACCAAGTGGCACATCAGCCACCATTTGGCGTTTAACTGCGTCCCGCAATAGTGCATCAAGCTGTTCGATCGCATCTATTTCCGAACCTCTGAAAGGACTGGCAATGCCATGCTCGACGGCTTCCTGCGCCGACCAGTAAGGTCGCGGGTGTAATGAATCAAAGGAAATGGACGGTCGCCCATCGCCCATGGGAAGTGTCAATAACGTACCCGGCAAGAGTTTATGAATATTTTTATAGATTGAATATGGCGCAGGCACATAATTGTATTTTAGAAAAAGTGCTAGGGCGTCTGGATGAATTTCTCCGCGCCATGCAGGGTGCACAAGGAATGCTTTAAGTTCCGAACCGAACAAAATTGTATTATTGATAAGCCCGTAATAAAGCGGCTTTTCACCAAGTCGGTCCCTTATCAGGTGCAGAACTCGCTCCTCCCGGTCCCACAGGGCGATCGCAAACATTCCTATGCAACGTTTGATTGTCGGCTCAATACCCCATTTGCTAAATGCGGCCAGCAACACCTCAGTATCAGAACTCCCGCGCCATTGAAAGAATTTTCCGGTCGATTCCAACTCCTTACGAATATCCTGATAATTGTAAATCTCACCATTGAAGACAATAACATATCTTCCATCAGCCGAGTGCATTGGTTGGCGACCCGCAGGTGAAAGGTCAAGGATCGAGAGGCGACGATGACCCAATGCGATGCCAGCTTTTGCATCAACCCAAACATCACTGTCATCCGGACCGCGATGATGAAGTGTATTAGTCATCGTCGTTACTATCGCTGTAAGTTTATTGTCCGTAAAGTTACGTTCTACGTCAAGATACCCGACAATGCCGCACATTTATACGATACCCGCGTTTTGCTGCCTGATCAGAACCGATTTAAAAACATCATCCCAGCGAGAAAGAGTGTTGCTTTCACCATAAACACTCTCGGCAAAAACCCTGCCTCTATAGCCAGCCTCCCGCCGGGCAGCTTCATTTGCCATGTAAAATTCCATAGTCTCTTCCCATTCTTGATTGGATGCGCAAAACATGGACAAGCCACACTGCTGCATGGCCTTCGAATAGGAAGGCGTTGCAGAGACAATTGTCGGCATGCCCATTCGCCAAAAAAGCAGCAGTTTATTCTCCGGCTTACCCGTATAAAGAGGATTTTCCAGTGGTATGGGGATAAATGCTAAATCGCATGCGGTAATTATGGGGGCGATGAGATCTTCGTTCCATTGATAAAGATATGTGTTGTCAAATATTTTTAGTGCTATTTTCCGCGTATCGCGCTTCATATACTTCGCTAAATATCGCCGAAATTCTAGATCCGTTATGATATGGAGTGCTATGTTACGTTTGATATTCAGACGTTTCAGTACTTCCTTAATTTCGAACAATGTATGGATACCAACACCCATACCTTCCCACACGAGGTTAAATGTCTTCCCTGCTGCATAGTCCGATTTTACAGTTTTAACAGCGCCACTATGAATATCGAGGATTATATGCACATTATCACAATAGGGAAGTATATCCTGTCTCTGCTCGACCGTGGTGCACACGACCGCATCGGCCCGTTGACACATTTTTATTATCGCTTGCCGGTAATTAACTTCCAAATGCTTATTCTGGCGGATAAGAAATTTCGCTGCCCCCCGAAATATAGCCTTCAAATCGTTCGGTGGTATTGCGAGATACGAGTCAATTAAATCATAAACAATTTTCGTTTGACCATTCTGATACCGAGACCAGACGCTGATATCGGCGAAAGTCGAGAGTACAAGCAAATCGTATTTCTCGTTAGGATTGGCTATTTCAAATTTAATGTCCCTTGCGTTTGCATAATAGGAGAACCTTCTTCTATCTCCCGGCGCAGTAAGATTCTGAGAAAACGGCACATATCCGATCTTTAAATCTTTAAACACTATGTGACACCTATCTCTTTCGATTACTTTGTGCTGTCTTTATTTTTCGGCTCCAATATGGCAAGTCACGCCAAAGCATGAGGATGCCACGTATCGTCTCGGAAATATTCCTGACAGACAATTTAAGGATCGCATACGCGATTCTTAAAGTCGGCTCGATAAAAAGCGTACTGATCATAACGCAGCACGCGGCAAACCAACCAAAATGTTTAAAGCTATAGAGGATGCGGCTTCTCAAAGAATAAAATAAACGCGCCGCCTTTATTTGTTCTGAGGACCCTCCCCCCTTGTGATATGCTTGGACTTCGGCGTAATAATGACTGCGCCAGCCTGCTTTACGCGCGCGGAAAGAGAAATCCACTTCTTCAAAATAAACAAAAAAACGCTCATCAAATCCACCGAGAGTTTCAAATACGAATCGTCTAACGAGAAAAAAAGCTCCTATCACCTGATCCACATCGCGGCTGTCAAGATGGTCCCATTCTTTCATGAAATGGCCCGGAAATCTATTTGGAAACAATCTATCCAAAGCAAACATCTTTATGAAAAAAGTGGCCGGTCTCGGAAAACGTGTGCAGGTTTGGCTAACAGTGCCGGTATCATCCAACAGCTGAATGCCGACTATACCTATCGATCGATTATCAGGGCTTTCCAGAAACGCTACCGGCTTATATATCGAGTCAGCATACAGCATTGTGTCTGGATTAAGAAATAGCAAATAATCAGCTCTACTATTTCTGGCGCCCTGATTACATGCGGCAGCGAAACCCATATTTTTTTCGTTCTTTGTAATTATTAATGGCAAGCCGATTTTTTCTATATCTGCAAGAGAATTGTCCGTTGAAGCGTTATCTACGACTATCACAGAATGCAGCGATACACCACTGTCTGTTGGATTGCTTAGGCTGATTGATCGCAAACAATTCATAAGATGGCCGCTGGAATTCCAATTAACTATTATTAGATCGAGCTTTATCATTTAATTTTTTTATGATGTTTTGTAAAATGATGTCAAGAGACGTTAGGTGTCACATTTATTGTTCTACTTATTTGTATTTTATAATTGCAGACGAATAAGCCTACGCAAAGCTGAATCCACAACGACAATAGAGACATATATTGATCTTGGAAAAATTGCATAAATAATGGAAATAAAAAAACAGCATATAACATAATAAAATATGAGTCGTGACTTGTTGCTTTTTTATAAAGATATCCGTGCCATAAACCTACCACAAATTGGATTCCGAACACACCATAAAATGAGAAATCATTATAATAGGGTTGATAAATTGTATACACGTTTGTCGAAAAAGGGACAAGCACAAATTCTCGTATCAATCGCGGAAAAGTAACTTCAGGATAAAATTTATTTATAATAACAAATATCGTTCTGAATACATTTTCACCATAAGCACCATGAATGTCTTGTCTCGTATAAACATCAAATGCTGGCAATGCTCCCAGGAGATAGACTCTAAAGCTTTCCCACATAGAGATAGCATTAGCGGCTAAATTTTGCTCAGCATCTATACCTTTTGCTAACAGGGCACCGATAAGTATAAACATAAATGCCCCTATTAAACCAAAAGAAGTAGCAGCTTTTATTGGCGATATCCTTCTAGTAATCAGTAAAATCCCTAGCATAGTAATAACAAGTAACATAATAACAGCTCTTCCCATCGTGAGAAACGCATACATGAGAGATATTAAAAAAGAGACATATAGTTTAGTTTTTTCTCGGCGCGTAGAAGATGTAAGTGTCAGCATCCAAGTAGAAATGAAACTGACCGGCAAAAAATACATAAAAATACCAAAATTTAACGACATTGAATTATCGGTTGCTGATGTAATATCGCGCAGGTTCATAAAAAAACTATCATAAATACCTTCACTACCAAACATGTAAGCTTTATAAATATATACGGGCAAGCCTAATAGTGAAATCCAAAAAAATAGTTCAACAACCTTTTTATTGTAAGAAAGTTCACTGTCATTTATTTGTTTTTTTGAAATACGACATCCGCTGGATGCGATATAGGAGCCCATACTGAATATGATCACTCCGCTTACAATAATAAAATAAAGACTATCTGATACTGGAATGAACGAGTGTTGATCAAGAATAAATATAAATGTCACAATAAACCACAAAGCCCCCTGAAGCACTGGTGGATAAAGGGCGTCACGGTATTTAATATAATTTACTAATGTGATTACGAACAGAAAGGCTAGCGTAACAAATTGAGTAATATTCACTTCATTAACCCCAATTTGGACATAATAGTGTATCTTTCGACATCGTCAAAAAACAATCGCCAAACGAGCAAAGAAAAAACAAGCATGACTACGCCTAAATAGACTATTTTTACTATAACCGAAAAGAGCGATAAGCCTACTAGCAACACGGATATAGACAAAACCAGATGCAATGCGAAATGATTGTCTTTGCCTGGCTGCGAGACAAGATAACGAGCAGAAAAATTATGGAGCAAGATTGCATCAATGCTAACCCGCAGCATCCAAGCAAATGCTGCACCAATTATCCCAAATTTAGAAATCATTAACCATGCACAGGGTACATAGAATACTAATTCAATGACATGAAATTTCGCAGTGACATACGGTTTCCCCATGCCCTGAATAAATGCAAAAGGAATACTTGCTAAACCATTAAGGAGAACCCCCAAAGCGAGCAACTGCAAAACTCGATAACTATGTTGAGCAAAATCCACCCCCAACCAAAGTGTCAGTCCTTCCTTCGCGAATATTACAATTATAAGAGTTATAGGGAATAATAAAAAAAAGAGATATTTTATGCCGCGGCGATATAGGTGCGCTGCACGTTCCGCTTCCTCAATAAAAGCAGTACTGAAAACGGGGAAAAGAACACCAGCCATTGCACCAGGAATAAGTAAAACTTTCATTACCAACTCCCACGGCGTGGAATAATAAGCCAGCGCTGCCATAGAAATCAGTGAACCGATAAGAAGGCGATCGAGGTAAATGAGAAGAGGACTTATCAAGTTACTGACTGTCATCCAGCCGCCAAATTTTAATAATACTAGAAGTGCTGAGCGACGGATTGAAAAACGAGAACGTAAGTCAGGAATCAACTGTAAACAACAAAATAGGTAGGCTAGCAAGGCTACAAAACGAACTGCTAGCAAGACAGCGACAATGACAACCAAGCTATTACTAATACTTAGGACCAGCAGCGGACTAAGAAATGTGAGGACTCCCATAGGAATACGAATAGCATTTGTAATAAGAAAATGACGTTTCGCCTCCAGAACACCGCGAAGCCCTGTAGAAATAATTACAACCGGTATAGAACATGCAAGAAGATAAAAAACTACTAGTGTTTCATCTTTAAGAACTGTAGGTATTTTTAGTATTGTTTGAATTAACAAGGGAGATATAATAAACAGCACGGCTGTTCCAACTAATCCCATTGTACACATTAATATGATGGATGACCATACCAGTTCAGGAATTTCCCATTCACTTTTTGAACCTATCTTTTCCGCAACTAGCTTTGTCAACGCCCTCCCTAAGCCTAAATCGAATAAACTAAAATATCCAAGCACCATCCATGATAAAGATAAAACTCCGAATCGATCAATGCCAAGTTTTTTAATTATAACTGGCATGGTAAGAACAGCAACAACCATGGGTGAGGACAACCCTACCACGTTATAAAGAATATCTTTTTTTAAGGATTTATCTCTCATTTGCTAGGCTTCCCAATACTTAAATCATACTTGCACGCTTTAGTTCAATAGATGCATGTTTTCTTTGTTTCGTTAATTCCGTTAAAATGAATAATGCACCTCTGGATTTAACTTTGAGAGGTTTTCTATGTCATTATTACCATCATATAATCTACGTGTAACATTCAAAAATATATTTTTTTCTATATATAATTTTTTTACGTTTGTGGTGGAGAGATTTAGTAGTGTTATCCCACTATACTGTGGTGCCAAATCTTTCGCGCTGCCAAGTTCATTCTCGCTAATAATTATATTATTTGCATAAAAAGGCAGAGCTGGACGATCGGCATAACCACTCATGTTAAGCATTATAGATGTTTTATTGATTTTGTTATTATCAGTGCCACCACTGTTCATTATTATATTCTTTGAAATCTTTATATTTTCATTTCCCCAGGGAGAACCGAGCAATATTATACCCGGTCCACTCATATTTTTCACACTATTATTTGAAATATTCGCAC
>Ga0335081_10001749_pt1 | contig 34558 bp, 32 predicted proteins | sample Lox_Sample_35_FD_206713 | JGI IMG/M metagenome (GOLD analysis project Ga0335081, IMG submission 206713) | Soil microbial communities from Loxahatchee National Wildlife Refuge, Florida, United States - Lox_Sample_3.5 | ecosystem: Environmental > Terrestrial > Soil > Wetlands | place: USA...
ACCGACATAGGAGTCGCGGCCAATGCGTACCGGAGCGACAAGGGTCGTGTCGCCAATAAAGGCGCCGTCTTCAATTGTGGTGGTGTTTTTATTCACGCCGTCGTAGTTGCAAGTGATGGTGCCCGCGCCGACATTCACGCCGGAGCCGATCTCCGCGTCGCCAAGATAGGTAAGGTGATTGGCTTTCGAGCCGTTACCCAGGCGCGTTTTCTTGGTCTCGACGAAGTTGCCCACGTGCGCGCCTTCTCCAATGTCGCTGCCCGGACGCAGGTGCGAATACGGTCCCAGTTGCGCGCCGTTGCGCACAATGGAATCTTCCAGAATGCATCCGGGACGGAGCAGTACGTTGTCGCCGATCTCGCAGTTGGTGACAACCGAGTAGGAGCGGATGCGGCAGTTGTCGCCGATCGTCGTGCGTCCGATGAGCTGCACGTGCGGCTCGATAACGGTGTCAGTGCCGATGGTGACATCGGCATCGATGTCGCAAGTTTCGGGACGAAAGATGGTCGTGCCTGCTTCCATCAGCTCGCGGGCTTTGCGGGCGCGCAGCTTGGCGTCCAGCTCGGCCAGCTCCATGCGGGTGTTGACGCCCAGGACCTCGCTGCTATCATGCGCGCGCAGCGCCAAAACCTTCTTACGCGCCTTGCGCAGCAGTTCTGCGATGTCGGTCAGATAGTACTCGTGATGGGCGTTGTCGGTGCCGAGCTTGCCGATGTACTCGTATAACGGCGCGGTTGCGAAGGCGTAGATGCCGGAGTTGATCTCGCGCTGCTTTGCTTCGTTGCCGCGCAGCGCTTTTTGCTCGACGATGCGCTCGAGCTCGTCCGTCGGTTTGCCTTTGACGATGCGGCGGATAATGCGCCCGTAGCCGGTGGGATCGGGTGGCTCGGCGGTGAGCACCGTCATTGCGGCGTTGTGTTGGGTATGGAAGTCGCGGACGCGGGCGATGGTTTCTGGCGCGATAAGGGGAACGTCGCCCGATAAAACTAAGACATGCTCGAATCGATTCAGCGCGTGGCGCGCCTCCATCATGGCGTGACCCGTGCCTCGCTGCTCGCGTTGCAGGACAAAACCGATGCCGGTGGATTCCACTGCTGCACGCACGCTTGCGGCTTCATGCCCGATGATGGCGAAGATGTTTTGCGTGGGAACGACCTGCGCCGCGGCGGCGACGACATGCGCCAGCAGCGGCTTGCCTCCGATCTCATGGAGTACTTTCGGGCGGCGCGACTTCAGCCGCGTGCCCTTGCCGGCCGCGAGGATGGCAATCGCGAAAGGATGCTGCTCGCGCTTATTCGCTGACTTCGGCATTCTTCCCTTAACGCGAATAAGTTTAACCACAGAGACACAGAGGCACAGAGGAAGCTCAAATCTTAAAACTCTGTGTCTCTGTGGTTACCTGTTTTTATCTTGCCGCGAAGGTTTTCTCGCGGTGCACGTAGTGCCGCTGGTAGTAGTCACGGTATTGGCCGCTGCGCACATCGTTTAGCCACGCCTGATTCTCGCGATACCAAGCGATCGTCTCCGCCAAGCCCTGATCGAACTTCACCTGCGGCGTCCAGCCAAACTCGCGCGCGAGCTTCTCGCAGTTGATCGCGTAACGCAGGTCGTGGCCGGGACGATCGGTGACGAATTTAATCAGCTCCTCGCCCCGCCCCAGCGCCTTCAGGATCAGCTTCGCGACCTCGAGATTTTGCATCTCGCAACCGCCGCCGATGTTGTACACCTCGCCCTCGCGGCCACGCTGCAGCACGACATCCAGCGCGCTGCCATGATCGCTGACGTGGATCCAGTCGCGCACGTTCGCGCCCTTGCCGTACACCGGCAGGCGCTCGCCCGCCATGGCCTGCGCGATCATCAGCGGGATGAACTTCTCGGGAAACTGATACGGCCCGTAGTTGTTGGAGCAGCGCGTCACGATGCCCGGAAACTTGTAGGTGTGCACGTAGGCCAGCACCAGCAAGTCCGACGACGCTTTCGTCGCCGAGTACGGACTGTTCGGCTGCAGCGGCGTGTCTTCGGAAAACTGGCCGGTCTCGCCGAGCGAGCCGTACACTTCGTCGGTCGAGACGTGCACGAAGCGCGGCACGCCCGCTTTGCGGCATGCCTCCAGCATATTGTGGGTGCCATCGACGTTGGTGCGCACGAATGCCGACGCGTCCTCAATGCTGCGATCGACGTGGCTCTCGGCGGCAAAATGAATCACCGCATCGCAGCCGCGCACCGCGTCGAGCACGCCGCGATCGCAGATATCCATCTGCACGAACGCGCAGCGGCCGTCGCTCAGCTCAGGCTCGAGATTCTTGAGATTGCCGGCGTAGGTCAGCTTATCGAGAACGGCGACCTTCCAGTCCGGATGTCTGGCGATGGCATGATGAACGAAATTGGAGCCGATGAATCCCGCGCCGCCGGTAACGAGAAGCTTCATGCGCCGCTCACCTGGGCAGAGACGTCGGCGTTCTTGACCGCCTCTTCTGCGTTGCGCAGTACTTTCTGGCGCACCATGTTGCTGGCGTGCCACAGCGATTCGAAGGTCCCCGCGTCGGTCCACCAGCCCTCTAGCAGGCTGTGATGCAGCGAGCCCTCTTCGATGTAGCTGTTGTTGACGTCGGTGATCTCGTACTCGCCGCGGGCGGAGGGTTTCAGCCGGCGAATGCGGTCGAAAACCGTGGCATCGTAGAAGTAGACGCCGATCACCGCGAAGGACGACAGCGGCTTCCTGGGCTTCTCCTCGATGCGAATAATGCGCTTCTTGTCGTCGAAGACGGGCACGCCGAAGCGCTCCGGGTCGTCCACTTCCTTCAGCATCACCATGGCGCCCTTTTCGAGCCGGTCGAAGCCGCTTGCGGCGTCGCGAATGTCACCCTCGATGATGTTGTCGCCCAACACCACGCAAATCTTGTCGCCCTTGGCCCAGGGCTCGGCCAGGCGTAACGCATCGGCAATGCCGCCTTCGCCCTCCTGATACGCGAAGCTCAGTTGCTGCAGCCCGAACTCCTTGCCGTTTTGCAGCAGACGCAGAAAGTCGCCGGCATTGTGGCCGCCGGTCACGATAAGAATGTCGCGAATGCCCGCGTCCACCAGGATTTGCAGCGGGTAGAAGATCATGGGTTTGTCGTACACCGGGAGCAGGTGCTTGTTGGTGACGCGAGTGAGCGGATAGAGGCGCGAGCCGATGCCGCCTGCCAGGACTATGCCCTTCATAGGTCTCCGTAGGTGATGAACTCGTTCGTGGTGGAAGCGCCGGGTGATTAGCCTTGAAGGGGCGCGGCTTCAGCCGCGCCGATTCTGTTCCCAAAAGTTGGCCTTTAGGCCCTGAGGTTTGGTTCCCTCGGCGGCTAAAGCCGATCTCGCTTGCGTTGTTTACGGCACGCCTGAAGGCGTGCCCCTTCAAATCAGGGGGAACTGACTATTCAGCCAAAGCTTACGCGACATTATCGGCGAATCGCATCCTGCAAGGCAAGCCTGAGCTGATGGCGCCAATCAGGCATCACGATCCCGAATTCCCGCGCGATGGCCGAATTGGAGAGCACTGAGTTCACCGGCCTCCGAGCCGGCAGGGGATACTCGTGCGTGCCGATCTCGACAACTCGCTTCGTCTTCAAGGGGCCGCCATATTCGCCGGTTTCGGCGGGGGACGCGAGAGCGTCGTAGTCCTCCAGGATTGCCTGCGCGAATCCCGCCCACGAGGTGCGTCCTCCGGCTGTGAGATGGAACAATCGGCTCGGCCACGATCCCGATTGACGTTTTCGCTCAACGGATTTGGCGACAACGATTGCCGTGGTTTCCGCCAGCATGCGCGCCCAGGTCGGCGCACCGAATTGATCGCCCACGATCCGCAGCTCCTCTTTTTCGCGCGCCAGGCGAAGAATGGTGCGCAGAAAATTCTTGCCGCGGATGTCATACACCCACGTGGTGCGCAGAATGATGTGTTTGCAGCCGCTGGCGATAATCGCCTGATCGCCATCGAGCTTCGTTTGGCCGTAGGCGCCGAGCGGGCCGGTCGGATCATTCTCAACGTATGGTTCGGGCTTACTGCCGTCGTAAACGTAATCGGTGGAGTAATGGACCATCAGCGCACCGGCCGCGGCGCATTCCTTGGCGATCTGCCCGGCCGCGCCGACATTAATCGCATACGCGATATCGCGTTCGCTCTCGGCCTTGTCGACGGCTGTGTACGCGGCGGCGTTTACAACAACATCTGGCCCGAAGCCGCGCACCGTCTTGCTGACCGCCGCGGTGTCGGTCAGGTCCACGCTGTCGATGTCGATGGCCAGCACCTCACCCATCGGCGCGAGCGTGCGTTGCAGGTGCCAGCCGACCTGTCCATAGCAGCCGGTGACGAGAAGTCTCACTTGTCGTACCTCGGCAACTGGTCGAGCGCAAGCTGCGCCAGCGGCAGGTAGCGCTCATCCTTTTCAGAAACGAGCGGCGAAGGCATTCCCCAGTCGATCGCAAGGTCCGGATCGTTCCACAGGACGCCGCGATCGTCCGGGCCGTCGTAGTAGTCGCTGCACTTGTAGAGGAAGTCGGCCGTTTCGGAGCGCACTACGAAGCCGTGCGCGAAGCCTTTTGGAATGTAAATCTGCGTGTGGTTTTCGCCCGACAGCAGCACGCTCACCCACTTGCCAAAATGCGGCGAACCGACGCGAATATCGACGGCGATATCAAGCACCTCGCCTTGGGGAACGCGGCACAGCTTGGCCTGCGGATGGCGAAGCTGGTAGTGCAGCCCACGCAGCACGCCGCGTGACGAGCGGGAGTGATTGTCCTGCACGAACGTTTCACCGATGCCGGCTTGGGCGAGCACGTTCTGCCGGTAGGTCTCCATAAAGAAGCCGCGGGCGTCGCCAACGACGCGGGGCTGGATGAGGAGTACGCCGGGAAGGGAAGTCTCGGTAATTTGCAAATTGGAGTTGGTCACGATAGCGGTTGCGGTCATGGTGATGAGTTGGTCTTAGCCGCGATGAATGCAGCAGATCGACATTTTCCAGCCTGCAATCAGATTCGAATCAGGGCACGACTTCACAGGCCGCTGAAAACGTCGGATTCGGGCTGCTTTGAAGGGGCGCAGCTTTAGCTGCGCCGTTCTAAACCCCTTATTTTTGTCATCCCGAGCGGCCTTCAGGCCGCGGGATCTGCGTGCTCGACTTTTTCAGCGGCCTCTTCAGTCGTTCTCTCGCGATCCCGTTTTCCTTTTGTCATCCCGAGCGAGGACTTTAGTCCGAGTCGAGGGACCTGCTGTTCGCCCGTGCCACATCATACTTGTGGACTGAAACCAGGTCCCGCCGCGGCGGGCTCGGGCGGAATGACAAATTTTGGAGAAGAGGGTCGCTCTTCGGCACGACTAAAGTCGTGCCCTGATACAAAGCTCCTTACACAAAAGCCACGCGCCGCTTTTTGGCCAAGCCCTAATACAAAGCTGGTCGCGCTGCGACATTATAATGCGAGCTTCCTACAGCCATGCGCTGCTCAGCCATTATCGTCACCCACAACTCCGGTGCGACCGTCCGGGCATGCCTGGAAGCGCTGGCGGGAGAGCCATGCGAAATCATCGTAGTCGATAACGCGTCCGGCGACGATACGGTGCAGCGCGTGGAGGAATTCGTCGCCTGGAGTCCCGTGCGGCTGGTCGCGAATGAGGAAAATCGCGGCTTCGCAGCCGCGGTGAATCAGGGAGCGCGCGAGGCGGAGGGCGATGTCCTGCTCCTCTTGAATCCCGACGCGGTCGCCGAGCCGGGTGCAGTACCTGCGCTGCTGCGGTGCCTGGGCGAGACCGGCGCGGCCGCCGTAGGAGGTGCGCTGATCGATGAACATTACCAGCCGGCGCGCGGCTTCACGTTTCGCCGCCTACCGACGCTCCGCCCGCTGGTGTATGAAGCGCTGCTGGTGAATCAGCTCTGGCCGGGCAATTCTGTGAATCGGCGATATCGTTGTCTGAATGCCGACTACTCGCAGCAACAGGAGGTGGAACAGCCGGCCGGAGCATGCCTTGCCCTGACTCATACAATGTGGGACAAGCTGGGCGGCTTCGACGAGCAATTTTTTCCCGTGTGGTTCGAGGATGTGGATTTTTGCAAGCGGCTGGGCGATCAGGGCGGCAAAATTGTTTACTGCCCTGGTGCTCGATTTCGCCACAGCGGTGCCCACAGTGTGGGACAGCTCAGCTTCCGCGCGCGGCAGATCTTCTGGTACGGCAACATGCTGCTGTACGCGAAGAAGCATTTCACGCCGGCACAGGTGGGACGTCTGCGCCTCGCGATTGCGGGCGGCATGCTCCTGCGGTCGCTGGCAGCCGTGTTCGGCGCACGCCAGCGGCCGCTGGGGGAAACGCTCGGCGCCTATTGGGACATCACGGCGACGGTGTGGAAGCTCTAAGGGGCGGTCGCTCAGAAGCGCCGTAATTCAATTTCATTTGGGAGCCGCTTTCACAGGCGACACATGCCGGTGCCGCCGCTCCGCGGCTCAGTCGCTTAACATCATCATGAACCGCGGGCTTACGCCCGCGGCTAACACAAATGCCGCCCTCCGGGCTCGACGGAACCGGTTACGTGATCTGCTTGCAACTTGAGACTCCAAACCGGAAACTGGTCTCATGCGCCTTCTCATCAACGGCAAAGAACAAACTTTCAACGAGGGATTGAACCTCACGGAGCTCATCGAGCAGCTCGGCATGAAGTCCGACCGAGTCGCCGTCGAACTCAACCGCGAGATCGTGCCGCGCGCGCAGTGGGCGGAGACAAAGCTGAACGACGGCGACCGGCTGGAGATTGTTCACTTCGTCGGCGGAGGATAAAAGCAGTTTCGAGTTTCCAGTTTCGCGTTTCGAGCGACCCGGGTCACATCTTTTTCGATGGGTTTTCCAGGCGCTCGCGTTCGGGCCGACGATTCATACCGTCCAACGCGAAACCCGAAACCTGAAACTTAAACTGCTTCTATGAACACCCGATGAATCGCGCCGCGCGTGTTTGACATTGCTTGTCATGGACTCTAAACTCGGTTATTCACTCGCGATTGCAGAGCATCTCCTGGGCGCCAGCACATCATGCCGGATCTTTACTTTGCACGCTATCTTCCGCTCCTGATCCAAATCTGTGTGGCCGGTCTTATTGCCATCGGCATGATCGCGCTTTCGTTCTTCTTGGGCCAGCACAAATACAACAAACCCAAAATGTCGCCCTATGAATGCGGCATGGAGCCTGTCGGCAACGCGCGCCAGCGCTTCACGGTGAAGTTCTACCTGGTTGCCATGCTGTTCATCCTGTTTGATGTCGAGGCCGTCTTCCTGTACCCGTGGGCAATCGTCGGCAGATCGCTGAAAGAAGCCGGCCTGGGCATGTTCTGGTTTTGGGAGATGCTGGTGTACATCGGTATCGTGCTGGCCGGTCTTTGGTACGTCTGGAAGAAAGGCGTGCTCGACTGGAACAAGCAGGGGAAAGCGGAGAAGATCTAGCCATGGCGCTGCAGCCGGCCATAACTGATATCGAACAACTGAAGGACCGTCCCGAAGTCGCGGCGCTGCTGGCGTGGAAGGCGGCTGCGGTCACGGGCGCGAAGTTCGATCGCAACGAGCTGACCCTCTGGCTGGATCGCACCGCTCTCCGGGATGCTTGCCTCGCGCTGCAGAACAATCCCACGCTGCAATACAACGCCATCGCCGACATCACTTGTGTGGACTGGTTCCCCCGCGAGCCGCGCTTCGAGGTCGTCTACCAGCTCTTTTCGACGATCAATAAGAAGTACTTGCGGCTGAAAGTTAAACTCCAGGGTGATGATCCCAGCATCGACTCGCTGACCTCGATCTGGCCGGGCGCCAACTTCTTCGAGCGCGAGGTCTGGGACCTGTTCGGCATCCGCTTCGACCAGCACCCGAATCTCGATCGCATCATGATGCCGGAGAATTGGCAAGGTCATCCCTTACGTAAGGACTATCCCGTCGAGGGCTACCGCTAATGGCGCACATGACTCCCACGCCGGTCCTGGATCCGTCGCAAGACAAGACGATGATCCTGAATATGGGCCCGCAGCATCCCTCGACGCACGGCGTCCTGCGGCTGCTGCTGGAGGTCGATGGCGAGACCATTGTGCGCATCATGCCCGACATCGGGTATCTGCACACCGGCATCGAGAAGACCTGCGAGGCCAAGTTCTACCAGCAGGTGGTGCCGCTCACCGACCGCATCGACTATCTCTGCCCCATGACCAACAACCTGGCTTACTGCCTGGCGGTGGAGAAGCTGTTGGGCCTGGAGATTCCGCCGCGCGCGCAATGGATCCGCGTGCTGCTGAACGAGCTGACGCGCATCAACTCGCACCTGGTGTGGCTGGGCACGCACGCCATGGACATCGGCGCCATGACCGTCTTCCTCTATTGCTTCCGCGAGCGCGAAGACGTGCTGCGGCTGTTTGAAGCGGTCTCCGGCCAGCGCATGATGACCTCGTACTTCCGCATCGGCGGGCTGGCGCTGGATCCGCCGCTGGGCTGGTTCGAGCGCGCCCGGGACTTCCTGAAGCGCTTTCCTCCCAACATCGACGAATACGAGAGCCTGCTGACCACCAATCCTATTTGGGTGAACCGCACCAAAGGCGTGGCTTACCTGTCGGCGGAGGATGCGATCGCGCTGTGCGCCACGGGTCCCACGTTGCGCGGCAGCGGCGTCGATGTCGATTTGCGGCGCGACTTGCCCTACACCGGATACGAGAATTTCAAGTTCAACGTGCCCATCGCCAAGGAGGGCGACGTGTACGCGCGATACCTGATTCGCGTGCAGGAGCTGCGCGAGTCGCAGAAGATCGCCATGCAGGCGCTGGAAGGAATGCCCGAAGGCCCGACGAAAGCGGATGCGCCCAAGGTGGTGCTGCCCGATCGCGAGAAGATGAAGACGCAGATGGAAGCCTTAATCTATCACTTTAAGATTGTGACGGAAGGCTTTACTGTACCTGAAGGTGAGGTGTACATGCCCATCGAGTCGCCGCGCGGCGAGATGGGCTATTACGTGGTGAGCGACGGCACGGCGAAACCGTATCGCGTGCACATGCGCTCGCCATCGTTCGCCAATTTGCAATCGCTGCGGAAAATGTGCGAAGGCAATTTGATCGCGGACGTGGTCGCGGCCATTGGCAGCATCGATATTGTGCTCGGGGATTGCGACAGGTAAAGCAGTGGTCAGTGGCCGGTGGTCCGTTAAGAGCGGCAGCAATTGGTATTGCTGGTGAGCAAGATTCGGTGGAGATGAATGAGGGCACGACTTTAGTGTCCGCGTGAGAACGACACTTGGCGTTCGGTGGCGGACTAAAAAGCGCATAAACGAGAGCGCCGTAGGCGCGGAAGAGGATAGCCCAGCGCTTCAGCGCTGGGGAAGCGAACAATGGGGATTCAAGTCCCGTAGGGACGGCATTCAAGAATGGCGACGGCGGTACACAGTCCGGCGACAGATGCAAAACGCGAACTGCTTCGCCATGCGCTCGCGACCGTTGCCTATCGCGGCAGCAAGGCGCTGCGTGGCGCAACACCGGAGTTCGCGGACTTCAAGATGGACGATGTGGGGCGCACCCCCGCTCAGATCCTGGCCCACATGGGCGATCTGTTTGACTGGGCGCTGTCGATCGCGCAGGGCATTCAAAAGTGGAATAATTCAGCGCCGCTGGCCTGGGACGAAGAGGTGAAACGATTTCACGCGGCGCTGAAGGCATTTGACGATTACCTGGCCTCGGGCGAGCCGCTGCATGCTGATCCCGAGGCGCTGTTTCAGGGTCCGATTGCCGATGCGCTCACCCACATCGGCCAGCTCGCCATGCTGCGGCGCATCGCCGGATTCAAGATGAAGAGCGAAAACTATTACCGCGCAGAAGTCGTCGTCGGCCGGGTCGGTGCAGAGCAGGCGGCGCCGAAGAAAGAATTCGATTGAAGGCAGCATTTAGCACTTGGTTCTAGATGGCGGGTTCAGGGGGATTATGGGAGCCGTCGAAGATGTGCGGAAGGTAGTTCCGGATCTCGTAGCACCCGACCTGAAGGCTATACGTGCAGAGCTGACTGCGGTACAGAGCCGCCTCGATCCCGTCGTCAACATGAAGAAACGATGTATGCCGTACGTTCTGTCATCGACTTTGCCGAAGTCAAACAGCGGCTTACTGCGTTGGAGAAGCGTCTGCCGGAATCGTCCCATTGACGCCAATTTGCCGGTAGTCGGTGCACCTGTTTGATTTTGCTAATTACTAATTGCTAGTTGCTTCGTCATGAAATTCTCCGACCAACTCGAACAGCGATTCGCCAGCATGGTCACGCATTATCCGACCAGGCGCTCGGTGCTCGTTCCCATGCTGCTGTACATTCAGGACGAGATTGGCGCGATCACGGATGAAGCCATTCACGAGATCGCGCAGCGGGTCGAGCTTTCGGAGTTGGAGGTGCGCAACGTCATCAGCTACTACTCGATGATGCGCACGCACCCCATCGGCAAGTACAATTTCCAGATTTGCACGAACGTGAGCTGCCTGCTGCGCGGCGGCGACGACCTCTTCGAGCATTGCAGGAAGAAGCTGGGTGTGGGCCACAAGGAGTCGACCCCCGATGGGCTGTTTCATCTGGAAGAGGTGGAGTGCATCGGCGCTTGCTCCTGGGCCCCGGCGATGATGTTGAATTACGAGTTCGTCGAGAACCTGACGCCGGCGAAGATCGATGAGCTGATTGAGGGGATAAAGAAGAAGGAACAGCAGTAGAAGGGCGCTATTCGCCATTCGCTTTTCGCCAGAATCGACGCGAACAGTTCTGGCGAACGGCGAATGGCGAACAGCGGGATCGCGAATGGCGTATTTAGTCTCCCATCCCGACGAAGTGAAGGTCGTCTCCAAGCGCTTCGGCCTGGGTGCGACGAACCTCGACCGGTACCTGGAGCTTGACGGCTACAAGGCGCTGCAAAAGGCGCTCGGCATGCAGCCCGATGCCATCATCGCCGAGGTAAAGGCGTCGAACCTGCGCGGCCGCGGCGGTGCCGGATTTCCGACCGGCATGAAGTGGTCGTTCGTGCCGAAGCAGTCGGCGAAGCCGAAGTACGTGCTCTGCAACGGCGACGAGAGCGAGCCGGGCACCTGCAAAGACCGCCTCATCTTCGAGCACGATCCGCACTCCATCATCGAAGGGGTGATGATCGCCGCGGTCGCCGTGGGCGCGAAAACCGGCTACATCTATTTGCGCGGCGAATACCGATACCTCATCCACATCATGGAGAAGGCGGTGGCCGACGCCTACGCCCGCGGCTTTATTGGCAAGAACATCTTTGGCTCGGGCGTCGATCTCGATATCTACATCCACTCGGGCGCGGGCGCCTATGAAGTTGGCGAAGAGTCGGCGCTCATGGAATCGCTGGAAGGGAAGCGTGGCGTGCCGCGCATTCGCCCGCCATTTCCCGCGGTCGTGGGCCTGTGGGGCGGACCGACCGTCATCAATAACGTTGAGACGCTCGCCAGCGTGCCGCACATTATTCTTAACGGTGGCCAGTGGTTTGCCGATCTCGGTACGCCGCGCAATGGCGGCACGCACCTGGTCAGTATCAGCGGCAATGTGGAGAGGCCCGGTGTTTACGAGCTGGCTCTGGGATACAACTTCAAGAAGGTGATCTACGAGGTTGCGGGGGGCATCCAGGGAGGCCGCAAGCTGAAGGGGGTTGTGCCGGGCGGCTCGTCCGTGCCGATTCTCTTGCCGGAGGAGATTGATGCTCCATTCGACTACGAAGGCATGGTCAAGGCCGGCTCGATGATGGGGTCCAGCGCGGTCATCGTTCTGGACGATCAGATGTGCATCGTGAAATTCGCCCTGCGGGTGATGAAGTTTTATCAGCACGAAAGCTGCGGCTGGTGCATTCCGTGCCGGGAAGGCACCGATTGGCTGAAGAAGACGCTGATTCGCTTCCACAGCGGCGGCGGCGTGATGAAGGACATCGACAACATGAAGTACCTGGCGGACAACATGCTCGGGCGCACGTTCTGTCCGCTGGGTGATGCGGCGGCAATGCCGATGCAGTCGTATATCGAGAAGTTCCGCCCCGAGTTCGAGGCGCATCTGGACGGCAAACCGTGTCCGTTTGAAAAGGTAGCGGAAGCGGCGGTGGTTTGAAGTAGGTGTTTAATCGGAGTTGGCGACCAGAGCATTGCAAGAGAGATTTTCCGGGGCAACCAAGAAGGGTGTAAAGCCGAGGAGAAAGAAGGTTAGTACGCGCAATACCTCGCGGCGTGGTGGTGGCAAGAGAACGGGCCAACGCGGCTAACGCATCAGTGCGCAGCGCATAGATTTTGAACGTGGCATGGGAGATTGCGACTGAAGAATAGAGTCCCGCTTGCGGGACGGAAGAGGATAGCCCAGCACGGAGCCGCAGGCGGAGTGCTGGGTAGGGGTAGTAAATAAGATTTGAGTCCCTTTTGGGACGACAGAAAAACAGGTCCCTCCGCGCGGACTAAAGTCCTCGGTCGGGATGACACGTTTGGAATGTTGTCGCAGGATAGGGGTCCTTCGACTGCGCGACCGGCATCTACCGCGCCAACCGCAAACGGCGTGGTTGTCACGGGAGTTGCGCGGTCGCTCAGGATGACACGTTTTTTTGCTTTGGCTAAATGCTAAGGAGGCTCTGAACAAGCGGATCGGTCGGCCTCAGGGGCTAAAGCCCGCACTGATTTTGCTGAACTTCCGGCACGGCTGAAGCCGTGCCCTTTCAAAAAATGGGGCTTAATCAGAGTCTCCCTAACTGCCAAATGCTAGTTGCTAATTGCTGGTTTTATGTCTGACGTAACTCTCACGGTCGACGGCAAGAAACTCGCGGTTGCCGCGGGGACGCTGCTCATCGAGGCCTGCCGCATGAGGGGCATCGAGGTGCCGTCTTTCTGCTACTACCCTGGTCTGTCGCTGCAGGGCGCCTGCCGCATGTGCCTGGTCGAAATCGAAAAGATGCCCAAGCTGCAGACGGCGTGCACCACGCCGGTCGCCGAGGGCATGGTAGTTCTGACTGAAAGCGACAAGATCAAGCAGGCGCGCAAGTCGATGCTCGAACTGCTGCTGGCGAACCATCCGCTTGATTGCCCAGTCTGCGACGCCGGCGGCGAGTGCGAACTGCAGGACATGACCTTCAAGTACGGCGCTGCCGAATCGAAGTTCATCGACCTGAAGAACCATCGCGAAGAGCAGCAGTGGTCGCCGGTAGTGTACTTCGACCGGCCGCGCTGCATTCTCTGCTACCGCTGCATTCGCGCCTGCGGCGAGGGCATGGACGTGTGGGCGCTCGGCATCCAGAACCGCGGGTCGAGCGGCATCATCGCGCCGAACAAGCAAGACCACCTGGAATGCGAAGAGTGCGGCATGTGCATCGACATCTGCCCGGTCGGCGCACTCACCTCCGGCGCCTATCGCTACAAGACGCGGCCCTGGGAGATGAACCATGTCGGCACCATCTGCGCCCATTGCGGCGACGGTTGCAAGACCACGATCGGCGCGCGCCGTGCCGACACCGGCATGGAGATCGTGCGCGGCGACAATCGCGACAAGAGCGGCATCAACGGCGACTTCCTGTGCATCAAGGGGCGCTACGCCTTTGACTTCGCGTCCCATCCCGACCGCCTGCAACAGCCGTTGATCAAGCGCGACGGCAAGTTCGCGCCCGCGACCTGGGAGCAGGCGTTCGAGCGGATTGCGGAGAAGTTCAAGCAGATTCTCAGCGGCGATGGCGGCCCGCAGTCGATTGGCGTGATCGGCTCCAATCGCACCAGCAACGAAGAGAACTATCTGCTGCAGAAGTTCGCGCGCCTGGTGCTCGGCACCAACAACATCGACCATCACCGCACGGCGGATTATCCGGCGTTCGCGTCGGCGCTGGCCGGCAAGCCAAACGCGACGGCGTCGATGCGTGATGTCTTCTTCGCGCCGGCTGTCCTGCTGATCGGCAACGATCCCACGGAGCAGCATCCGCTGCTGGCGTGGCAGATTCGCACCAATGTGCGCCTGCATCGCGCCAAGCTGTATCTGGTGAATTCGTCGCCCATTAAGCTGCGCCGCCAGGCATCGGCGTTTGCCCAGATCGCGCCCGGCTCGGAAGCCAGCTTCGTGCAGTTCCTCGCCGGCAATGACGCGGCAGCCGAAGCGGTCGTCTCGTCAACGCTGACGCGTGAGGCGCTCGGCCAGATGCGCGATGCGGTGAAGCAGGAATCGGGACTGGTCATCGTCTTCGGCTCGGAATTGCGCGGCAATGCTGTGAAGGCGCTGGTGGACTTCGGCCTGGCGCAAGGCGCCAAGTTCATCTGCCTGGGCGACTACGCCAATTCGCGCGGCGCGGCCGACATGGGTCTCTATCCCGACATGCTGCCGGGTTACGCGCCGGTGTTGACGAACACGCGCTTCCATGAGGAGTGGATGGACGAGATCCCCGCGGTCCCGGGAATGAACCTGCTCCAGATGATGGAAGCGGCGAAGGGCGGCAAGCTGAAGGCGCTGTACGTTGTTGGATCGAATCCTATTGCGCGCTACAACATCGATCCATTCGCGTTATCGAAGAGCTTCGTCATCGTGCAGGACATGTTCCTCACGGAGACGGCCGCAATCGCCGATGTTGTCCTGCCCGTCGCCAACGCCTACGAGAAAACCGGCACGTATACGAATACCTGCGGCGATGTGCAGATGCTGAAGAAAGCCGGTGAGTTCGCGGGCGTGCGCACCGACTTCGAGTGCATCGTGCGCATCGCGCTGCGCATGGGCTATGACGTGCATAAACTGGTACCATTTGGCGGCGGCGGTACGCGCGCCGATATGGGCCAGTCGCGTGGAGCGCAGTCAGGCGAGGCCGACCGCCACGCCGTGTGGCTTACCGACCGCGGCCTCGAGCCGAAGATGAGCCCGTACGATCCGACCGCGATGCTCGACGAAATCCTGCGGCTGGCGCCGGCTTACGACATCTCGCGGCTGGAGTTATTGGCCAGCCAGGATGTGCACTCGCAATTGGTGCAGATCGCGGGAGCAACGGGCGCGGGCGATCCCGCGCTGATCATGCCGGCGAACGATACGCTGTTCACCTCGGGTACGCTGGGGCGGTATTCGCAGACGCTGAACACGGTCTACGAGCGCTACAATCCGCCGTCGGACAAAGAGGAGAGCGCTGCCGGGTATGATCCGATGATTCGCGCGGAAGGCATGTAGCCGTTTCAAGTTTCGAGCTGGCGAACAAAAAGTAGTCCTCGGCTTTTAGTTATCGGCCCTCAGCAGTCCGGGCCACGATCGGCATCCGGTTTCAGGAATTGCTATCGCTAGTTGCTAATTGCACATGGGCATAGAAACCTTTCTAATCGTTTCGATCATTAAGATCGTGATCGCGGTCTTCATTCTGCTGACCGCGGTCGCCTACACGACCTTGCTGGAGCGCAAGGTCGTCGCCCACTTGCAGAACCGCTGGGGCCCGACGCGCGTGGGGCCGTTCGGCATCTGGCAACCGCTGGCCGACGGCTTAAAGTTCATCTTTAAGGAAGACGTCACACCGCCTTTTGCCAACAGGCCTTTGTATCTGCTGGCGCCGGTGATTGCGCTGGTCACGGCGCTGACTTCCATCGCGGTCATTCCGGTCGGCCCGTGGATCAAGGTGGCCGGTGTTTCCACCCCGCTGCAGATCACCGACGTCAACATCGGCCTGCTCATTATCTTGGGGGTCGCGTCGGTGGGCGTTTACGGCGGAGCGCTGGCGGGCTGGTCGTCGAACAGCAAGTACTCGATGCTGGCCAGTCTGCGCGCTTCGGCGCAAATGATGAGCTACGAGATTGCGCTCGGCCTGTCGCTGGTCGGGGTGCTGATCCTTGGCGGCAGCTTTAGCTTGCGCGACATTGTCGATTCGCAATCGGGCCTGTGGCTGGGATTCATCCCCAAGTGGAACCTGTTTAAGGGCCAGATCGTCGCGTTCTTCATTTACATTATGGCGGCCTACGCCGAAACCAATCGCATTCCCTTCGATCTGGCGGAAGCGGAGACCGAGTTGGTCGGCGGCTACCACACCGAGTACAGTTCGATGAAGTTTGCCATGTTCTTCATGGCGGAGTACGCCAACATGTTCACGGTGGCATGCCTGGCCTCGATCGTGTTCCTGGGCGGATGGTCGGGGCCGGTTTGGGGCCCGCCGCTGGCGCAGTCGCTGATACCGATATTCTGGTTCGCCTTACGGGTATTTGCTTTCATTTTTATCTATATCTGGGTGCGCGGCACGTTGCCGCGTTTCCGCTATGACCAGCTCATGGGCTTCGGGTGGAAGTTTTTGCTGCCGCTGGCCATTGCGAATATTGTGGTGACGAGTTTTGTGGTTGCGGTGAAGTAGCAGTTGGCATTTAGCACTTGGCATTTGGCAAGCGCAAGGGGCTTGCGGTTCTTGGCGGGATCTTCGAACAGCGGGTCTTGGCCAAGGGCCAAGTGCCAACTGCCAAGTGCGACGCTCTGAATACCGATGCTTGCCCCAATTCTGTTCTTCATCTTCGCGGCGCTGTGCGTAGCTGGTGCTATCAACCTGCTGGTGCAGAAGCACCCCATCAACAGCGCGCTCTCGCTCATCGTGGTGATGGGCTCGCTGGCGGTGCTGTATCTGCTCTTAGGCGCAGAATTCGTCGCCGCCGTGCAGATCATCGTCTACGCCGGCGCGGTGATGGTGTTGTTCGTGTTCGTGATCATGCTGCTGAACGCGGGAGTGGAAGAGCGGCTGCCGCACACCAGCCGTGTGGCCACCATGCTCGGGGTGCCCGCGCTGATTATCGGCTTGGGCATTGGCGCCGGATTGATCGCGCACATCACCGGCATCGATCGCATCGGCGTCGGTGGGCCCAGGGTGATGAATGGCGAAAACCTTTTTGGCAATCCCCAGGCCATTGGACATCTGCTGTTTCGCAATTATCTACTGCCGTTCGAGGTCACGTCGGTGCTGATTCTGATTGCCATCATGGGCGCGGTAGTGCTGGCGCGGAGGGAGGAGTAGATGGTGGCTCGCTGCGGTTCGACGTGTTCGCTGTTCGTGATTGGCTATTCGCCATTCGCCGGAAATGGTGATGAGGCGATTCCTGGCGAAAAGCGAATAACGAGTGGCGAATGGCGAAAAGGGGAGAAGTGATGGTCCCTCTTTATTACTACCTGGTTCTGAGCGCGATTCTGTTCGCCTGCGGCGTTGCCGGCTTTCTCATCAAGCGCAACATCATCACTATTTTTCTCTCGATTGAGCTGATGCTGAATGGCGTGAATCTGACCTTCGTGGCCTTCGCGGCACAGCTTAAGTCGCTTGACGGTCATATCTTTGTTTTCTTCGTCATGGTGGTTGCCGCAGCCGAGGCTGCTGTCGGTTTGGCGATTATCATTGCGGTCTTCCGCACGCGCGAGACGTTGAACGTGGACCGCGTGAATTTGTTGAAGCTGTGAGGTGGAAGCGCGCGGCTTTAGCCGTGCCGAAATGATGACATGAAATTCGGGCTTCAGCCCCGGATGCCGCGGCTAAAGCCGCTGTCAGAGGGGGAACCCGATTCGCCGGGCTAAAGCCCAGCGCTTCCGCCAAAAGGAGAACAGCCTTGCGGCGCAGTCTGAAGCTGCGCCCCCTGCGAAACGTATGCACCTGTTCATCATCCCGCTGCTGCCGCTGGCGGGGGCCGCGATCAACGGCCTGCTCGGCAAGCGCTTCCCCAAGGCGCTGGTGAACACCATCGCCTTGGGCTCGACGGCGCTGGCCTTTGCCTACGCGCTTTGGGTCGCGGCGCAGTTCTTCGCCCTGCCGCCCGACCAGATTCCGCACGTCGAGCACTACGCCACCTGGCTCAGTTCCGGTTCGTTCTCCGCCGAGTACGGCATGTATCTCGATCAGCTTTCGCTGGTGATGCTGCTGGTCGTCACCGGCGTGGGCTTCGTCATCCACATCTTCTCCGTCGGCTACATGGCGCATGAGGGCGGCTATTACCGGTACTTCGCCTTCCTGAACATCTTCATGTTTTTCATGCTGACGCTGGTGCTGGCGAACAACTATCTACTGATGTTCGTCGGCTGGGAGGGCGTAGGCCTGGCGTCGTACCTGCTGATCGGCTTCTGGTTCCGCAAGCAAAGCGCGGCCAACGCCGGCAAGAAAGCGTTCATCGCCAACCGCGTCGGCGATTTCGGTTTCCTCATCGCACTCTTCCTGCTCATCAAGCACTTCGGCACGCTGCAGTTCAACACGCTATGGTCGCTCGTCGGCAAGTATCCGGTCGAGAGCGCAGGTGCGGGACTGCTCACCGCCATTGGCCTGCTGATGCTGGTGGGCGCGACCGGCAAGTCCGCGCAGGTTCCGTTGTACGTCTGGCTGCCGGATGCAATGGAAGGTCCGACGCCGGTGTCCGCACTGATCCACGCCGCGACCATGGTCACGGCGGGCGTGTACATGGTGGCGCGCTCCAATCCCATCTTCGATCGCGCGCCTGACGCGCGGCTGGCCGTTGCCGTTATCGGTACGCTGACCGCGATCTTCGCGGCCTCGATCGGCCTCCTGCAGAACGACATCAAGAAGGTGCTGGCCTACTCCACCGTTTCGCAGCTTGGCTACATGTTTATGGGCTGCGGCGTAGCCGCTTATGGCGCGGGCATCTTCCATCTGATGACGCACGCGTTCTTCAAGGGCTGCCTCTTCCTGTGCTCCGGAGCGATCATTCACGGCCTCGGCGGCGAGCAGGACATGCGCTACATGGGCGGCCTGCGAACGTACATGCCGTGGACCTTCCTGTGCATGAGTTCGGCGACCATCGCTATTGCGGGCATACCTCCATGGGCGGCGTTCTTCTCGAAAGACGAAATCCTGTGGAAGACCTACGCTAGCGGACAGCACGTGCTATGGCTCATCGGGGTTATCGCGGCGGCCATGACCTCGTTCTACATGTTCCGGCTGTGGTTCCTGACGTTCTTCGGGAGCTATCGCGGGCCCAATCCTGCGACTGGCACGCACGGGCACGATCCCGACACCGCACATGCCGGCCACACCGGAGCGGTGCATGATGCGCAGGACAAGCACGCCAGTCCGGGCAGCCACGGCAACGGCAAGCCGCACGAGAGCCCATGGGTGATGGTGATTCCCCTAATCATTCTCGGTTTCCTTTCGCTGGTGGGCGGCTGGATCGGCGTGCCCAAGGTGCTCGGCGGCAGCCAACGTTTTGATCACTTCCTCGAGCCGGTGTTCACGGCGTATGCTCCGGCGGTTGCAGTCGAGAGCGCCGCCGCGTCCGAGAGCGAAAGCATGGAGTGGGCGCTCATGGGTATCTCGGTTGGGGTCGCGTTCATTGGCCTCGTCGGCGCCTGGTACCTGTATTACAAGCGCACCGATCTGCCTGATCGAATGGCGAAGGCCGCGGGCGGCCTCTATCGCCTCGTGCTCGACAAGTACCGCATCGACGAACTCTACGGTGCGGTGATCATCCAGCCGCTGATTGCACTTTCGACCAATGTCTTCTGGAAGGGAATTGATCGCGGCCTGATCGACGGCGCGGTGGACAACGGCGCAGCCGGCGCGCAGGAGACCTCCGACGCGCTCCGGCAGATGCAATCGGGCAACATCCGTTCGTACGCAGGATGGGTGGCTGTGGGCGCGACCGCGGTCATCGCCTTCATGGTGTGGAGGGGGTTGCGATGAGCACCATCAACAGCAACATCCTCACCATCGTGGTCTTCCTGCCGCTGGCGGGCGCGATTCTACTGGCCTTCTTCCCGCGCCGCGACCGCGACGTACGCTACTTCGCCCTGGCCGTCTCGCTCATCACCTTGCTCGCCTCGCTGCACCTGCCGTGGTATTACATTCGCGGCCAGAGCGGCTTTCAGTTTGAGCAGAACCTCCCCTGGATCCCGCACCCCAACATCCACTATCACCTCGGGGTGGACGGCATCTCACTCTGGCTCGTCGTTCTGACGACATTCCTGATGCCGCTTTGCGTGCTGATTTCGTGGAAGTCGATCAACCACCAAGTGAAGGAGTTCTTTGTCCTCATGTTGGTGCTGGAGACGGCGATGATCGGCGTCTTCGTCGCCCTCGATCTCTTCCTGTTCTACTTTTTCTGGGAAGCCACGCTGATCCCGATGGCTCTGCTCATCGGCATGTACGGGCACGGGCGCAAGATTTATGCCGCGGTGAAATTTTTCCTGTACACCATGATCGCGTCGATGTTCATGCTGGCGGCGATCCTCTGGCTGTATGCGCGCACCGGCAGCTTCGATTTCGTCACCATTCAGAGCGCGATACAAAACGGTCAAGTCGCCGGGTTCGGCGGCGCTGCCATCTGGATTTTCCTCGGATTCTTTATCGCCTTCGCCGTGAAAGTGCCGATGTGGCCAGTGCACACCTGGCTGCCCGACGCGCACGTGGAAGCGCCGACAGCAGGCTCGGTGCTGCTCGCGGGCGTGCTGCTCAAGATGGGCACGTATGGCCTGCTGCGCTTCAACCTGGGGCTCTTCCCCGAGCAGGCGCGGCGCAACGCGCCCTGGATCATCGCGCTGGCCATCATCGGCATCATCTACGGCGCGCTGGTGGCGATGATTCAACCCAACATCAAGCGCCTGGTCGCGTATACCTCGGTCAGCCACCTCGGCTTCGTCGTGCTGGGCATCTTCAGCTTCACCCAGCTCGGCGTTGATGGCGCGGTTTATCAGATGCTGAATCACGGGGTCTCCACCGGCGCGCTTTTTATGCTGCTGGGGATGATCTACGATCGGCGTCACACCTACGACATCACCGAGTTCGGCGGCCTGGCCACGCCGATGCCGATCTACGCCACGTTCTTCAGCTTCATCATGCTGTCGTCGGTGGGGCTGCCGTTGCTGAACGGCTTCGTCGGCGAGTTCATGATTCTGAGCGGCGCCTTCCAGGCAAAGCAACTCTATGGGATTCTCGCGGCCACCGGCGTCATCTGGAGCGCCTGTTACCTGCTGTGGATGTATCAGCGTGTCTTCCAGGGCGAAATAACCAATCCGAAGAACGCGGCGCTGCACGACCTCGATGCGCGCGAGCAAGTGTCGCTGTGGCCGACGGCGCTGGCGGCGCTGGCGATGGGCGTGGCCCCGATGCTGTGGCTGCACTCGATCAGCCCATCGGTGACCGAGGTGTTGAAAGCGTTCTCCGCGCCCATGCAAGCGGCCGTGTCGGTGGAAGGAGACGGCTTCAGCCGTGGCGCAAGGGCGCACGACGCGGACGGGCTTCAGCCCACGGTGGAAGGGCACGGTCCTTCGACAAGCTCAGGGCAAGCTTTGAGCCGTGCCGCCAGGAGCTTCTATGGTCCGGGCTTTAGCCCCGGCGTCCCGCGGCTAAAGCCGAACTCGATTGCGCGCAATTTCACCGGGCTAAAGCCCGGTGCTTCCACCCTCGGCGCTCCCATTGACACCACCACGGCGGAGGTCATCGGGCGATGATCCCCTCCGTCGATTACATCCGCATCCTGCCTGAGCTGGTGGTCAGCCTCTTCGGCATCCTCGTCATGCTCGTCGATCCGCTGCTGCCGGAGCAAAGCCCCAAGAAACCGCTGGGGGTCATCGCGCTCGTGGGCGCGCTGGCCGGGCTGGCTGCAACCGCGTTTCAAACCAACTACTACGGCAGCGCCTTCTACAACACCATCAGTGTCGATACCTTCAGCGTCTTCTTCCATTTTGTTGTGCTGCTGATCGCGCTGGTGGTCACGCTCAGCTCGTTTGAGTACCTGGCAGTGCAGCGCATGCGCTCGGGTGAATACTACGGCCTGATCCTGTTCGGCACCGTCGGCATGATGCTGATGTCGTCCGCGGTGGAACTGGTACTGGTCTTCATCGCACTGGAAATCTCGTCGATCTCGACTTACATTCTCGCCGGTATGCGGCGCCGCGCCGCCGAAAGTGCCGAATCGTCGCTGAAGTATTTCCTGCTGGGCTCGTTCGCCACTGCGTTCTTCCTCTACGGCGTCGCGCTGGTTTTTGGCGTGACCGGCACGACCAACGTCTACGGCATTGCTCAGTATCTGCAAGGCAGCCAGGCGTCGCCGTTGGCATATCTTGCGGTGGGCCTGATGTTCGTGGGGCTGGGCTTCAAGATAGCATCGGCGCCGTTCCACGTCTGGACGCCCGACGTCTATGAAGGCTCGCCCGCGCCTGTAGTCGCGTTGATGTCTACCGGCCCGAAGGCTGCGGCGTTCGCCGTGTTGCTGCGCGTGCTCTTCGCCACCGGCGCCCCCGGCTGGTTCTGGATGGTATGGCTCTCGGCGGTACTGTCGATGACGCTGGGCAACATCGGCGCTCTGGTGCAGCAGAATGTAAAACGCCTGCTGGCTTACTCATCGATCGCGCACGCCGGATATATCCTGGTTGCGTTCGCCGCGGCGAAGGAAGTGGGAATTTCCGCCGCAATCTTTTATGCCGCCTCGTATGCCGCGATGAATGTCGGCGCATTCGCCATCGTCGCGCATCTCGCCTCGACTGACGAAAAGTATGTGACGCTTGCCGACTACACCGGCCTCGGCCGGCGGTCGCCGTTGATTGCCGCCACTTTGACGATGTTTCTGCTTTCGCTCATCGGCATTCCCGTCACTGGCGGCTTTTTCGCCAAGTTCTACGTCTTCCAAGCCGCGTTGCAGTCGAACCTGGTGGGACTGACGATCATCGGCGTGATGAACAGCGCCATTGCTGCGTACTATTACCTGCGCGTCATCGTCTATATGTACATGCGCGACGAGCGGGTGGAAGTGCCGGTCAACCGCATTCCTGCAACCTTGGGCGTTGGCCTCGCCATCAGCCTCGCCGCCACCATCTACCTCGGCGTCCTGCCGGGGCGCGTGCTGGATTACGCCGTGCAAAGCGCGCAGGATCTGATGAAGTAGCAATTAGCAATTGGCCTGAGCTCCTGCATTTCACGATTTGGAATGGCACCGCTGTTCCTGGCCGCAATGCTCTCAGTCACATTGCCGACAGGCTCCTGCGGAGGCTCTCGATTACGCGCTGCGATCATAAGTTCTTCAGCACGTCATTCGCCATGAAACGTTGGGGTCATGGCATGAGCATTTGTCGAAATTACCTGCCTGGATGTGAATCTGCGGTTACGTTTTGTTAATCCCCCGAGTCTTTCGGAACGCCGGGCCGTCTAAACGGGAAGATCGCTCAGACCGACTTCGAGGAGGGGGACAGCTTGAGCCAGCCGCAGCTTTTTCATTCCGTATCCAGCAGCCAACCCAATCTCAGAGAAGAATCTTCGCGACAGCACTCAGATCGCGGCCCTCAAAATGAAAGTAGAGCTTGCCAACTTCATTCACTTTCCTCAATTACCGATTGGGACACCGAAACGGTGCTCGACACCACCTACAACCGTTTGCAGGAGCTCCTGCAGTTGCTTTATCTGTTGAGCCGCGACCCGGGCGTTCCCAAGGATGCCCGCTATCACGTCACCGTGGCGCAATCGGAAATCGCGCTGCTGAGCCGCCAAATGCAGAATTCGACTTCCGGTGGAGAGCCGGGCATTAGGCCGGCTAAAAGCACGGCTTTGGCGGCGGTAGACCGGGGCTGAAGCCCGGTCAAAATGCACTTTTCGGCACGGCTCTAGTGTCTGCGTGAGAACTAGAATTTCCTTGAGGCAGTGGAGCAGGAAGCACGAAAATCGAACCCCGCAGGGGTGGCTGTGGGGTTAGCCCAGGACGGAGCGCAGCGGAGTCCTGGGTCAGGTGGGAAATTTCTCCGAGCCGCGGAGCGGCGGCATAGTTCTCACGCAGACACTCTAGCCGTGCCCTTCCACCACGAGCCTTCCACCGGAGAACCTTCCCGCAGAGAATCGCACATTTGTTGAGCTGCTCGTAATGGCCGCTTATTCCACCGGCACGGCGATATCTCTGCGCTCGAAGATCGCCGTTGCCAGCAACCAGAACAAGGCGGATTCCACTACGGCGGCGAGGACGCTCATCCAATTCGGCGACCACTCCGCCCGGAAGCTGAAGCGGAGGAACTGCACCAGGAAGGGAAATCCCGGCAACCACACCCACCCAGCATGCCGCTGCGCATGCAGCAGGGTGGGCGCGCCGAAGATCGCCAGCGTGCAAGCGGTCGCGAAATATGGATTCAGGAAGGTCGACAAAAATACCGCGAGGCTGGCGGCCACCATCGCGGCGGCAACGACCATCGGCAACAACTGCCAGATGCCCGCGCTGGGCAGCATGGTGCGCGCGCTCAGCCAGATGCTGCACAAGGCGGACAGCAGCGCGTAAGCCGCGGCCAGCACCACGGTTCCCGCTAGTACCGCGAGCAAATACTCCGCCCGGCTGACCGCCTTGGCCAGCAACAGCAAAATGCGGCGCGATTTGCGTTCGGTGTGCAGCGCGTCGGCGGCGAGAAAGGCGCTGAAGATGCAGATATAAATCGCCTGGTGTTGCGCGTGAAAGACGATGTCTGCCTCCGCCGGACGGCCTCTGCCGAAGTTGCCGGCGAGCGCGGCGGTGGCCAGGATCCAGGCGAACAGCAACAGCACCGGCCAGCGGCGCTGGCGCAGAAAATTCGCCGCCATCATAGTGATCGCCTTCATGCGCCGGTCTCCTTGTTGGTGTGCTCCAGAAAAACTTCTTCCAGCGTGCGCCGCACCGGATTCACGCTGAGAACTTGGCCGCCCAACGCCCAGATTTTTTCCAACGCATCGCGCTGCGACGCCGCCGATACGGTGACTTGAACACGACCATTCCGGCCCAGAGCCTGCCCTGAGCTTGCCGAAGGGTTAGCGTCCAAAGGAAGGACGCGAAGCTGGGGCGTCGCGTCAGCTATCGAAACCTGCGACACCGCCGGAGGCATGCCAAAATGGCGCGCGAGTTCGAAGCTGCCCGCGGGCACGCCGCGCGCGACAATCTCATAACGATCGTGCCTGACCAGCAGGTCGTCGGTGCGGCTGAGCTTCATCAGCCGGCCCCGGGAAAGAATGGCCACGCGATGGCAGATCAGCTCGATCTCGGACAGCAGGTGCGAGCTGATGAAGATGGTCTTGCCGGCGCGATTCGACTCCAGCAGCAGCTCGCGCATGGCGACGCGCGCCACCGGATCGAGCGCCGACGTGGGCTCGTCCAGGATGAGCAGCTCGGGGTCGCTGATCAGCGCCTGCGCCAATCCGATGCGCTGCTGCATGCCGCGGGAAAGCCGCTCCACGTTGCGATCGGCTTCCGCTTCGAGCTCGACCTGCTGCAGCACTTCGCGGCAACGCAGTCGCAGGCGCTCGGGCCGGATACGGCTGAGGGTTCCGTAAAATCGCAATAGCTTCTTCGCCGGGAGGTGATACAGTGCGACGTTCTCGGCCAGAAAGCCGACGCGCGCGCGGGTCTTGGCGTCGCCGAAAGGCCTACCAAGCATCTGTCCCGCGCCGGCGGACGGGCGCATGAAGCCCAGCGCGAGATGGATGGCCGTGGTTTTGCCGGCGCCGTTCGGGCCGAGGAAGCCGAAGATTTCTCCGCGCTCTAGCGAAAGCGAAAAGCTGTCGAGCGCGCGCACACGCCGCCGCGACCAGGGCAGGCCGTAGTCTTTGGTGACGTGGGTGTAGTCGAGGATGCCGGGCATGCAGCAATCAGCACTCAGCAGTCAGCATTCAGCCAAGCTGTCGGGTGAATCGCAATTGTAATTGCTGGCGCAAAATCGTAAGGGCTTAATGCTGAGTGCTGAGTGCTGAGTGCTGAGCCAAGAAAAAGCCCCACCCGAAGGCGGGGCATGAAGCCTTGTTCGCCGCGGTCTAGACGACCTTGGCGAAGATGATAACCAGCGTGAACAGCACCAGGGACTCGATAAACGCGAGGCCGAGAATCAGCGCGAGCTGAATGGCCGGACGCGCGGCAGGATTGCGGGCCATGGCCTCACAGGCCGCAGCGCCGACGCGGCCCTGCCCCAGGCCGGCCAGTCCGGCGGCGATGGCGATGCCGAATCCGGAAGCAATGGCGACCCAGTTGGCGCCTCCAGCAGCGGCGGCCCCGCCGCCCTGCGCGAACGCCGGCATGGCCATCGTCATCATGCCCACCAGCGCAAAGAACATCATCGTGAGTTTCCGCATTGTGTTTCTCCTTATGAAATGCCGCCAGGAGGTGGTTGACGTTCACCGAGCTGACGCCCTCACACTGACAGCCGCAATCAGCACTCAGCAGCCAGCATTCAGCCCTTGAACGATCCGCTCTGGCTGAATGCTGAGTGCTGACTGCTGACTGCTTCCTTTAATGCTCATGCGCTACTGCTTCGCCGATGTACACCGTCGCCAGCAGCACAAAAATATAGGTCTGGATGATGGCCACGCCAGCGTGCAGCAGCATAAAGATAATCGGGATACCGATCGGGAACAGCGTAAAGAACACCAGGGTAACCATGTCGCTGGCGAACATGTTGGCAAAAAGACGTATGGTGAGCGACAGGATGCGCGCCAGATGGCTGGCTGTCTCGATGACCAGCATCAGTGGCGCCAGCCACCACACCGGCCCGATGAAATGCCGGATGTAACCGAAGCCGTTGATGCGCAGTCCGTGGAAATGGTAGTAGAACCAGCTGACCAGGGCGCAGCCGAGCGGCACCGACGGCGCGGCCGTCGCGGTCTCAAAGCCTGGTATCAGTCCAATCAGGCAGCCCACCATGATGAACAATCCCAATGTCGTCAGGTAGCCGACGTAGCGCTGGTAGTCATGGCCGATGACCTCATGGCTCTGGTCGGCGATAAACGAGTTGATCGCCTCCATCGAATGCTGTAGTGGGCCGGGGTTGTCGACCGACAGGCGCAAACGCACGATGATGAAGAACACCACCAGTATGAGGAATACCAGGATCTGCATCGCCAGCCAGTTCGGAATGGGTGCTTCCGGATAGTGGGCACGCAGATGAAGGACGCCGAGAATAGCGTTGGCTACTCCGGCGAAGTATTTATTGAGGAATGCGGTGAACCAAAGTTGCTCGTGCATGAAGAAGGCCGCCATTCGCCATTCGCCATTCGCTCTTCGCCAGACTTCCAGGTCGCAAGTTGTCGGAATTTTGGCTAAGAGCGAAAAGCGAATAGCGTCTTTTACGGGCGCCGCAGCATGATGAAAATCTCTGCCGCGACTTCGCAGGCTACCGCCGCCATCGGCAGACAAATGCCGCCGAGAAAGCCGTATAGCGCTGCGAGAGAAACATTAAATATAACATAGGCGCCGCCGGCGATCAGGACGTAGCGCAGCGCCGCCCGCAGGACGATAGTGCCGCCGCGCTCCCGGCTTTGCTGGTGGGTGATCCGCTCGCCCAGCGCCTCGATGGCACGCTCCAGCCAGCGCTGATTGAGATTGGAAATGACCGCGCCGATCAGGAAGCCGGCGGTGACCTGCCAGCGGAAGAACCCCAGGCAAACCAGCGTGCCCATGCCGCTCAGCACCAGCATGAACCGGCGCATGCGAGGCAGCGCCCGGTCGAGGAAAGCCTCCACCGAAAATGCTTCCGCCTTCCGATCCTCAGCTCTTGTCACGGGTGATGGTGCGAATGATGTCTACGAACCCGGCGATTGCGCCGATAATGATTCCCACCAGAAACAGCCAATGAGTGTGCAGCCAGTAATCGAGAAGTTTGCCGAGCAGCAGCCCGACGACCACCGCAGCGGGAAGAATGAAAGCGATCTGCGAGTAGCGCGCCCAGGTCACGGCTGTACTTTGCTTGCCATCGCGGTCGTCCAGAGGCATGGGATGAGGGTATCAGAAGCGCGCTCAGCAGACTTGGCGAGGCCTGGGTTTTGAAAGGGCACGGTTTCGGCCGTGCCGCAAGCTTAGTTAGATTCTCGCCTAATGCCAAAGGCCCCCTTCAAACAAAATTGCCCGGCACCGGTTTATTCGGGTCGGAGTAGTCGTAAAATCCCTTGCCGGTTTTGCGCCCGTACCATCCCGCCAGCACCAGCCGCTTGAGCAGCGGCGGCGAAGCGAAGCGGCGCTCCTTAAACTCGTTGTACATCACCTCGGTGATGTAGTACGTCGTGTCGAGCCCGACAAAATCCAGCAGCGTGAACGGGCCCATGGGATAACCGCAGCCCAGCTTCATGGCCTCGTCGATGTCGGTGATGGAGCCGACGCCCTCTTCATAGGCGCGGATGGCGTCGAGCAGATAGGGCACGAGCAAGCGGTTGACGATGAAACCGGTTTTGTCGCTGGTGCGCACCGGAACTTTGCCCAGGCTCTGGCCAAATTCGACGGCGGTCTGGTAGACGTCGGGTGCGGTGGCGATGGTCTTCACCACCTCCACCAGCTTCATCATGGGCACGGGATTGAAGAAGTGCAGGCCGACGAAGCGTTCCGGGCGCTTGGTCGCGGTCATCAGCTCGGTTACGGAGATGGACGAGGTATTGCTAGCGAAGATGGTGTCCTTCTTCACGAGCGCTTCGAGCTGGGCGTAAGTTTTGCGCTTTTCGGCCACGTTCTCGATGATGGCCTCGATCACGATGTCGCAATCGGCGAGGTCCTGCATGTTGAGCGTGCCCTTCAGGCGCGACTGCGCCTGCGATTTCTGCTCGGCGGTGAGACCGCCCTTTTCGGGGCCGCGATCCACCAGCCGCGAAAGCGATTTGTCGATCCCGGCGAAACCTTTGTCGAGAAATTTCTGTTCCTGTTCGAGCACGGTGACATCGAAGCCCGCCGTGGCCGCGACCTGCGCGATGCCCGAACCCATCAACCCACAACCCAGTACACCAACTTTCTTGATTTGCATGGTGTTTCCTCTAGTTGCTTTCCTTCAGATCGACATTATGGGATTACTTCGAACGATGTGAATTTCTTGCTTTAGAAATACGTCCTGGAATTGCCCGCTTCGTATCAGGGCACGTCTTCAGCCGTGCCGCAACGCGCCTATATTGGTTGGCTTTAGCCCCTGCCGCTTTCGTGCAGCCAAATAGGTAAAGCAATAGGGAAACTTTTCGGGCGAATCCACCAAACCCTGTTTCACCGGATTCTGCGCAATATACTCGCGATGTCGCAAGAAACTCTCGCGATCATTCACCCGCACCTCGGAAAACCCGCGCTGCCACACTTCGCCCTTGTACCCGTGCTCACAACGTGGCGTTGCGCTCGGATTGCAGCAAGGCCCGGCCCATAGTGGTCTTGGTCGTGACAAAAAACGTGCGAGAGGGACGGACGATATTTCGTGCATTAGAGTTGCGAACCGGTGTGGCCATTGGCAGGGGCTGAAGCCCAATCTATTTTACGCCGGGGCGGCATGGCTGAAGCCATGCCCTGATACGAGGCGAATCAAAACACCGCCTTCGGAGCAGGCTCCAGTGTCGCGGCTTGCTTGGCTCTTTCATATTCGTAGGTCTCGATCGCGTGGCAATTTGCGCAAAGGATCTGCAGATTGCTGCACTCAGTCAGATATCTCCGGTATTTTGGCAGGCTCCTTGTGTTTCCTTTCAGCTTTTGAGTTCGATCGACATGGTGGAATTCCAGGACTCTCTTATCATCGCTTTTGCAAACAGCGCAGCACGCATATCCTAGGTTTGCGAATAACGCTTCTCTTAATCCGTCGACTTGATCGCGGTGTCTTCCTTTCATTCCCCGCCTCGCTGACGCGTCGCTTCCGTGATCCTCGTGTTCTGCAGGGCGACAATGCGCCACTTGCCCTCGATATTCTCGGCAACGATGGTGGGTCGGGCATCGAGCTCCGGCACCACACTGTCTTCGGCCAGCTCGAGATGCTGGCGCAGAAAAACAATGGCGATGTCGGGCCGCAGGAACTTGATCTTTTCCACGCTGTAGTGGATGGTGCTGCCCTTGTAAATCGTGCCGAGGATCATGCGATGCCCGGCGCGAATGGTTTCCCGGCCGGAGTAGTAGCCGCCGAGGATGTGAATGACATCGGCGTCATCGGCAAACAGTCCGGCGAAGGCGTCGCCATCGCCGGCATTCCACGCCGATTCCAACTGATACACCATTCTGTGCAGTGCGCGTTCTGCGGTCCTCATGAATGATCGCCGCCGCCTTTCGCACGCCGCCGCAGAACGTACGACCACCCGCCGATCACCGCCCCCGGAGCATAGAACAGTAGCGCCACCATCTGTGGCCAGGCGATGCCTTGGCGAAGCATCACGCACAGTGCGGTCAGCGCAATCAGCCCACCCACAATCCACGCAGCCACGAAATGCGCCCGGCCGCCGATGAAGCTCGCGGTGAATCCTGCCAGCAGTGCAAACAGCAGCCCAAAAATCATCGCTCCTGCCTGGAAGACGATGCTAGTCGGCGCATGCGGATCGGTGTTCGTGACCAGGAAAATGCCGCGCCACAACAGCCCGAAAAGCAGAAATCCGATTACCGCGCCACTGAATACGCGCATCACCTCTACCGCTGCAAATTCTCCACAATCACTGCGATGCCCTGGCCGCCGCCGATGCAAGCCGTTGAAAGCCCATATTTCGCCTGGCGACGGCGAAGTTCGTACAGCAGCGTGATCAACATCCGCGAGCCGGTTGCGCCCAGCGGATGGCCGAGAGCGATCGCGCCGCCGTTCACGTTGAGCTTGTTCATATCCAGCGCGAGTTCCTTGACCACGGCCAGCGCCTGCGCGGCGAACGCTTCGTTCAATTCGATCAGGTCGATGTCGTTGAGCGTGAGCCCGGCTTTTGTCAGCGCGATGCGCGTCGCCGGAACCGGACCTGAGCCCATGATCTTGGGATCGACCCCGGCGATGCCCCAGCTCACAATGCGTCCGAGGGGCTTCAGATTGCGCTTCTCGGCTTCGTCCAGCGGCATGACCACCATCGCCGCCCCACCATCGACAATGCCACTGGCATTGCCCGCCGTCACGGTGCCGTTCTTGCCGAATGCCGGTTTCAGCTTACGGAGATCATCCAGGGTGGTGTCGGGACGCAGGTGGTCGTCTTTGCTAAACATCTCCCCCGTCGGTTCGCCGCGGCGATTCTTCAGCGGCACGGGCGTCAGTTCCGCGCTGAGGCGACAGGCCTTGTAGGCGTCGCCGGCCAAGTTCTGTGAGCGCAGCGCGAACTCATCCTGCTGTTCGCGCGTGATGCCTTGCTGCTCGGCGTACAGCTCGGCGGTGCTGGCCATGTACAGGCCGCTGTAGCTGTCCATCAGCGCTACCATGAGCGCATCTTCCAGCTTGCCTTCGCCCAGGCCGACGCCCCAGCGCATGCCGCGTATGACGTGCGGCGCCTGCGACATCGATTCCATGCCGCCGGCCAGCACCGTTTTGGCTTCGCCGAGCTGAATCATTTGCGCCGCCGTCACGACCGACTGCATGCCCGATCCGCACAGGCGGTTGACGGTGAGCGCGGGAACTTCGATGGGCACTCCGGCCTTGAGCGCGACATGGCGCGCGCCGTAAATGGCGTCGCCCGAGGTCTGCTGCGCGTTGCCGAAGACGGCGTGGTCGATTTCCCCGGGCTCGACCCCCGAGCGCTTCATGGCTTCGACTGCGGCGATGGAGCCCAATTCCTGGGCGGTGAATTCGCGGAGTTTCCCGCAGTAGCGCCCCATAGGCGTGCGGGCGCCGTTGATGATTGCGATGTCTGTTGTGTTAACCATCTGATAACCTTGTTTCACCACAGAGACACAGAGGCACAGAGCTTTGGTTTCCTCTGTGTCTCGGTGCCTCTGTGGTTGATTTCATTTCGCAACTGCTTCCGTCTGTGGCTTCCAGCGCAGCACCGGCTTGCGCGCCGCGCTGACTTCGTCAAGGCGCGAGATGCGCGTGTTGTGCGGCGCGGTCGCGATCCGTTCCGGATCGTGTTCGGCTTCCTCCGCGATCGCCTTCATCGCATCGATGAACAGATCGAGCTCTTCTTTCGATTCGCTCTCCGTCGGCTCGATCATCAGCGCGCCATGTACCACCAGCGGGAAGCTGACCGTGTAGGGATGAAAGCCGTAATCGATAAGCCTCTTCGCTATATCGCCGGTGCGAAGTCCCTTGGGTGTCTGCTTGTGATCGCTGAAGACCACCTCATGCATGGTTGGCGTCGCGTATGGCAACTCGTAATAGCCTTCGAGCTTCTTGCGAATGTAGTTCGCGTTGAGTACGGCGTCTTCCGTCGTTTGCCGCAGACCGTCGGGGCCGTTGGCCATGATGTACGCCAGCGCGCGCACGTGCATTCCGAAGTTGCCGTAAAACATGCGCACGCGGCCAATCGACTTCGGACGGTTGTAGTCGAAACCAAGCGTGCCGTCCCGTTTTTGAATGACGACCGGCGCGGGCAGGAACGGCGCGAGAGCCTTCTTGCATGCGACCGGACCTGAGCCGGGTCCGCCACCGCCGTGCGGTGTGGAGAATGTCTTGTGCAGGTTCAGATGCATCACGTCCGCCCCGAAGTCGCCGGGACGAACCTTGCCCACCAGCGCATTCATGTTCGCGCCGTCCATGTACAGCAGCGCGCCCCTGGCGTGCAGCACGTCGGCGATTTTGTGGATCTGCTGCTCGAAGACGCCGAGCGTGTTGGGATTGGTTAGCATCAACGCGGCGACATCCTGGTTCACCTGCGCTTCCAATGACGCGATGTCCACCATGCCGGCCGCGTTCGATTTGATGTTCTCGACTGTGTAGCCCGACATTGCCGCGGTCGCGGGATTCGTGCCGTGCGCCGAGTCGGGAATAAGGATCTTCTTCCGCGGATTGCCGCGCGACTCGAGATAGGCGCGCACCATCAGGATGCCGGTCAGCTCGCCGTGCGCGCCGGCCGCGGGCTGGAGCGTGATGGCGTCCATGCCGGTGATTTCGATGAGCTGCTCGCTCAGCATCTTCAGAATGCGCAGCGCGCCTTGGCTGATGCGCTCCGGCTGATACGGGTGCGCCTCGGCCAGCCCCATCAGCCGCGCGACGTATTCGTTGACCCGCGCGTTGTACTTCATGGTGCACGAGCCCAGCGGATACATGCCGTGATCGACCGCGTAGTTCCAGGTCGAGAGCCGCGTGTAGTGGCGGATGATCTCGATCTCGCTGACCTCGGGCAACTCACCCAGGTCATTGCGCATGTGGTCGCCCAGCAGTTCGGCGGGATCGACCTCCGGCACGTCGAGCGGCGGCAGCTTGTACGCTTTTTTCCCCGGCGCGGACTTTTCAAAGATCAGGCCCTCGTTCTGGCTGATGTGAGTGGCGGCTTTCTTGATCTTGGCGTTGGGGTTCACAGCGCCACCTCCTTCGCAGCCGCATCAATCGAGGCGCGGGTTGTCGTCTCGGTGCAGCACCACAGAGCAGCATTGTCTAGTTCGGGATAGAACTTCTTCAGCGGGAAACCTCCGATGATTTTCTGCTGCAGCAGCTTGTCATTGATGGCGTAAGGATCGGTCTTCGTCTGAATGACGAATTCGTTGAACCGCGGAGCGCCGTCGAAGAGCACCGTCGCACCCGCCTGTTTGAAGCGGCGGGCCGCGAAATTCGCCTTCGCCAGATTCTGCGTCGCTAATTCCTTCAATCCCTCGCGGCCGTACACGCTCATGAAGATGCTGCACATCAGCGCAACCAGCGCCTGATTAGTGCAGATGTTCGAGGTGGCTTTCTCGCGGCGGATGTGCTGCTCACGCGTGGAGAGGGTGAGCACGAATCCGCGCCGCCCCTGCTTGTCGCGCGCCTCTCCGACTAGCCGGCCCGGCATCTGCCGCACGAACTTCTCTTTTGTTGCGATGACGCCGCAATACGGCCCGCCGAAGCCCAGCGGCACGCCGAATGACTGCGCCTCCATGCTGACGATGTCGGCCTCAGCCGGCGGCTTCACGATGCCGAGCGAAACCGCTTCCGCAATCGAGACGATCAGCAGCGCGCCTTTGCTATGCACGATGTCAGCGAGCGCGGCGACGTCTTCGATGGTCCCGAAGAAGTTGGGCGACTGGATGAGGACGCCGGCGGTGTCGTCGTCGACGGCCATGTCGAGGGTGTCCAGATCGACGCGGCCGTTTTTGGCATAGCCGAAGGTCGTGATCGGCATGCCCTGGTAGCGGGTGTAGGTGGTGATGACCTCGCGGTATTCGGGATGAACGGTCGAGGCGACGGCGCACTTCGACTTGCCGGTTATGCGCGCGGCCATCATCAAAGCCTCCGCCGCGCCGGTCGAGCCGTCGTACATCGAGGCGTTGGCCACGTCCATGCCGGTCAACTCGCAGATCATTGTCTGGAATTCGAAGATCGATTGCAGGGTGCCCTGCGCGATCTCCGGCTGATACGGCGTGTAGGCGGTGAAGAACTCGCCGCGCGAGACGAGCGAGTCGATGACGACCGGCCGGTAATGCGAGTACGCGCCCGCGCCGAGGAACGTGGCGAATCCCTGGGCGCTATTGGCCGCGCGCTCGCGGAAGAACTCCACGATCTCGCTTTCGCCGTATTGGCGCGGAATTTTGAGATCGCGGTTCAGGCGATACTCGCCCGGGATCGCGGCAAAAAGGTCGTCGATGGATTTCGCGCCAATGTCGCGAAGCATGGTTTCGCGATCGGCGGGCGACTTAGGAAGATAGCGCATGGGTACCTGTGGCTTTCCTGGGCGTCTTACCAAACTTTGTATCAGGGCACGACTTCACAGGCCGCTGAAAAAGTCGGATTCGGGCTGCTTTGAAGGGGCGCAGCTTTAGCTGCGCCGTTCTAAGCCCTTTATTTTTGTCATCCCGAGCG
>Ga0335081_10001750_pt1 | contig 34557 bp, 32 predicted proteins | sample Lox_Sample_35_FD_206713 | JGI IMG/M metagenome (GOLD analysis project Ga0335081, IMG submission 206713) | Soil microbial communities from Loxahatchee National Wildlife Refuge, Florida, United States - Lox_Sample_3.5 | ecosystem: Environmental > Terrestrial > Soil > Wetlands | place: USA...
ATCAGCTCTTTCGTCAACCTCACCGCCGCCGAGGAACTGCCGGATTACGCGGTGCTGTTGCCCTCGAGCGCACATCATTGGCGGCGCACGATTCGCGATCACGACGTGCCCGGCTCGGCGGAGGACTTGCGGGCGACTCTCAAGCTCATCGAAGGGGAGTTGAGCGCGGGGCGTGGCGTCTATGTCCATTGCCGGGCGGGCATCGGGCGCACTGGAACGGTGATCGGCTGCCTGCTGGTCGAGCGCGGTGCGACGGGGGATGAGGCGCTCGAGCGGCTCAACCACGTGTGGCAGGCCTCGGCGCGCTCGCAGAGCTGGCCCTATGTTCCGGAAACGACCGCGCAGATCGAGTACGTGCGCCGCTGGCAGGCGCCGCAGTCCCCGCACCTGGATCGCGGCCGCGGAGCGCTCGTGGGTCTGGCCGTGGGCGATGCGCTCGCCGCGGCCACCCAGGACCGCGCGCCCGGAAGCTTTACGCCGGTCGAGGACATCGAAGGCGGCGGTCCGTTCAATCTGCCGCGAGGGGCGTGGAGCGATGACACGGCCATGGCCCTGTGCCTTGCTGACAGTTTGATCGAGCGGCAGGGCTTCGATGCGCACGATCAACTGGAACGCTATGTGCGCTGGCAGCGCGAGGGCTACCTCTCGGCCACCGGGCAATGCGCCGGCATCACGCCGGCCACCAGCCGCGTGCTCGCCGCCTCGCAATGGCGCAAGCAGGCTTTTCCCGGCTCCCACGACCCGGCGCAGCTCGATCCCGAGCCGCTGGTGCGCGTCGCACCCGCAGTTCTGTCCGCGCTGTCGCGACCGGCGGATGCGATCCAGCGCGCGGTCGATGCGGCGCGCGTCACCTGCCAGGCACCAGGGGTGCTGCAGGCGGCGCGGCTGCTCGCGCGCATGCTCTTCACGGCCCTGCAGGGCGCGCCCAAGCAGAAGGTTCTCACGCCGCCGGAAATCGGCGCCGCCGACACGACGCGGCTGGCAGCGCCGCTGCAGGCGCTCGCCGAAGGTGCGTACCGGCGCAAATCTGCAGCGCGCGTGCGCCCGCAGGAGTCGGTGTTCAGCGTGCTCGAGGCGGCCCTGTGGGCGTTCGAGCGCACCACGAATTTCCGCGACGGGGCACTGCTCGCCGTCAATCTGGGAGGCCGGGCCGATGTCGTCGGCGCGGTCTACGGCCAGCTCGCCGGAGCGCACTACGGCCTCGCCGGCATTCCGGGGCACTGGCGCTTGGGGATTGCGCAGCTGCTGCGGATCGAGCAGTTCGCCGACAAGCTGACCCGCCTCTCCGGCGACACCCGGACGGCGCTCCGGTAAGCTCGGCCGATGCCTGCCGTTCGACCCGCACGCCGCGTGCAGTCGTGGACGCGACTGCCCGATGAGGCACTGCTACAGGTGCGCCTGTGCGACCTGGGCCTGTCCCTGAAGCGCTCGCGCCTGGGGCGCCATGTCGCGCGGCTGTATCGTGAGCTCGAAAGCCGCGGGGTGCGCTTCAAGCCGCACGCCTGGCTCGCCGAAGAGTGGTTCTCGCCCGATGGTGTTCCCGGGATCGCGATTCCGTTCTACCTCGCACATCCGCGTCTCGAGCGTCTCGAGCGGCGCATCATGCGCGAAGTGGAGGGGGGCAATGCGCGCTGGCTGATGCGCATCGTGCGTCACGAGGCAGGGCACGCGCTCGACAACGCCTACCGGCTGCGACGCCGGCGCCGCTGGCGCGAAGTGTTCGGTCCGGCATCGCTCACCTATCCGCACCGCTATCGCGCCCGGCCCGGCAGCCGCCGCTACGTGCATCACCTGGGCGAGTGGTATGCGCAGGCGCACCCCACCGAGGATTTCGCCGAGACCTTCGCGGTGTGGCTGAAGCCCAGATCCAACTGGCGCCGGGCGTATGCCGATTGGCCGGCGTATGACAAGCTGCTCCTGGTCGATGAGCTGATGGCGAGCGTCCGTGGCAGGAGCCCGCCGGTGCGTAATCGCATGAAGGTCGATCCCATCGACAGCGACCGGCGCACGCTCGCGCAGTACTACCGCCGCAAACTGGTGCGCCAGCGCCGCTACCGGCGCGATCTGGCGCAGGCCCTCTTAAGCCGCGTCTTCAGCACCGAGCGGCCGCGTCGCGGCGCCGTGCGCGCGGCGGCGCTGCTGCGCGCCAACAAGGCCGCGCTCGTCGCGGCGGTCGCGCGCGAGCTTGCGATCGAGCGCTACAGCGTCTATCAGATCGTGCGCATGCTGATCGAGCGTTGCGAGGCGCTCACGCTATACGTGCAGGGCAGCCAGCGTGAGGCGGTGCGCCACGCACGCTGGATGGTCACAAGGCTTGCGCGGCTCTACGAGCAAGGCGAGACTCCCAACCTGCCACTATGAAGAAACAGCGCGCGCTCGTCGTCGTGCATTCGAGTCTCGTGCCGCCGGACACCCTGGTCGGTCACGAGGAGAAGGAAATCGACGAGTGGCGCACCGAGTACGAGGTCGTGACGACGCTGCGAAAGCGCGGCCACGAAGTGCGCTGTGTCGGCGTGCTCGACTCCCTCACCGACCTGCGCAGCGCGATCGCCGACTGGAAGCCCGACATCGTTTTCAATCTGCTCGAGGAGTTCGACGGCATCGTTACCTACGATCAGCACGTCGTCGCCTTTCTCGAGCTGATGCGTCAGCCCTACACCGGCTGCAACCCGCGCGGGCTGCTGCTGTCGCGCGATAAATCGCTGTGCAAGCAGCTGCTCGCCTTCCATCGCGTGCCGACACCGCAGTTCACGGTCTTCGCCAAGGGCGCGCGCTTTCACGTGCCCCGGCGGCTCAAGTTCCCGCTGTTCGTGAAGTCCACTGTCGAGGACGCCTCGCTCGGCATCGCGCAAGCCTCCGTGGTCGAGGATGCCGCGCGGCTCAAGGAGCGCATCGAGTTCGTGCACGAGCAGGTCAAATCCGACGCGCTGGTGGAGGAGTACATCGAGGGACGCGAGCTCTACGTCGGCGTGCTCGGCAACGACCGCCTGACGCGGTTGCCCGTGTGGGAGATGGTCTTCGGCTCGATGCCCGATCGGCTGGCCGCGATCGCCACCCGCAAGGTGAAGTGGGACAAGCGCTATCAGAAGCGCTATGGCATCACCACCCGCGCGGCCGCCGATCTGCCGCCGGCGGTGATCGCGCGCCTGGACAAGCTCTCGCGCCGCATCTACCGCGTGCTGGGCCTCTCCGGCTATGCGCGCATGGACTTTCGCGTGACGCCGCAAGGGCAGGTCTATGTGCTCGAGGCCAATGCCAATCCAAACCTGGAGGAGGCCGAAGATTTCGCCGAATCCGCACGCGCCGCCGGCATGAAGTACGACGAGCTGCTCGAGCGGCTGATCGCGCTCGGCTTGTCTTACCGCGCCGAATGGCGCGCGAGCTACGGATGAGCGCGCGCATCGCAGGGGTCGCGATCGCGGCCGGGCTGCTCCTCAGCGCCTGCGCCACACCGGGCGAGCAACGCGAGGCGGACATGGCGGTGCTCGAGACGCTGCTGCCGGGGCACTACGACGCCGCCAACGGCATGAGCCTCTCCATTCAGCGCGCCAATGCGCCGTTCCTGGGCTTTCACGTCTTCTATATCCGCGAGCGTGCCGCCGGCGCCGGCGAGCGCATCCTGCGCCAGGAGCTCTGGTCGCTCAGTGTCGTCGGCAAGGACATCGTGCAGACCATCTGGGTCTTCAAGGAGCCGCAGCGCTGGAACGAGCTCGCCAGCACACCGGAGCTGTTTCGCATCATGCTGCCCGCCGACGTGAAACCGCGCAGCGGCTGCGAGTTCACCTGGAAGAAGGATGCGCTGCACTTCAGCGCCAGCAACGACGCGCGCAAATGCGGCAGCGAGGAGCGCGTCGATGTCAACGGCGATATCCTCACCCTCGTCAACGCCGAGGTGCCGGTCGCGGTGCCGTTTCAACGGCATGGCGGCGGCTGAAGAGGTCTATGATGGGCTCGCAGGACCAGTGCGCATGAATACCAAGAAGCCGCACGATACCCTCATCCAGCGCGTGCTGGAGAAGAGCGTGCTGGCGCTCGAATCGACCACGATCCGGCTGCGCCGGCTGCAGCAGCAACAACAGCAGAGCACTCAGACCCCCGCCGCCGCACCGCCCGAGCGCAAGCCGGAAGCGACGCCCTCGGGGCGCGTGCAGCACGACTCGCGCGGCAACGCCGTGTGGAGCTGGGCCGCCGGTGTCAGCGCGAACGCGCTCGAGAGCACCTCGCGCCTGCTCAAGAAGCTCGAAGTGACCGAGCTTGAAGTCGATGAGAAGCCGCCGAAGGGCCTCGAGCTCGAAGGCCGCGATTCGGCGGGCGGTTACGACCCGTACAACCAGGGCAAGTCGCCTCCGCGCCGCCGCTGAGGGGTAACGCGCACGCCGGCCCGGGCGCCGGGCGCGCGTGCTTGACTCACTTCAGGTGCTGGTCGAGCCACCCGAGGACGGTGTGATACCACTGCACCGAGTTCGCGCTCTTCAGCACCCAGTGATTCTCGTCGGGGAAATACAGCAGACGGCTCTCGATGCCACGGCGCTGCAGCGCGGTGAATGCACCGAGTCCCTGAGTGAGCGGCACGCGATAGTCGAGATCGCCATGAACCACGAGCATCGGTGTGCGCCAGGCACTGACGAAATTCGCCGGATTGAACTTCTCGTAGAGCTGCGGCGCATCGTAGTACGTGCCGCCGAACTCCCACTCGGCAAACCACAGCTCCTCGGTTGAGTAGTACATGCTGCGCATCTCGAACACGCCGTCGTGGTTGACGAGACAGCGGAAGCGGTCGTTCCACTGTCCGGCAATCCAGTTGATCATGAAGCCGCCGTACGAGGCACCGAGCGCACAGGCCTTATCGGCATCGAGCCAGCCGTAGCGCGCCGTTGCGGCGGCAAGTCCCTTGCGCAGATCCTCGAGCGGCTTGCCGCCCCAGTCGCGGCTGATGGAGTCGGTGAAGGCCTGTCCGTAGCCGGTCGAGCCGTGGAAGTCGACCATCACCACGCCGTAGCCTGCGCCGGCGAACACCTGCGGATTCCAGCGATAGCCCCACTCATTGCCGAAGCTGCCCTGCGGGCCGCCGTGGATCAGGAAGGCGGTCGGGTAGCGCTTGCCGGCGCTGAAGCCGTACGGCTTCATGACGTAGCCATGGACCGTCTCATCGTTCCAGCCCTTGAAGCTGAACTGCTCGAACTCACTCATGGCGCGCTCGCCCATGAGTGCCGCGTTGACGGCGGTCAGCCGGTGAGGCTCACCCGCCTTGGCGGGGACGCTGAAGAGATCCGCGGGCGCAGCAAGCGTCGCCCACGCGATCACCGTCGTGCCAGCGCCCGTGGCGACGGCTGAGACCTGTCCGCTGCCGACGAGCTTGCGCGGTGTGCCGCTCTTCACATCGACGGCATAGAGCGCCGTCTGACCTACGTCCTCCACGATCGCGAGCAGATTGCGGCCGTCGCTCGCGCGCGCGAGATGGGACACCGAGCGATCCCAGCCCGCGGTCAGCGCGCGCTTCGCGCCCGTGCGGCCATCGCGGATCACGATGTGGAAGCGGTCGGCCTCGAATCCCGGCCGGTCCATCGCGAGGTACGCGAGATCGGAATTGGCGAGAAATACGGGCTGCGCGTCCCAGGCGGGATTGTCGGCGGTGAGATTCTGCGGCGTGCCCGAGCCATCGGTCGCGACGGCATACAAATCGAAGTTCGTCGACCAGGGCTCGCTCTTGCCTGCAATCCGGATGCTGAAAACCAGTGTGCGGCCATCCGGACTGAAGTCGTAATCGGCTTCATCGCCGAAGGGCTTTTGCGGTACATCGCCATCGAGCCTGGCCGACAGATCGAGCGGGAGCTCCGCAGTACCGTCTGCCTTCAGATGCGCAGTAAAGAGGTGTGAGCGCGTGCCATCGCTCCAGGTGTCCCAGTGGCGGACGAACAGACGGTCGTAAATCTGACCCGCCGGCTGGCGCTTGGCGGCGGCGAGGAGCCGCTCATGCGTGCACTGCAAAGTATCGCAGCCCGCCATGACGCCCAGCGTGAGCGCAATCCGATCGCCCTGCGGACTTACCTTGAAACTGCCCACCTCGAGCGGATAGCTCGTCACCGGCTGTGCTTCGCCCCCGGCAAGCGGCAGTCGCCACACCTGTGTCGAGCCCGAGCGTGCCGAGAGGAAGAACACGCTGCGGCCGTCGGGGGCCCAATGCGGGCTCATGTCGCTGGCGCTGCCGCGGGTGAGCTGCCGCGCCTGGGCTCCCGCCCCATCGAGATCCACGATCCACACATGACTCACGCCGCGGTTGGCCTCGATGTCGGTCTCGCGCAACGCAAAGACCGCGTGGCGCCCGTCGGGCGAGACCGCCGGATCGGACAAGCGCTTCAGCCGCACCAGATCTTCGATGGTGAAGGGAGCGGCCGCCGCAGCCAGGGCGCTGGCAGCGGGCAGCATGGTGAGTGCGGCGATGAGGAGGGCGGCAGCGCGCGTGAATGGCAGTCTCATGGTGTGCCTTGTGCAAAAGGGGGGCGAAAGTGGGCCGGCATTATAAGCGTGACGCAGGGCCGCTCCGTTAGCACTGTCGGCCATGCGCTGCTAACTCAGGACAGCCACCTGCGTCACAGAAACCCGGCGCCCGCCGAGGTGAACTTTCGCTGCGCCGAGCCGTTGTCTTTCTTAGTGACGGATGATTCGGAATGTCTGAAACCAGCGATTCAGCCCACGTAGTGCCGGTCGCGAACCTGCAGGAGTTCTTTCGCGACGGCCTGCACAGCGCGCTCGAGCGCCAGCAGCTCTCGGTCGAGGATCAGACCGAGCACTACGTCGTGAACCTGCTCACCTTGTTCTCGCGCGCCGATGCGCTTTACGGCGAGCCCGAGGGCGCCGCCCGCGGCAAGCCGCTCGTCGTCATGCTGACCGAATCGCTCGAGGCGACGACGCCGGGCGAGCAGCAACGCGGCCTGCAGCGCCTGGGCGATGTTGCGCTGTTTACCGCCGGCTTCTTCGCGCACAGTTTCGCGAGAAAGCTCATCGACGTGGACTACCACATCGCCATGGGCTGCCGCGCCTATGGCGTGCTCGCCGAAGCCAGGAGCCGTGGCCGCGGCCAGGTGCTCGGTGCGGTGTTCGCGGAGCTCGCGGCGAAATTCGGCCGCCTGGTCGATGCGCTGAACGAGATCTCCGATTGCGCCTATCAGCACTCCGACCGCGACCTGTTGCGCCTGTACGAGCTGTGGCTGAAGACGGGAAGCGCGCGCAGCTATCAGCTCCTGAAGCGCCTGGGCGTGCAACCGGCGCAGATCGCGCGCACGGCGCAATGATCCTGCGACGGCTGCAGCAACTCCTGGGCGGGATCTACGACGTCGATGTGAGCTACGACGTCTACGACTTCCTCGTCACCGACCGGCGTGCGCTGCCGGCCTGTGCGCGCACCGCGCCGAGTGATGAGCAGCTGATCGTCGCCACGCAGCCGGGCGATGAGGTCGGTCTCTCGCTCTATCTCGATCCCGGCGTGCTCGAGCGCTTACAGGGCGCCGATCCGCTGCGCGCGCTGCATCAGGGCAACGTCGGGGACTGCTGGACCGCGCTCGAGGGTGTCAGTCACTTCCTCTACTTCGTGTGGAACGCCGGCCACGACAAGACCGTGTCGCTCCTCGAGCTCGAGCTGCAGGCCGAGATCGACAAGTACGTGGTCAGCTGCTTTCTGCTGCGCGAGCAATGCCCGGAGCGCTTCCCGCTGGAGCTGATGCGGGTGCTGTTTGAGCGTACGCGGATCGATCGCGAGCTCGCCGCCGGGCGCGAGCATATCTACCGCAGCGCGAGTCACTACGCCGAGAGGTTCTGCCGCCGGCTGGAGGGCTCGCTGCGCACGCGCGACGGGCATGCGGAGCATCAGGTACTGGCGGAGCTGCGGCGATTCTATCGTCTGACCGATGCGCGCAAGCGCGCCCTCATCGAGCAGCACTGAACCGGCTCAAGAGGCGCCGTCGTCGTCCTGGCCGCTGCGTTTGCGCTCTTCGAGCTCCCGCATCTGCTTGATCCACTCCGAGAGCTTGCGCAGATCGCGCCGCGCCGAGGGTGCGCTGGGGGGCGTTAATCGCGTCGGATCCTTGCCGCCGGCGCGCTCGTAGGGATTGAAGCCGCCGCCGGACTTGCGGATCGCTGAATCATCCTCGATCGACAGCGTCGTGCGCTCGATCGCGCCGCGCGCATCGCGCCATTCGACCGAGGCATTGCCGCGGTCGTCATGCACGATTTTGGCAAGACGGCGCCGCTCGGCCGTACTTGCGGGGCCGAGGGGATCATCCGCCTGCGCGGGCTTGCCTTTGGATCGCTCCACTTGCGTTATGTCGCATCTGTGCCGGTCTGTTGCAGCCCGTACACGCTACCCACGCCGGGTGGGGGGTGCGCGGTTTTGCGTCACGAATCAGCGCCCTCGGCGCAGCGCATCAGCTCTGGCGGCGCGCCAGGAAGTGCATAGCCCGCAACAGCCCGACGACAGTCTTTCCATCCCGGATATCCCCCTCCAGCGCGCGGCGCCGCGCCTCGGCGAGCGCGACCCAGTGAACCTCGATCACCTCGCTGGGCTCCGGCTGGGCCGGCGTCGCGGTCAGGCCGCGTGCCAGGAAGAGGTGAATCACTTCGGTGAACACACCGGGGGAAGACAGACAGGTTCCCAGGCTCGACCACTCGGCGGCCCGCACACCCGCTTCTTCGACGAGCTCGCGTTGTGCCGTCGTGAGCGGCGGCTCGGAGGGCTCGAGCTTGCCGGCCGGCAGCTCCCAGATGAAGCCGCCGGCGACATAGCGGTACTGCCGCAGCAGGCACACGCGCTCGGACTCATCGACCGCGACGATCGCTGCGCCACCCGGATGGTGGACGACCTCGAGCGGCGTGCGCCGCCCATTGGGTAATTGCACCTGATCGACGCTGACGCTGATCACACGTCCGCGGAATTTGAGTTCGCTCTCGGGATCGCTCATGGAATGGGGTCCATACAGTGGTGGATTACTTGAATTACTGTGCAGTCTTCGACACTTGCGCGCGGGCCCGTGTGAACTCAATCGGTGGCGGGGCCGCGTGCCACGCTCGTATAGTCTGCGTGATATGTCGACTACGTCACACCTCGCCAAGTTGAATCCGCCGCAGCGCAAAGCGGTCACGACCGGAGAGCCGCTTGCGGACAAGGGCTTCAAGTCCGGGCCGCTGCTGATCGTCGCGGGCGCCGGAACCGGCAAGACCAATACGCTCGCGCATCGCGTGGCGCACCTGGCGATCCACGGCGTCGATCCGGCGCGCATCCTCATGCTCACCTTCACCCGCCGCGCCGCGCAGGAGATGCGCCGGCGTGCGCGCGAGATCGTGAAGGGCGCGCTCAACGAGACTCTCGGCGGACTCGGCGACACGATTTCGCAGCGCCTGTCCTGGGCCGGCACCTATCACTCCATGGCGAACCGGCTGCTGCGTCACTACGCGCGCCATTTGAAGCTCGATCCGCAGTTCACCGTCGTCGATCGCGCCGACTCGGCCGACATCATCGATACGGTGCGCCAGGAGCTGGGCTTTGCCGCCAAGGAGCAGCGCTTCCCGCGCAAGGACACGTGTCTTGCGATCTACTCCTACCGCGTCAACACCCAGAAGAGCCTGAAGGAGTGCCTCGAGCAGCAGTATCCCTGGTGCGCGCAGTGGGAAGCGGATCTGGGCAAGCTCTACCGCGGCTACGTCGAGCGCAAGCAGCGCCACAACATTCTGGACTACGACGATCTGCTGCTGTACTGGCACGTGATGATGAGCGAGCCCAAGCTCGCCAAGCACGTCGGTGAGCATTTCGATCACGTGCTGGTGGATGAGTACCAGGACACCAACCGCCTGCAGGCGGAGATCCTGTTTGCATTGAAGCCCGATGGCGCGGGCGTCACCGTGGTGGGCGATGACGCCCAGGCGATCTATTCGTTCCGCGCGGCGACGGTGGAGAACATCCTCACCTTCCCCGACCGCTTCAAGCCGAAAGCCGAGATCGTGACCCTGGCGCAGAACTACCGCTCGACCCAGACGGTCCTCGATGCGGCGAATGCGCTCATGGCCGAAGCGCCGCGCCAGCACCGCAAGCACCTGCTGTCCGCGCGCGGCGCCGGGGTGCGTCCGCGGCTCGTCACCGTCGATGACCTCGCCTCGCAGGCCGAGCTCGTATGTACCGAGGTGCTCAAGCGGCGCGAGCAGAATGTGCCCCTGAAGCGCCAGGCGGTGCTGTTTCGCAGCTCGAGCCACAGCGACCTGCTCGAGGTCGAGCTCGCCAAGCGCAAGATCCCGTTCGTGAAGTACGGTGGCCTGAAGTTCATGGAGGCCGGTCACGTCAAGGATCTGCTCGGCGTGCTGCGCTGGGTCGACAACCCGCGCAATACGCTGGCCGCGTTTCGCACCATCCAGCTCCTGCCCGGCATGGGGCCGGCGAATGCGCGCAAGGCGGTCGAGCATCTGGAGGCCGCCAACTACTCGTTCGAATCACTGAAGAGCTTCACCCCGCCGCATGAGAGCGGCGTCTCCTGGCGCAAGCTCACGGAGCTGCTGATCGAGCTCAGCGAGAAGGACCGGCAGTGGCCGGGGCAGGTGCACATGGTGCGCGAGTGGTACCGGCCGCACCTCGAGCGCATCTACGAGCACTTCCATACCCGCATCGGCGATCTCGATCAGCTCGAGCTGCTCTCCGGCCAGCATGTCTCGCGGGAGCGCTTCCTCTCCGAGATCACCCTCGACCCGCCGGATGCGACCAGCGATTTGTCCGGCCGGCCGATGCTCGATGAGGATTTCCTGGTGCTCTCGACCATCCATTCTGCGAAGGGAATGGAGTGGGACTCGGTCTACATCCTCAACATGGTGGACGGCAGCTTTCCGTCGGAGTTTGCGACCGGCAAGGCGGAGCAGATCGAGGAGGAGCGCCGGCTGCTGTACGTCGGGCTCACGCGCGCGCAGAACGACCTGGTATTGATCGCCCCGCTGAAATTCCATCTGACGAGCGCGCCGAAGCAGTCCGATGCGCATGTCTATGGCGGCCGCAGCCGCTTCCTCACCGACAAGGTTCTGAAGGCCTTCGATGCGAGCGCCGTGCGCAGTGCGAACCTCACCGAGGGCTCGCTCGCCGAGTCCGATCAGTCGACCGTGGATGCCGGCGCGCGCCTGAAGGAGATGTGGTAGGGCGCCGCGCGCACCTTACTTCGGTTTCACGAATTTCAGCGTGAAGCGATCGCTCTCGCCGATCGCGGCGTACTTGTCGTGATCGCGCTCGCCGAGCCGGTAGGTGGGCGGCAGCGTCCACACACCCTGCTCGTAGTCCTTCGTATCGCGCGGATTCGCGTTGATCTCGGCGCGCGCGACCAGTTTGAAGCCCGCGGCCTCGATCAGCCCGATCGCGTACTCCTCGCTCACGTAGCCGCTGCGCGCATGCGGATCCTGCGGCTGGCCGCGGCTGCCGCGGTGCTCGACCACGCCCAGCACGCCACCGGGTTTGAGCGCACGGTACATCGCCGCGAACGCGGCCGGCGCGCAGTCCTGGGCCATCCAGTTATGCACGTTGCGGAACGTCACGACCATGTCGGCCGAGCCGGCCGGTGCAGACTCACCCGAAGTGCAGCTGAAGCTGGTGATCTCGACCGTTCTGTACAGATCGGGGCGGGCGGCGAGCTTGGCCCGATAGCGCTCCAGCATCGTCGCGATGAAGCTGCTGCGCGGATCGGAGGGCTGCTGTGCGGCGTAGTACTTGCCGTGCTCGGCCAAGAGCGGCGCGATGACCTCGGTGTACCAGCCGGCCTCCGGCCAGATCTCCACCACGCGCATGTTGGGGCGCAGACCAAAGAAGAGCAGCGTCTCCTTCGGGTGCCGGTACACATCGCGCGCGCGATCGGCCTCGCTGCGCTGATCGCCCCGCAGGATGCGGTCGAGATCCTGCGCGACGCTCTGGCGCGTACCCATCTGCGTGGCGCAGCCGCCGCAGAGCACGGCCGTGACGGCGGCCGTGAGAGCGAGCAGGGTGAGGCGCAACGCGTGCGGCTCAGCGGCGGAAGGGTCCACCGCCCTGGCGGGGGCGCTGGGGCCGCTCCTGGGCCTCGTTGATGCGCAGCGCTCTGCCGTTCAGCTGCTGACCGTTGAGCGCCTCGATCGCGCCCTGCGCTTCGTTCTGCGCCATCTCGACGAAACCGAAGCCACGCGGCTTGCCGGTGTCGCGGTCATTGATCAGCTTCACCGAATCCACCTTGCCGTGACGCTCGAAGAGGGCGCGCACTTCCTGCTCGGTGGCGTTGAATGGCAGATTGCCCACGTAGATCGAAGTCATCCGGACATCTCACTTCGGTGCTGATTCGAAGGCTGCAAAAGATGCTACTCCCGGCTTTTCAGCGACGCAATCGAGCGGCTGCGTACTTCGGCCCTTACACTACGCGCAGCCATGCAAGCCTTCCTCGTGTCCGCCGCCGTGGTCGCGCTTGCAGAATTCGGCGACAAGACGCAGCTTTTGGCGCTGGTGCTCGGCACCCGCTATCGCCGCCCGATACCCGTCATTCTCGGCATTTTCGTCGCCACCGTTTTCAATCACGCGCTGGCCGGCGCGGTGGGAGCGTGGGTCGCGCGCATGGTCGGGCCGGAGCGCCTGCGGATCTTTCTCGCGCTGTCGTTCATCGCGATGGCGGTGTGGACGCTGATCCCCGACAAGCTCGGCGCGGCGAAGACCTCCACGCCCCGCCTCGGCATCTTCGGCTCCACCCTCGTGGCCTTCTTCCTGGTCGAGATGGGCGATAAAACGCAGATCGCGACCGCGGCACTGGCCGCAAAGTACGGCACGCTCCTGCCGGTGATCGCAGGCACGACGCTCGGGCTGTTGCTGGTGGACATTCCGACCGTGCTGCTCGGGGATCAGATCGCCAGGCGTATGCCGCTGCGCGCGGTGCGCATCACCTCCGCGGCGATCTATCTGGGACTCGGGGTATTGCTCCTGATCCAGCCCGGCTGAGCGCCGGCGCGGCGCGCCTTCAGATGCCGGCGGGCTCCAGATACGCGTAGCCGTTCAGCTCGCCTTCATAGAATCGCTTCAGGAGCTGGCTTTCGGCGACACTCATGCGGCCATCGCGGATCGCGCGCTCGCAGTCCCGTGCCAGCGCCGGGGACAGCTCCGCCACGTCGTACTCCATGTACTCCAGCACCCTGTTCGCCGTGTCTCCCTTGACGATCTCCTCGATCCACCAGCCGCCTTCCTCGAGCAGCCGGATGTGCACCACGTGCGTGTCGCCGAAGAGGTTGTGCAGGTCGCCCAGGGTCTCCTGGTAGGCGCCGACCAGGAAGGCCGCGAGGTAGTACTCCTCGCCGGGGATGAGCTCGTGCATCTCGAGCGTGCGTTTCTGCTCGTGGGGGCTCACGAAACGGTCGATCTTGCCGTCCGAGTCGCAGGTGATATCCGCCAGCACGCCCTTGCGAGTCGGCCGCTCCGCGAGCCGATGGATTGGCATGATCGGGAACAGCTGATCGATCGCCCAGCTGTCGGGCAGCGACTGGAACACCGAGAAATTGCAGAAGTAGGTGTCCGACAGGATCGATTCCAGATCCTCGAGCTCTTCCGGGAAATGCTCGAGCTTCCTGCAGCAGTCGCGGATGCGCGCGCAGGTGGCCCAGTACAGCCGCTCCGCCAGCCCCCGGAACTCGAGCGACAGCAGCCCGAGGTTGAAGATCTGCAGTGCCTGCTCGCGCGCCGTGAGTGCATCGTGATAGCACTCCACCAGGCGACGGTCGTTGACCGAGCGGTAGGCCTCGAACAGATCCTCGACCGGTTGCGGCAGCTCCTGCTCGCCGTCGTAGTCCTCGGACACCCGCCCGGTGACGCGGAACTTGTCGAGTGCCGAGGAGCCCAGCGCATTGAATATGAGCACGCTGTGATAGGCCGCGATGGCACGGCCGGACTCGCTCACGATGACCGGATGGGGAATGTCGCGCGCATTGCAGACACTGGCGATGCGGTAGACGACATCGCTCGCGTACTCGTTCAGCGTGTAGTTCATCGAGGAGGAGAAGTTGGTGCCGCTGCCGTCGTAATCGACGCCGAGGCCGCCGCCCACGTCGATGTACTGCAGCCCCGCGCCCATCAGCTTCAGCTCCGCATACACGTGCGCGAGCTCATTGATCGCATCCTTCACCCGGCGGATGTCCTGCAGCTGGCTGCCCGGGTGGCAGTGCACGAGCTGCAGGCAGTCGAGCATGTCGCGGCTCTTCAGCACATTGAACAGCTCGAGGATCTCGGTGATGAAGAGGCCAAACTTGGATTTCTCGCCGGCCGAGGCGCTCCAGCGCCCCGAGCCTTCGGTGGAGAGCTTCACGCGCACACCGATGCGCGGGCGCACCTGATAATTGGCGGCGTGCCGCAGGATGAGCTCGAGCTCCTCGTAGTTCTCGACGATCGGGATGATGGTGCGGCCCAGTTTGGTCGCGAGCGTCACCGCCTCGATGTAGCTGTCATCCTTGAAGCCGTTGCAGACGATGAGCCGGTCGGGCGCGTTCTCGGTCATCGCCATGACGGCGAGCAGCTCGGGCTTGGAGCCCACCTCGAGGCCGAAGCCGAACTCCTGGCCGTAGCGGTATACCTCCTCGACCACCAGGCGCTGCTGATTCACCTTGATGGGGAACACCGCCGCATAGCGGTTGCGGTAGTCGTTCTCGGTGATCGCCTGGGCGAAGGCGCCGTGCAGATGGCGCACGCGGTGGGCGAGGATGTCGGAGAAGCGCACGACCACCGGTGCGGTCAGATCGCGCGCGCGCAGTCCTTCGACCACTTCGTGCAGGTCGATTTCCCGTCCCGGCTGGGTGTCGGGACGCACGACGACGTTGCCCGCGGCGTTGATGGAGAAGTATCCCTTGCCCCAGGCATTGACCTGGTACAGCTCGAGAGAATCCTCGATGCCCCAGGGCTGCGCCGGACTCACCTTACGGTTCGTGCCGTTGACCGCGCTCTTCGGATCTGCCGCCACGGCGCGAACGATAGCAAATATGAAGTGGCAGCCGTATGAAATCGCTCAGTCGGTGCCAGTGGCGCGCGGCCGCGCGGGATCGCGGATCCACTCGCTCCAGGAGCCTGCGTACAGGGCGGCACCACGGCGGCCGGCGAGCGCGAGCGCGAGCAGGTTGTGGCAGGCCGTCACCCCCGAGCCGCACATGCACGCAATGCGCGCAGTCGCCGGGGCACTGGCGGCCGCGAGTGTGTCGTCCCACTCGCGCGCGAGCTCGGCGGCGGGCAGGAAGCGCCCGTTCGCATCGAGATTGCGCGTGAAAGGATGGTTGCGCGCGCCGCGCACGTGACCGGCGATCGGATCGATGGTTTCGTTGCGGCCGGCAAATCGATCCGCCGCACGCGCATCGATCAGCACAAAGCCCGGATCGGTGAGGCTGCGCTGCACTTCGGCGGCGCTCATGACCTGCTCGAGCGGGGTGCCCGCCTCGAAGTGCCTGGGCGTAGGGCGCGCGGGGGAGCTCTCGAGCGGCAGACCCGCCGCCTGCCAGGCCGCAAGTCCACCGTTCAGCACCGCAACGCGTTCATGCCCGAGCCAGCGCGCGAGCCACCACAGCCGCGCCGCCATCGCGCCATTGCCCTGATCGTAAGCGACGATCTGCGTGCCGCGATCGATGCCCCACTCACCGAACTTGACCGCGAGCCGCACGGGGTCCGGCAGCGGATGGCGTCCGCTGTGCGCGCTCACGGCTGAGGACAGGTCGCGATCCAGATGGGCGTACACCGCGCCCGGCAGATGCGCCTGCCGATACGCCTGCGCGCCCCACTCGGGGCGCGCGAGCTCATGGCGGCAATCGATGATCGCCACATCCGCGCCTGGTGCGAGCGCGGCCAGCTGGTGCGGCTCGATCAGCAAGCTGTAGCGGGCGGTGCTCATGTTCGAGGTGCGATGCCGCTACAATCGCGGCACGGCCACCTGAACGAAGTATATGGCGATCGACCTCTACTGGGGCAGCGGCAGCCCGTACTCATGGCGAGTGCTCCTGGCACTGGAGTACAAGCGCCTCGCCTACAACTCGCACCTGCTGCAGTTCTCCAAGCAGGAGCACAAGGCGCCGCACATCCTGGCGATGAACTTCCGCGGCCGCGTCCCGATCCTGAAGGACGGCGATTACGTGGTGTTCGAGTCGCTCGCGGTGCTGTACTACCTCGAGCAGAAGTACCCCGAGCCGCCGATCTTCGGCCGCACGCCCGAGGAGGCGGGCGTCATCATGCGCGTCATCTGCGAGTACGAGTCGTACACCCAGCCGCAGCTCATGCGCATCGTCGAGCAGATGTTCGCGACGCGCCCCGGAGTGCAGGAGGCCGATCTCGCTGACGACATGCACGCGGTGGCGCGCGAGGCGCGCTCGATCGAGGCGCGCCTCGCGCACTCCAACTGGGTCGTGGGAGAGAGCTTCTCCGCCGCCGACATTGTGCTCTTCCCCGCATTGCAGGTGCTGTTGCGGGCATTGAGCAAGCCCCAGGCACGCGCGCTGTCCTCGCGCTTCCTGCCGCTCGCGGTGAATTACCCGGCGCTCGAGCGCTGGATCGCGCGCGTGGAGGCCCTGCCGGGGTACGATCGCACCTTCCCGCCACACTGGCGCTGACCTCCTGGATCATGGCAAGCGAAAAAATCTACAGTGAGTTTCCCGGTCGCATCGTCATCGTCGGCTTCGGCAGCATCGGCCAGGGTGTGCTGCCGCTGATCCTGCGGCACATCGGTATCGCGCCGGAGCGCATTGCGATCGTCACGGCCGATGACGCCGGCATGGCCGAGGCAGCCGAGTACGGCATCAAGCGCATCAACGAACCGCTGACCCGCGAGAACTTCCGCCGCGTGCTGGGGCCGCTGCTGGGGCGCGGCGACTTCATGCTGAATGTGTCGGTGGACGTGTCGAGTATCGCCCTCATCAAGTACTGCTGGGAGAAGGGCGCGATGTACCTCGATACGTGCATCGAGCCCTGGCCCGGCGGCTACACCGATCCCACCGTGCCCGTCGCGCGGCGCACGAACTACGCTCTGCGCGAGGAGGCGCTCGCGCTCAAGCCCGGCAATGCGCGCGCACCGACCGCGGTGATCACGCACGGCGCCAATCCGGGCCTGGTGTCGCATTTCGTGAAGCACGCGCTGCTGAACATCGCCGCCGATGTCGGCCTCGAGGCGGGCTCGCCCCGCACGCGCGCCGAATGGGGCGATCTGGCACGCCGCTGCGGCGTGCGCGTGATCCACATCGCCGAGCGTGACACGCAGGTGTCGCGCCAGCCGAAAGCGCCGGGCGAGTTCGTCAACACCTGGTCGGTCGATGGCTTCGTGAGCGAGGGTCAACAGCCCTGCGAGCTCGGCTGGGGTACGCACGAGCGCAATTTCCCGCGCGATGGCAAGCGCCACGAGGCGGGCTCGCAGTGCGCGATCTACCTGACCCAGCCCGGGGCGGCGACGCGGGTGCGCACCTGGACGCCGCTCGCGCAGAACTTCCACGGCTTCTGCATCACTCATGGCGAGTCGATCTCGATGGCGGACTACTACACCGTCCGCGACGGCGCCCAGGTGGTGTACCGGCCCTCGGTCCACTACGCCTATCACCCCTGCGATGCGGCCATCGTCTCGCTGCACGAGTTCGCGGGCCGCAACTTCATCCTGCAGGAGAGAAAGCGTATCGCGATGGATGACATCGTCTCGGGCGTCGATGAGCTCGGTGTGCTGCTCGCGGGACACAAGAAGAACGCCTACTGGTACGGCTCGCAGCTCTCCGTCGATGAGGCCCGCAAGCTCGCGCCACACAATAATGCGACCAGCCTGCAGGTCACGATCGCCTGCCTCTCGGGGATGATCTGGGCGATGGAGAATCCCAACTGCGGGATCGTCGAGCCGGATGAGATGGACTACCGGCGCAACCTCGAGATCTGCATGCCGTACCTCGGCACGGTCGTCGGCCGCTACACCGACTGGACGCCGCTGCAGGATCGCGAGCGGCTGTTCACCGAAGACGTCGACAAGAACGATCCGTGGCAGTTCAAGAACGTGCGCGTCATCTGGTAGCCTCGCCGTAGCGGATTTCGACGATGGTGAAGCGGCACTCGCCGCCGGGCAGCTGCGCCGTGATCTCATCGTCGAGCGCGCGCGTGAGCAGCGCGCGCCCCAAGGGCGCGTCCATGCTGATATAGCCCTCGCCCATGTCGATCTCATCGGGACCGACGATGCGATAGCTCACCACTTCGCCATCGTCACGCTCGAGTGAGACCCATGCGCCGAAGTACACGCGCCGCTGATCGCGCGGCGTCGTCTCCACGACCGTCATGCCCTCGAGGCGCTTGCGCAGGAAGCGCACGCGGCGGTCGATCTCACGCAGGCGGCGCTTGCCATAGATGTATTCGGCGTTCTCCGAGCGGTCGCCCTGCGCTGCAGCTTCCGCCACCGCCTGGGTGACGCGGGGGCGCTCGATGCGCCACAACTGGTCCAGTTCTGCCCGCAAACGGCGGGCGCCGTCGGGAGTTATATATTTCGAGCCCGCGGCTGTCGCCGGACGGTAACGGCCCATGGTGAGAGTTCCCGGATTATGTCGCAGGGGCCTTAACTAAACGGGGGGATCTGTGGAGCGTTTCACGGCCCCTCGGGATTTCGCCGACTAGGCTTGGTTCCATGGCGACCAAGTACTACACGCACTTCGTGACCGCAAGCGCCACGGCGCGGCGAGCCCGGGACCCGGGCAGCGAGTGGAGCGGAGTGGTGGAGCTGCGCCATCCGATCGAGCACGGCGGCGGGACGCGTCAGCTGAAGTCGCTTCTGGCGCGCAGCTTCGATCTGTCGAGCGAAGAGATTCGCATCCTGCAATGGGCGCGGCTGCATTAGTTACCCACGGTATCCCCTAGCGGACTTCCTTCCCTTCATCGAAAGTCCGCATTCTCACCCCAGGCCACAAGCCTGGGGTTTTTTTTCCAGGACTGCCGTAAAGTGCGCGCTCCGGCCTCACAGCCAAGGAGAAGCCCATGCGCGCGCGAGTCCTCGTTCTCACGATCCTGGCGGTGCTGGGGCTTCCCGGATGCGGCTATAACCGCCTGCAGCAGCAGGACGAGAGCGTGAAGGCGGCCTGGTCGGAGGTCGTGAACCAGTACCAGCGCCGCTCGGACCTCATCCCCAATCTGGTCAACACGGTCAAGGGCTTCGCCGCACAGGAGCAGAAGGTCCTGATCGGCGTCACCGAGGCGCGCGCCAAGGTGGGCTCGATCCAGCTCACGCCCGAGCTCATCAACAATCCGGCGGCGTTTGCGAAGTACCAGGCGGCCCAGGGTGAGCTCACTCAGGCCCTGAAGAGCCTGATGGTCGTGACGGAGAACTACCCGCAGCTGAAGTCCGATCAGAACTTCCGCGATCTGCAGGCGCAGCTCGAGGGCACGGAGAACCGCATCACCGTGGCGCGCAACCGCTACATCGATGCCGTGCGGGAGTACAACGTGACCGTGCGCTCCTTCCCGACCAATCTCACGGCCAAGATGTTCAGCTACAGCACCAAGCCGAACTTCACCGTCGCGAACGAGACCCAGATCTCCACGGCACCGACGGTCGACTTCGCCAAGTGAGGCAGGCGCTGGCAGCCGCAGCGCTGCTTGTCGCGCTTCTGCCCGCGGCGGCGCTCGCGCAGGATCTGCAGAAGATCCCGCCGCTGACCGCGCGCGTCACGGATCAGACCGGAACGCTCTCGGCGGAACAGATCGCAGCCCTCGACAGCAAGCTCGCCGCCTTCGAGCAGCAGAAGGGCTCCCAGCTCGCCGTGCTCATCGTGCCCACGACCCAGCCCGAGGAGATCGAGCAGTACTCGATCCGGGTGGTCGAGCAATGGAAGCTCGGACGCCACAAGGTGGACGACGGCGCGCTGCTCATCATCGCGAAGAATGACCGGCGCATGCGCATCGAGGTCGGCTACGGGCTGGAAGGCGCGCTGCCCGATGCCACCGCCAACCGCATCATCGATGAGGTGCTGCGTCCGCAGTTCCGCAACGGCAATTTCTACGGCGGCATCGACGCCGCGCTCGACCGGATGATGGGCGTGATCAATGGCGAGCCACTGCCGCCACCGCCGGCGCAACGCCGCGGTGGTGGCATGCCCGGCGATCTGGGCCACATGCTGCCGTTCCTGTTCTTCTTTGCGATCGCGGCGGCGGCGATTCTGCGCTCGATATTCGGCCGCACGCTGGGCGCAGTGTTCACCGGCGGCGGCATTGGCCTCGTCGTCTTCCTGCTGAGCCGGATCCTGGCGGCGGCGATCGGTGTGGGCGTGCTCGCATTTTTGTTCTCGCTCATCTCGGGTGTCGGCGGCAATACCTCGCGCTGGTCCTCGCGGCCCGGTGGCTGGGGCGGCTGGGGTGGCGGCCTGGGCGGTGGCGGTTTCGGGGGCGGTGGCTTCGGCGGCGGGGGCGGCGGCTTCAGTGGAGGCGGCGGCGGCTTCGGCGGCGGCGGCGCCTCGGGCAGCTGGTAGGCCAGCGATGCAATTCTCGCGACTCATCCGCCATCTGCTGACGACCCGCTTCAGCGCGCGGCGGCGCTTTCCGCGCGCGGTGCTGGATGAGATCGAGGGCGCGGTCCGCAAAGCGGAAGGTTCGCACGCGGGCCAGATCGCCTTCGCCGTGGAAGCCTCGCTCGACATGCCGCATCTGTGGCATCGCGTGAGCGGACGGCAGCGCGCGGTGCAGGTCTTTGCGCAGCTGGGCGTGTGGGATACGGCTGCGAACAACGGTGTGCTGATTTATGTCCTATTGGCCGATCGCGTCGTCGAGATCGTGGCCGACCGCGGCATCGCGGCACGCGTCGCGCAGCACGATTGGGACGGCATCTGTCGCGAAATGGAAGCACATTTCCGCACCGGGAATTTCGCCCTGGGCGCGACCGAGGGGGTGCGCCGGACCGGGGAGCTCCTGGCACGGCATTTCCCCGGGGGAACCAGCTCAGCGGATGAGCTGTCCGACCGGCCAGTCATGCTCTGAGTGCACCATCGCCCGCCGAGCGCGGGCGATGCCATAATTACGCAATGATGAAGGGAACCGGACCGGGCCTGCGGGTCCTTGCGCTCGGCAGTGCATGTGCACTGGCCGCCGCGTGCTCGCTCCTGGGTGAGCCGTGGTCTACGCAGAAGAAGGTGGCCCCGCCCGCCGCGCCCCCCGCACCGCCGCCGGCACCCGCGCCCGTCGCCACCTGGAAATTCGAGATCGCACCCGATCACGACGATGTCGTGGGCGTGGTGCAGGTGACGCAGGCGAGCAAGGAGGACACGCTCACCGACATCGCGCGCCGCTTCAACATGGGCTACGAAGAGATCGTGCGCGCCAACCCCGGCGTCGATCCCTGGCTGCCCGGCGCCGGCCGCACGGTCGTGATCCCGAGCGAGTTCATCCTGCCGGATGCGCCCCACGAGGGCGTGGTCATCAACATCGCCGCGATGCGCCTGTATTACTTCCCGCCTCACAGGCCGGGCGAGAAGCAGCTCGTCTATACCCATCCGATCGGCATCGGCAAGGTCGGCTGGCAGACCCCTGAGGGCACGGCGAAAATCGTGCGCCGGCAGAAGGACCCCACCTGGCACCCTCCGGTCTCCGTCATCAAGGAGCACAGGGAGAACGGCGATGACCTGGCGCCGGTGGTGGGCCCGGGGCCGGACAACCCTCTGGGCCGGTACGCCTTCTATCTCACCTGGCCCGGCTATCTGATCCATGGCACCAACAAGCCCGCAGGCGTCGGACTGCGCTCGAGCCACGGCTGCATCCGGCTGTTCCCGGAAGACATTGCGCGGCTCTTCGACATGGTGCCAATGGGCACCGACGTGCACGTGGTCAACCAGCCCTACGTGTTCGGCTGGCGCGACGGCCAGCTCTACATGCAGGCCTACGGCTCGCTCGAGGATGACCAGCGCGACTGGCACAACGCGCAGCAGAAGCTGCTCTCCAAGTCGCTGCGCGGATCGGTCGAGAAGGATCTGAAGCGCCACAACGAGCGGGTCGACTGGGACGCCGTATTGCGGCTCGCGAAGGCCCCGCGCGGCGTGCCGGTGATGGTGACGCAGGGGGAGGGCAGTGTTGAGGGCGTGCTGGCGAGCGCGCCGCATGTCGACAACCGCCTGCCCGTCGGTGCGAGCTGGGACGGCAAGACCGATCTGCCGATGGACGAGAAGACGTTCGAGCAGGTGTTCTCGGAGCGTGAGCCCACGCCCGCGGCCTCGGGAGCGCCCAAATCCGGAACCTGAGCTCACTCACCGCGCCCAGGACGGGCGGAGAGAGAGCGGCAGCGCTCGCACCGACAGGAGTCACAGCATTTACCGGCCGAACGTTAAAGGGGCCGCCCAACGTTGCGACGCCGGTCGCGAGCTTCGCCGAGTTTCAGCGCATCTTCGGCGGCCTGTGGCAGCCCTCGATGCTCACCTACGCCGTCGAGCAGTTCTTCGAAAGCGGCGGCCGCCGGGCCATCGTCGTGCGAGTGGTGAACGGTGCTCATCCGCCGACGCTCTCGATCCCGGCCGGCACGCAGCTGCTGCGCCTTCGCGGTGTGAATCCCGGCTCGCGCGAGTATCTGCGCGCCTCGGTCGACTATGACGGTATCGAAGCGCATGAGGCCGACCGCTTCAACCTGGTCGTGCAGCGCGTGCGCATCCCCGGCTCCGAGCTCATCGAGGATCAGGAGATCTTCCGGCGCGTCTCCATCAAGGAGGGCTCCTCGCGTTTCGTGTGCGATGCGATGCTGGAATCGAAGCTCGCCCGGCCCTGCGGCGATGTGCCGGCAGTGCGGCCCGATCGGACACTGAGCGGCACGTCCGGGCCGCTCATCGGTTACGTGCACTCCAATCCCGATGGGGATGACGGGGCGCCGCTTTCTGACTACGACATCATCGGCTCGGCGGCGCGTGGCACGGGCCTGTTCGCATTCTCGCAGGACGATCAGTTTGACCTGATGTGCATTCCGCCGCTCGGGCGCTCGCAGGATGTCGGCTCCACCGCGCTGCTCGTCGCCGCACGCCTGTGCCGCGAGCGGCACGCGACACTGCTCGTCGATCCGCCGCTCGAGTGGAGCTCGGCGCAGCATGCGCTGACGCAGCTTCGGGCGTGGCCCTTTCGCAGTGACAACGCCCTCATGTTCTTCCCGCGCATGCTCGCGGCCGATCGCCTGCGCAATCGCATCGAGACGTTCGGCTCGGCCGCCGTGGCAGCGGGGCTGATTGCGCGGGCCGAAGAGTCGAGCCCGCTGTGGTCGCCGGCAGCCGCCGAGGAACTGAGCCTGCGTCCCGGCATGCGGCCGGCGCTGAGCGTGACGGAGGCGGAGCGCCTGCAGCTCGCGCGCGCCGGCGTCAATACGCTTCCGGCGACACGCTCGGCGGCGGGCACCGCCCCGGCCCTGTGCACGCTCTCGCCCGGCTCGGGGCGCGCGGCGGACGGTCATCACTTCGGTGCACGCCGGCTGGCCGGCTACGTGATCGCCGGCATCGAGCGGCGCACACGCGCGCTGGCCACCGCAACGCCGGTGCCGGAGACCTGGGCGCGGGCACGCGACGAGGCGGAAGCTCTGCTGGGCGAGCTCGCCGCGGCCGGAGCGTTCGCCGGCAGCGAGCCGCGCGAGCAGTATTTCGTGGTGTGCGATGAGCGCGTCAACCGCGCGGGGCGCCACGCGCCGGGCGGCTTTTCTCTGCTCACCGGCTTTGCGCCGATCCGGCCCGGGGATTTTGAGACCTGGCTCGTGACCTACGAGGCCGGTCGCTGCTACTCCCGTCCCATCGCGGTCAACCGCATGGCGGCGTCGCGGCTCAGCGCTTAACGACGCTTACCGCCATCGTGACCACCGCGCGCGCGACCTCCGTGTCGGCGGCATCGATCACGCTCACCGGCACTCCGACCCGCTCCGCCTCGGTCCATTCGCTCTTGTCGAGCCGCGCAATGGCACGCACATCGCTCTGCGCCGGGCGCAGGTATTCGATCGCCATGCCGCGCGCACTCCACTGCATGGCCGGAGGGATCGTCACCTCCGTGACCATGCCGGCGGCGAGCTCGCACAGTCCGCCGATCGCCGGCGTGTGCCGCAGCGGCATCGCCACCCGGCATAAGCTTGCGCGCAGCTCGATGAGCTCGGGCTCGAGCAGACCCACATAGGGGACACGACGTCGCCAGGCGCGCATGAAGCGCCAGCGCCCGAGGCGCGTGTGCGACTGCTGCTGCCAGGCAAGGAGCGTGGGTCCTGCCGCGCTCGTGGTCGTCGACCTCAGCCAATCCATCTGTTGGCGGGTCGCAAGCGGATCCGCTGCGATGAGCCTACTCCTTCGGGGGAGCGCGCAATCTATTCGACCGCGCGTGCGCGCTCAAGCCCCCGGCGCACCAAATCCTCCGCCGCCCGGTGTGAGGATGACCAGCTCATCGCCGGGAGCGAGATCGAAGCGCGCCGTCGCCGCGAGTACGGTTCGTGTGCCATCCGTCCGCACTATGTAGCCAGCCCCGGCAGCGCCGTGCTCGCCGCCGGCGAGACCGAAGGGCGGCACGCGGCGGCGGTTCGCGAGCAGCGACCCGGAGAAGGGCGCGCGAAACAGGAGCCTGCGAATGGCGCCATCGCCGCCGCGGTGCGCACCGCGGCCGCCGGAGCCGCGGCGGATGGAGAATTCGCGCACCAATACGGGGAGCGCCGCCTCCAGGATCTCCGGGTCCGTGAGGCGCGAGTTGGTCATATGGGTCTGCACGGCATCGGCACCCTCGAATCCCGGACCCGCGCCCGAGCCGCCGGCGATAGTCTCGTAGTACTGCAGCGATGCATCGCCGAAGCTCAGGTTGTTCATCGTTCCCTGCGAGCCCGCGAGCTTTCCCAGCGCCCCGAGCAGCGCATCCACCAGGCACTGCGAGGTCTCGACGTTGCCGGCGGCGACAGCGGCGGGCGCCGCCGGATCGAGCATCGAGCCGGGCGGGATCACGATCTCGAGCGGCTCGAGGCAGCCCTCATTGAGGGGAATGGGCCGCTCGACCAGCGTGCGAAAGACGTACAGCACCGCGGCGATGCTGACCGAGCGCGGTGCATTGAAGTTGTGATCGCCCTGGGCACTGCTGCCCGAGAAGTCGATGCGCGCCCGACGCGCGACGTGGTCCACGTCGATGCGCACCTGCACGAACTCCCCGCCGTCCATCTCGTAACGGAAGCTGCCGGGCGCGAGGTGCGCCAGCGCCTGCCGCACACACAGCGCCGCATTGGCCCGCACGCGTTGCATGCCCTCGCGTACCCCGGCCGCCCCATAACGCTGCACGGCCCGCATGAGCTCTTCCGCCCCGCGTGCATTGGCGGCGAGCTGCGCAGCCAGGTCCGCCAGGTTCTGCCTGGGATTGCGCGCGGGCCAGGGACCGTGCGCAAGTCCCGCGAGCAGCTCGCGCTCGCGCAGACGCCCGGCAGCGACGAGCTGAAAGTCCTCAAATAGCGCGCCTTCCTCCTCGATCCGGCGGCTGAACGCCGGCATCGAGCCGGGCGTGATGCCGCCGATGTCCGCATGGTGGGCGCGCGAGGCGACGAAGAATGCGGCGCTCTGCGGCTCACTTGCGAGGAACACCGGCGAGACCACCGTCATGTCCGGCAGATGTGTGCCACCCGCATACGGACTGTTGATGAGCCAGGCATCTCCCGCGCGCATGCGCCCCGCGTGGGCCGCGATCACCGCACGCACGCTCGCTCCCATCGATCCCAGGTGCACCGGCATGTGCGGCGCATTGGCGATCAGACGGCCTTGCGCATCGAAGAGCGCGCAGGAGTAGTCGAGCCGCTCCTTGATGTTGACCGACTGCGCGGTGCGCTTGAGCACCTCGCCCATTTCGGTCGCGATGTGCATGAAGAGTCCATTGAAGATCTCAGTGCGGGCGGCACCCGCCAGGCGCTCTGTCGCGGCTGCGCCATCATCGCGCTCGGCGGTGACGAGGATTTCGCCGCTGGGGAGCTTCGCGGCGCGCCAGCCCGGCTCGAGCGCAAACGTCGAGTTCGGCTCGACGATGAGCGCTGGCCCCGCGAGCGAGCCGCTGAGTGCCGCGGCCTGCACCAGCGGTACGGTGAGCCACTCGCCAAACCATGCGCGGGTCTGAAGTGGCAGCTCCGCGCTCAGCGGTGCGAACTCGGCCTGCAGCGCGCCGGCATCGACCGGTTCAGTGCGGGCTTCGATGCGCACCGACTCGATCACGATCCCCGAGCTGGGAGCCGCAAAGCCGTAGCGCTGCTCGTGCATCGACGCAAAGGCCGCCAGCGCACGTGCCAGGGGCGCATACGGGATGCTGAGCGTGCCCTCGCTCTCGCCGGCACGCAGCTCGAGCAGGCGCACGATGCGCCGCTCTACGCCAGGCTCGGCGGCCTCGAGACTCGTGCGGGCATCGGCTTCGAGCTGCGCGAGCAGCACGTCGGCCGCCGCAAGGCCCGCTTCATCGAGCCCCGCACGCAGACTCGCTCGCCGGATGGCCGCCTGCTCGGCGACACCAACGCCAAAGGCGGAGAGGACACTTGCGAGCGGATGCACCAGGATGCGGCGCATGCCTGCAGCGCGTGCCACACGGCAGGCATGCTGTCCGGCTGCGCCGCCAAAGCAGAACAGCGTGAAGTCCTGCGGGTCGAGTCCGCGGCGCAGACATACGCGCCGGATTGCATTCGCCATGGCATCCACGGCGATCCCGAGTGCAGAGGCCGCGATCGTCTGCGGATCGCTCACATCGCCGGTCTCAGCCGCGAGCAGACGCGTCAGTTCCTCGAATCGTCGCGTCACGGCTGTGGTGTCGATGGCACTCGCGCCCGAAGGGCCAAAGACCTGCGGCAGCGTATCGGCGCGCAAGCGCCCGAGGAGCACCTGCACGTCGGTGAGTGTTGGCGGTCCGCCGCGGCCGTAACAGGCCGGTCCGGGATCGGCGCCGGCGGACTGCGGTCCCACGTTCAGCCGTCCGTCGGCGCTGCGCAAGACCGAGCCGCCGCCTGCGGCAATGGTGTGGACATCGAGCATGGCCGTTTGCACGCGCACGCCGCCGATGTCGTGCTCGAATCGCTGCGGCAGCTCGCGGTCGTACACCGCCACGTCGGTCGAGGTGCCGCCCATGTCGAAGCTCACGAGCTCTGCGATGTTGAGCCGCGCTGCCGCCTGCGCCGCACCGATGAGTCCTCCAGCCGGTCCCGACAGCAGACTTTGCGAGGCGCGAAGTCCGGCGGCCGTGGTCAGGCCGCCGTGGCTTTGCATGATCTCGAGCCGTGCGCCCGGATCGATCGCGGCGAGCTCGCGCGCGAGTCCCGAGACATAGCGCGCCAGGGGCGCCGACAGATAGGCGTCGAGGACGGTGGTCTCGCCGCGCGGCACGAAGCGCGCGAGCGCCGAGACTTCATGCGACAGCGACACCGTCTCAAATCCGGCCTCGCGCGCGATCTGTCCGGCGAGCCGCTCATGCTGCGGAAAACGCCAGGCGTGCAGCAACACGACGGCGACGGCCTTGAAGCCCCGGGCCCGCGCGGATTCGAGCTGCAGGCGCAGCGGCTGGGGATCGAGCGCCGTGAGCACGGCGCCAGCGGCATCGATACGCTCGTCCGCCTCGATAACCGCGGTGTGCAGGCGCGCGGGACGTACGATATGAAGCGCGAACAGGTCCGGGCGGCTCTGATCGCCGATGGTGAGCGCATCGCCAAAGCCCGCTGTGGTCACCAGCAGCACCGGCTCGCCGGCGCGCTCGAGCAGTGCGTTGGTGGCGACCGTCGTGCCGAGCTTGAGGGTGTGAACCCGCGCGTGCGATCGCGGGGCCTCGCCAAGCAGAGCGCGGATCGCCACAAGTCCCGGATCGGTGCCGTCGCGCGCGGCCGAGAGCACCTTGCGCACCTGCAGCCGCCGCTCCGGGGTCAATGCGATCACATCGGTGAACGTGCCACCGCGATCGACCCAGAACTGCCAGCTGCCGCTCATCGGTTGCAGATCATGCGGTACGCTAAGATAAGCCGCCATGACCAACCGCCACGTCGTCTTCTCGCACGGCCAGGGGAGCGGTCCCTGGGGTCGCAAGATCACCGAGCTCGCCGACACCGCGCGCAATGAAGGCTATCTCGTCGAGTCCGTCGACTTCCGCGGCATCGAGGCGCCGCGCGAGCGCATCGCCTGCCTCATGGACTTCTGCAAGAACCTCGAGGGCGACCTGGTGCTGGTCGGATCGAGCCTGGGCGGCTACGTCTCGATCGCCGCGGCCTCGCTCCTGCACGCACGCGGCGTGTTCCTGCTCGCTCCGGCGATTTATATGGAGGGCCTGCCGGAGCTGCGCAAGAGTGTGCTCGACTGCCCGACCATGGTGGTGCACGGCTGGCGTGACGAGGTCGTGCCCTATGAGCACAGCGTCCGCTTCGCGCGTGAGTACGGCGCGACGCTGCACCTGCTGCCCGGCGATCATCGTCTGCACTCCGAGCTGCGCCTGATCCGTTATCTCTTCGAGTACTTCCTGATCTCACTCGACCTGCCGGCCGCCGCGCACTCTTAAGCCCCATGACCTGGCTGTTGCGACGGGTCCTCGCGCTGTGGGTGCGCTACAGCGTTCTGCCGGAGGACGCCGCCGCCCGCGTGCACGGACTTGCGCATGCGGTGTGCTACGTGCTCGAGCATCGCAGCGTCACGGATCTGGCCGTGCTGCAGAATGCCTGCGTAAAGCTGAAGCTGCCGCGGCCGCGCAAGCGCCTGCTGGCACAGGGACGCGAACTCACCTCCTTCTTCTATCTGAGCCGACCGCGCGGCTTCTGGGACGAGCGGCTCGACCGCCGCCCTCCGCCCGAGCTCGGCGAGGTCGTGCGCCTGCTCCTGAAGCACGGCATGCTCGATGTCGATCTGGTGCCGGTCGCGGTGTATTGGGGCCGCGCTCCGCAGCGCGAAGCCTCCTGGATCCGGCTGCTGCTGGTCGAGGAGTGGGCGTTCGCGAGCCGGCTGCGCAAGTTCTTTCAGGTGCTCTTCAACGGCCGCGACACGCTGCTGCAGTTCGGCGAGGCGGTGAGCCTGCGCCGGCTGCTCGATGCGGCGCCGGCCGACGTGCAGTGCCGGCGCGTCGCGCGTGCGATGCGCGCCCGCTACGCCGAGGCGCGTGCCGCGCGCATTGGCCCGGACCTGTCGCATCGGCGCACGATCGTGGCCGAGGTGGTGGCGAGCCGCGCCGTGCGCGTGGCCGTCGCGCAGGAGATGCGCGAGAAGAACATCACGCGCCGGCAGGCATTGAAGCAGGCCCGGCGCCTGGCGCAGGAGATCGCCGCCAACTACTCGCACGCCTTCGTGCGCTTCATGGAGCGACTGCTCACCTGGCTGTGGAACCGCCTCTATGACGGCGTCGTGTTCCAGCACGTACGCACCCTCGAGGAGGCCACCGCCGGCACCGAGATCATCTATGTGCCGTGTCACCGCTCGCACATGGACTACCTGCTGCTCTCCTACGTCATCTATCGGCAGGGCTATGCGATCCCGCACATCGCGGGCGGCATCAATCTGAATCTGCCCGTCATCGGGCGGCTGCTGCGCAAGGGCGGCGCGTTCTTCATCCGTCGCAGCTTTCGCGGCAGCGCGCTCTACACCGTCGTGTTCACCAGCTACCTCGCCAGCATGATGGCGCGCGGCCATCCGATCGAGTACTTCGTCGAAGGCGGCCGCAGCCGCACCGGCAGGCTCCTCAAGGCACGCACCGGCATGATCTCGATGACCGTCCGCGGCTTCCTGCGTCATCCGATCCGTCCGCTGGTGTTCCTGCCGGTGTATTTCGGTTACGAGCGCATCATGGAAGGCTCGACCTACATCGGTGAGCTCTCGGGGGCACCCAAGGAGAAGGAGAGCGTGTTCACACTGCTTGCAACGCTGCCGCGGCTGCGCGAGCGCTTCGGTACCGTGCACGTGAATCTGGGCGAGCCTATCGCGCTCACGGACATGCTCGAGCGGCACGCGCCGGGCTGGCGAGAGCGCGCCAGCGACGAGGACACGCGCTCGAGCTGGCTGGCGCCTGTCGTGGACGACATCGCCGGCGCGATCATGCGCAACATCAATTCCGCCGCCGCGGTCACGCCGGTGAATCTGCTCGCGGTGGCGCTGCTGGCCTCGCCGCGGCGCACGCTCGCCGAGAGCGATCTGCTGCGCCAGCTCGAGCTGTATCTGGTACTGCTGCGCGAATGTCCCTACAGCGAGCGCGTGACTGTCACGCCTCTGTCGGCCGTGGAGATCATCGCCTACGGCGAGAAGCTCGGAATCGTCACGCGGCGCAGGCACCCGCTCGGGGACCTCGTCCAGATGAGCGATGAGGCGGCGGTGCTCGCGGCTTACTACCGCAACAACGTGCTGCACCTCATCGCGCTGCCCTCGCTCATCGCCTGCGCCTTCGTCGGTAACGCGGCGATGCGCGGCGAGGATATCGGCCGGCTCGCGTGGCGCATCTATCCGTATGTGGCGGCGGAGCTGTTTCTGCGCTGGCGCGAAGAGGAGCTCGGGGCGGAGATCGAGCGGGTGCTGCAGGTGTTGTTCCGCCATCGGCTCATCGAGTCATCGGCCGACGGCTCGCTGTGGCTGCGTCCAGCGCCGACCTGCGCCGAGGCGGTGCAGCTGTCGCTGCTCGCGCAGGCGACTTTGCAGACGATCGAGCGCTACTACCTCACCATCGCGCTCCTGCTGAAGGCGGGCAGCGGTGAGATCACGCAGGCGATGCTCGAGGAGCGCTGCCAGCTCATGGCCGAGCGCATGAGTCTGGTTTACGGCTTCAACTCACCGGAGTTCTTCGATCGCTCGCTGTTCGAGAACTTCATCGATCTGTTGCGCGAGCGCGAGGTGGTGAAGGCCGGCAGCGGCGGAAGACTGGAATTTGGCGATGTGCTGAACCGCATCGCGACCGACGCGCAGCTGGTGCTGAACGAGGAGATCCGTCACAGCATCCTGCAGGTCACGCATTCCTGACGACGGCGGCCGTCTGGCCGAAGAGAATCCGGCGCGATTCCTCGGTCACCGAGGGCTGGGTGTTGAATTCGGCGGCGCGCGCATACGCACGCACCGTCGCCGGCCGCGCACGGATCGCCTCGAACCAGCGCTTCAGGTGCGGGAAATCCTCGAGCCGCTGGCCCTGACGCTCGTAGGGCACGATCCACGGATAGGAGGCGATGTCGGCGATGGTGTAGCTCGCGCCCGCGACGAACGGCCGGTCTGCCAGCCGCCGGTTGAGGACGCCGTAGAGACGATTGGTCTCGTTCACGTAGCGCTCGATCGCGTACGGAATCTTCTCGGGCGCATAGCCCGAGAAGTGATGATTCTGCCCTGCCATGGGACCCAAGCCCGCCATCTGCCAGAACAGCCACGAGAGCGTCTCGGCCTCGCCACGCACATCGGCGGGCAGCAACTGGCCGGTCTTCTTCGCCAGATACAGCAGGATCGCGCCGGACTCGAACAGGCTCACCGGCGCACCGCCGCCCTGCGGCGCGCGATCGATGATCGCCGGGATGCGATTGTTGGGTGCGATGGCGAGGAATTCGGGCCGGAACTGCTCGCCCTTGCCGATGTTCACCGGAATGATCCGGTAGGCGAGCCCGGTTTCCTCCAGGAACATCGTGATCTTGTGACCATTGGGAGTGGTCCAGTAGTACAGCTCGATCATGCAGGCTCTGCCTCGGCGCATGTCCAACAGGCGGCGGGCACCATAGCACAGGATCCCTCGCGCAAGGCATGCTTGTGCCGATGAGCGAGGAGCAACACGGACCTCACGCGCGCGTCGCGTGGTACATGGTGTTCGTGCTGGCGCTCACGGTGATGCTCGCGAATCTCGATCAGCGCGTCATCTCGCTCCTCATCCAGCCGATCAAGACCGACCTGCACCTGTCGGACACCGGCGTGAGTCTGCTCATCGGCCCCGCGTTCGCGCTGTTCTACACACTCATCGGCATTCCGCTCGCGCGCTTCGTCGACCGCTCGAGCCGCAAGCACATTCTCGCCGCGGGGCTGGCCGTCTGGAGTCTCGCGACGGCGTGCTGCGGCCTCGCGCGGAGCTTCACTCAGCTCTTCGTCGCCCGCGTCCTGGTCGGTGCCGGCGAGGCGGTCAACGGTCCCGCGACCTTCTCCATGATTGCCGATGCGTTTCCGCGCGAGCGGCTGCCGCGGGCCATCGCGGCGATGCAGCTCGGCGTGACCGCCGGCAGCGGACTTGCGCTGCTGGTGGGCGGGCTCGTCGTGGGTGCGCTGGTGGGTCACCCCTGGCAGTGGGTTTTCATCGCCGTGGGCCTGCCGGGACTGGCCGTGGCGGTGCTCATCCTGACGACGCTGCGCGAGCCGCTGCGACGCGCGCCCGCCGCGAGCGCCTCCGCGGTGCAGCTGTCCGAGGTGCTGCGCTATCTCATCGGGCGCTGGCGCGTGTTCGTGCCCATGCTGCTCGGACTCACCTTCGGCGCGATCAGCCTGGGTGCCGCCAACTGGATGCCGGAGGTGTTTCGCCGCAGCTACGGCTGGAGCACCTCGCATACGGCGATGGTGACGGGTGTGACCGAGCTCATCGCGCAGACGCTCGGGCTGTATGTGGGCGTGCGGTGGGTGGAGCGCTACGACCGCCAGCACCGGCCCGAGGCGCCGCTGCGCGTCGCCGTAATCGCGCGAGCCATTGCGCTGCCCGCGGCCATCGCCTGGCCGCTCATGCCCGACCCGGCGTGGGCGGTCGCGCTCTTCGCCGTCGGCGGATTCACGCTCGGGATGGGCGGTGCGTCGCAGAACGCGGCGCTGCAGATCATCACGCCCGGCCGCATGCGCGGTCAGGTGACCGCGATCTATCTGTTCCTCTTCAATGTCGTGGGCTATGGCCTGGGTCCGCTCGTCGCGGCGCTGCTCACGGACTACGGCTTCCAGGCAGAAGGGCAGTTGCGTTATGCGCTGGCGAGTCTGGCCGCGATCGTGGGCCCGCTGGGGCTCGCGTTCATCGCGCTCGGGGTGCGACCGTACGTGCGCGAGCTCGCGCGGCTCTAGCGCGAGCCGAAGCCGCGCGCCATCAGTGCAGCGGCGAGCAGGATGACGAGGATCGCGGCCATCTCCAGGCGCAGGGCGAGCTTCACGCGGCGCACCTGCACGGGGCTCATCTGCGGTGCGATCCCGGCTCTCAGGCCCTTCGCCCAGGACTGAAACACGATCGTCGGATAGATGGACACGAGACCCACCATGAGGAAGAGGCCCAGCTTCACGAGGAACCAGGTGTTCGCGAAGTAGTACTGCGCACCCTTCTCGAAATAGAACACCCGCAGCAGACCGACGATGACGAGGACGCCCGCGGCGATGCCGTAGTACAGATCGATGCGGCGCAGCTTGCGCGCCGTCTCGAGCGGCAGCACGGAGGCGAACAGCGCGTGCTCCACGGTGAGCATGGCCACCACGACGAATGCGGCGAGGTGGTGCAGATAGGCGAAGAGGGCAGAGTCCAGTCGCATCAGTCCTCCCAGCTCACCCGGCCCCGCAGCTGCTTCTTGCCGCCCTGATGAATCTTGCCCTTGAGCCGCCTCGCCTTCGAAGCCCGCGTCGGGCGGGTCGCGTGCCGCGTGCGCGGCTCGACCATCGCCTTGAGGATGAGCTCGCGCAGCCGCTCGAGCGCTTCGCGGCGATTGCCTTCCTGGGTGCGATGGTTGCGCGCAATGATGAGCAGCGCGCCATCGTCGGTCACCCGCCGGCCGGCGAGCACGCGCAAGCGCGCCTTGGCGCTCTCGCTCATGATCGCAGTCGCGGCGAGGTCGAAGCGCAGCTGTACCGCGCTCGCCACTTTGTTGACGTTCTGTCCGCCCGGACCCGATGCACGCACGAAGATCATCGTGAGCTCGCTGTCGGGAACGACGCGGTCGCGGTCGATGACGAGCGGCATGCGTCAGCGCGAAAGCGGGCCGTCGCGGGGCGCGGGCCGGTCGAGCAAGCGGATCTCGCGCTGCGCCACCGGGATCTTGATGCCGTGCTGGCGGAACAGCCGCCAGATGGCACGATTCACATCGGAGCGCACGTTGTTCACGCCGTTCATCGGATCCGCAATCCAGAAGCGCACCTCGAGGCGCATGCCGTAATCCTCGAAGGCCATGAGGCGCGTGACGGGCGCGGGCTCACGCAGGATGCGCGGGTGATCGCGCACCGCCTCGAGCAGCACTTTGAGCGCAAGCTCCGGATCGTCGTCGTAGCTCACGCTGACCGGCAGGCGCAGACGCACGCGTTGATCCGAATAGCTCCAGTTGATCACCGAATTGGTGATCAGGTTCTGATTCGGCACCAGCGTCTCGACACCGTCGCGGTCGCGCACCACGACGTAGCGGCCGCGCAGCTCCTGCACCCAGCCGAAATTCTCGGTGCTGGTGCCGGTGTGACCGGTGAAGCTGATGACATCGCCCGGCTTGATCGACTTGTCCATGAGCAGCACGAAGCCGCTCACGAAATTACCGGCGATGGTCTGCAGGCCGAAGCCCAGGCCCAGGCCGATCGCGCCGGTGAGCACGTTCAGCGTCGTGACATCGACGCCGGCGGCGTTGATGCCGAGCAGCACGCCCATCGCGACCAGCAGGAAGTAGGCGGACTTGGAGATGCCGATGCGGGTGGAGATCGCAATCGCAT